>JRHI01001893.1_pt1 | contig 15924 bp, 12 predicted proteins | sample 215371 | NCBI WGS metagenome assembly JRHI01 (sample SAMN02929681, study PRJNA255918) | sediment metagenome | biome: cave system; feature: Ice Cave; material: Sediment; isolation source: sediment from deep within a dark volcanic ice cave with no known source of... ...
CGGGCACTGGACGAATGGATCGCGGAGGCGCGGGAGACGGAGATGGATTGGGAGCCATTCATCCCCATGCTCAAGAACCATTGGGACGGCATCCTGGCCTACTTCGACGAACGCAAGAGCAGCGGTCCGGTGGAAGGGATCAACACCAAGATCCGTGTGGTGCTACGCCGCGGCTACGGCATCCATAACCTGGCCACCCTCTGGACACGCGTGCTCCTGGACGTGAACTGGGCCGCCCGGAAGGTCGGCCCCACCATCGCCGCCCTCCGTCAGATGGTCGCCCGCATCCAAGGCCATTTTGCCCGTTGCTACACTTAGAAACGGAAGAGCCAACACTTCGGGCTCTAATGGGGAACGACAAGCTGCGCGAGACGCTCAGATGCCGACCAGGTAGCCGAAGCGTTTGCGGAACTGCTCGGGGCTGATCTTGACGACGCCGGCGAGCCTGGCCAGCCGTTCGGATTCGTCGAAGTCGCGGCGTTCCAGCCGGATCATGTACCGGCGGGCGCACTCGTACGCCTCACCGTCCACGTTCACCTTCCGCGTGTGCATACGATTGGTGACGGGATTGAGCATGGCGTCGAACGGCAGCGGCTCCATGTGTCCGCCGACGAAGCTGATGATCGCGCCCATCTGGCCAGCGAGGTCCGAACGCAGGAACTTCACCGCGCCGTAACCGAGATCGCGCGTGTATTCCGCGTCGAACGGGATCGGATCGGCGCAGCGTAATTCGTAACCGAGGTCCTTGTCGATGAGCGTAATGGACAGGTCGAGTTCTTCCAGCCGGGCGGCAAGGCGGTCGCGGACCATGCGGCCAAACTCGATCTCGCCGAGGCGCAGGTGGCCGTGTGGATCGCGTTTGAGAGTGCCGTACCTTCCCAGTTCGGCCGCGCCCATCGCCGCCAGCAACCCCTGTTCGCCGATGGCTTCGATGAGGCCCTCGGCCAGCACGACGACGCCGTACTGCGAATTCTGGCTGCGCCGCTTGACGATCGCCCCCAGAAGAATGTCGCACAGCTCGTCGAGGGTGACGGGCCGATTGCGGAATTCTTCGGGAATGACGGTCAGCGTGGCGGCGGAGGCCTTGCCGATGCCGAGAGCCAGGTGACCGGCGGCCCGACCCATGCTGACGATCAGATACCAGCGCGAGGTCGTGCGCGCGTCCTCGGCCAGGTTGTGAACGATGCCGACGCCGAGATGGCGCGCGGTCTCGAAGCCGAAGGTCGGCGTCGAGCCGGGCAGTGGCAAGTCGTTGTCGATGGTCTTGGGAACGTGGGCGACGCGGATGGCGCCGCTGGCCTGGGCGTGGACCTGGCTGGCCGAGTAGGCGGTATCGTCGCCGCCGATGGTGACGAGCATCGAGACGCCAAGGCCCCTGAGCGCGTCAAGGACCTTGCGCATGTCGCTTTCGGACTTGGTCGGGTTGGTCCGGGAGGTGCCCAGAATCGAGCCGCCGCGGCGATGAATGGTGCGGACGTCGTCGATGGTCAAGACCCTGAAGTGTTCGGTGTTCCCCTGGACGAGCCATTTGAAGCCGTCCTGGAAGCCGAGGACCTCGACGCCGTGGTTGATGGCCTCGATGGTGACCGAACTGATGACGCCGTTGATGCCGGGAGCGGGACCGCCACCGACGAGGAGAGCTAACTTGCCGCGATTGGAAGACGTACTCATACGCTTACCTCAAATGCACATGCAGGCGCCGGAAAGCCTGGGGAGGAGAACCGGCCGCGATCGCTTCCGGGGAGGCGGAAGCCGCACCCGGGCCGCAGGTCGCCCAGTGATGCTTGTTGTTGTGATAGCAGATTTGGCCGCCGGGGTCGAGACCCTGGCCGCACCCCGAAACCTTCTCAAATAAGTACGCGGAAGGGGCGCGGAATTTGCTTGGCTGAGAGGAAGAGATAGCGCGCGGCCGAACAAAAAAACCCCGCTGGCGGCATGGCTCAGCGGGGTTTCGTGTGTCGGGATGTGGAGCCGACGGGGATCGAACCCGTAACCTCCAGAATGCCATTCTGGCGCGCTCCCAATTGCGCCACGGCCCCCAGAGTGGCAAGGTAAGCCTTGCCAGCACTTTGGTTAAGGTAGCGGGGGCCACGGAGAGAGTCAATCGCTTCCCGAGGCGAGTCCCGTGATTCCCGAAAAAACTCCGCTGGACACGCCGGCGCCGTCTTCGCAGAATGCGCGGAAGCGCTGCCGGCGGTTCGCCTTGGCGTGGGTCATGGCCTACAGTAGTTAAGAGCAGCAGGAGCGTGCGGTCTTCCTTTCGTCCTCCTTGTCGAGGATCGGTGCGTGAACAGGCGAACCTTCCTGAACCTCTGCAAGTACGTGGTGGCCATCGCCCTGCTTGTCTTCGTGATCTGGTCGAACTGGGCGCCCTCCAGCGGCCACGGTCTCAAGGAAACCTGGCAGAAGCACTTTGTCGAAGGTCAGCCGATCCACTATCACTTTCTCCTGCTCGCATTCTTCATCGCCCTGGTCAGTACGGTCTTGACCTTCATCCGCTGGTACTTCCTCGTCCGCGCCGTTAACTTGCCGTTCACGGTGGGCAATGCCGTGCGCCTGGGAGCGGTCGGTTTCTTCTTCAACAGCTTTCTCCCGGGCTCGGTTGGCGGCGACATCATCAAGGCGGCGTTCCTGGCGCGCGAGCAAAGCCGGCGTACCGTTGCCGTTGCCACGGTCGTCATGGACCGCGTCATCGCCCTGTGGGCGCTCGTTTGGTTCGTCGGCCTGCTCGGCCTTGCCTTTTGGGTCGGCGGGATGCTGCCGAACAATCCGAACCAACCGTCACAGGTGATCGTCGCGGCGTCGTTGATCATCATGGTGGTCAGCTGGGCGGTCTGGATGCTGCTGGGGCTGCTGCCCGACGCGCGGGCGGAGCACTTTGCCGGCCGGCTGACGCATCTGCCGAAGGTGGGTCCGGCTGCGGCCGAGTTCTGGCGGGCGGTGTGGATGTACCGGCAGAAGCAGTGGGCCGTGTACCTGGTAATGGCCATGTGCTGGATCAGCCACGTCGGCTTCGTGCTGACCTACTACTTCTGCGTGCTGACCCTCTGCGACGACACCAGTCAGATTCCGCAACTGACCGAACACTTCCTGCTGGTGCCGATCGGCCTCGTCATCCAGGCGATTCCACTGGTGCCGGGCGGCTACGGCCTGGGCGAGTTGGGCTTCGGCAAACTGTACCTATGGTTCGGCTGCTCGGCCGACAACGGCGTGCTCGGCTCGCTGGTACAGCGCGTGGTGTCGTGGGCGCTCGGCCTGCTCAGCTGGATCGTGTACCTGTGGACCAAGCCGGCGCTGCAACCTGCGGTCACCGAGATCGGGCCGCCCGCCATTGAGCCCACGGCGCAGGCCATGGCCGGCTGACCCATTCAACGCCGCGCGACGGGCCGATTCGAGCGCAGCGTGCCGCCCCGTCCGAATTCTCCTCACCACAATGCCCACCCTGCAGACCCGGACCTGAGTTTCCGAATGCACCTTTGAAGGTTGGCCTCATCTAACTTCTTCCGAGATCGAACGCCTCAGATGCGCGGCGGCTTGGTCGCAGGAAGCGGATCATGGAAACCGGGGAAATCAGCCTCCTTGTTGTGTTTCTCTTCTTTTCCGGTCTTTCGGCGGGGCCAGGAATCCCTGTCAGCATGGGCTTGGTGCAGCCAAACTGACCATGAACTTTCTCTGGTCTTACCCTACCCGAACGCTGTCTCTGGAAGTAAAGTGCAAAGCGAAAACAATCAAACCGAGAAGTAGTGCGCCCAAACTGATGACAAGCCCGGCTTTTCCAGTTGCCGTGCGTCTGGCCGCAATACCACAGCCAAGTGCAACCAACTCAAGCATCACGAAGAGAAGACCGCATAGGGTATAGCTCTCGGGCCAGGGTCCTGGCCAAGGACAGGACGATTGAGGAAGATGCCAACAAGAACAGCGAGACTCCCCGGCAAAACGATGCCGACGATTGAAGTCCACAGGCTCGCTTGACCGAGCGATGCGTTGTCATCGCCCACGACGGTTCTCCCTCCGATAAGATCACGGACGAACTGGCGGGGATGGGCCCGGAACGAGCAAACCCGGTCATGACTTTCGCAACTCCATCCTGAAGCTGTCCGTCAATTGCGGATCGGGACCGACTGCCTTGCCCCAGTCCGCCTGCAACGCCCGGGCACGCTCGGCGTCGAAGGCGGACTGGGGCAGGTTGGTCGGCGGTCGGTGTCCAGAGGCGCAGGTAACAGAGGCTCATGGCCTCCTCAGCTAGCAAACACCCGGTTCATGCGCTCAGACAGGTCCTTCAGCGCAGCGGTGTCCTTCGATTGATCGCCTGGTTGCTCGGAGATGCCCCAGCCGTGGTAACCGATCTCGTCGAGCGCCTTCATGATCGCCGGCCAGTGGTCGTCGCCCTCGAAGAACTTGACGCTGAACTTCTTGAACTGGCTGTACTCCTTGAAGTGCAGCTTGAGGATGCGCTTGCCTAGCACCGGGACCCACGCCTCGGCCGGACCGTAGCGGATGCAGTTGCCGATGTCAAAATGCCAGCCGACGTGCGGGCTGCCGATCTCCTCGAGGTACGCCTTGGCTTGCTCCGGCTTGGTGATGAAGTCGTTCCAGACGTTTTCGATGGCGATTTTCACGCCCAGTTCCTCGGCCAGCGGGATCGCCTTGCGGATCTCGGCAATGGAGCGCTTCCAGCAGTCGTCATAAGTGATTTGCTTGTTGACGACGCCGGGGACGAGCAGCACGGAGCTGGCGCCGTAGCGTTTGGCATCCTTGAGCGCGATCTGCAATCCTTCGAGGCCCTCGCGGCGGACGTTCTCGTCGGGACTGGAGAACGGCTTGCCCCAGTGCGTGTTGCAGCAGACACTGGCGGCCTTCAGCCCGGTCTTGTCGAGGGCCGCGAGCACCTCTTCCTGCTTCATGTGGCTCATCGGCTCGACACCCTCGAAGCCAGCGGCCTTGATGGCCTCGAACTTCTCCAGGACCGAACCCTTGTAAGCGATCGTGGCGTACATGATCGCCTTGTGAATTGTCCGTTTTTTGACCGGCTCGTCCGCGGCGCGGACAACGGTCGCTCCGAGCGCGGTCGCCGCCACGGCGCCGCTGCCGAGTTTCAAGAAATCGCGCCGATTCAGTGTCTTGTGCATGGTGTACTCCCCGTGTGGTGTGGCTCAGGTCCCCGCAACAGTCGCGCGTGATTCTACAGGAAGAAGGCGACGAGTTCTGCTGAAAAGCCAGGGGATTTTGCCGGCGGCTTCCAGGCGGTATTCAGCGGCTTCCCTCGCCCAGGTCCCGGTGGATGTGCCGTACCAGGTTCTTCATGACGAACCCCTGTTCCGGGCAGATGTGTACCGGCGCTTGCCGCTCGCGCAAGTTCGCTGCCACCACAGGACCGACAGCGGCGACGCGGGTATGTTGCAGACCCTGGCGCAGGCTCGTTTCCAGGCCGTGCTCGTGGGCCACCTCGTACAGGCGGTCCACCTGGGGCGAACTCGTGAAGACCAGGACGGCGACCTCACCACGCGCCAGCCGCTGGATCAGTTCGACCGCACGCTGCGCATCGGCCGCGGGAGCGTAGACGTAGGGCAGCACCGTCCGGACCGTCGCTCCGGCCAAGGCGAGAAACTCCGTCAGCGGTACATTGCTCTCGCTGTAGAGTTGCACGCCGACCGTCTGCCCGTGGAGCGGTTCCGTGCGCAGCGCCGCGATCACGCCTTCGGTCGTCGGCGGCGCAGCCACCTTCGTCGGCGCCAGCCCGAGTTCGCGTAATGCCTGCACCGGCTTGCCGCCGCGCGTCACGGTCCGCGTTCGTCCCAGCGCGGCGCTCATGCCTTCGAGCAGTCCCTCATGCTCGGCAACGCTCCGTAGACGGCGCACGCCTTCGCCGGTGAGCAGGACAACGTAACCGAAGCGGTCGGCGATCAGTTCGCGCAACCAGGCGACCAGCGGGGTCGGATCCGGCGCATCGAGGATGCTGAACATGGGACAGCGCAGGACCTGGGCGCCCTCCTTCTCCAGCATCTGGGCAAGTTCTTCCAGTTGACGGCCTTCCGCCAGGGCAACAGTGCGTCCTTCCAGGGGTCGGCTCATGGGTGTCCTTGGGATTCGCTTGCCAGGCCGCACACAGCGTTCAGATCCCGCCTGGCGGCATTGGCGGTTCCTCGTTGTACTTCTGCATGCTGCGGGCCACCATCCAGTCCGGCAGCCACGCCGTCAGCTTCATCATCAGCGTCGTTTGCCACGGGAAATTGTACACCTTCGGCCGGCGCCGCAGCGCCCGCACGATCCGCCGCGCGGCCTCGTCCGCCTCCAGCAGCCACGGCATGTCGAAGTGATTGACCGCGGTCATCGGCGTCTTCACGAAGCCGGGACAGATCGTCGTCACCGCGATGCCCTTGTCGCGGAGCTGGATGCGCAACCCCTCCAGATAGACGTTCACCGCTGCCTTCGTGGCACAGTACGCGGACTCGCCCGGCAAACCCTTGTAGGCCGCCAGGCTCGAGACCGCGGCCAGGTGGCCCCGGCCACGCCGCAGCATCTCCGGCAGCACCGCCTCGATGGCGTACACCACTCCCAGGACGTTGATGCGGAACATTTTTTCCACGTCGCCGACGTTGACCGGATCGAGCAGCGTCGGTGCGCCGACGCCGGCATTAGCAACGAGCAGGTCCACGGGGCCGAGGTGTTCGCGCACTCCGGTGACGGCCGCCAGTACCTGCTGCCGATCGCCTACGTCAGCCGCGGCCACGGCAGCGGTTCCACCGGCGGCGACAATCTCCCCGGCCAGTTTCTCCAGCTGTTCGCGGCGACGGGCGACCAGGCCGACCTTTGCCCCGGCTCGCGCCAGCTCCTTCGCCAGCGCCCAGCCGATGCCGCTGGATGCTCCGGTGACGACCGCGACCTGGTTGGCGAACATTTCGGCCACTCCTGGCACCTCCGCTTCCTCAGGCATTTCCGTCACGGCTCGCAGATTCGCTATCGCTGCTGCCGGCGGCTGCCGGCTGTCACTTTCTCTCACCTCGTCCGGCCTGGCAAGACCGTTTCCGCGCTGACGGCGGGGCATACTTGGACGAAGGCCTCCTCTTGGCAAGCGCCGGGGCCATCTGCAACAATTCCTGAAGTACCAGGGCCGCTCGTTTTACCACGCCCGCACCCATCTGGCGGCGACCGGTCCCTGTTTCCTGGTGGAACGATCCCATGTCGAAGCCACGCATCCTTGTCAGGCTGATGGCACCCACGCTCGTCGCCGCGCTGCTCCTCCCCGTGTGCCGGGCCACGGCCGAACCGACGCCAAAGGAATACGACGTCCGCATTCACTACCAGATCGACGCCTTCCGCAATGAGCGGCTGTTGCAGTTCTTTCCGATGGTTCGCTACCTCGAGAAGGTCGGTCTCCAAAGAGATGCTGGCCCCGAGGACGAGGCAGAGAATCCGCAGGTCACGCGCATGACCGGAACCATCGCTGCCGGCAACGCCCGCAAGCTTCTCGGCGAACGCCACGTCCGGGCCATTCTCCTGGTCCCGCGGGAAGCGAAGCTGCCGGAGGGCAAAGCACCGGTGCGCGTCCACCTCGAACTGGCATCTCTTCTGAACGCCGAGCAGGAACGCCTCCTTGCCGGCGGGGAACGCGCGCAGGCCGACGACCTGGCGGGTGCCCTGGCCGCTTTGGAACGGCAGCGGCTATTCGCCGACGCGGTGCGCGCAGTGCTCCGTGACCTCGGTTTCCGCGAGGCCATCGGCTACGACGAGCGGCAGCACACCCGGCTGGTCGGCATGATCCCGGCAGACAAGCTCGACCCGCTGCTCGAGGACCTGCGCAGGCAACCCGCCGCGGCGAAACTGCCGGCCCCGCTTCCGAACCGCTGGCCGGTGCGCGTCATCGAGGTCATGTCGCTGTTGCCCTTCCCGGTGGAGCGCCCGGTACCGTTGCTGCCGGCGAAGGGAGAAGAGTCGATCACCGCGGAGGTGCGAACCCTCCTCGCCGACACAGGCGTCGCCGCGAAACCGATGCGCATGGAAGTGATCCTCGCCGCGACACCGGCGGCCGATGATCATTCCTGGCGGAGAAGTCTCCAGCAGGCAGCGCCGCTGCTGGCCGTCGAGGGGCATGTCGGCCCGCTGGTCACTGTGTTCGGTCCGGCGAACCAGGCCGTGGCGCTGGCGCGGCAGCCGTTCGTTTCGACCATTCGTCTGCCGCGTTCCGGCGAGCCCAGGTCGGTTGCCGGGCCAGCGGGCAAGGACGATGGCCGGGAGGCCCTGCAAGCCGCCGGCATCGCCCGCCTGCATACGCTGGGCCGGCGCGGCAAGGGGTATCGCGTGGCGCTGATCGATGGCGATTTCCGCGGCTGGAAGGGCCCGGTGGGCAAGGAACTGCCGGCGCACACGACCTATCTCGACCTGACTGCCGAGCGGAATGCGACGTTGCTGCCCGACCCGCTGGCCGGTGAGCCCCAGGCGATGGGCCACGGCACGCGGCTGGCGCGCGCCGCGGCGCTGGCCGCCCCCGAGGCGGAGTTCACGCTGATCCGCATCGACCCGGCGGCGCCGCACCAGTTGCTGGAAGTGGCCCGCTTCATCAGCGGCGAGAGCTTCCTGGGCGAGAGCCTGGAGGAACGCGACGCCGAGTTGGTGGCTGAGCAGGAGAGCCTGGGCCGGCGTGCCGTGGAACTGGCCCAGCAGCGCCGGCGCCTCCTCGACGAGAATGTCAGTCTCGATCCGGACCTGGCGAAAAAGCCAGAAGCGTTCGGCCTGGATCCGGTACAGGACAAAAAGCTCATCGAACGGCAGCACGCTTACGTCAAGGCCCGGGCTACCTACGAGGCGGATGAACAAATACAGCACGATCGCTTCCAACGATATCTGCGCCTGCGGTCGGATCTGGCCAGACTGAAGGGCATCCAGGTCGTCGCCTCGACGCTGGTCTGGAACGAGGGCCAACCGGTCGACGGCAGCAGCGCCCTCAGCCGTTTCTTCGATGATCGTCCCTTCCGCGCTGCTCTCTGGCTGCAATCGGCGGGCGCCACGCGCGGCCAAAGCTGGAGCGGCCTGTTCCGCGACGCCGACGGCAATGGCGTGCTGGAATTCACCGTGCCCGGCACGCCGCTGAAGGACGGCCGTTGGTCGCCGGAGTTGAACTTTCTGGCGTGGCAACCCGACGGCAAGGCGCAGACGGCTGACTTGCCGGCCGGCGCGCGGGTGCGCATCTCCGTGCAGTGGCGGGAGGCACACGATCCCGAGTTCTGGGGTCAGTCGGACGATCCCTATCGGCCGTCGCTGGCAGACTTGAACCTGGTCCTGCTGCATCAGTTCGATCCGGAGGGAGCGAAGCGGCCGGTCGATGACCTGGAGGTAGTGGCGCAATCGTCGAGTTTGCCGCAGCGTCTCGACAATCAGCCCAACGCCGCCACCTATGAGCAGACGGTGGAGTACGTGGTGAAGCAAGCGGGTCGGTACGCGCTACGTATCGAGGGACGCATTCCGTCGGATATTCGTCCCGCGGGCGCGGCGGCGCTGCCGGCGCTGCGGAAGGTCGGCGAGTTGCGACCGCGGCTGTTCGTGGCGACGCTGGACGGGGCCGGACGAGCGGTGTTTGCCGATTACACGCCGGTCGTCGGCAGCCTGGGCGTGCCGGCGGACGCGCACCTGGTCATCACCGTCGGCGCGGTGGACCTGGGGAACCACCGGCGGCCATATAGCGCCGGCGGTCCACCGCACAATATGGAGTTGCTTCAGAAGCCGGACGTGCTGGCGTACGATGCACTGGCTGAAGGCGATGCGGCGGGATTCGCGGCAGGTGTGACAGCCAGCGCGCTGAGCGCGGGAACGCCGAAGAGCCAGTTCCTGGAGGCGCTGCACGTGCTGCCGGGCGGCGTGCTGCGCGTTCGGCGCTAACGCTACGGGCTCCGAGCCGGAAGCGTCAGCGCCCGGTGGGTGGCTCCCGTCTCTAACGCTCCGGTGAAAGATTCGTGACAACCGCCGATGCTGCGTGTAGGTTGAAACCATACCCGCAAGGGCTCAAAAGCCCCTTGCTTGCGCTGCGCGCTAACAGATGCTGAGGAGGGCGGATGGCAGGTCGTGCAAAGGTTGTGGTGGCGGACTTCATCATCGAATCCCTCGACCACGAGCGCCGGATACTGGGTGACGTGGCAGACCCCGTGGCGCTGCACGCGGAGAAAGAAGAGGACCTGCTGGGCCGGGTCGAGGACGCCGACGCCTTGATGCTCTACCACACAATCGAGCTGACCGAGCGAACAATTGGCCGGCTGCAGCGCTGCATGCTGATCGTCCGCTGCGGCGTGGGCTATGACAATGTGGACGTCGCATCGGCCCGGCGCCATGGCATCCCCGTCGCCAACGTGCCCGACTACGGCACCGAGGAGGTGGCTGACTCGGCGATCGGCCTGGCACTGTCACTGGCCCGCGGCATCCATCTGCTGACCGGCCGGTTGCGTGAGCGCCGCGGGCCGTGGACCTATGCCCAGGTGCGTCCGTTACACCGCCTGCGCGGCCGCGGCTTCGGCGTGATCGGCCTCGGCAGGATCGGCACGGCGGTCGCGTTGCGGGCCAGGGCACTGGGCATGGACGTGCTGTTCCACGATCCCTACGTGCCCGACGGTCGCGACCGGGCGCTGGGTATCCGCCGGGTGGAAACGCTCGCGGAACTGCTGGCCCAGTCTCACATCGTCAGCCTGCACTGCCCGCTGACCCCGGAGACCCGGCACCTTATTAACCGAGCAACGCTGGAACAGATGGCCGCCGGGGCCTACCTGGTGAACACCGCGCGCGGCGCCGTCGTGGACGCTCTCGCCGTACTCGACGCGGTGACGGCCGGACATCTGGGCGGGGCGGCCCTCGACGTGCTCGAACACGAGCCGCCGCCCGAGGATCATGCACTGCTTGTCGCCTGGCGCGACCCCGGCCACCCAGCCCACGACCGCATCATCCTCAATCCGCACACTGCCTTTTATTCCGAGGAGGGACTGCTGGACATGCGCCTCAAGGGGAGCGAGAATTGCCGCCGGGTGCTGCTCGGTCAGCCGCCGCGCAATGTCGTGAATTGACGGGCGGCCCGCGTCGAGCGATCCTGGCAAGCGCCGGCGCCACCGGCTGCACGGCTGCCGAATGCTCCCATTTAGGTTGACCCATTCCGTCTTCGTCCACAAGGAGAACTCCTCATGTCTCACACCTGTTCTCGCCGCCGTTTCCTGCAAAGCGCCGGGGCCGCTCTCGCCCTGGCCGGCACGAACTTGAGCGGACGCAACCTGTGGGCCGCCGGCAAGGAACCGCGACCACTAGCGCACGTCCTGTCCAACGAGACGTACAGCCTGCGGGCGCAAATTGGCGAGGGCAAGCTGTCGCTGTTGACCGCCGCGGAGTACCACAAGGGACTCAACATCAAGGGTGTCAGCCTCAACGACCTCTACTTCAAATCGTGGGATAAGGAGTATCTGGATCAGATTCTGGAGAATTTCAAGACCAACAGCCGCGTCATCACCTGCCTCATCATGGAGGGTAACCTCGCCACACCCAATGAAGAGGCCCGCAAGAAGCAAATCGAGAGCAACCTCACCAAGCTGAAGGCGGCCGGCTATCTCGGCGCCCCGGTGGTGCGCATGAACCTCGGCGGTGTCGCCAAGGGCGAAGACAACCGCAAGGAAGGCGTCGATCGTTGCGTCGCGGCGTTCCGGCAGCTGCTGCCAACGGCGCAGGACCTCGGCATCCGCATCACCATCGAGAACCACGGCGGCGTCTCCGGGACGGTCGAGGGCATCCTCGCGGTCATCAAGGCGACCGATCCGAAATGGGTCGGCAGCCTGCTCGACTTCAACAACCCGCCCGTTCACTCCCAGCCCGAGGTCTTCGCCCAGCTGGCGCCGTATGCGTACCACGTCCACGCCAAGGTGGCGGACTTCAAGCCGGACGGCGAGGCGACCGACGCGGATTACGGCAAATTGCTGGGCATCCTGAAGGCAGAGAAGTACCCCGGCGCCGTGTCGATCGAGTGGGAAGGCCGCGGCGACGCCGTCGAGGGGATCAAGAAGACCCGCGACCTGATCCTTAAACATTGGCCGGAGTTGCCGAACTGATGCGTATTCCTGTACGAACCGACCGGCGTTTACAGTGGAGGCAAATTGCTGCGAGCCACTCGGACTGACAGCAGGTGATGTGGTCCGATCAGAGCCCAAAGCATTGGCGATGGGAATCACGACCCGGTCGCTGCCGCTTCCGGCTCTCATCGGACACCATCACCCAGCGCATGGGTTAGACCACCTTTTTCTGCTGCGCCTCGAGTTCCTGCCAGCGGCCGTACAGCTTCTCGACGGCCGCCTGCGCCGCCTCGAGCGCCCGGCAGCATTCCTGCAGCCGCACGTGATCGGTGGCGCGCCCCGCCGCCTCCACCTCTTTTTGCCGCGCGGCCACCACCGCCTCGGCGGCCAGGATGCGCTCCTCCATCTCGTCCCACTCGCGCTGCTCCTGATAGGACAGACGACGGGATTTCTCCCGAGGGGCTTTCGCGACCTTCGCCGGGGACGCCGGTTTGGCAACTGTCTCGCGGAGATCGCGCTGGGCGGCGGTCCACTGGGAATAGTCGGCGAACATCCGCGCGCCGCCCTGGCCGTCGAGGCCGAGGACGTCGGTACACAGCCGGTCCAGGAGCGAACGGTCGTGGGTGACCAGCACCAGGGCGCCGGGGAAGTCCGCCAAACTCTCCTCGAGCACCTCCAGCGACACGATGTCCAGGTCGTTCGTCGGCTCGTCCAGCAACAGCACGTCGGCCGGCTGGAGCATGAGCCGCGCGATGAGGATGCGCGCCTGCTCGCCGCCGGACAGGTCGCCGACGGGCAATTCCAGCTGTTCCGCGGCGAAGAGGAATTGCTTGGCCCAGGCCGTGATATGGAACGACCGGCCACGGTACTGCACTTCTTCGGCGTTCGGCGACAGGGCTCGACGGAGCGTGGCGCCGCGGTCGAGTTGCCGGCGGTCCTGGTCGAACGCGACCACGCGCAGGCCCTCGGCTCGTTCGATGGTCCCGCTGTCCGGCGCCGCCTCGCCGGCCAGCACGCGCAGCAGCGTCGTCTTGCCGCTGCCGTTGGGGCCCAGGAGCCCCAGCTTGGCGCCCGGCGACAGCGTGAACGACAGATCGGCGAAGAGCGGACGATCGCCCAGGCTCTTTGTCAAACCCTCGGCGACCAGCAGTTTCGCGGTCTTGCGGCCGGTGGCGACGAAATCGATCCCCACGGCACCGGCCGGAGCGTTACGGGCCTTGATCGCTTGCAGATTGCCGATTAGCCGGGCCGCTTCCTGGGTGCGCGCCGTCGATTTGCCGGTGCGTGCGCGAGCACCGCGCTTCAGCCACTCCACCTCGCGCCGCACCTTGCTGGCCAGGGCCTGCTCCTGCCGCGCCTGGCCGGCGAGGAACTCCTCGCGCCGGCCGAGGAAATCGCTGTAGGTGCCTGCCACCCGGAAGTAACCATCTGGATACACGCGGTCGAGTTCCACGATCTGGTTCGTGACATTCTCCAGGAAGTAGCGGTCGTGGCTGACCACGACGTAGGCGAAGGGGGCATCCTGGAGCAATTCCTCCAGCCAGAGGATGCCTTCGAGATCGAGGTGGTTGGTCGGCTCGTCCAACAGCAGCAGGTCCGGCCGCCGGACCAGTTCGCGGGCGACCGCCAACCGCTTGCGCCAGCCGCCCGAGAGTGTGCCTACCTTCTGATCGTCGCTCGAAAAGCCGATCTTGCTCAGGATAATGGCGGTCTGTGTAGTCCGTTCGTGCTCCTCGGCGTGGTAGCCGTCGAGGGCGGCGTCCAGGATTTCTGCTACCGTGCGGTTGGGATCCAACACCGCCTCCTGGGGCAGGTAACCCAACCGCACCGTTCGCCGCAGCGCCACTGTGCCGCTGTCGGGCGTTTCGAGGCCGGCCAGGAGTTTGAGAAGCGTTGTTTTGCCCGAGCCGTTGGGGCCGATCAGGCCGACGCGCTCGCCGGCGCGCAGGTCCAGGGAAATATCGGTGAACAGCGGGCGCGGGCCGTACGACTTGTTCAGGCCCAGCGAACTCAAAAGGACGGTCATCGTCGAAACGCCTCTCCCAGGGCCCCTGGCCGGTCTCTCAGACCAACGCGGTCGGATTGAGGAACAGATCGAGGTCGCGCAGCACGTCGCGGAAGGCCTCGTCGGTCAGCACGGGCGTTGCCCCGTCGGTCGGCAGTTCCTGTTCCAATTCGACCCAGCTGCGGCAGCCGGCGTACTCCGGCGTGTCGGACAACTCAAAGGTCTGCGCCGCGCGGAAGACGCGCACGGGCAGTACGAACAGCCCCGGCTCTCGGTACGCGAAGCGGTTGCGCACTGTTTCCTCGGACCAAAGATGCAGTTCGTCGATGGCCAGGGCGCCAGCGAGGTTGTGGACGTGGTAGATGCCGGCGACCTCGGCAAAGTGCGCCAGACGCACCATGCCGGCGGGAGGTCGTTCGGTCTCGGCCAGGTCCAGCAGCGGCACCGCTTCGGGTTTGATGCCGGCGCGCTGCTGATGGACATAGGTCGGGAAGAGCCAGAAGCGCGGCTGTTCCAGCCGGAAGGCGCCTCCCGCCTCCTCGATGCCACCCTTACGCAGGATCAGCGCCTGCCGGCCCTCCGCCAGTGCCCGGCAGATGACCGCCCACTCCTTGAATGCGTGTCGCAGCATGTCGCACCTCCTCGCTCTCAACCTGGCAGGCCATTTTTTCCCGGATTGTCCGTTTTGCCTTGCCGATCCGGTTTATCGTATCAGGAGCAGGTTGCGGGAGCGACCGCGGAACGAGAGCAAGGACTGCGGCGGTTAGGTCAAGCACGGCCGCGTATAACGATTGGGAGAGGGGAGCGGCCGGTCCTGGCAGAAAGTGTGTACCTCATGGGCGGTCCCACGACTGGCAACGTCCTGGTGCGTCTGCAAGAGGTCGGCAAGAACTTCCGAATGGGCGAGGTCGCCGTCGAGGTGCTCCGCGGCATCGACCTTGAGGTGTACGGCGGCGAGTTGCTCGTCATCGTCGGGCCGAGCGGGTCCGGCAAGACCACCCTGCTGAACCTGATCGGCGGCCTCGACAAACCGACCACCGGCAAGGTCTGGTTCTCGGACCTCGACCTGTCCACGCTCAGCAAGGGCCAGCTCGCCGCCTACCGGCGCCGCTCGGTCGGCTTCGTCTTCCAGTTCTACAACCTCATCCCCGCACTCAATGCCCGCGAAAACGTGCAGGTCGCCACCGAGATCAGTGACGCTCCCCTCGACGCGGTGGACATGCTCCATCTCGTGGGACTGGAGCAACGGATGGAACATTTCCCCTCGCAGATGTCGGGAGGCGAGCAGCAGCGTGTCGCCATCGCCCGTGCCCTGGCCAAGAACCCGCAGCTTCTCCTGTGCGACGAGCCGACCGGTGCCCTCGACTACGCCACCGGCAAGACAGTCTTGCAGGTGCTGTGCGATGTGCGGCAGCGACTGGGCAAGACGGTCGTAATCATCACGCACAACATGGCCATCGGCCGGCTCGCCGACCGCGTGGTGCGTCTGCGCTCCGGCGCGGTCGTCGAGGTCAGCGTCAACCCACGACCCGCCGACCCCGAGGAGGTGACCTGGTGAGGGCGCTCGACCGCAAACTGGCACGCGACCTGCTCGGGTCCTGGCTACTGCTGCTCGCCGTCGCCAGCATTATCGCCGTCGGTGTCTGCTGTCACATCGCCATGCACACGGCGGTCCGCAACCTGCGGGAGGCCCAGCAGATCCACTATGCAGTCTGTCGCATGGCCGATTTCTCCATCGAGCTGAAGAAAGCGCCTCTGGCAGAGGTTGCCCGGCTGGAGACGCTGCCCGGGGTGACGGCGGTCCGTCCGCGGCTGCGCTTCTCCGTAACCGTGGACCTGGAGCAGTCCCCCGACCACTGCTGTCAACATGTTTGAGGCTCACCGCTTGGT
>JRHI01001894.1_pt1 | contig 15899 bp, 15 predicted proteins | sample 215371 | NCBI WGS metagenome assembly JRHI01 (sample SAMN02929681, study PRJNA255918) | sediment metagenome | biome: cave system; feature: Ice Cave; material: Sediment; isolation source: sediment from deep within a dark volcanic ice cave with no known source of... ...
GTTTTACCGCATTGCGACAGCACACCCGAATGTCGCGACCGTGTCACCGCGGAGGCTCCCGGCTGTGGACAATCGTCCCGGCCGTCAGCCGATGGAGATACCGACGTTGAGTTCCGCCAGCGAGGGATCGATGTCGGCGCGACCGGTGTCCATCAACTCCACCAGCTGCTGTACGGACGCAGCCGACCGATGCAGCGCCTCGCGGTCACTGGCCCCGAGCTCGACCTCGACGACGTCGAGCAGACCACCGCTGCCGAGCCGCGCCGGGACACCGGTGTAGAGACCCCTGATGTCGTATTCGCCCTGCAGGAACACCGCGCACGGCAGCACCTGGTGGGTGTCGAGGAGGATGGCGTCGGTCATCTGGGCGGCGGCGGCAGACGGCGCATAGAACGCGCTGCCGGTCTTCAGCAGACCGACGATCTCCGCGCCGCCGTCACGAGCACGCTGCACGATGCTCGCCAGCTGTTCCGCGGGGATGAGCTGTGCCACCGGGACGCCGGCCACGGTGGTGAGCCCGGTGAGCGGCACCATGGTGTCGCCGTGGCCCCCGAGGACATAGGCGGCGACATCGAGCACCGACGCGTCGAGCTCCTGGGCGATGAAGGTGCGGAACCGTGCGGTGTCGAGGACGCCTGCCATGCCGATGACCCGCTCGCGCGGAAAGCCCGTGACCGCCTTGGCGATCTGGGCCATGGCGTCGAGTGGGTTGCTGACCACGATGATCACTGCCTCGGGTGACTGTGTGGCGACGGACCGGGCGACGGAGGCGACGATCCTTGCGTTGGTCATGACCAGGTCGTCGCGCGACATGCCGGGCTTGCGGGCGACCCCGCTGGTGATCAGCACGACGTCGGACCCGGTGGTCTCCTCGTAGCTGTTGCTGCCGGTGACCAGCGAGTCGTAGCCCACGATCGGCCCGGCCTCGAGCATGTCGAGCGCCTTGCCCTGGGGCAGGCCGTCGACGATGTCGACGAGCACGATGTCCGCGTAGTTGCGCTCGGCGAGCCGCTGGGCGAGGGTGGCACCGACGTTACCGGCACCGACGACGGTGATCTTGGCGCGCACGGCAAACTCCGAAACTGTGCTGACGTCGGCTGAACCCGGGCATTGTAGGAAGGCGTACTCGGCGCACGCGGTCAGCGGCTAGCATGGCCACGATGTCCGCCGCCTTGCGTGCGCGTCCACTGACCCGAGCCGAACGTGCAGCGACCTACGCGCTGCTGGGCTGGTCGACGGAGGTCGTCTTCACCGCGGTTGAAGCGCTGGCTCATGGCGAGACACGCGATGCCAGGTTGCGGGGTCACACCTACCTGTGGATGGCCCCCATTCATGCGCTGTCGGTGGTGTTGTATGAGCGGGTTCACGACCGCGTCCGCGAGCGCCCCACGGCCCACCGCGCGCTGACATACGCGCTGGGCATCCTCGCCGTCGAGTACACCACCGGCCGGCTCATCCGGCGCGCCACCGGGGTGATCCCCTGGGACTACACGGGCCGCACCCCACTGGCGATCGGCGGAGGTGTGCGCCTCGACTACGCGCCGCTGTGGGCTGCCGCAGGTCTCGCGCTCGAGCGGGTCGACGACACGCTCCGCTCGGCGCGGATCAGTTGGGCCGAGTGATACGTCGCCGCCTGCCGCCGGGCGCCCGCCAGCGCGCGGCGGTCGTCGTCGAACGTCTGGGCGCCGAGTACCCGGTGGCCTCCTGCGCGCTGGTCCACGACTCGCCGCTGCAACTGCTGGTGGCCACCATCCTCAGCGCGCAGTCCACCGACAAGCTGGTCAACACCGTCACCCCCGTCCTCTTCGCGCGCTACCCGACCCCCGAAGCACTCGCCGCGGCGCCGCAGGAGGAGGTTGAAGGGCTGATCAAGCCCACCGGCTTCTTCCACACCAAGGCCCGCGCCATCCGCGAGATGGCCCGGGACCTGGTGGAGCGCTACGACGGCGAGGTGCCGCCGCGCATGGAGGACCTGGTGACACTGCGCGGCGTTGGTCGCAAGACGGCCAACGTGGTGCTCGGTGTGGGATTCGGCGTTCCGGGTTTCGCGGTGGACACGCACGTGACCCGGCTCTGTGGAAAGCTGCGGTTGACCTCGGCGACCGACCCCGTCGATATCGAGCGTGACGTCACCTCGATGGTGCCGGCGGAGGAATGGACCGAGATCGGCCTGCGGTTGATCATGCACGGCCGCCTAGTGTGCACAGCGCGCAAGCCGAGGTGTCCGCGGTGCGTTCTCAACAACATCTGCCCCTCGGCCGAGCTCGGCCCGGTGCGACCCAAGGCGGCGCCAACGAAGCCTCACGCGGCCTCGAGGGCCCGACCTGTGCGCTCCCCGAGCCCCAGCTGACGGAAGCCCAGAAATGCGCAAGCGCGCGGCCGGTGCATTGCCGCGACCAGCGCCTCGGTGCGCTGCACCTCGCGCACCTCGATGCCGCAGTCACGAGCCACCGCGTCGATGCTGATCACGCGGCCGGCGCCGGCGTCCACATGACCTGGATGGACCGCCGCCGACAGGGTGACCCGCGCGTAGATGAACGGCTCGGCCGGGTGCTCGGGGACGCTGCTCTCGATGAGGCCGAGCGTCTGCCCGTTAGCCAGCTCGCCGGCGAGCGTCTCCGCGACTCCACTCAGCAGTCGGCGCGCCGCGGCAGCGCCGGGCGCGTCGTGGAACACCATGGCGACTCTCCCGTCGCACCTGAGGTGCTGGATGGCGAGGGCGCTGAGCCCTGTCCGATGGTCGAAGAAGGTGACCAGCTCCGTGGCCAGTGGCGCGCCGATGTGCATGGTCACAGGCTAAGCGGCGAGCACGGACCTACAACGGACGGTGCACGCCGTCGTACAGTTCGCTGCCATGCAGGGTGCGCAGAAGCTGACACCGCTCGACGCCTCCTTCCTCCACCTGGAAACGCCGCGCACCCACATGCACATCGGCGGCGTGGCGATCTTCGAGCCCTCACCGCTCGGGACGGGGCGCGCCCTCTACGACGGTCTGGCCAAGGCGATCGCGCCGCGGCTCGACCTGATGCCGCGGTACCGCCAGAAGCTGGCCTTCGTTCCGCTCAGCCTCGACACCCCGGTCTGGGTCGACGACCCAGATTTCGACATGAGCAACCACCTCCTGCGGGCCGCCCTCCCCAAGCCGGGCGGTGACCGCGAGCTGCGCGACCTGATCGGCCGCGTTTTCTCGCGTCCGCTCGACCGGCGCCGGCCGCTCTGGGAGATCTACATCGTCGAAGGACTGGAGGGCGGTCGCTGGGCGCTTCTGACCAAGTCACACCACGCCATGGTCGACGGCATCTCCAACCTCGAGCTGGCCACCATCCTGCTCGACGCCGAGGCCAAGCCGGGTGCACAACCCTTCGGGGTGTCACGCTGGGAGGCTCGCGAGTCGCCGAGCGCGATGGGACTGCTGGTCAACTCGCTGCGCGAGCGGGTGACTCGCCCAGCCCGCGTGCTCAGCGCGGCGCGCGCCGTGGCCGGTCAGCCCGGGCGGCTCGCCAACGCTCTGCGCGACACCGCCAGCGGGCTGGTGTCGATGGCCGGGCACGTGGGCTCCCCCAAGTCGGCGATCAACGGTGAGACAGGCCCGACGCGCGCGTTCTCGTACAGCCACTTTCCGCTTGAAGACTTCCGTCTCGTCAAGGCCGCGCTCGGCGGCACCATCAACGACATTGTTCTTTCCGTGGTGGCGGGCGGCCTGCGCCACTTCCTGATCGCCCGCGGTGTCGATCCCGACGACGAGGACGAGGCACTGCAATGCCTGTGCCCGGTCAGCATCCGCGACACCAGCGAGCGCACGGCGCTCGGCAACCGCCTCGCCATGCTGCTGGTCAATTTGCCCATCGCGGAGAGCGACCCGGTGCGCCGCCTGCTCGACGTCCGCACCACAGTCGATGCCCTCAAGGCTCGCAAGCAGGCGGTCGGCGCGGACTTCCTCCTCAACCTGGCCGGGTTCGCGCCGTCGACGCTGCATGCGATGGTGGCGCGCGCGTCGCTGCGGCAGATCGCGTTCAACCTCATCGTGACCAACGTCCCCGGCCCCCAGATCCCCCTGTACTGCCAGGGCGCGAAGCTCGTCGATGTCTACCCGATCGCTTTCCTCTACGACGGCCAGGAGCTGGCGGTGGCCATCTTCAGCTACGCGGGCATGCTCAACTTCGGCTACCTGGTCGACCACCAGAACGTCCCGGATGTGGACGTGTTCGCACAGTGCGTCGAGGAGAGTGCCCGCGAGCTGCTGGAGGCGGCGCGGGCCATTGGTGGCCCGAATGGTCAGGACTCCGGCCAGACCCTGACAGGGAGGCGGCCGCCGCCGCGAAAGGCGGCGCCTGCAAAGAAGTCCTCGCCGGCCCGGGCGACAAGGCGCAGGCCCGCGTAGCCGTCCCGGGAAGCTCCGGTCAGGCCAGGCTGGGTCCGCCCAGGCGCAGCGCCCAGGCGCTGGCCTGGTCGTCGGGCACGGGGGTGTGGCCATCCATTGAGCTGGCCAGGCGGCTCGCCTCGCTGCGGTCGAGACGGACCCGGCCGGCGTCGGCTTGGGTGATCAGGCCCGCCTCGATGCAGAGGTTGAGGAACTCGGCCAGCTCGTCGGCGTTGAGGGGGTCGAGAAAACGCATCTTGCGGATCAACCGCTCCCTGTTGCTCGGCAGGAAAACCCCGAGGTCGGCGAACGCAAGCAGCACGGCCCGTGCGAGGTCGCGGAGTTCGTCCACGAGTGCGATGGTACTTGAGGTCAGCCGGCAACTCGCAGCGCTGAGGCCAACAATCGAGCAACGGCGACCGTGCCGGCGGTGGCCCCCAGGCGCCACGAGGGGTCACCGATGCCCGAGATCAGCTCGCGGTACATCGGCGAATAGAGTGCGTTGACCAGCGAGCGATCGCTCAGCGAGGCGGTGGCGCGGCGGTCCCCGACCCGCCCATTGCTGGTGAACGTGATGGCGCCGTCCTCCCAGGTGACCTCGAGACAGCGAGCGGGGCGGTGCAGCCGGATCAGGTTGCAGCGTCGATTGCCGGCGTACGAGACAGCGATGTGCGCCGTTCCCGCGGCGGCAAGACGCACGTCGACGCGCGCCACCTCTCTCCCGCCCGGGCCTTCGCGGTGGCAGGCGACCACGCGACAGGCGGGGTCGAGCTCGTGGAGCAGGGCCAGGTAGTGCACCGCGTGGTCGCCGAGGATGCCACCCTCGTGCTCTGGGTCGGTGCGCCAGCCGCCGGCGCTGAGCGGGTCCGTCCCGGGCCGCTCGACCGCAATGGTGATGCTGAACGGCTCGCCGTCCCGGATCGCGCCTGTGGCAGCGCGCGCCATCCATCGCCAGGCCCGCGCGTAGCGGTACTGGTGGACAGTGGCCAGCGTCTGCCCGCGCTGCGAATCCGCCAGCTCGCCCAGGGTGACGACGTCGTCGTCGCTGAGGCCGAGCGGTTTCTCACAGAGCACGTGCAGCTCCCTCGCCACGGCAGCCGCGATCTCGCCGAGGTGCACGCTGGGCGGGGTGGCGATGACCAGCAGGTCGGGGCGAACGTTGTCGAGCATGTCGTCGTTCTCGGCGAAGGCGCGCATGCCCGGGTGCGCCGCGACCACCGCGTCGCGCCGCTCGGCGCTCGGGTCGCACACCCCGACGATCTCGACCGCGCCGGAGGACTCCAGTGCGCTCAGCGCCGGCAGGTGGGCGCGCGAGGCCGCCGAGCCGATGCCCACCAACCCGACTCGCAGCCTGGATGCGGGCCGGTTGTCAGGGGGCAAGGGCACGTCGCAGGGCTGCGATAGCTTCGTCGGCCTCGGCCTCGGTGAGCACCAGCGGGGGATTGAGACGCACCTCGGGCACGTCGCCGACGATGAGGATGCCCTCGTCGAGGCAGCGGCGGAACAGGCGCAGGCAGAGTTCGGGGCCGGCGAGGGCGCCGCTGTCCGGGTCGACGAGGTCGAAGCCGAGCATCATGCCCACGCCGCGGTTGGCGTTCACGTGCGGGGAGCCCGCCTCGAGCTCGGCGAGGCCGGCGGCCAGGCGGGCTCCGACCCGGTCGACGCGCTCCAGGAAGCCGGGAGAGCCGATCACGTCGAGGACCGCGATGCCGGCCGCGCAGGCGAGCGGATTGGCCCCGTAGCTGCTCGATGTCGCCGACCGCTCCGCGAACAGGCTCTGGTCCCAGAGCTCGCGCGGCGCGGCGACGGCGCTGAGCGGGTAGCCGCCGCCGATCGCCTTGCCGAGCACGAGGATGTCCGGCCGCACACCGAACCAGTCCACGGCGAAGTTGCGTGAAAGGCGGCCGAAGCCGGTGATCGATTCGTCAACGATCAGCTGCCATCCCTCGCGATCGCACAGCTGACGCAGGCCAGCGAGGAAGCGGCGCTGCGGGGGGCGGTTGCCGGCCGTGCCCAGCACCGGCTCGACGATCACCGCGGCCACGCCGTCCAGCTCGGCGGCGCATTTCTCGAGCGCGGTCAGCGCCGCCGCCCCGCTCTCCTCGCAGGCACCGTAGGTGCTGGCATCGTGCGCCTCGCAGAGCGGGTAGGGGAGGGAGTGCACCCAGTCCACACCCAGAGCCACCCGCTCGTCGGGGAAGCGGCCGCCACTGAAGCGCACGCCGGTGGTCTTGCCGTGGAAGCCGCTGGAGAAGGAGATGAGGTCGCGCTTGCCGCTGATCGACTGGGCCAGTCGCACGGCGACCTCGACAGCCTCGGCGCCGCCGGAATAGAGGGCCACCCGGTCCACCCCGGCGGGCAGGATTGCGGCCAGCCGCTCCAGGTAGATGGCGTGCTCGGGGGTGTGGAGCACGCAGGCCGCGAGGCGCTGCGCCTGCTCCGCGATGGCCCGCGACCAGACCGGGTTGGCATGGCCGATGGCGGCCACACCCATCGCGGTGGCGAAGTCAAGCAACCGCGCGCCCGAGTCGGTGACCAGGTACGGACCCTCACCGTGGGTGATGACCAGGCCGGCCGACTCGGCAATGCGGCGCGGTCCACCACCGCCGAGACGGACGACCGTGTCGGCGACGCGGGCGGAAGCTGATGCGTCGACTGTTGTGCTCATCAGATGGCCTCGATGTCGTGGTTGCCGCCGCCGCCGCGGCGCCGGAGCCGGCGCGCGTGCGGTGCGTGCTGGAGGTGATAGGGAACGTTGACCACCACCGTGCCGGGGCGGAAGAGAAGCTGCGCCTTCAATCGCAGGGCGGTCTGGTTGTGGAGAAGTTGGTGCCACCAGCGGGTCGCCACCAGCTCCGGCAGAACGATGATCACCGTGTCATCGCTGCGTTGCCTGTCGATGGCGTCGATATAGCGTAGCAGGGGCCGCACGAAGGAGCGGTATGGCGATTCGACGATCTCCAGCGGCACGTGGTTGCCCCAGGCTTCCCAGCGCGCTCGCATCACGGCGATGTGGTGCTCGTCGTCGCAGACGTGGACGGCGATGACGTTCTCGCTGATCGATCGCGCCAGCGCCAGCGACTGCAATGCCAGGCTGTTGAGGTCGGCGATGGGAACCAGGCAGACCAGGTGCATCTGGTCTGGCGAGGTCGGGATCTCGGTGGTCAGGCGGCTGCTCACTTCCTTGTAGTGGCGGTGGATGGAGAAGCAGGCGGCGACGAGCAGCGGCACGATGATCACGATCACGCCGGCGCCGTCGAGGAAGCGGGTGACGCCGTTGATCGTCAGCACCAGCCCGGTGATGACCGTCCCGGTGGCATTGATCGCCAAACCGAATCGCCAGCCCTTCTCGCGCAGGCGCAGCCATCGTGACACCATCCCCGCCTGTGACATGGTGAAGGCGGTGAACACGCCCACCGCATAGAGCGGCAGCAGGCTGTTGACGTTGCCGTTGAACCCCCAGACCAGGAGTGCCGACAGCGCGGCGAGCACGATGATCCCGTTGCTGTACGAGAGCCGGTCGCCGAGCCGCTTGAACTGATGGGGCGCGTAGTCGTCGCGCGCCATGAAGAAGAGAAGGCGGGGGAAGTCCGAGAACGCCGTGTTGCCCGCGAGGACAAGGATGGCCGTGGTGGAGACGATGACGAAGAAGTAGAGCGGGCCATTCTGGAAGGCGTAGGCGGCGATCTTGGAGATGATCGTCTGGTAGTGCGGTGAGTTGGGAAGGTCAGGGACCAGCCCCAGCCAGTAGGTCACCAGGCTGATGCCGACGAACATGGTGCCGAGGATGACGCCGAGCGTGGTCAGGGTTGTGCGCGCGTTGACCCACTCCTTGGGCTTGAAGGCGGGCACGCCGTCGCTGATCGCCTCGACGCCGGTGAGCGCGGTGGCTCCCGACGCGAACGCGCGCAGCAGCAGGAAGATGCCGAGGTTCTGGGTGACTCGCTTGGGATCGATGACAGGCACGGTGTGGGGCACGTGGTGGATCACGATCTGGATGCCGGCCGCAATCACCATCAGGAACATCGACGCGATGAACAGGTAGGTCGGCGCGGCGAAGATCGACCCGGATTCGCGGATGCCGCGCAGGTTGCCGAACAGCAGCAGTGCGATGAACGCCAGGCAGAGCGGCACCCGGTACGGAATCGCAGCGGGTGCGGCGCTGACGATGTTGTCGGTGCCGGCGGCGACCGAGACGGCGACGGTGAGTGTGTACGACGTCATCAACGCGCAACCGGCGACGAGGCCCGCCAGCGGGCCGAGGTTGTCACTGGCGACGATGTACGAGCCGCCGCCCTTGGGATAGGCCCTGATCGTCTGCCGGTAGCTGAGCACGACGATTGCCAGCAGTATCGCGATCGCCGCTGTGATCGGCAGGATGTAGCCGTACGCGGTGGCGCCGGCGAGGACGAGATAGAAAAGGATCTGCTCGGTGGCGTAGGCCACCGACGACAGTGCGTCCGACGAGAGCACCGCGAGCGCCTTGATCTTGGTGAGCCGTTCGTGACTCTGCGCCTCGGTGGCCAGCGGCGCGCCGAGGATGATCAGGCGAAGCTTGCCGCGCAGCCGGCCGAACTCACCTGTCGGTGCGGTGGCGCGCGCAGTGGCCTGCAACCACCCCGGGGCGACTCGTTCGAATCCCTGCGTCTTCGAACGGCCGACGCGAACGTAGTGCTCTCCGGGGCGGCCGCGCTTTTCCAGTGTGTCGAGGTCGGGGTCGACGAACGCCCCGTCGGGTGTGCGCGCGCGAGGCACCCGCGACCAGGCGCGTCCCGCCTCCCGAAGTGCCTTCACCTCATCGTCGGCGAGATGCACCTCAGCGGGGCCGGATGGCTCCGGCAGCGTGTCAGTCACTCTCGGTCACAACTCCGTCCGAAGTGTAATTGCGAGCACCAAAGGCGCGGACAGGTGAGCGTCGAGTACGATTCGCGACGACCGATGGTTTTCGACTTGGCCGAGTGATCGACACAACAGAGGCATCGTCTCCCGCCGCGGGCGAGGAGACGGGCGGCCGTAGCGCACCTCGCAATGGTGACGCGCGAGCCGCTGCACCCGCCGCGCGTCGCCGTGCGCCCCTCGGCGGCCCGGCGCCGGCGCACCTTCCCCGGATAACGCGTCCACACGGCCTGCCCCACGCCAGCCATCCGATCGAGCCGCCGTCTCCCGAGCACCACCACCTCCCCGGGTGGGTGCGCCGCGTCCACGGTCAGGCGCGACCCACCCTTGCTGACCTGCTCGGCAACCTCGACGGCGATTCCCGCGATCAGTTCCAGGCCAGCGTCGACGCGTTGGTCGGCGGGATGAGCGCCGGTCGCTTCAGCTTGGCGTGGCAGTACCCCAAGCTGATCTCGGACGGCATGGAGCAGTTCGAGACGCAGCGCCGCGAGAACGCCGAGATTTTCTCGGCACAACGCGCGCTCGACCAACGACGCAAGAAGGCCGGGGACTCGCTCCGCGAAGCGGGCGCGCGGCTGGCGCCCGACGTCCTGGCGCGCCTCAATCGCACGTTGCGCAGCGCCACCACCGCCGACGAGGTGGCTGCGGTGGCCACCGAGGTCGAGCAGTCGGTCGAGCTGGCGCGTAACAACGAGGAGAAGCGCAGGGACCGCGAGATCGACCGCACCAGGTCGCGGATCCGCAAGACGCTGCCCCGCGCGGTGACCACCGACCCCACCGAGACGTGGCAGGACGTGCTGCGCCGTTATGCGGAGTCACAGGCGACGGAGTAGCGGAGACCCCCCGGTATACTCGGGTCGAATTGAGCAGCACCCCCGTTGCAGCGTCGCTCGACCCAGATCGCCTTGCCCCCGACGCCGGCAACCCCACCGTCGCCGGTGTGATGCGTGACGAAGTGGTCTTCTGCCTGCCCAGCACCCCGGTCGACGCCATCGCCAAGCTGATGGCCGACAACGAGCTGCCCGAGATCCCAGTACTGCTCGATCGCCGGCCGGTGGGCTATGTGCACCAGGACGACATCCTCGATCGGCTGGCCACCGGCGAGATCGTGATCGGCGGCAGCGACCTGGCCATGCGACCCCCGACGACAGTGGTGCAGGCGAGCGACATCCTGCGCACGCCGCCGCTGCTCGTCGACGAGTCCCAGCAGGTGCGCGAGGTGGCTGCGGTGATGGCCGCACAGGCGCGCCAGGTCGCCCTGGTGATGCACGAGGACGAGACACCGGTGGGCATGCTGACCGCACGCGAGCTGGCGGATCACCTGCTCGCCCACCCGGAGCTCACCGGTGCCTGAGCTGGACCGCATCGCCACCACCTTCGGCGCCGAATGCGATCCTGATGACACTCTCCGCGACATCCTGCCGGCATTGCGCGCCCAGCACCCGGTGCCGCTGGTGGTCACGCGCGACGAGGCGGTGCACGGCACCGTCGGCCTCGAGGTGGTTGTGCCCGCGTTCGGCAAGGATCTCGGTTCGATCCGGGTGGGCTCGGTGATGCGACGCGCGCCTCTGCTCGACGTCGGAGAGTCCGTCGAGAAGGGGGTCTTCGCGATGCGCGACGTGCGCGGCGCCGCGGTGGTGGTCACCGAGAGCTCTGGAGGGATCTTTTCACGGCAGCGTGAACAGCACCCGGTGGGCCTGGTCACCGATGTGCAGGTATTGGCCACCATCGGCAGGAACGTCACGGACAAGGCGCCGATGAAGATCCTCGCCGGGCACCGCGACCTCGGCTTCAACGTGCCCGTCTCGCCGTGCCAGCGCAATTGCCCGATCAAGCAGGACATCGCCACCTACGTCGACTACGTCAGCCAGGGTCGCTATGTCGATTCCTGGATGGTGATCCACGAGACCAACCCATTCCCGAGCATCCTCGGACGGCTCTGCAACCACCCCTGCGAGACCGACTGCAAACGTGGCTGGGATCCCGGCGAGGAGCCCGTGACGATCCGCTCCATCAAGCGCTTCAGCACCGACTTCGCCTTTCAGCAGAACCTCTGGATCGACTACAGGATTGCGCCGCCCAACGGTCACCGGGTGGCAGTGGTCGGCGCCGGGCCTGCCGGCCTGACGTGCGCGCTCGATCTGCGCGTGCAGGGCTACGAGGTGGCGCTCTACGAGCGCGAGGCCAAGGTGGGCGGGCTGCTGAGCACGTCGATCCCGCCCTTCCGCTTCGATCACCGCCAGCTGCAGTGGGAGCTCGACATGATCCTCGCCACGGGGATCGAGGTCCACACTGACAGCAGCGTCGGCGAGGGTGAGAACGACATCAAGGTCGATGACCTTCTCGCCGAGTTCGACGCCGTGTTCGTGTCGATCGGGATGATGAAGGGTCGGATCCTACCCATCCCGGGCAACGACCTTCCCCAGGTCACCGACGCCATGACCTTCCTGCGTCAGGTCTCGTACGACCGCATCCCCCCGCATTTCCCTGTGGCGGGGCGGGTGGTCGTGGTCGGCGGTGGAGCGATCGCCACCGACGCCTGCCAGACCTCCATCAAGCTGGGGGCAAAGCAGGTGTGGATGGTGGCCATCGAGCCCGAGGACCGCCTCCCGGCGTTCGGCAACGAGCTCCACGAGGCCAAGGAGATCGGGCTGAAGATCCACCCCGGCGTGATCGTCAAGGAAATCAACGCCGACGACCGCGGCAACGTCGCTTCGGTCAGCTTCGCGCCACTCCAGCCCATGGATTTCGACCCGCTCAGCGGCAAGCTGGTCTTCTCCTCGGTGAAGGAGGTTGAGGGAGCCGAGCGCTGGACGGTGCCGGCCGACCTGGTCATCTTCGCGTCGGGGCAAATCATGGAGACGCCCGGCAAGGCGGTGCCGCTGACGCAACGCGGCCTGGTTGCCGCCGACCGCGGCGGTCACACCGGGGTTGACAGGCTCTTCTGCGGCGGCGATTGCGTGCAGGGCCCGTCGTTCATCGTGGACGCGGTCGGCTGGGGCCACCGCGTGGCGCGCTCGATCCGCGAGTACCTCGGCGACCTCACCGAGCCGGGAGAACGCATCTACCAGACCATCGTCGAACGAACCGACGACCACCGCCAGTCCGAGGTCTTCGCCCGCACCGACCCGGCCATCCTCGAGGCGGCCAAGCGCTACGACATGAGCGAATGCGAGCTGCCGTGGGGCGACCGCGAGGCGATCGTCCAGGCGATCCGCTGCTTCCAGTGCGACTCGGTGCATCACTACGACACCGCGGTCTGCGTGCTCTGCGGCGCCTGCGATGACGTCTGTCCCGAGAAGGCGATCGACGTGGTGGTGTTCGGCGAGGATCGCGAGCGCTCGTCGGGCGGCGAGACGATGGTGTGTCGCACCTCCGGTGGCGACCCGACCTCGGGCGGCTACGAGGGTGAGATCTACATCAACTACGACCGCTGCACCAACTGCCGGATCTGCGAGGACCACTGCCCGGTCAACTGCATCACCTTCGAGCGCGTCCGCTTTGTCGACGACACCATGAAGGTGGGCGAGCGCCCCGAGCTTCGTGAGCTCATCCCGGTCGCCGCGGTCGGGTAGCCGTCGCACCGCCCGGGCGCGACGGCACCGGTCCCCCGGTCCCACCGCCGGTGGATGACACGGACCTGATGCGGCGCGCGTTGCGGGCGGCCGAGGCGGCCGGCCGCCGCGGCGAGGTGCCGGTCGGCGCCGTGGCGATCGACACCGAGGGACATGTCCTGGCCGCCGCCGGAAACCAGGTGGAGGAGCGTCAGGACGCCACCCTCCACGCCGAGATGCTGGTGCTCCGCAGCGTGGCCCGGGCGCGCCGCAGCTGGCGGCTGTCGGGGGTGACCCTGGCGGTGACGCTGGAGCCGTGCCCCATGTGTGCCGGGGCGATGCTGCTGGCCCGCATCGATCGCTGCGTGTACGGCGCTCTCGACCCCAAGAAGGGCGCCGACGGATCGCTCTACGACGTGCTGCAGCGCCCGGTCGGCAACCACCGGCTGGAGGTCAGCGGGGGGGTGCTCGCCGACGAGTGCGGGGCGCTGCTGAGCGACTTCTTCCGGCGCATCCGGTCCCTCTGAGGCGGGCCCACGCGGGTCAAGCGGGCGCCAGAGCCGTGTCCCGGTCGCTCAGGGGCAGGAGGGCGAACACAGCGGCGATCTCATCGACCTCGTCACGGCTCAGCCGGCTGCGCCACGAGCCCGGCAGATCCCGCGCCACCCGCTTGACGGTCATCCCTGCTCCACTGGAATTGGCGTCCCGCAGGTACTCCCAGGTGGCCGCGGTCGGAGTCAGCCCCAGCTGCTCGTGGACGCGCGCGAAGCCGGCCTCGGGGTCGGAGCACAGCTCCTCGTGCCGCACCACCAACCAGTCGCCATGCCTCGCGGCCAGCGCGTCGAGGTAGAGCGAGAACACTCCCATCAGCCAGGCGTTCCTGCCCAGGGCGGACAGCCCGGGAGGCGGTGGTGTCTCCAGCCCCAGGCGCCGGCGGAAGAGCACCTCGTCAACCACCTCCGAGTCCCACGCGAGGTCGCGCCAGCTGGCGATCACCGCCGCCAGGTCGCGCTTGATCAGGACCACCCTGGGACGGTGCCGCTCGATGATCCAGTTCAGGGCCAGCACCCCCTGCACCGACTTGACCACCACATGGGGCCGGTCCGGCGGTCGGACCGCCGCCCGCCGCGCCAGGGCCGTCAGCGGCGGCCCCTGCAGGCGAAGAGGCAGTCGGTGGGCGATGCTCCGAGCGGTTCGATAGGCGGCCACGTCGGGCCAGCCGCCGCGGAAAGCCACCCGCCAGAGCAGGTCGTAGGCCGTCGAGCCCGGATCGCCCACCTCCAGCGCGGGATATCGATAGCACAGGCCCCGGAGGGCGGAGGAGGCAAAGGGATCGAGCTCCCAGTTGTCCGGCTCCATCACGGCGCGAGTGCCCACCGCCCGGGCCAGCCCCTCGGTCAGCCAGGTGGTCCCCGAGCGGGGGACGCCGACCAGCATGACTTTCATCGATGTCCCCTGTCGCGGGCGGCCGCCTCCCGGCGGGGCAGACGGACGGTGCCGGCATCAGTGCCGCGGATGGAGTGTGACACCGGACCAAAAAGCGTGGCGCGCCAGAACGGGAGCGCTTTGGGGACAATGCCGACGAGTCATGCTTCCCTCCGTTGCCGCCGTCGAGGCGCTCCAGCGCATCGCCTATCTGCTGGAGACGGCGCAGGAGCCGGGCTACCGCGTCCGGGCCTTTCGCAAAGCCGCCCTGGCGGTCGCCAGGCTGGACGGTGAGGAGCTGGCCCGGCGGGTCCGGACCGGGACCCTGACCGACCTGGCAGGGATCGGGGAGGTCACCGCCAAGGTGGTCGCCGAGGCCATGGCGGGGGAGACCCCCGAGTACCTGGGCCGCCTCGAGGTCACCGGCGCACGTCCTGTGGTCGAGGGGGCGGCTGAGACGCGGGCGGCGCTCCGCGGCGACTGCCACATGCACAGCGACTGGTCGGACGGCGGCAGCCCGATCGAGGCGATGGCGGAGGCCGCCCGGGCGCTCGGCCACGACTACGCGGTCCTGACCGACCACTCGCCGCGCCTGACCGTGGCCCGCGGGCTGTCGCCCGACCGCCTGCGGCAGCAGCTCGAGGTGGTGGCCGGGGTGAATGCCCGGCTGGCGCCATTCCGGCTGCTCACCGGCATCGAGGTCGACATCAACGAGGACGGCAGTCTCGACCAGGAGGCGGACCTCCTCGCCCGGCTCGACGTGGTCGTGGCCAGCGTGCACTCCAGGCTGCGCATGCCCGCCGACGAGATGACGCCGCGCATGGTGGCGGCGGTGTCGAGCCCCCATGTCGACATCCTCGGCCACTGCACCGGACGGCTGGTCAGCGGCAGGGGCCGCCCACCCTCCGAGTTCGATCCGGCGGCTGTGTTCGGCGCCTGCGCGGAGCACGGGGTGGCGGTGGAGATCAACTCCCGGCCGGAGCGGCTGGACCCGCCCCGGCGGCTGCTGCGGCTGGCGGTCGAGGCCGGCTGCCGCTTCGCCATCGACACCGATGCCCACGCCCCGGGTCAGCTGGAGTGGCAGCTCAACGGCTGTGAGCGCGCCGCCACCTGCGGCGTCCCGGTGGAGCGAATCGTCAACAGCTGGCCGGTGGACCGGCTGCTCACCTGGGCCGCCGACCACCGGGCGGTCTGACCGGGGCCACCTGCCGGCCACCTGGCGGGCGGCAGTGCAGGCTGATCAGTACCGCTGCGTACCGATGAGCGCTACCCGGTGCCTCTCGATCTGTTGTGCGTGGCGCACATAACCCGGCGCCATGGCGTGCTGCTCCCCGCACGTTTCCGCCGGAGCAGGAGGGTCCGTACCGTGCTTCCAACGCAGGAGCCCTGCAGCCGCACTACGGGAGGGTCGATCTTCGTGACATCCAACGACAGGCGAGAAGACTCGTCGGCGTCGTCCCGGAGGTGGTTGCGTCTGCGCCGCCCGCGTCTGGCACTGTCGCTGCTGGCGGTGGCGGTGGCGCTGATCCCGATCGGGGTCCTGGCGGACACCGCGAGCGAGCCGATCGGGACTCAGGCCGGGGTGGCAGCCGACACGGTCTGGGTCATCGTCGCGGCCGTCCTGGTGCTCTTCATGCAGGCCGGCTTCGCCATGCTCGAGGTCG
>JRHI01001895.1_pt1 | contig 15893 bp, 15 predicted proteins | sample 215371 | NCBI WGS metagenome assembly JRHI01 (sample SAMN02929681, study PRJNA255918) | sediment metagenome | biome: cave system; feature: Ice Cave; material: Sediment; isolation source: sediment from deep within a dark volcanic ice cave with no known source of... ...
GGTGTGAACCCGAACACGGCGGACCCGGACGCGGCGGTGGCGGCCTCGATCTCGGCGGGGTCGACGCCCCGAGCGGCCGCCAGCGCGGCCCCGACCGCGGGCACCCACGCGGGCTCGTTCTCCCGGCCGCGGTGCGGGACCGGCGCGAGGTAGGGGGCGTCGGTCTCGACGAGGAGCCGGTCGAGCGGGACGACAGCCGCCGCGGCACGCACCGTGTCGGCGTTGCGGAACGAGACGATCCCGCTGAACGAGAGCCACCCACCGAGCTCGAGCGCCCGGTACGCCTCGTCGGGCCCGCCGGTGAAGCAGTGGAACACCATCCGGGGTGGTGGGCCCTCGGCGGTGAGGATCCGGAACGTGTCGGGCCAGGCGTCGCGGGTGTGGATCACCAACGCCCGGTCGAGCTGCTTGGCGAGCCCGATCTGACGCCGGAAGGCGTCCTCTTGGGCGTTGGGCGGCGAGTGCTCGTAGTGGAAGTCGAGGCCGGTCTCACCGACCGCGACGACCGACGACGCCGACGCGAGCACGGTGAGCGTCTCCCATTCGTCGTCGAGGCACGACGCGTCGTGCGGGTGCAGGCCGACGGTGGCGCGCACGTCGTCGTGACGGGCCGCGACATCGAGTGACGCCTGGGACGACACGGCGTCGGTCCCGACGCAGAGCACCGCGGTGACGCCCGCGGCGCGGGCCCGGTCGAGCGCGACGTCGGGTTCGACGGCGAGCGCCCAGAGGTGGGCGTGCGAGTCGAACCAGCCTGACGTGCCCATCGTGTCCCCGGCCGGGTCAGGCCTCGAGGCGAGGAAACAACGGGGTGCCCTTGTCGAGCGGGGTCCCCGACGGTCCGCGGCCCCAGGCCGCGGCGTCGGGAAGCCGTTCGTCCTCGGGTACGCCGGAGAGGCCGAGGCGGCGCCACAGCTCGGTGCAGGCCCGCGGGATCGCCGGCGAGGCCAGCACCGCGATGATCCGCAACGTCTCGAGGCAGTCGCCGAGCACGGCGGCGGTCGCGGCCGCGTCTCCAGCCTTGTGCAGCTTCCAGGGCTCCTCGGCTTCGATGTAGGAGTTCGCGGCCCGGATGAGCTCCCAGACCGCGCTGAACCCGCCCGCGAAGTCGAGACGCTCGAACGCCGCGGTGGTCCCTTCCAGGGCGCGGGCCGACGCGGCGACGAGCGGCCCGTCGGCACGCGCGTCGGGTGCGACGCCGTCGCCGTAGCTCGTGGCCATGTTCAGGACGCGGTTGGCGAGGTTCCCGAAGTTGTTGGCGAGGTCCGCGTTGTAGCGGGCGACCATCGCCTCGTGGCTGAAGTCGCCGTCCGGTCCGAACTTCTGGTCGGCCAGGAAGTGGTACCGGACCCCGTCGACGCCGAAGTCTTCGACCAGGTCTTTGGGGAAGATCTGGTTGGCGGAGGTCTTACTCATCTTCTCCCCGCCGACGAGCAGGAAGCCGTGCGCGAACACGCACCGGGGTGGCGCCTCACCGGCGGCCATCAGCATCGCGGGCCAGTAGACGGCGTGGAACCGCAGGATGTCCTTGCCGATCAGGTGGTAGTCGGCGGGCCAGTACCGGTCGAACCGGGCGCGGTCGTGCCCGTAGCCGACCGCGGTGCAGTAGTTGAACAGCGCGTCGAACCAGACGTAGGTGATGTGCTTCGGGTCCCACGGCAGCGGGATGCCCCACGACAGCGACGTGCGGCTCATCGAGAAGTCGCGGAGCCCACTCTTGATGAATCCGAGCACCTCGTTGCGGCGGCTCTCGGGCTGCACGGCCTCGGGGTGCGCGGTGTAGTGCTCGAGGAGCTGGTCGGCGAAGCGCGACAGCTGAAAGAAGTAGTTCTCCTCGGTGACCCGCTCGACCGGGGTGCGGTGGATGGGGCACATGCCGTCGACGAGCTCGTCCTCGGTGTAATAGGCCTCGCAGGCGACGCAGTACAGGCCCTCGTAGTTGGCGAGCTCGATGAACCCGTTGTCGTAGACGACCTGCAGGAACTGCTGCACCGCCTCGGCGTGTCGTGGCTCGGTGGTCCGGATGAAGTCGGTGTTGCTGATGTCGAGGAGCCGCCACGCGTCCCGGAAACCCTGGCTGGTCCGGTCGGCCCACTCGAGCGGCGAGACCCCCTGGGCCTCGGCGGCCCGTTGGATCTTGAGGCCGTGCTCGTCGGTACCGGTCACGAAGACGACATCGTCGCCCCAGAGTCTGCGCCATCGAGCCAGGGCGTCGGCCGCGACCGTCGTGTACGCGTGCCCGATATGCGGCACGTCGTTGACGTAGTAGATCGGTGTCGTCACATAGAACGGCTTGGCCACGGCGTCCAGGGTACCGATCGGTGTTCGTGACCCGGTTACGGATTCGCGCGTCGAGCGAGGACCGCGTCGTAAGCCCGACGCCGTGAGATGCCCAGCCGGGCCGCGACCTGCGCCGCGGCGTCCTTCGCAGACAGGCCTGCGTTGAGCGCGACCTGCACCTCGGCGTCGACGTCTTCGTCGGTGGCCTCAGCACGCGGCGGGGCTCCCGCCAGCACGACGACGTACTCGCCTCGCGGTTCCCGGGCTCGCACGTGCGCGACCGCCTCACCGAGGGTGCCGCGGAACACCTCTTCGTGGAGCTTGGTGAGCTCTCGGGCGAGCACCACCGGCCGGTCGGCGTCGCAGACGTCGGCGAGATCGGCGAGCGTCTCGGCGAGATGGTGCGGCGACTCGAAGGCGACGATCGTGCGCGGCTCGCGGGCCAGTTCCCCGAGCCGGTCCCGGCGGGCCGAGCCCCGGCGGGGCAGGAACCCTTCGAACACGAACCGCTGGGTGGGCAGGCCGGAGACCGCGAGGCCGGCGAGCGCCGCGCTCGGGCCGGGCACCACTTCGACGGTGACGCCGGCGTCGGCGCAGACCCGCACCAGCCGCTCGCCGGGGTCGGAGACCGCGGGCATGCCGGCGTCGGTGACGACCGCGACGGTCGCGCCGCGGCGGATCTGCTCGACGAGCTCGGCGGCCCGGGCCCTTTCGTTGTGCTCGTGGACCGCGAGCAGTCGGTGGCCGGCCGGGACGCCGGCGTGGGTGAGCAGCGCCCGGGTGCGGCGGGTGTCCTCGGCGGCGATGACGTCGGCGTCGCGGAGGGCTTCGACGGCACGGGGCGCGAGGTCACCGAGGTTCCCGATCGGGGTGCCGACGAGCACCAGCCGCCCTTCGCTCATCGACCGGTCCTCGCCACTTCGTCAGACGTTGAAACGAATCTCGAGCACATCTCCATCGTGCACGACGTAGTCCTTGCCTTCGACCCGCAGCTTCCCAAGCTCTTTGGCCTTGGCCCACGACCCGAGCTCGAGCAGCTCCTCCCAGCCGATGACCTCCGCCCGGATGAACCCCCGCTGGAGATCGGAGTGGATGACCCCCGCGCACTCGGGTGCGGTCGACCCGGCCCGGAACGTCCACGCCCGCGACTCCTTCTCCCCCGTGGTCAGGAACGTGGACCGCCCAAGGAGGTGAAGCGCGGTCCGGGCGAGCCGGGGGACCACGCTCTCGGCGACGCCGAGGTCGGCGAGCAGCTGGGCGCGTTCGTCGCCCTCGGCGCCGACCACTTCGGGGTCGCCTTCGAGCTCGACGCAGACCGCGAGGGCGTCGTCCCCGAACGGTTCGACGAGCCGCGCCGCGTCGTCGAGCTGCTCGGCGTCGATGTTGACGACGACGAGCGCCGGCTTGTTGGTGAGCAGGAACACGGCTTCGAGATTGGCGCGATCATCGGCGTTGAGCTCGGACCGGTAGACGGGGATGCCGTCGCCGAGGACCGCTTCGGCCCGCTCGAGCGCGCCGATCTCGACCGCGAGCGACTTGTCGCCCTTCGCGGCGCGTCGCTGCTTGTAGAGGCGGGCCTCGACCGAGCCGAGGTCGGCGAGGATCAGCTCCTCTTCCAACGCGGTGAGCTCCTTGGCCGGGTCGTGACCGTCACCGGCCCGCACCACGCTGAGGAGCGCGTCGCAGTCCCGCAGCGAGCCGAGGAGGCGGCTCCCCATCCCCTTGCCCGCCTCGGTCGACAGCGCGGGGAGCATCGCCACCTGGAACGTGGCTCGCACCACGTTCTTGGACTTCGACATCGCCGCGAGCCGCTCCAGCCGTTCGTCGGGGATCGGCACCATCCCGAGGACCCGGTCGGCGGTGTGCGTCGCGTCGTGGCCGGTGAGCGCGGCGAACACGCCCGCATGACCGGATTCGGGGAGGCCGACCAGCCCCAGATGCTCCATGCGATCGAGGCTACCGGCGGTCGCGGGCAGACTCTCCGGGCCTGCACTCGCCAAGGGGGACCGATGCCCAACGACCTACAGACGCTCGCCAACCGCCTCGAGATCGAAGACGTGCTGACCCGGTACGCGTGGGCGCTCGACGCCAAGCATTTCGACGAGCTCGACGACGTCTTCACCCCGGACGCGCACATCGACTACACGAGCTCGGGCGGCGAAGCTGGCGCGTACCCCGAGGTGAAGGCCTGGCTCGCCAAGGTCCTCCCCCACTTCCCCGCCTACCAGCACCTCGTCACGAACAAGCAGATCACCATCGACGGCGACCGGGCCACGAGCCGCTCCGAGTTCTACAACCCGATGGTCATGGCGAAGGGAGACGGGACGACCAGCATCTTCTTCGTCGGTGGCGAGTACCACGACGAGCTCGTCCGCACCCCCAAGGGTTGGCGAATCACCAACCGGGTCGAGAAGTCGGTCTGGACCGACGGCGCGGTGCCACAGACACCGCCCTCCTGAGCTGCCGAGTTAGCAGGCGGCGGTGGTCGCCGTCCCCGCGTCGAGGCGGTGGAAGGCGAAGTTTGGAACGGCCGGGCCGCTGTTGGCGGCGAGATCGGCCCGCACCTGACCCGGGGTGATGCCTGGGCACTTCTCTTCCATCAGCGCGGCCGCGGCACCCACGAGCGGGGTCGCCATCGAGGTACCGCTGAGCGTGGCGTAGGAATTGTTGTTGGGGATGTAGGTCGACACGATCAGCGACCCTGGGGCCGCAATCGAAACGTACGAGGCGCAGTTCGAATACGAAGCCCGGTTGCCCTGGTTGTCGGTCGCGGCAACCGCGATGACCGCGGCGTTCGGGGCGGTGCTGTACCCGCCGGGATACTCGACAGAGCTGCAGTTGCCATCGTTGCCCGCCGCGGCGACGACGACGACCCCTTGTGTCTTCGCGTATTCGACCGCGGTCTGCATGGCCGCCGACGGGCAGTTCCCGCCCAGGCTCAGGCTGATGACCTGGGCATGACCGTGGGACGGGTCTGCGGCCCAGGTGATCCCGCTCGCAACGTCCGAGTCGAAGCCGGAGCCGCTGGCGTCGAGCACCCGTACTGCGACGATCGTCGCGTTGGGGGCACCGCCGAGGGTGCCGGTGTAATTGTTCTTGGCGCCGGCGATGCCGGTGGTGTGGGTGCCGTGACCGTTCGGGTCGCCGGTGACCGAGACCGCTCCGTTGGGGTTCGCCACGTAGTCCGGTCCGGGGACGATCTGGTTGGCGAAGTTCTGATGCGTGAGGAGCGCACCGGTGTCCACGATGGCGATGCGGGTTCCGGCACCGCCGAAGCCGTTGGTCCAGGCCGCCGGGAAGTTCGCTCCGGGCTGCGCCGCGAGGTTCCACTGGTTGCCGTACTGGGGGTTCGCGGTGGGGTTCGTCACCGTGTCGAGCGCCGACACCTTCTTGTCGGGCTCGACCGACTTGACGGAGCCTTGCTGTTGAAGCTGTTGGACCTTGGCGTTCTTGTCGCTTTCCGAGGTCGCGGTGAACGTCGACGTCGCCGGCGCTGATCCGGGCCGCTCGACGACGGCGGCGTATTTGACGGGTTGCTGAGGCGTCGGACCTGCGGCGGATTGGCTCGCGGCCGAGCAGGAGCTCGTGGGTGCCGGCGGGGGCGGTGGGCGCCCCGGGAAGCATCCGGCGGCGGCGATCGCACCGAGACCGACGAATCCGCTGAGAAGGGCGGTTCGCCTGGCTCGCAATCGCATCGGTTGGGTGCCCTTTTGGACGTCGACTCTGCCCCGTCGGAACGACGGCGCCCCTGAGTTCGTCGTCATTCACCCTGCCCGGCTTGAGAGGGTAGCAAGGGATCCGGGGGCGACCAGCACCCCCGACCCCGCCCGGCTGAGCCCGCCCGCTCCGAGGGCGCTAGCAGCTTCCCGAGACGACTGCGTCGGCACGCACGAGCCCGACGGCGGGGTTGAAGAACCCCGACGAGGCGGGGAGGGGCTTGGCGCCGTTGACGATCTTCGCTCTGACGGATGCTGCCGGTTCGGTGAGTCCGCACCGATTGAAGATCAGCGCGGCCACGGCTGCCACGTGGGGCGTGGCCATCGAGGTGCCGCTCAGGAAGGCGTAGCCACTCGGAGATGAACGGGGTCCGCTGAAGGGAACGGTCGACTTGATGTTGACGCCGGGTGCAGAGACCGTCACGTAGTTGTTGTTGTTCGAGAACGAAGCCTTGTGGGCGAACGCCAGCGAGAACATGTCGTTCGTGACGGTCGAGGTCGCGGCATGCGAGATCGTTGCCGTAGCCGCAGATGTCACGCCGGTGATGGTCGTGTTCGGGGGAATTCCGTTGAGCGTGTCGGTGATCGTGAACCCGATGTCGGCCGAACTGAAGGGCGCCTCGACGGGTGCCGCGATCGTCGTGGTGGTCTGGGTGAGCACCCCGTCGGGACTCGTGGTGATCGCGGTCGATGAATCGAGGGCACCCACCGCGATGAGGCCACTGAATCCGGGGCTGCCGGCATACGCCCCCGGGTACTCCGGCGTGTTCGCGCCGAGCGGGCAGTTGGTACCACCGTTCCCGCAGTTCCCGGCGGCGGCGACCACGACGACACCGTTCGCGGTCGCGTTCTGGATGTCCGCCGCGAGCACGTTGTCGGGTTGGTCGCCACCGAGGCTCAGGTTGATGACCTTCGCCGCGCCACCGTTGGGGTCGGCGGCCCACGCAATCCTCTGGGCGACTGTCGACGTGAACCCCGAGCCGTTGCAGTCGAGGACCCGCACCGGGACGATCGTCGACCGCGGCGCGCCACCGACGACCCCGATGAAGTTGTCGACGGCGGCGATGGTGCCGGCGACGTGCGTGCCGTGCCCGTTGCCGTCGATACGGGCGAAGTTGCTCGGCCCGTTGCCGAACACCAGGTCGTTGCCGCTCGTGACGTTGCCGGCGAGGTCGGGATGGTCCGCCTGGACGCCGGTGTCGACGACCGCGACCCGCACGGTCGAGCCGTCGAGGCTGGGCGTGCTGTTCCATGCAGCCGGGAAGTCAACCCCGTTTGCTTGGAAGTCGGTCTGGTTGGCCGCGTAGTCCGGGTTGTTGCCGGGGTTGACGACCTGAGCGTGGAGCGGCTGGTCGGGGCCGACCGCGAGGACGTGGCCGGTCTGGTTGAGCTGCTCGACCTTGGCCTGGACCTTCTCTTGGGTGTCGGCGTCGAACCTCACCACGTCCGGGTGGGTGCCGCCCTGGGCGACGAGCGCGACTTTGGCGTTGGGCCCCGGCGGTTGCACGGACGAGCAGAGGGTGTGGGCCGGGGGTGCGCCCGGGAAGCAGCCCGCGGCGGCGATCGAGCCGGTTCCGAGGAGCGCCGCGAGCAGGGCGGCTCGGGTGGCTCGTGCTCGCATGCGCTGCTCGCCCCTTAGCGATCCCGGCGGTGCCGTGTGGCGGCCGACGGCCCCGTGATGGAGTCGTCGTCCTTCCCCGGCGGCTTGAGAGCGTAGCAAGGGCCTCTTCGGGAACCCGCTACCCTGCGGTCCGTGCCGAAGAAGTCGAAGAAGCGCCGTCTGCGGGCCCGTCGGAACAAGGCCAACCACGGGTCTCGACCCAACGCGGGGCGCCGGTAGTCACATCTGGTCGGCCACCGGGACGAGCCGGTGGTCGCGGGTGAACATCTGACGGCGGACCCCGAGGCCCACGACGGTGGTCGTGGCGGCGACGGATCCCAGGACGAGGTACATCACCGCGGCTTGGACGCGCACCGCGTTGAACGGGTCGACGCCGGCGAGGATGAGGCCGGTCATGGCCCCGGGGAGGGCGATGAGGCCGACGACCTTCGTGGTCTCGATCTGGGGTGTCAGCGCGGTGCGGAGCGCGTTGCGGACGTAGGGCCGCGCCGCCTCCTCGGCGGGCTGGCCGAGGGCGAGGCGGGCTTCGATCTCGTCGCGTTTGTCGCGGACCTCGTCGACGAGCCGACGGGCGACGAGCACCGTCGCAGCCATCGAGTTGCCGATCATCAGCCCGGCGAGGGGGACGATGGTCCGCACGTTGACGGTGAAGACGCCGAAGCCGAACAGCACCCCGAGGGTCAGGACCGCCGAGGTGGCGAACGCGGCGAGGGACAGCCCGAACAGGCCGGTGACGCCGGGGGCGCGGCGGGCCACTGTCGCGGCGGCGATGACCAGCATGAGCGCCACCCAGAGCCACGCCCACGCCGACGACACGCCCGGCCGCAGCAGCAGGTCGAGGACGACACCGACGAGGAGGAGCTGGGCGAGGGCCCGCACCGCGGACCACGCGATGCTTCGCTCGAGGCCCAGCTGACGCCAGAGCGACAAGACGACCGCGACCGCGACGAGGCTCGCCGAGATGCCGAGGCCGACCCAGCCGATGTCGGTCATCGCTCGCCGATCTCGTCGTCGACGGCGACGGCCGCGAGGAACCGCCGAACCGGGGGTGGGCTATCGGCATCGAGGGTCGCGGCCGGCCCGGTGTGCGCGACGCGCCCGTCGATCAGGATCAACACGTGATCGGCGAGCCGGCGGAGCTGCTCGAGGTCATGGGTGACCCACACGACCCGCACCGCGGTGTCGGCGAGGCCGCGCGCCAGGGCTTCGAGCCCGAGTCGCGCCGCGGGGTCGACCGACGAGGTGACCTCGTCCATCAGCACCACCTCGGGGCGGGTCACCAGCGTGCGCGCCAGGCAGACCCGCTGCGCCTCACCGCCGGACAGGTCGTGCGCCGGACGGGCGAGGAAGCTGGCGTCGAGACCGACGGCCTCGAGCGCCCGGACCGCGGCGTCGTCACCAAGGGTCGGCTCGGCGACCCGCAGGTTGTCGCGGACCGTGCCCGGAAACGGTGTCGGACGTTGGAAGACCATCCCGACGCGCCGGCGCAGTCGCAGCGGGTCGTGGTCGGCGACGTCCTCGCCCCGCAGCAGCACCCGACCGGCGGTCGGCATCTCGAGCCGGTTGCAGCAGCGGAGCAGTGTCGACTTGCCCGACCCCGACGGGCCCGCGACCACGGTGATGCCCTCGGCGGGGACGACACCGGTCGCGTCGTCCAGGCGGGGATGACGGGCCCCGTCCACCGTCAGGTGCTCGAAGCGGAACAGCGGAGTCGCGACGCCGGCGATACCGCATTGTCGCGCCGCGCCCGGTCGGTGACGCCCGCCGGGTCGCCGTCAGCCTGGCGCGAGGGGATCGCGGCGACCGGTCAGCACGAGGACCATCCCGGCGGCGACGACCGGGATCACCAGCGCCACGATCTCGGCCGCCTGGTCACCGGAGCTGACCGCGTCGAGGTTGAAGGCGTGGTACGCGAGATGCGGGACCGAGTAGACGATCCACGCCGTCGCGGCGGCGATCGCCAGCGAGCGTGAGAACCAGATGGTGGCGGCGATCGTCACGACGACGAGCGCCAGGTTGAGGTCGCCGACGTCGCGGACCAGGTGCTCGTTGTAGCGGCCGTCGGCCCCGGCCCACACGTGCCCGAGCCCCGGGAAGTCGGAGAAGAAGGAGCGGGGCGCGAGGGACGCCCAGACCCCGACGAACAGCCCGCTGACCGCGAGGTAGCCGAGGGTCACACGGACCGCCAGGCCGCGACTCATCGGGTCACCGCGGCGTCGTGGCGGGCCTCGGCGATGGCCGCCCACCCGTCGCGGGCGCTCCGGAAGGCGGGCCCCCAGCCGGTCGCGGCTCGGAACCGGCGGTTCGAGACGCGTTGCGACGCGAGGAGCGTCGCCGCCGACGAGCCGCCGACCAGGCGGAGCAGCGCCGGTGGCGTGAGTCGCAGCTTCCCGAGATCGAACGCGCCCGCGAACGCGTCGAGGTAGTCGCGACGGGTCACGGGCTCGTCGTCGACGACGTTGTAGGTCCCGCCGGGTGCGTCGAGCGCGGCGACGACCGCGGTGGCGACATCGTCGGTGTGGATCGAGGACAGATAGGCGTGCGGCGGCCCGGCGACGGTCGCGGCCCGCCACCGGGCGAGGCGGAGCCCTTCGTCGACCGAGCGGCTCGTGGGCCCGTAGAAAAGCCCGAAGCGCAGGACGACGCCCCGTCGGCCAGGCTCGGCGAAGCGGGTCACGAGGTGCTCGCCGTCGAGAGTCGGCGCGAGCATCGGCGGCGGCGTCTCCGGGGTCATCGATTCGTCGATCCAGCGGTCGCGGTTGTCCGGGTAGAGGAACGTGATCGACTCTTTCACAAACGTGTCTATCCCGTGGCGGTCGGCCGCCGCCAGGAGGTGTCGGGTCGCCTCGGTGCGGAGCCGGTTGTGGGTGGCCCACGCGCCTCGGCGGGCCATGCGCGAGATGCGGGGCACGTTCGTCGCGAGATGGGCGATCGCATCGCAGCCCGCCGTCGCTTCTTGCACCGCGTCGCCGTCGAACAGGTCGACGCGGACCGGGTCAGCCCCGCTCTCGGTGAGGCGAGCCGCCTTGTCGGCGTCGCGGGCGACGGCCCGAACCTTGTGACCGGCGTCGACGAGGGACCGAACGGTGCTCGGTCCGATCGCGCCGGTCCCTCCCGTGAGGAACACGTTCATCGCAGTACCTCCTGCATCCAACCCAGACCTTTGACGAGCGCCTCGGGTGGCGCCGACGCCGCGACCATCCCGACCAGGTCGCCGATCGACGTGGCGCGCAGCTCGTCGCGCCACGCGTCGTCGGCGCGCTGCATCACGACATGGATCGAGCACGGGACCCGGTACGCGCCGGCCGGGAGCCGCGTCGGGCCCTGGCGCCGGATCTCGGTGCACCGGAACGACGACTCGGACCCGTCGATCGCTTCGACGACGTCGAGGACCGAGATGTCGGTCGCCGGTCGAGCCAGCCGGTAGCCGCCCCGGGCCCCCGGGACGGCGCGGAGGATCCCCGCACCGGACAACGCCTGGAGATGCTTGGCGAGATACGGGTTGGGGACGCCGTGGTACTCGGCCAGCCGGGCGGCGGACAGCGTGGTGTCGGGGGGCAGCACGGCGGCGAGGGTCACGCAGTGGAGGCCCCACTCGACGCCTTCCGACAGCCGCATTACTCGGACACTACTTATCCGGGTTCGCCGGTCGCCAGTCGGGATCCGGGGCGTCGTCGGTGCCGGATCAGAGACGGTCGACGAGGAGGCTCTGGAGCGACCGGCCGATGCGGCCGGTCTCGTCGTGGAGGGCGCTCTCGGCGAGGCCGACACCGTCGGCCTCGGCGTACGTGCGCGCTTCGAGCGCGACCCACTCGCCCGCGGGATGGCGATGCAGGTAGATCGTGAGGTCGGGGTTGATGAAGAGGTACCGGCCCCGTTCGAGCGCGGCGCTGACACCGTTGCCGAAGTCGGCGGCCGCGGCGACGCGCTGCAGCGGGGTCGGGTCCTCGCCGGCGACGACCGGCACCGCGAGGCGAAACCACAGGGTCGCCTCGCCCACGTCCGCGAACGAGCCTGCCGCGGTGCGCAGCTCCATCGCCGTCCAGAATCCGACCTCGGCCTGGGGAAACTGGATCCGGTACGGGACGCTGTTCGCGACCGGCGACACCGCCAACGGCGGCGGCTCGGGGACGGGCAAGGCCAGCGCGTCGTCGGTCCGGAGCCGCAACGCGGTCGCGCGCGCCACCTGCTGGTCGTCGACGACGAGGCTCGCCTCGAGCCACTGGACCTTCTTGCCCGGGCGGAGAGTCCGGGTGCGCACCTCGATCGGCACGAGGGGGACCGGCCGGAGCAGCTCGACCGTCAACCGGGTGACGAAGTGCGCGGGCCCGGGATCGGCCCGCTCGAGGGCCCGGGCGAGCAGCGCCGCGGGCGCGCCCCCGTGCTGCGCGTCGAGGGACCATGGACCCCGCGCCAGCACGGTCGGGACCGCACGGTCACCGTCCAGATGGAAGACTGCGTCGCTCATCGACGGTCGAGCGTAGAAGGTGGTACCGGTGCCGGGGCACAGCCGAGACGAAGTCGAGCGGGAGTTCCAACGATTCGTCGAGCGGAGCGCGGCGGACGACTGGAGCGCCTGGGCGGACCAGTTCACCGAGGACGCCCTCTACATCGAGCACGCCATGGGGACCTTCCGGGGCCGGGAGGCGATCCGCGAGTGGATCACCACCACCATGGCGGCCGTGTCCGGGATGACCTTCCCGGTCGAGTGGCACGTCATCGACGGCGACCGCGTGATCATGTACTGCTGGAACGTGTTCGAGCCCCTGTGGGGCATGAGCGGCGACTACCGGTTCGCGGTTGTGACCATCCTCGGGTACGCCGGCGACGGCCACTGGGCCTCCGAGGAGGACATCTACAACGAGAAGGAAGCCGAGGCGGTCCTCGCCCGGTTCCTCGAGGACGCCGTCGCCGCGGGCCACGCCCCACCGTCCGGACCCGAGAGCTGACCATCCGGTTCGAAGGTTTCGGGAACCATTCCGTCACCGGGACCGTCCAAGTCCTCCGAAGAACAGGAGGACCCGATGGCCTTGAGAACCTGGAGTCGGCTGACCGGCACGGCGGCGCTCGTGGTGCTGAGCGTCGGCATCGCGGGAGCCGACGTCGCGCACGCCGACGGCGGGAGCCCGACTCCCCCGAGCCACTCCATCACCGCGGTCGGTGACGGCGTCGTCGAGGGGACACCGAACGTGCTCCAGCTCTCCCTCGGCGTCACGACTCGTGATCCGTCGGCGGCGACGGCGTTGGCCCACAACAGCGAGCTCGCCGTCAAGGTCATCGGGGTCCTGAAGAATGCCGGCGTCGCCGACAAGGACGTCCAGACCTCGGATCTGTCCATCTCGCCGCACCTCAGCGGGTCCGGCAACCACGTCGACGGGTATGAGGTCAACAACACCGTGACGGCGAAGGTGCGAGACATCAACAAGGCCGGCAACATCGTCGATGCCGCCACGAAGGCCGCCGGGAACGAGGTCGTCGTCCAGAACCTCTCGTTCAACTTCGACGACAACAGCCGCATGGTCGCCGCGGCGCGGGCGCTGGCGGTGAAGCGGGCCCAGGACCAAGCCCACCAGCTCGCCGATGCCGCCGGTGTCTCGCTCGGCCCGCTCGACTCGATCTCCTCGACGAGCGTCCCCGTGGGACCACCGGTGGCCGCGTCGGGCACGCGCCGGACCCCGGGGGCGGCGGCTGCGCCGACGCCCCCCGTCAACCCTGGTTCACAGACGGTGTCCGTCGAGGTGACGGTCGTGTACCAGATCCACTAGGCGACACCCCGCCCCGGGGTCTCGGGAGGCCGGGCGCGACAATGTCCGCCGCCCATGCTCTTCCCGACGATCACCTTTGCCATCTTCTTCATGGTCGTGCTGCCGACCAGCTGGCTGCTGATCCGGTTTCGGCATCGCTGGCAGATCTTCATCATCGCCGCGTCCTATTTCTTCTACGCCTACTACGACTGGCGGTTCGCGTTCCTGCTCGCCGGGTCGACGATCGCGAACCGACTGATCGGGAAGCAGATCTACCGGAGCGAGCACGGTCGGACCCGCCGGCTCTGGCTCTTCGTCGGCGTCGTCGTCAACCTCGGCGCGCTCGGCTACTTCAAGTACGCCGGCTTCTTCGTCAAGTCCGCGACGGACCTGCTCCACAACGTCGGCCTCGGCGTGTCGCCGACCGTCGTGTCGGTCGTCCTGCCGATCGGGATCTCGTTCTTCACCTTCCAGGCCCTGAGCTACCTCATCGACATCTACCGGGGAACGTTCGACCCGCGCGACTTCCTCGAGTTCGCGGTCTATCTGTCGTTCTTCCCTCACGTGGTCTCGGGGCCGATCGTGCGGGCCGCAGAGTTCCTCCCGCAGCTCCGCGAGCGTCACGACGCACGGCGGGTCGACGCCAGCCGGGCCTTCTTCTTGATCTTCCTCGGCTTGTTCAAGAAAGTCGTGATCGCGAACTTCCTCGGCACCCAGATCGTCGACATCGTGTTCGCGAACCCGAAGCAGCACACGTCCCTCGAGGTCCTCGTCTCGGTCTACGCCTACGCGATCCAGATCTACGCCGACTTCAGCGGCTACACCGACATGGCGATCGGGTTGGCGCTGCTGCTCGGTTTCCAGTTCCCGCAGAACTTCGACGCCCCGTACACCGCGACGTCGCTGCAGGACTTCTGGCGCCGCTGGCACATGACGTTGTCCCGCTGGTTACGCGACTACCTCTACATCCCGCTCGGCGGCAGCCACAAGGGCCGGTGGCGGACGTATCGCAACCTCATGGCCACCTTCGTCCTCGGCGGCCTCTGGCACGGCGCGGCGTGGACGTTCGTCGTGTGGGGAGCGATCCACGGTGGGTTCCTGAGCGTCGAGCACTGGCGCCGCACCGCGCACGGTTTGCACGGACACCGACCGGACAACACGTGGCGCCGACGTTCCCTCCAGCGGATCGTGACGTTCCACATCGTGTGCCTGGCGTGGGTGTTCTTCCGCGCCGATTCGTTCACGAACGCCGCCGATGTCCTCGGTCGCATCATCGACCCCTCCCACTGGTTCCACCCTGCACCGTTGATCACGGGAGGCGTGCTGCTCGCCATCGGAGCCGGACTGCTCGAGCAGTACATTCCTCGTGACGCCTTCGCGAGGGCCACGGCCCTCTTCTCCCGTCTAAGCCCCGTCGCGCAAGGGGTCGCGCTCGGGTTCGTCCTGCTGGTCACCAACACGATGGGGCCACGCGGTGTCGCCCCGTTCATCTACTTCCGGTTCTGACATGGCGACCAAGACCGAACGCACCGAGCCCGAGCCGCCCCCCGGGGGCGCACTGCCGCCGATCGACGACCAGCCCGGTGATGACGGCCGGCGGCCCCGGCGGCCGATGGCCGCCGGGCACGTGCTCGTCGTCGGCGTCGTCGCGCTATTCGTCGGCGCGTTGCTCAACGCGCCGGGGATTCGCAAGACCGCGCTCGGACAGCCGGTCGGGTGGCGCCGCGACATCTCCACTGCGCTGGCCAACCCGCTCTACGACGTCAGCCACGCCCTCCACATCGATCGGCTGCGGGAGGACTTGAAGGACCTGATCGGGCGCAGCGGCGACGACACCATCAACACGCACCTTCCGAGCCCGACCTCGACCGTTCCGACCGGCCCGTCCCCCACGCCGACGACGCTGCCGCCACGTGCCGGCTACTCGCCCTACCAACCGCTCCGGCTCTGGATCGGCGGTGATTCCCTCGGGGACACGCCGGGCTCGTCGGTGATCGACCAGCTGGCGTCGAACCGGGCCGTCAACGTCCTCGGGCCGGTCGACACGCACATCTCGACGGGGTTGGCGCGCCCGGAGGTGTTCAACTGGCCCGCATTCCTCAAGACGGTCGTGACCACACAACAGCCGAACGCGGTGATCCTCACGTTCGGAGCGAACGACGACCAGACCCTCACCGGCGACGGGGGCGGCGAGCCGTTCGGGAGCCCGGCTTGGCAGACCGAGTACCGGCGTCGGCTCGGCGGCCTGATGGACACGGTCACCGGGACCGCCAGCCATCCCAAGCTGTTCTTCGTCGGTATCCCGCCGGTGAAGGACTTTGCCCGGTTCAGCGCCGACTACGTCCTGATCAACAACCTCGTGTACGCCGAGGCGCAAGCCCGACGGGGGCGCGTCTACTACGTCGACACCGTGTCGGCGCTCGGCACCTCGACCGGTGGATACACCGACGCCCTGCCGAACCCCGACGGGAGCGTCGTGCAGGTGCGCGCCGCCGACGGCATCCACTTCACACGCGCCGGCGGCGATCGGAT
>JRHI01001896.1_pt1 | contig 15885 bp, 14 predicted proteins | sample 215371 | NCBI WGS metagenome assembly JRHI01 (sample SAMN02929681, study PRJNA255918) | sediment metagenome | biome: cave system; feature: Ice Cave; material: Sediment; isolation source: sediment from deep within a dark volcanic ice cave with no known source of... ...
CAGCACGCCGTGCGCGCCCCCGCACGCCTGCATGAGGGCCGCGCGAAGCCGGCGGCGCACCCAGAAGCCGGCGTGGAACGGCGTCGGCAGGATGTAGCGCTCGCACCACAGGACGTCGGCCGCATGAAACCGCCGAAGCCATCCGCGGCTCATATCGCAGCGGCTCCGCCGGGCGTGCAGATGTACATCATCATGTTGGCGCAGGCCCAACGACCGGCGCGCACCAGCCAGCCGGCGCCGGGAACGGTCGCATCCTCGGCGACAGCCAGCCGTTTGAGAAGCGAGAGCGACGTCGGTGGCGCGGCCGGGTCGCGAGGATCATGGCTCGCCACGACGCCCACCGCCGACGCGCGCTTCGTGGACCGATCGCGACGCTCGAACCAGGCGGCGAGCCGGCGGATGGCGTCCACGTCGTACAGACCCCACGCGATCGCGTAGCCCTGCGTGCCGACGATATGGAGGCCGGCGGCGGTCAACATCCGGGAAAACTCGGGAGCGGTGTAGGCGTACTGATAGAACTGCCGGCCGCCGGCGTCGGTCACGTCGACGGCGGGCCGCGATACGCGGCGCCACTGACTGGATCGGGCGAGCGCCAGCGCGCGGCGCATCGGGCTGTAGTACGGCACGCTGATCAGCAGCGTCCCGCCCGGCTTCAGGACGCGCCGCGCCTCCCCGAGCGCGCGCTCCGCGCCGCCCTCGAAGTGCTCGACCACGCCGCCCGAGTAGTAGAGATCGAACGTGCCGTCGCAAAACGGCAGCGCGCCGACATCGCCGGCGCACAGCGGTAGATCGGGCGACTCGCGATGGATGGACGTGAGCCGCTCCCGCGCGAAATCGAGCCCGACCACCTTGATGCCGCGCGCGCTGTAGTACGCGACATACTGCCCCCGCCCACAGCCGCCCTCGAGCATCGTCGCGCCGCGCCTGAGGTAGCGAAGGAACAGCGGCCGCAGCGGATCGACGTCGCAGAACCGGAGACGGTCGGCGAGCGTGCCGTCGCTGCCGAACCCTTCCCAGTAGGCCGCCGAGGCGCCCGACTCGACGTGGCGGTGATACATCTTCAGCACGGTACCGCTCGCAACTGCTCCGCCGGGTAAATGAACTCGGCTCCGTGCAGGATGCCGTCGCAGATCGTGTCGAGCCCCGCGTCACGTCCGGGCTCGAGCTGGTCGAGGCCGGAAACGTTGATCGCGTACGGCGCCCAGCTCTTTCCCACCGTCGGCTTGACGACGCCGAGTGGAATCATGCGCCGGAAGAAAAAGTGATACGCGTATTTCTTGGCGCGCCGGATCGTCGCCGCATCGAGCGGCCGGTTCATCGGCAACCTCCCGAGCAGCTCCAGATAGTGCTCGCGCGACTGCGCGTCGATGGTGATCCCCTTGTTTCTAATCCACGCCTCGCCCGCGACGATCACCGGAATCCCGAAGCTGGTCAGCTCGACTCCCGTCTTCGTGCCGTAGATCAGGACGCTGTCGCAGCGGGCCATCACGGCGTAGGTGCTCACCGGGCTGTCGGGCGGGATCACGTGCACGTTGTGGGGCAGCGTGCCGATCTCGCGGCGCAGCTCCTCAGCCACGGGCTGCCTCGACTTGATGTGTCCGCGGAGCTCGGCGGGATGCACGCGGATGATCAACTGCAGGTCGGGCCGCGTCTCGAAGTACCGAATGGTCGTGACGAGCCACTCCCACATGTCCGTGAACGCATTCTGCGGATAATGCAGCTGCGCGTCCCACATCACGTTCGTGAGCAGTCCGATGGACGGCTTGCGGAAATCGATGCCAGTCGCGGCCGTGATCGCGTCGAGACCCGTTTCCGGAGCGCGGTTGAACGAGATCCAGTCTTCCGCGCCTGTCCAGCGGCTCTTCAGGTACGCCAGCAGATCGGCCTCGATCTCGTCGTCCCACTCGAGATCGAGCCAGCTCGACACCGGCTCGCTCATGAGCGTGTGGTGATACGTGTCGTGATGGCTGAAGAGGAACGAATTCTTGCGGTACGACTGGATCCAGTTCACCACGCGCAGGCCCCGGTGCCGCGCCACCGCGCCGACGATGCCCTGGGGGACGTAGATGCCGTGATTGAACGTCGCGCTGCGATAGCGGTGCGCCGCGAGCAGGCGGTCGATGGAGGCGCGCGTGATGAGCGCCGCCGCGAAGTAGCGGCGGAGCACCGCGTCGCCATGCGGCTCGCGGTCGAGGCTCGTGCGAGCGAAAAACCGGATCGCGCCCGCCCGCGCATGCTCGCCAAGCGGCAGGCCGTCGACGGTGTACTCGACCATCTCCTTCGGCGACAGCGTGCGCGCGAGCCTCCAGGCGCGCTCGGCCTCGTCCGGCTCGAGAAAATCGCTGTAGTGATGCACCGTGACGCCGAGATCGCGGAACATCCGGTCGGCTGGCGAGTAGCACGACAGGCAGATTTCGCGCGAGGGGCCGTGAGGAATGAACTCGTGGACGACCCACTCATCCTGCAGCTTGCCGAGCAGGCAGTTCTGGCACGCGGGCAGCGCCTCGTCGCACAGGAGCACGTCCACGCGCGCGCCGCGCAGCGTCAACGCCACCGCAAGGAGGCTGTCGAGCGTCGTCATGGTCGGATGACCGACGCTCGGCGCCAGCAAGACGCGCGGCGCATCGGCCGGAAGCGCCGCGACGCGGGCGCGGAAGGCGGCGTGGTCGGCGCCGAGCAGATCCGGCCAGCGCGGCTGATCCACCTGCACCGGGATGACGCGTCGCACGACGCGCTTGAGCGCGCGAATCTGCGGCGCGAACGTGCTCACGTGTTCACCGTGGCCGTCATGGCGGCCGCCATCGTCTCGCAGAGGCTGTCGGCGTCGAGGCCGTGCGCGCGCAGCACTTCGTCGTTGCGTCCGCAGACCGGCACGTCGAGGATCCCCAACCGACAAACGACGCGCGGCCGACTCACTCGGCTGTCGGTCATCTCGGCGAGCGTGCGCAGCAGCATGTCGCCCTGGCCGCCGTGGACGAAGTGGTTGTCGAGGGTGAAGATCGCCGCCCTGTCGCGGACGGCACCGGCAAACCAGTCGCGATCGATCCGGTTCAGCCATGGCAGGTTGACGACCGCGGCCTGGATCGCATGGCGGGCGCGCAGCAGCACCGCGGCTTTGACCGCTTCGCCGAGCAGCACCGGACCGTACCCGAAAATGACGGCGTCGCCGCCGGGCGTCAGCTCCACACCGCGCCCTTCGGCCAGCCGGTAATCGCCCGGCAGCTCGAACGGCACGTCCCACGGCACCGAGACGAGGCGGAGATAGGCGCTGTCGCGCGACGCGTCCGAGAGGCAGTACGCCACGGCGAGCTCGACTTCGCGTTCGCAGCTCGGCTCGATGAGCACCAGCCGCGGAACCGCAGATAGCACGGCGATGTCGCGCACGCACTGGTGTGAATGGCCCGGCCCGCCGGGGACGACGCCCGCGAGCGACCCGACATACACGACCTTCGTCCGCTCGGTCGCGTTGTTGAAAATCTGCTCGTTCGGTCTGTCCGAGAGGAAGCACGCAAACGAGTGGACGACCGGCAGCAGGCCCTTGCGCGCCGCGCCGCCCGCCTGCGACACCATGTCCTGTTCGGCAATCCCGCACTCGACGAAGCGATCCGGGAATTCGGCCTCGAACGGCAGCAGACCGGTATCGAGCGCGAGGTCGGCGTCGAATGCGACGATGCGCGGGTTGCGCCGCGCCTCGTCGACGAGCGCGCGCGAGTAGGCGGCGACCAGCTTCTGCGGCCGCGCGGGCATCAACCGTTCGGGGCGCGGCGTCGACACGAGGCGCACCGCGGCGGAGCCGGCGGCGGACAGCCGCGTGTTCACGCGCTCGACCAGCTCGGGCACCGCCTTCACGTACGTGTCGTCGTCTGGCGCGCCGCTGTGGAAGCGATACAGCCGGTCGCCGGCCTCGGGCGCGGTGCCTTCCATGAACGACACGCCCCGGCCCTTCACGGTGTCGGCGATGATCACCTTCGGCGCGCCGGTCACCTTCGCCAGCGACGCGAACGTCCGCGCGATGGCGCCGACGTCGTGACCGTCGACGCGCGCGACGTGCCAGCCGAACGCGACCAGCTTCGCCTCGAGATCGCCGAGGTCGCTGACGCGGGATACCCAGGTGTCGGACTGAATCTTGTTGTGGTCGATGATCGCCGTGATCCCGTCCTGCTTGTGATTCGCGGCCGACACGAGCGATTCCCAGAACTGCCCTTCCTGCAGCTCGCCGTCGCCGGTCAGGACGAACGCGCGGCCGTCGCGGCCGAGCAGACGGTTCGCCAGCAGCATCCCCTTGGCCTTCGAGATGCCCATGCCGAGCGAACCGGTATTGGCTTCGATGAAAGGCGTGGAGACGTCAGGATGTCCGGGCAACCCGTTCAGCCGGCGCAGCTCGTGGATCTGCTCGAACGGCAGCAGTCCGAGCGCGGCCAGCACCGAGTAGATCGCCGGCGCATCGTGCCCTTTCGAGGAGAAGAACACGTCAGGCGGCTGCAGCTCGTTCAAGTACAGCCATGACACGAGATCGAGGCAGCTGAAGCTCGTGCCGATGTGGCCAGATCCGGCGCGCGTGATCATGTACAGCGTGTTGATGCGGCACAGATCCGCGAAGATGGCGGTCCGTTCGACGGGTCCCGTCTGCAGCGCGCGCACTCGCGCGAACTCGTCCTGTGGAACGTATTGCAGATCGATCATGCGGTGCGATACGGACGCTGCGGCACGGCGGGAAGCTGCGCGTCGCCGCATTCGACATGACGTTCGGCCAGCAGCCAATCGTCCGGCGTGTTGACGTCGAACCCTTCGAACCCTTCGGTGAAGAACGGCATCAGGACATGGCCCGCGATCGTGCGCCCCTCGAACACGACACGCGTCCAGGCGATTTCCAGCGACGCATTTTGCACGTAGATTTCAGGCAGCGTCTGCGTCTGGCTGCTATGCCACGGGAAATCGGTCGGGCCGCCGGGCAGCAGCGGCGTCATCCGCGTGCCGTTGACGACCCACATCTTGCCTGGATGCTGTCGGCACCGCTCGACGGCGCGCAGCGAATCGACGCCCGGCTCGCCGGTGAACGCGCGCCACGCGCGGCGAATCGTGTCCGGCTGGCGGAACGGGCTGCTCGGGCGCAGCAGGCTGAAGGCCTCGTACGCCCGGCCCTGGGCCCTGAGCTGCCCCAGCGTGTGCTCCACCCATTCGATGTCCGGCGAGCGATCGCCCGCCAGATCGCCCGGCCGCATGAACGGCACGCTCGCGCCGTAGTGCCGCGCGATCGCCGCGTATGCCTCATCGTCGGTCGACACCATCACTTCGTCGAACACGCCGCTGTTGATCGCCGCCGCGATGGTGTAGGCCATCACCGGATGCGCGCCTAGCCGGCGGACGTTCTTGCCGGGCACGCGCTTCGAGCCGGCGCGCGCCGGGATCAGCGCGACGATGGAGGGCGCCGCCGTCATGCGCGGGCCGGATCGAGGTTGATGTAGACGTCCTTCAGGCTGGAGTAGATGTCGAGCGCTTCGGTGCCCGGCTCGCGGGAACCGTTGCCCGACTGCTTCACGCCGCCAAACGGCATGTGCGGCTCGCTGCCGAACGTGCCCGCGTTGACCATCGCGACGCCGGCCGCCACCTTGCGCGCGAACAACAGGGCGCGGTGCAGGTTCTGCGTGTGGATGCAGGCCGTCAGCCCGTAGGGCGAGTCGTTGGCCAGCGCGAGCGCGGCGGCGAAGTCCTTCACCCGGTACAGACACGCGATCGGCCCGAACAGCTCCTTCGTGGAGATGTCGTCCTCCGGCGCCGCGTTTTCGACGAGCGTCGGCCCGAGGAAGAACCCGCCGGCGTGCGCCTCGCCGGTGAGCCGCTCGCCGCCAATCAGGATGCGCGCGCCGCGGTCGCGCGCACGCCGCAGCGCCGCCAGCATGTTCTCGAGCTGCCCGCCGTTGATCACGGGACCGAAGTCGTCGTCGTCCGCGGTGCCGACGCGCAGCCGCCTCGTGCGCTCGACGAGCAGGTCGCGGAACCGGTCGTAGATCGCGTCGAAGATGATGATGCGCGTGCCGGAGGCGCAGCGCTGGCCGGCGTTGCTGAACGCCGAGAGCAGCACCCATCTCAGCGCGTTCTCGAGATCGGCATCGTCGCAGACCACCAGCGGGTTCTTGCCGCCCAGTTCGAGCGACAGCTTCGCGAGGCGTCGGCCGGCGACGGCGGCAATCTCCCGTCCGACAGCCGTGGAGCCGGTGAACGAGATGACCGGCACGCGATTGTCGGCGACGAGCGGCGCGCCCGCCTCCTCGCCCAGTCCCTGAATGACGTTGTACACGCCGCCGGGCAGGCCGGCGCCATTCGCGATTTCGTGGACGAGCCACGCGGTGGCGGGCGTGTCCTCGGCCGCCTTCAGCACCGCCGCATTGCCGCAAATCAGCGCGGGAAACAGCTTCCAGGCCACGTTGGCGACCGGCGTGTTCGCGGCGGTGATGAGGCCGGCCACGCCGAGCGGCTCGCGGACGGTCATCGACTGACGATTGGCCATCCCGCTCGTGGTCGTGCGGCCGTAGAGCCGCTGCCCTTCCCCGGCGTAGAAGTGCGCGAGCGCGATCGCGCCGGCGGTCTCGCCGAGCGCGTCCTTCATCGACTTGCCGGTCTCGAGCGCGACCACGCGCGCGAGATCGTCGCGCCGTGCGTGCATCGCGTTGGCGACGTCGCGCAGGATCTCGCCGCGACGGACCGGCGTCGTGTCGGCCCACCGCGGCTGCGCTGCGAAGGCCGCGGCGATCGCCGCATCCACATCGACCCTTCGCGAACGGGCGGCCTTGCACAACGGCTGTCCGGTCGCAGGGTTCAGCTTGTCGAGCCACTCGTCCGCCGCCGCCGGGCAGTCGTGCCCGCCAATGTTGTTCGGCACCCTCGCCGGGATCAGGTTCACCATGCGGTCCAGCCGCCGTCGAGGACGAGATTCGAACCCGTCATGTAGGACGAGGCGTCGGAGAGCAGGAAGACAATCGCGCCGTTGTATTCGTCGGGCCGGGCCATGCGGCCGAGCGGCACGCGCGCCGTGTAGCCGGCGAGAAACTGCGCGTCCTGATCGTTGAACACGCCGCCGAGGGTCACGGTGTTGACGCGCACGTTCGCCTCCGCCCAGTAGGTCGCGAGATAGCGGGTGAGGTTCAGGACGGCCGACTTCGACGCGGAGTACGCGACAGGTTTGAAGAACGCATCGCCTCCAGCACGGCGGTGCTCGTAGAGCCGCTGGTCCGGCGAGACGACGCCGTAGATCGACGACACGTTGACGATCGACCCGCGTCCGGCGGCCGCCATGCGACCGCCGATCACCTGGCACGTGAGCATCGTCCCTTTGACGTTCACCGCCATGACACGATCCCACGAGCTCTCCGGATAGGTTTCGAACGGGCCGTTTTCGGCGGCCGGTGCGCCGGGAGGGGAGTCGAGCGCCGCGGCATTCACCAGGCCGTGGGGCACGCCGAAGCGCCGCTCCACGACGTCGAGCGCGCGCTCGAGCCCTGAGCGATCGGTGACGTCGACGCACAGCGGAAGCATCCGATCGCGGTCGTCCCCGATCGGACCCGCCGCGCGCTCAGCGTCGGCGGCCTGATCGAGCGCGACGACACGCGCGCCGCGCTGGAGCAGGGCGGCACAGAAGTGCTTTCCGAGCTGGCCGCACCCGCCGGTGACGACGACCACACGCCCGGTGAGGTCGAAGAGGTCGCCCAGCGTGTGCTGCACGTTGGTCATCCGCTAGACCGAGACCCGCTGCCGCACCGCCACGATGGCGTCGCAGACTTCGCGCACCGCGCCGCGCCCGCCTGGGGCGGCGGTGCGATACGCCGCGGCGCCGATGACGTCGGCGTGGGCATCCTGCACGACGATCGGCAGGCCGACCGCCTGCAGGCACGCAAGATCGTTGATGTCGTTGCCGACAAACGCGACCGCGTCCAGCGTCACCCCGTGTTCGTCGGCCAGCCTCCGCACGGCGGCGAGCTTGTCGTCACAGCCCTGGATGCACCGGATCGCGAGCTTTCTACTGCGGGCGGTCACGACAGGGTTGGTTTCGGTGGACACGATCGCCATGGGGATGCCGGCCTGCTTCAACTTCGCGAGGCCGAGCCCGTCGCCACGCCAGCAGCGCACCGACTCGACGCCGTCCTGCGACACCGAGACGGTGTTGTCGGTGAAGACGCCGTCGAAGTCGAACACGACGAGCCTGACCGCGCGGAAAACGGATTCGAGGCTCACGCCAGGTCTTTGAACAAAATCGACTCGTCTTCGGCCATCGCGCGGCGCAGCGTGCGCCCGATGACGGCCGGCAGCTCGTACGGCGGCAGCCCGTCGTTCGGCGATTTGATCGCCACGTCGGCCTCGGTCAGCACGTGGCCTGCCGCCAGGCCGCGGGCGGCGACGAGCTTCTTCCCCATCTTGAACAGCGGCTTCTGCTCCAGCGGAATCGGTTGCTTGATGCCGGTGCCCAGCGCCAGGCGCACGCGTCGCAAGTCGCGCACCAGCTTCCGCATCCCGACCGGCTCGAGCGAGTAGGCATGGTCGGTGCCTTTCGACGAGCGGTTCAGGGTGAAGTGCTTCTCGATGACGCGCGCGCCGAGGATGTAGGCGACGTCGGCCATCGCGATGCCGTTCTGGTGATCGGACAGACCGATCACGAGATCCGGATAGCGCTCACGGAACGTCGTGATCACGCGGAGGTTCATGTCCTCCGGCTCCGCGGGATAGCTCGCCGTGCACTGCAGCAGACAGACCTGCGCGTTGACCGGCATCACGGCGTCGTACACCCGCTGCACGTCGTCGATCGATCCGCCGCCGGTGCTGACGACCATCGGCTTGCCGATCTTCGCCACGTGGAGGATGAGCGGCAGGTTCGTCAGGTCGCCAGACGCGATCTTGTAGGCCGGCATGTCGAGCTTCGCGAGGAAGTCGGCGCTCTCGACATCGAACGCCGTGGCGAAGAAGGTCACGCCGATCTCGCGGGCATGGCGCGTCAACTCGACGTACTCGTCCCAGCCGAACTCGAGCGCCTCGCGGTGCGCGCCATAGGTGGGGCCGAAGCTGTTCTCGTTGTCGTACGGCGAGTCGTACATCGCCCGCGTGTACATCGTCCGGTTGCTGCGCTTCTGCAGCTTCACCGCGTCGACGCCGCATTCCTTCGCGACGCGGAACATGTCTTTGGCCTTGTCGACGCTACCTTGATGGTTGTGCCCGATTTCGGCGATGACGTAGCAGTCGCCTTCGTCGTGCACGCGGGTCGTGCCGATGGTCAGTTCTCGAGGCATATCGTCGCGGTCGCTTCCAGATTCCGATAAGGGTTGCCGGGCGCGTCGAGCAGGGCGGCGGGAACCGACTGCGTGAGGTGATACGGGCGCCCGAGGTGAATCAGCGGATCGAACAGCGAGAGAAAGCGACCGCCGGCGAGGTTGATCCAGTCGCGGCGGTTGAGCCAGAATCGCCGCGCGTCGGGGCCGGCGCCGAGAAAGAGCACGCGCCAGATGTACCGGACGAGTCGCGACCGGAGCCGGGCCACCACCGTGTTCGACGGCCCGAGGAACGCGAACTTGCGGCGGTAGATCGCGAAGTTGTCGATGCCGCCCATGTCGCGGGCGACCTTCTCGTCGCCTTCCTTCTCGGCCCATTCGCGATGATGAAGGACCGCGACGTCGCGGGTCATCACGACGCGGTGTCCGGTGGAGAGGATCGACGCGGTGATGTCGGGGTCGATCATGTAGGAGCGGTAGCCTTCGTTGAAGAACCCGATCTGCCGGCCGAGCGCGGTCCGGAAGACGCCGTGGTTGCAGTTGAGGATCCCGAATTCCGAGATGCCGCCGCGGTAGGGTTCGAAACGCCCGGGCCCCTTCGTGTCCTTCATCTTCAGCCCGACCATGCCGATGGCGGGCTCCTCGTCCAGGATGGCGATGGCGGTATCGAGGATGCCCGGCACGATCTCGGTGTCGTCGCTGAGCCAGCAGGTATACGTGCTGTCGACGTGACGCCAGACCCGGTTGTAACAGCGCGCCGTGCCGAGCAGCTCGCCCTGCAGGACCGGCGTGATTCTCGGGTCGGCCTGCAGGTAGTCGATCGTGCCGTCGGTCGACCCCCCGTCGATGACGATCAGCTCGTGCGGCGTCCGCGTGCCGCGCTCGATCGCGTCGACCACCGTCTTCAGCAGCGCCAGGCGGTTGTACGTCGCGACGAGGATGACGAAGTGACGGTCCCGCCGGTTGACGGAATGGCTCATGCGCGGGTGGAGGCCGTCCACAACGCCGCGAGCCGGTCGGTGTTCGCCGCATCGTCGACGCTGCGCCCGAGCGGCACGTATCGGATGTTCGCGGCGTTCGACAACTTCGGGGCCAGGATTCGCCAGCAGTCGACGACCGTCGCGCCGGCGCGAAAATCGTCGGCGGTCAGCGCACCATAGATCGGGTCGGGCGTGGTGACGATGACCGTCGACGCCTGGGCGAGACAGTCCTCCAGCGAGTCGAGGACCAGCCCCTGATCCTTGAGCTCCTGCGACGCCATCGCCGACGCCAGTGGATCGTGCGCGACGACGCGCGCGCCGTGTTTCGACAGCGCTTTGGCGAGATGGATGCCCTGCGACTCCTCGATGACGTGCGAGAACGGCTTGTAGGCCAGGCCGAGCACCGCCACGGTGGCGCCGTGCGGGATCGAGAGACCAATGCGTTCGAGCACGGTGCTCGCAAGCGATCGATTCGTGCGGTCGGTCGTCTCGGCCAGATCCGCGCGCGTGCCAAGCGCGCGCGCGATGTAGCTCAACGCGACGTTGTCGCGCGGGAAGCAGGGGCCGCCGTACCCGAGCGCGCCGGTGAGATATTTCCGGCCGATGCGCGCATCGAGGCCGAGCGCGTTGCTCACCACGTCGACGTCGCCGCCGGGAATCCGCTCGCACAGATCGGCGAGCATGTTCGCGAACGTAATCTTCGTCGTGACGTAGGTGTTGACGGAGATCTTCGTCAGCTCCGCATTCTCGAGGCTCATGCGCTGGCACGGCGGATGGTTCGGCAGGAACGCCGCATACGCCTCCTCGAGCGTGCGGCCCGAGCGCTCGTCGAGCTCACCGACGAGGGTGAAGTCCGGGTGCAGAAAATCTCGAATCACGCTGCCGAGGGCGATGAATTCCGGGCTGTAGCAGAGCCCGAAATCGGCCCCACCTCGCTTGCCCGATCGCTGCTCGAGGATCGGCAGCAGACCGTGCCGCGTGGCTCCCGGCAGCACGGTGCTCGTGAGCACGACGACGTGATAGCCCGTCTTGTCGGCCAGCGCCGCGCCGATTTCGCCGAACGCCCACGCCGCGTACTGCAGCGAAAAGGCGCCCGACTCGTCGCTCGGTGTCGGCACGATGACGAACGTCACGTCCGACTGCAGGATGGCCTCCCGATGGCTGGTCGTGGCGCGCAGCCGCTCGCGATTCGCAGCGATGAGCTGCTCGAGCCCCGTCTCCTGCACCGGCGCGCGGCCGGCGTTCACCGCATCGACCGCCTGACGGTTGACGTCGACGCCGACGACGTGGAAGCCGCGGCTGGCGATCGCCGCCGCCATGCTCGCCCCGAGCTTCCCCAGGCCGACGATGGAATACGCGCCGGTCACGCGCGTGCGGCCGGCGACCGAGTGGACGCGCTCGTCGCGAGCTGCTCGCGGACTTGCGCTTCAATCCACGCGTAGGTTTTCGCGAGCCCCTCTTCGAGCGAGACGGCGGGCTCCCAGCCGAGCACCCGCCGCAGCTTCGTGTTGTCGGAGTTGCGGCCGCGCACGCCCTGCGGTCCCGGCACGTGCTTCTTCGACAGCGACACGCCGGCGACCGCGCAGACGAGGTCGGCCAGCTCATTGATCGTGACCAGACGATCCTGCCCGAGGTTGAGCGGTTCGTGGTACGCCGACGCCATCAGCCGCCGCATCCCCTCGAGACAATCGTCGATGTAGCAGAACGATCGCGTCTGCTCCCCGTCGCCCCAGATCTCAATCGAGGGCTGCCCGGTCAGCTTCGCGATCGCGACCTTGCGGCACATGGCGGCCGGCGCCTTCTCGCGCCCGCCATCCCAGGTGCCGAGGGGACCGAAGATATTGTGAAAGCGCACGGTCCGTGTCTCGATGCCGTACTCCTCGCGGTAATGCATGCAGAGCCGCTCGGTGATCAGCTTCTCCCAGCCGTAGGCATCCTGCGGCTGGGCCGGATACGCATCCTCTTCTTTGAGCGCCGTCACGGCGGCCGCGGTCTGCTTGTATTCCGGATACACGCAGGCCGACGAGGTGTAGAGATACCGCGTGACACCGTTCTGGTGCGCCGCCTCGAGGGTGTTCAAGTTGATCATCGCGTTGTTGTGCAGGATCGTCGCGTGGTTCGCCGAGATGAAGCCCATGCCGCCCATGTCGGCGGCGAGGGCGTACACCTGATCCACGCCGCGCGTCACGATCCGCGCGTGCTCGGGCTCGCGCAGATCGCGGACCACGAAGTCGTCCGCGTCGCTTGGCGCGTACTCGGGCTTCTTGATGTCGACGCCGCGCACCCAATGGCCCGCCTGCTTCAGGCGCGTCACGAGATGATGTCCGATGAAGCCACCGGCGCCGGTGACCAGAACTTTCTGCGCGCTGTTCATAGAGTCTTCTCCGCTGTCACGTCCTCGAGGTTGGGTCTGGCCGCAATCGGCATGCGCCAGCCGGTTCCGGATGCGCGATCGGTCACGGGTCCCAGCACCGCGTCTGCGATCAGACGCGCGTTGCCGGAAAGTTCGCCGACGATCGGGTCGATTTGCAAAAGAGCGATCTTCAAGCGGTCGCCGAAGCGGGCGCCTGTGCAACGCCCGGGGACGGCGCGCTCATCTGCCGCAGCACCGATTCGAGCTGCCGTTCGTACCGGCCCGGCTGTCCGTGGACCGATCCCACGTGAAACGCGAACGGACGGTCCTGCCAGACGAACTCTTCCCAGCCCAGCGCGCCAACATCGGGCGCGCCCATGGAGGCAAAGCCGCGCGGAGAACAGTACCCGGCTTTCTTCGGAACGGGCGAGACGGAGCCCGGCGTCATCGCGTGCACCAGCCGCTTGATTCCGGGCGGGACCGCTTCCGCCACGTCCCACACGGGCTGCACCGAGTCGTGTTTCACCCGGTCACCCTGTCCGTACTTGGCTTTGATCCGCCAGCCGTTTGTCTTCCACTGCTCGGTCAGCAGCCACCGGAACAAGAGCCCGGCCTTCGGAATGCCGGCGAGCGCCCGGCGCGCGCGGTACGTCAGCGCGGTGCCGAAGTGCCAGATGTCGGGGATGAAATTGAGATCTCCCGATGGCACCAGTGACAGATCCACGAACATGCACACCATGTACGGGAAATAGCGATACGAGTTGTGGCGCCGCGGATTGATCGGCGTCCCGAAAAACCCGAGCGCATGACGGTCCATGTGCTGGGTCACAGACTGAATCCAGTCGGGCCTCACGATGAAGCAGTCCGGATCCTGGATCAGCAGGAAGCGGGTGCGAACCTTCGACAACAGCGTGCCGATGCCCAGCGCGTGTTCGTACCCCATGTCGATGTCGCGCCCCTCCGGCCGCACGACCGTAAACCGCGGGTCATGGGGATCGATCATCTCGCCGAGCTCGGCGTTGTTGTCGAACAGCAGCCACTCGGGGAGCGGTGTCTCTGGATTCAGGCTACGCATCAGCTGGTGGTTGAGGTCCAGGCAGGTCTTGGCCCGAAAGGCGACGCTGCAGATCGTCAGGCCGCCAGCCGACGGCTCCATTCGCGGCGGCAGCCGATCGCGCATCGTTTGCCAGCGCGCGAGCGCCATCGTGTGCTGCCGATGCTGGCGGATCAACTGCGAGAGCATGTCAGGCATTAGCGAGGGCGGCGAGTGAATCGCTCAGCGTCGGGCGCGGGCAACCCGTCGCGGCGAAGAAGCGGTTGGCGTTCAAAGTGCGATCGATCGCCAACCCGCAGCTCACGGGCGCGACCTGCACCTCGAGCCGAAGCCGCTCGGCTACGGCGCGCAGCAGATCGTACTTGCTCATCGCCTCCCCGCCCACGTGGTACACGCCTTCGAGCGATGGCCGCGCGATGGCGGCGGCGATCAGATCGGCCAGGATCGAGACGGCGATGCCTGTAAACCGGTAATCAGCGAACCCCTCGACCCGCCCGTGCTGCCCGAGCAGCCACTCGACGAGGCCGGTGCGGCGGACCGTACGGCCGAAGAAGCTCGTGCGCAGTGTCAGATGCGGTGCGCCGATCTCGCCGGCCAGCTTCGATTGGCCGTAGGCGTCCGACGGATCCGGCTGATCGGTTTCGTCGTAGCCGCCGCGCGCCCCAGAGAAGACACCGTCCGTGCTGATGTGGATCAGCCGCGCGCCGCGAACGGTCGCGCGGGCGGCGAGGCGATGCGGAAACCGGGCGTTCACGGCGTGGAGCCACAACGCATCCTGACTCGCCGCGCCGGTGATCCCGACGGCATTGACGATGACGTCCGCCTTCGCTTCGCCGAGCGCGTCATCGAGCGTTCGATCGTCGTCGGCGTCTAGGCGGGTTTCCAACCATCGCAGCCGATCGTACCGCGGCGCCTCGCCCGCGCGCGGCCGAGCGGCGCAGGTCGTTAGCACCCGGGGAAGACGTTCCGCGAGCGCGCCGCCGAGCAGGCCGGTTGCGCCAAGCACGAGGACGTTCATCTCAGAGTGAAAACCGCCCTCTGAGCGCCGCCAGCATCAGCACGGCGAAGTTCAACGCGTGGTTGCAGCGAAGCGTGGTCAGCGCCGCGAGCACTTCGTCCGGCGCCAGCTTCACCAGCTCGATCCCATCGTCGAGCACGGGCGAGGGAACAATCGGCCGGACGTTCGAGGCGGCAAAGCAGAACATGCGGTTGCCGAGACGGCCGACGTCGGGAAGCAGCGCGCCGAGCGATTCGACGGCGCCGGCCTCGTGGCCCGTTTCCTCGATCAGCTCCCGCCGGATGCTGGCTTCCGGCGTCTCGCCGGGATCGACGAGCCCGCTCGGCAACTCGAGCGTGAAGTCTTCGACGACGGGCCGGTACTGCTTCACCATCAGCAGCCGCCCCCCGTCGTCTGTCGCCACGATGGCGGCGTAATCGGGCGGCAGCACGGTGTAGTGAGACGCCGGGTGACCGTCGACCTGCTTGGCAATGATGTCGAACCACGGCGTGGCGAAGGCCACGGTACGATCAGTGATTCTCGGCACGGGATTCCAGGAGGCCTGCGCCCGCTACCGCACACAGCGCGAGGCAATATCCAAAGGCGGGCGTCGTCTTGCGAGGCTCGACCGTGAACGCCAGGCTGAACGCAATGGTGAACACGGTCGCCGCCAGGCCGAGCCACCCGCCGATACCCGGCTGACCTCTGAGCGTCACGAGCATCAGGCCCACGAGGGTCGCGGGCCAGATGAGAAGCGCCGCCACGTTCAGCAACGTCAGAGCGGCCCCCACGAAACGGCCGCTGATGCCGGCGCCGCGATACGGCTTGTCGGCTGGCAGGCGCGAGGTGTACACGAGACCCGGCAACTGATGGGCCACGAGCCGCGCCATGTGACCCGGGAACGCGGCCGAGCGGAAGACGTGCGTGAAAAGATAGTCGCGGGTGAACGTCTCGCGATCGGCCGGCGCGCAGGGCGCAGGGCAATTCTGGCGGACCCACTCCCAATAGACGATGTCGTTGTCGCCGATGGCGAGACCCCACGGGTTCGGAATCGACCCGAGCGTTTCCCACGCGAACTGCCAGACGGCCTGACGTGTGAACGTGAATTGCCCGTAGACGCGCTGGTTCCGCAGCGCCCATGGCGTCAGCAGGGCCATCACGGCGAGCTGTGCCGCGATCAGATACGGCACCATCCGCCAGGCCGGTCGTGCGACCAGGCCGACAACGGCGGCCCACGCCGCGCCGAC
>JRHI01001897.1_pt1 | contig 15874 bp, 10 predicted proteins | sample 215371 | NCBI WGS metagenome assembly JRHI01 (sample SAMN02929681, study PRJNA255918) | sediment metagenome | biome: cave system; feature: Ice Cave; material: Sediment; isolation source: sediment from deep within a dark volcanic ice cave with no known source of... ...
AATGCACTCGGTGCCGGGGATGGTGCAGCGGCTGCACTCGCTTCAATGAGGCCGTGATCTTTCGACCACGGAAATGACGACGACGACGCCAGCCAGCCGGGGAATCAGCCGCTTCAATGAGGCCGTGATCTTTCGACCACGGAAATCTCTTGACAGCGGCGCGTCTGTGTGATAGATTGTTCAGCTTCAATGAGGCCGTGATCTTTCGACCACGGAAATGCGGGACGCTGGACACGATCGATGGCGCCGTCGTGGCTTCAATGAGGCCGTGATCTTTCGACCACGGAAATGGCGGCGGTCATGTCCGTCCCGCTGCCGTCGGCCGGCTTCAATGAGGCCGTGATCTTTCGACCACGGAAATCGGTCACCGACACCGTCATCCGCACGCTCTTGCCCGGGCTTCAATGAGGCCGTGATCTTTCGACCACGGAAATCTCCCCACCTGCGCGGCCACATGCAACCCCTTCACCGTTGCTTCAATGAGGCCGTGATCTTTCGACCACGGAAATTCGACGGCGCGCACGCGCGGCCGCCGACGAAGGGCGTGCTTCAATGAGGCCGTGATCTTTCGACCACGGAAATGGCGGCGGGCGTCGCGGTGCTCTATTACGACACGGGGCTTCAATGAGGCCGTGATCTTTCGACCACGGAAATAGCGCCGCCGCCATCTATTCTGTTTTCAAAGACCTGCAGTCCGCAAATCGAGCAGTGGGTCCATCGACGCCACCGCCCACCGCTCGTGCCGCGTTCACCCACTCCAACTGCTTTCGCAGCATCACCTTACACGGATCGAGCGCTCCAGGCGCTAGCGCCGCCACGTCGCCGCTCGCGACCTTCATCGCGTCTCGAACCCCGGATACTTGTGCAGTTCGCCCGTGACGACGCGCGCCAGGAGCCGCGCCTGAATCTCGAGCACCCGCCGATAGCTCACACGATAACCGAAGAGCGGGTGCGTCACCAGATTGTCCATCCGCTGCTCGTACGCGCGAATCAGCGCCTTGCGACCCGACGCCGCCAGCGAAACCGCGGGGCCGACTCGAACGAAGTCTGACGCGGTGACCATCCCCGTATTGATCACCGTCAGCACGGCGGAGTCCGCAATAATCGGCCGGAAGCCCTCCATCAGATCCAGCGCGAGCGCCGGACGACCGAAGCGCGGCTGATGATAGAAGCCAATGAACGGATCGAAGCCGATGCTGTGGCACACCGTCGTCAAGTCCCTGACCAGCAGACTGTACGCCATCGACAGGAGCGCATTCACCGGATCGCGCGGCGGACGACGGTTCCGGTGTGTGAAGTCGAAGGCGGGCGCGGCCTCGTCATCGTCCGGTTTCAACATGCCTGACAACTGTTCGAAGTAGGTGCGAGCCGCCGCGCCTTCGATGCCCAGCAACACGTCGAGATCCTCGGTGCGCAGCGCCGCCAGCGACAGCTGTTTCAGGATCTGCTGTATCCGCGCGGGCGGCTCGACGTGGTTCCGCTGGAGCAACGTGCGCTGATTGCGAATCTTCGTCGCGACGATCTCGCGCGCCACCCGGACACAGAACGCCCGATCGTCGGCCCGGCGGAATTGATCGCGCCGCAGAAAGACGTTGCGCAAGCCGAGCCCCTGGGTGAGGCCGTAGAACCACCCGCCCGTCGAAAAATACGCAATCGGCTTCTCCGCCGAACAGAGCCCCTGGACGGCAGGCGCCGTCACGCTGATGTTGCCGAACACGTTGACCTGCGACACCTCGTTCAGTCGCACTTCCTTGATGAGCACTTTCTTCTCCCTCACCTGCAGGACCTCGCCGGACTTGCCGATCGAGATGCCGTAGCCGGTGACGTAGAGCGGGCGCAGGTCGTCACGCGCCGGCATCAGCCGGCGCGGCTCGCGCGCATCAGCGTTGGTTAGGTCCGGTGCGTTGACGCCGCCGGTCCGTTCGTCGCCGAAGAGCGCCAACTGCTCTCCGTCATCGTGGCTGTCGCGGAGCCACATCGCCGCGGCCGTCTCGTCCGGCAGGCAAATCGACACGAGCGAGCAGCGCGGACATTTCGGGCTGTCGACCAGCGGCGGCGGAATGCGGTGGGCCTCCGCCGTCGACCGACAGCCGGTGATGGCGGCGAGCGTCTCAGCGACAAGCGCCTCGTCGATGGCGACGCGCACGCGCTGTTTCGTCTTGTTGTAGTACAGGACGGCTTCATCGCAGTGATAGCCGTTGTCGCGCAGGATCAGCGCCTGCGCGCACACCTGCGCACGATCGGCGTCCCAGGCTTCAGGGCCATCCGCGCCGTCGCGCGGCGCGCCGCGCTTGTAGTCGACCGGCGTCACGCGCTGTCCGTCGCCTTCGACCAGATCGATCACGGCGATCAGCCGGTGCGTCTCGCTCGAGAGCTGCACCGATCGGGCATGGATTGTTTCGCCGCTGGCCTCAGGTGCGGGCATCGCGTCGTGTTTCGTCTCGAGCTTCTCGTGGCGGAGCGCGCCCTCAATGGTGTCCGAGCTGTGGGCGAACACCCCTTCGACCCATTCATAGAAAAACAGGCGAGGGCAATACACGAACTCGTTCACCATCCTCGCGGGAAGATAGTCCGGCAGCGCCGTTCGCCGCGGGAATCGCGCGCGCGCGGGCGACGGGGACGGAAACGGGTCGCGTAACCCGTCGGGCGCCGAAGCCGGATCTGTACTCATGTGGTCCTCATCGTTCTCGCCATCCGTCGACGATGATGCACGGGCTGTCGATCGGGCTATAGGGTTTCCCCAGGGCGGTGACGACGCGGTCGCCGCGGCCTTCGACGGGGCCGAGATCGACGAACAACACCTGATCTTCGCGGTGGTCGATGATCTCGGAGAGCACGTGGCGGCAGCGCGCCAGATCGCCCGGCGTGAACTGGCATTCGAAGATCGAGTACTGCAGATGGTCGCCGAACCCGCGCATGGTCTTGTGGACCTTGGCGAGGCGGCGGTCGTGGCAGATGTCGTAACAGACGAGAAAGGTGTTGCGCACGTCCTCGAGGAGTATCGGGCGATGAGCAGACGGGCCTTACGCCCGCTGGGCAGATTGCCTGGCCCGCAATGTCTGCATGCGCTTATCGCAGGCCGTAGAGGTACAGAAGGGCAGCATATCCACTCGGCATCGACTCGGGAGGCTCCAGGAGTGTCGAGTAGCGGACGGCCATGTCGAGGAAACACCTGGCGTGGAAGAACGCCTCGGCGATCGGACGTGTGATGGCGGTCCAGTCGGCGTTGGCGGCGGGCGTGAATGACTTACGGGCGTTCGGGCGAAAGACTCTCCAGCACGCGCACGATGCGCTTTGTCTCGCCCTGGAGCCCGTACACCTTGAAGCTCTGATGGAGGACGCGAGCCGCGCCGGTTCCATCCTCGTTAGGCCGTCACCTGTTCGTACGAGAACTCGGGAATGCCTGCCCGCTCGGAAGCGTGTTCCACCGTAATGGCGGAGATTTTACCCTCCACGTCGATGTCGAGCAGGGTGTTCTCGTCGAGGTCACGGGTCTCCACCACGGGCACGTCGCGGAACTCGATGTGCAGCGTGTCTGTTTCAGCGAAGTATCGAATCTTCATGGCGTGAACCCTCGATCAAAGAACGCATTGTGCACGGTTTCACCGTCGACCAGAAGGACCACCCGAAGGAAACGTCCGCCGGCCTCAGGGACTTGCACCCACCGTCGGATCCTCCCGTCGGCCTGAATGTGCTCACGTAATGGTCAGTCACAGACCCGCTCGATCCACTCGTCTCGAATCCCGGCTCGGTCTCGGCGCGCCCGCATCGCCTCAAAGTAGGTCGTGGTCTTCACGCTCTCACCCTACCAGAACGATCCTCCACGTCCATGCTGATCGGCCGTATCGACCCTTCCCTACTTGACCGGCTCCTGGCCGCTAATGGCCGGAGGAAGAAGAAATGGGCACAACGCCAGTGTAGCGCAGTGCCGTCACTGCCCGCTGCCGGATCGATGTAAGGGCGTCCAGGGTAGGCTCGTATGGCAGAGAGGCCAACATGATTGACGTCCGGTTCGTCATCGCGGACCGTTTGTGGATTCTGGGCGCCGCGTCGCGCTGTGGGCGGCGTTCAGCTGCTACGACTGACTGGCGCGGGAGCAGCGAAGGCCCCTACGCCACGTATTGCGAGCCCGAGGGGGGAAGTGAACGCGGCCGCCGTGCGGGTTTGATTTTTCGCCGGATCGGTCGCGGAGCAGACGACAGTGTGAGCGCCGCGCGCGAGAGCGTTACCCGAGTTGAATGCCGCGCCGTCGGAGCACACGTCATCGGATGTGTGAGGGCCGTCCGGTCGGCGTTGTCGGCGTGCGTGAATGATTTGCCCTGTCTGGCGAGAAATTCCGCCCATCGAGACTGTCCTGGGAAGGCATTCCGCTGTGACGCTTGGCAGAAGAGTTGGCGCGGCATCGCTTGCGCGGATCATCGCACTGCTCCATGAGCACTTTGTTAAGGCCGGTACGCCGGCGATTGAGGACGGCAAGCTGATCGAGTCTGGCTAAGAAACTTGGTCACAAATGACTGACGCGGGACTGAAATTGCCGAATCCCTGACTCGTCCGCCGGATCGCTGAGGTGCACACAGCGAAGACACCACGCATCGCTCGATCCCTTGGTGCGCCGTTCCACTCCATTTGAAGCGCCGATCGAATCGTTTCGATCGAAACAGGCACTGACCACAGGGGCCAAGTCATCTTCATGCCGTCGCCGCGATCGCTGATTGCTGTGGTAACAATGCGCAGAGATGTTGATTTCGTTGCCGCCCGTCGTCCTACGTCGCCGCGACCGCTGATTGCTGTGGTAACAATGCGTGAACCGCGCGGAAAGCTCGGAAAAAGCGGGAGCCCTCGAAAGGCAAGCCACTCTACGGGAGCATCAACACTCGTGCCGTCATCGTTCGGGTTGTTGGCCATCAGCGCCCAGTTGCGGTCTGCCGCCGGATCCCACCGAAGATTGGACCCACTCCGAACGGCGTGCCCTTCGAAGAGCGAGCGTGCCGCCCACTCTGATGTCACGGCGGCTCGGAGTTCTTCGACTGTGCCAAGGAATTGCTGATTCGCCGCGGTGAAGTGCAAGGCAGTCGGCTTGGTGTTGCCCTTGCCGTCAACAGCGACATTCGTTCCAAAAGCCGCCGCATAGGCAGCCGCTTCGCCCCCTCCTCTGGACCAATCCTCGACGCACCTCTCGAGAAAGCCGGTGAATACATCCGGCGGCGCCTTGAGGTCAGCGACGAGCTTGACGCCCGTCTTCTCTTCCTTCGCATACTCCAGGGACCACGATTGCTTTCCCTTTGCAGCAGCAGCGTCGGCAGTGACGAGGGCAGGAAGGTCCACATCGACGCCATCGATAAACGGATAGAACGATCCGTCTGACAGAAAACCCAGCCGCACCGCGTCGCTCTCCCGACGTACTAGACGCAGGAGTCCCAACGCGGCCATGAATCCGAGCGGGTTCGTGCCATTCAGTCCACGCAGAATCACTGGGCTCATGAGACGCCTCCAGACGTTTGTTCCATCTCGCTCGCCCGGTGATCCGCAAGGCGTAGGATGGCTTCGAGTCCACACAGCTCATGCCATCCGTATATGTCGATCAAATGCCAGAAGCGATCGGCCAAGGGCGCATCCAACCGATGGAGCTCATGTTTCGACGACGTCGCGGCGAAGTCGACTGTGCCGAATATGGTGCTCTCGTGCTTGAGTAACGCGACATCAACGGGATCATCGTCCACCACGACGGGAGCGAACGGCCGGCAATGGCCATGGTGGGTCGCGACCAAGTGCAGCACCAGGTCAACGTCGTGCGCCTTCCCCTTCAAGACATCGAGATATCTTTCGATCATCGCCACGGACTGAACCTCGTGTCGTGCATTCTTCGGATACTTGCTTCTCTTCTGAGCGAGACGCTGAGCGCCTTTCGCTCCCGCGGGAATGCTGGATTTCGCCCATGGCGTGTCGTCTTTGAAGAAGTCGATCTCGCTACCTCCGCGCAGCAGGATTTGAAACCGCCGGTCGGCCTTACCAATATCGTGAAGCCAACCTGCAAGCGCGAGGTCGTCGATCAACGTCGCGGGCAGCCTTGCCGCAGTCGCGTAGTCGCGAACACGGCGCTCGACATCAGCGATGTGCTTGGAGAGAGGCACTGATTGTCCTGCGTGCATCGAGTCGTCATCGGTCGTGAGGTCGACACCATCTTCAAAAGCATCTCCCGCTTGCAGCAATGCGCGCTGCTCTTCTGGCCGGAGACGCTTCCCTTGAATGACGGTCCATGGCTCGTTGGCATCAACGACGATGACGGTGTTCCTGCCGGTCGTCAACTTCTTCAGCCAAAGGCTTTGCCATGTTGTCTGCTCAGGTCGCTCTGCGAGGAGCTCCAGGGCGGTACGGGCATCCTGCCGTTCATCGACGGACAATGACAGCCCGAACTGTTTCAGTACATCCTCCTGTATCCGAAGCAGCGGCAGTCCTCGACTGAAGAGTGCCGCGCGTTCGGCAAGATCGAAAACGACTTCCGTCGAGTCTGGGTCGAAACAGCCGGCCCTCACTCCGCCGCGGGCGGCCGGCACCACGATTGTGTCGCCCGGCCGAAGGTTGTTCGACGAGATCACCTCACTGTCGCCGCCATCCCATCGCAGCACCAACTTGCCAGCGCCAGGCATGCGATCATCAGCTGCCACGCCTTCGACGTCCGCGACGTCACCGACGTCATCGCCTCTCAGCCAACGGCGCGCAGCGACGAAAGGCAACGAAATTGCCTCGATGCTCGACGGCCGAATCGCGGCAACGATTGCCGCCGGCAATTCTTTGGCCGCGGCACCTTTCTCCGCATCGAATGCATCTACGAGATGAGGCTCGCTGAGATCCGTTCGCCACACAACCTGTACGTCAGCGGCACCTGCCTTCGGTCCGTGCAACCAGAGGCTCACGTCAGGAGTGGCGGCCGGCGGCGGCGACGTCTGCATCCATAGGTCGAGATACGCGGGCAGAAGCACTGGCGCATGCTCTTTGGGCGCGACAAGATTCGCCAACTCGTCCTCGACAGGAACGGGAAGAGCGAGCACGCCGAAATCGATGTCCTTAGTCTTCTTCGCGAGCCTTTCCTTGAGCCAGGCCATCGTGGTGGAGATTGCTAATCCGTACACCGGATCGTCGTTGGCGCTCTTGTCATGCACGATTACGCCCTCGGCTCTCCCATAAAGGCCAAGACGATCGACGCGGCCAAAGCGCTGGCGAAGCGCATCGAAGCTCGCAGACTCGGTCACGAGAGCGTCGAAGTCGAAGTCCGCTCCGGCTTCGATGCATTGGGTTCCGACCACGATCAGTTTGCCGTTGACCCTAGCCCGATCGCGGCCCGTCATGATGCGGTCCCGCAACGATCGCAACACATCGTCTCGGTCGAGCGGTCGCATCCGGCCCGTGAGGAGCGCGACATCGATCCGGTCGCCGAGAACTTCGCTAAGTGTGCGACTGACGGCCGATGCGCTCGCTACACGGTTAAGAACGACAGCAAGGACGCGGTGCCGATCAATCAGCGCGAGCGCTTCATTGACGCACACTTCCTCCACTGCGGCTCGGTCCGTCACCTCACGAACGCGAGCCCGCTTCGACGCGTGCAGTCGGGGCCCCAACGCAGAATCCAGACTCTTTTCGTCTTCACTCAGGCGGAACGTGTTCTTCTCAGAGGCGTTCGGAGTAGCTGACAAGGACGCGTGATGGAAGGCCGGCCCGATCGAGACCGTCTTCGCAAACCGCCTGCGGAGTCGGTCCAATTGACTGAGGGTTTCGGCAAATGGCTGCGAGAGATGAACTTCGTCGAGCAAGAGCAATGTGTCGTTGCCGAGCAGACCCGCGTGAACGGGCTTCATTCCATCGCTGACGCCGTACCCTTGAATGAGCAGCCGCGAACCGAACTGGTCGACTGTCGACGCAAGGATCAGGGGCTGATCAGGCGTGCGGGCCCAGCCGTTGTCCTTCGGCATTCCTCCACGCAGCGTGAACACCCCGACTGGTTCCTCAGCCGCGTTGCTCAACGACCGCAGACGGTCAGCGACCTCGAGAACAACGGGCTCCGCTTCTTCATTGACGAGGGTGCGCAACAGTTTGCGTCCTCGCTCGGCCACCTGGTCGACAACGATGCGGCGGTCGACCACCATCGCGATTCGCCTCGGGCACCAACGGTGCGCCAGTCCTTCTTGAGCGTCGAGGGCGAGCGCGAAGAGCGCGATGTCGATGCAGGTCGTCTTGCCGGTGCCGGTCGGGAGGTCTAGCACAGGAGGCCAAGTCCGCTCATGGACGATCTGCCGCAACAAACGGCTCTGCCAATCGAAGGGAGGCGCATGGTGCACCGCAATATGGAAGGCCTCGAAATCGGCAACGGACAGGCTCATCGGGTTTCCTCGTCCGCCCAGGGCAAACAGAGGCCCAAGCCGAAGAAGCGGCCGGCACCGAGTATCACCGGTCCACGGACCAGATGCGAAAAACGAATGTCGGCGTGGACGCGCACGCGCGGCGTTTGACCTGGTTGACCTGGCCACGGCAGAAACGCGTGGACAGGTTGGGCACCCGTCAGCAACGGTGCGAGCGAGATTTCAACGGAGAGCGGTCTGGGCAAGTCAATCCGCTCGCACGCGTCAGCAATCGTTCGCTGGGCTTCGACCGATGCTTTGTGGGCAGTGCCTTGCTGATTACTGCGCAAGTTGCCCGGGTTTCTATCGAGGGCGATTGGCGTTGCGGTAACGAAGCGCCGCGCAGGACGGCTCCATGTGCCTGGCTGGAGCGACAGCGTTTCAGACAGTTCGACTCGCTGAAAGCGGACCGGTGGAAGCGCCTCCCCGGCGAGCTCGACGATGGTGCGATCGGCGTCAATGGCGCGGGCCACCTCCCACGCAGCCACGAGCCGCAGCAGTGTTTCCCGTTCAGACGCAGCAAGCCCACGAGGGAGCACGATCGCACAGCCCTTCACTGAGCCGTCAGCGTGAGGATGCCCCACGAACGGCAGCGCCACGAATGCGATGTGCGCGTGGTCGACGGGCCCGCCGTCCTCCCGATGACCCGACAACGACGCAGGCAGCGTTCTCGCACCCTGTTGTTCGATAAGTGCCTTCCGTAACGCTCTGGCCAAATCAGTCCCGCGCGACGACAGCGGGCGTGCTCCGTCGACGCGCTCGAACACGATCCACTCGTCTGAAAAGACACCCGTTGACTGCGCAGCTTTCTCTCCCTCCGGCCGCAAAGGCCCGTACCGTCGCGGAAGGGCCGGCAGAAATCGGGGTTCCACTCCCTGGTGGCGAGTGAACTCTTGCTCGAGGCGCTGGAGTTGGCCAGGGCCGACCGTCCGCAACACCACCTTGCCGTCGTCGTCTGGTACAAGCGTTGGCGCGATGCAGCGATCGACGATCGCACAGCGGACCAGCGACGAGGAGTGGCCCAGTCGCGTGACGCGCTCGCACAAGTGAGCGAGGGCCGGTCGATGGGTGCTCGGTACGTCCACCGACCAAATGAAGGCGAAGGAGGGCCGCGCCGGAAGCACGACCGGAAACGTCCGTTTTTGACGCGTTCGGTGAGCCGGCAAGAGCGAGACCGCAGTTGTGAGAGCAGTCGTGGATGGCCTTTCTTCGGCCACTTGTTGGTTCGCGAGGAACGCGGCGAGCCTTTTCTCTTCCGTCTCGACGGCCTTCTTTGCCCTTTTCAGATCCTTCTCTATCCCGGCCGAGCGCGAGCCTGCGCCGAACGAGGCGAGCGCCTGCTGCGCGTCGCGCAACGGCTTTTCCACGTCGCCGACCAGCGAGACATCGTTCACAGGCACGAACACGTCGAGCACCCGGCGTCGGCCGACGCCATCACCCGCGTCCGCGTCCACGTCGAGGGAAGGCGGCGGTTCTTGTTGCTCCAACCACAAGAGAGCTTCGCGCTCTTGTGGGTCGGCCGGATCATTCTCGTGTAGCGCTGCGACCAGCGCCGAGAAGAAGCGCGCAGGATGCGGAGGCCATTCGGCGCGGCTGCGATCGTTGTACGCGGTCGTCGCGTAACGGCCGCCGAGCAGCTCGACTTCGATGATCAACATTCACGCCCCCTCGACATCAGCTCCGGTAGCCGCGAGCTCGCGACTCTTTCTGACAAGGTTCGCGAGCTTCGGCGATGGGGTGAGGGTCGCGAGCGGCTCGCCCGGCTGCGTCGAGAAATGGAGCGCCTCTGGCAACGCGGCGACGGCATCATTGAACAGAGCGATGGCGCCGCCGAGATCCAAGTGAAGGCCGACGGTCTTTCCGTCCCGACCGACCGCCTCGAGCTTCAGAGCTTTGCCCTCTTTTGGAACGAGCAGGCAGCGCGAGCGCAGATCGTGACCGCGGCTCTCGGCCGCGAGCACCGCCAATAGTGCTAGCGCAGCCAACGCGCTGCGGGCTTCGACGTCTCCGCCGCCGAAGCTCAGTTTTCTCAAAGCGGCCAGCGAGAGGACCACCGTGTGTGATGCGTAGTCGATCGTGACCCCACCGGCGAGATCGTCGATGGTGGGAGGGATGTTGCTGTGATTGATGGAGCTCGGCTTGCCCGCCTTCTGACCGTCGCCCCATTTCTCGACCGCACCAACGTCTTTGTCATCCTTCGGAGGCTTACCCTCCTTGAGCAATTTCGCGGCCATTACATCAAGAGTCCAAGTAGGACGGCCATCGGGTCCGAGTTCCTTTGCGACAAGAATCGGTCCCGCGTTGGTCACGATACCCGTCGGATCGATTCGACTGGACGTCTTCGATCCGGCAGTGGCACCAATGCCCACGATTTCAGAGACGAGTGCGCGGGCGAACTTGGACCCAAGTCCTCCTCGCGGACCTGTGCTGTCCCAGAGACCAAAGACCAGCGCGGTCGGACACGCTCTGAATAGTGACCCGGCACTCTTTGAAGTTGCATCACTAAACGACTTTCCGATCTCTGAGAGACGAAAGAACGTTCCATCGGTCGTCAAGCTGTCCCGCAATAAGGCGTCGGCGATCCTGTGCGGCGCGGATAAGGAAGTCACCACACCGACATCTGGCGCGGCAACGGAAAAATCTACTTTGATGACCGGCAGGGCGATCTGCTTGTCTGCCCAAAGCGCTTCAAGCGCTTCCTCCAGGCGGTTGGCCTGGCTCTGCACCGAGTCGATCAGTACACAGTCCACATCGCGACCATCGATGCGTCGCTTTTCAGAAGCGTATTTTGCTCCTGCGCCGCGCGCGTTCTTGTCGACGGAGTGCGATGGAGGGAAGACCTTATCGCCAGGGCCGCCTGCCGGCTCGAGAATGGCGATGCCGCGTATCGCCACGGCGTCGCCCAAGACGAGGCTTTTCAAGACGTCGAGGGTCAGCGGCGTTTGGATCGAATCAGCCATGGAGCTTCTCCTTATTAAGCAGTGACGTCACGCTGCGTGCTGGAGTTGAAGCCACGAAACCGTGCCGATCGCACATTCCCGGCGCGAGATAAGCTTGCACGACGACCGTGACAGGACAGGTCACGCGTGGTGCGATAATTTCGACGCTCAATGAGGCCGCGGTCCTCAACCGCGGAAGACCTTGTGGAAGCCGCAACTCTCGGAAGCGACCTGTCGCGGAATTCACAGCCGTTCTGCGCTCCAGATTGGAGGCTAATCTTGTCGACCTCCGACTTTTCGGCTCGGTCGCGCGCGGCGACGCGCGGCCGGATTCCGACATCGACGTCCTCGTGGTGGTTCAGCCGGACATCGAACGCCGACGACTCGTCCGATTCGTAGTCGATGCCGCATTCGATATCAATCTGGCCCACGACGTCTACATCTCCCTAGAGTGGTCACCTCCGAGATGCTGAATCATCCAGTCTTTGGAAAAACAGCGTTCATCGAGACCGTCACTCGGGAAGGCATTCCGCTGTGAGGCAGAAGCCCTCGGTTAATGACTCCCGAGGCCATCACCGCACTGGCCCGGACGCACGGAATTCGCCTGCTGCTGCAGTTCGGCTCGTCGGTGACCGGTCAGTTGCATCCGGGCAGCGACGTCGACCTCGCCGTGCTGCTCGACCGCGTGCCGGACTCGTTCGCCGCGCGCATCGATCTGAAAGTCGACCTCCAGGCGCTCGTCGCGGACCGCGACGTCGACGTCGCCCTGCTCAATCACGCCAACCCCCCTGCTGCGGAAGCAGGTCGCCGAACACGCACGGCTCCTGTACGGCTCGCCACGCGCGCTCGACGCGTTCACGCTGTACGCCTTCAAGCGCTGTCAGGACCACCGCAAGCACCACGCGCTCGAACGCGACTACGTGGACCGCGCGCTCGATCGCATCCTTCGACAGGCTCAGGATGAGCGGTCCTCGTGCTCCCGCCTCTTCAGCGCGGGGACTTCGCCGGTGGTGGGGCGCGGCCGAAGTCCAGTCGATCGAGCCCGATCCGCCCGTTGCTGATCACGAGCAGCGGATCCTGGACGGTCGTGATGTGCTCGAGCGGGTTCTGTTCCACCGCGATCAGGTCGGCTTCGTACCCGCTCTCGATGCTGCCAATCGATTTGTCGAGCCGCAGCATCTCCGCGTTGCGAATCGTGGCCGACTGGATCGCCTGCAGCGGCGTGAAGCCCATGTCGACAAAATGCGTCATCTCCTGCCCGATCCGGGTCAGGCTGTTGGGACCGTAGCCGGTGTCGCTGCCGGTGACGATCGCGACGCCTATCGTGTGCGCGCGGACGATCGTGTCGCGCAGGCGCGGGAGCATGTGCTGCCCGCGGATGCGCAGCGCCGGCACGTCGTAGTCGCCGCCGGCGTCGACGAGATCGAGGACCGTCGTGTAGGTCGGATCCAGATACGTGCCGCGCTGCTTCATCTCCTGCAGCGTCGCGTCGGACAGATACGTGCCGTGCTCGATGCTGCGAACGCCGGCCCGCACCGCGGCCATCGCGCCTTCGTCGCCGTGCGCGTGCGCTTCCACGGGCGCATTTCTCGTCGCCGCTTCCTGCACAATCGCGCGAATCTCGTCCTCGGTGTACACCTGCTTGCGCGGATCGGTGTCGGCCGTGCCCGCGCGCTCGGTCGCGAGAATCTTGATCCAGTCCACGCCGTGCGACAGGTTCATCTGCACCGCGCGCCGCATCTTCTCGATCGTCGTCACCCCGGACATCAGGTCCGCGAACGACGGATCGCTGAGCCACGCCTCCTGGGCCATCTGCGGCCGGACGTGATACCCCGCCGTCACGACGTCGGGCCCGACCGCGGCGCCGCTCTTCACGAGTTGATGAAAGCCGACGTCGGCGTAGCTCGACACCCCAGCACTCCGCACGGTGGTCACCCCCGATTCGAGCGCGCGGCGGAATGCGGCGAAGCTGTCGGCGTGCGTGTGCGCGTCGATCAAGCCCGGCAGGACGTATTTGCCTTTGAGATCGAGGACGCGAACGCCCGACGGCGCCGCGCCGGAACCGATCGACGCGATCCGTCCATCGCGCAGGACGATGGTCGCGTTCGGCGTGATGCGTCCGTCGCGGACGTTGACGACGGTGGCGTTGACCAGCGCGAGCGGCTCGTTCGACAGCGGCGCCGGGCCCTGCGCGGCGAGCGTGATGCTGGTGCACAAAACGGCAATGGCGGGGATGAGAGGCTTCATGGCCGGGTGATTATATCGGATCGCTGTAGTCGGATATTGACCATCCAATGACGGCTGGCGCCCGTTCGCTGCACGATGGGCCCGTTCGCTGATTTCGTAATCGGATAACATGTTTATCTTCTATTATTTACCGCATGCACAAGCCAATCAAATTCGTTGAGAAGGGGCTTTCGATCGTCGCCAACGGCGCCTGGTCGGTCTTCAGCAACCTCAACAAGATCAATCAAGCGCCGTCGTTCACGCCGAAGTGGTCGGACAAGCCGCTGCTGAAGTCGTACGAGAAGACGAAGCCGCCGCTCGGCTGGCCCCGTGAAACCGATTCGCTCTGCCCGACGTGCACGCGCGAAGCGCGGCAGGAGATTCTCGACGGCAAGAAGGACGTCAGCGTCCTCTTGAGCGAGAAGGTGGGCGAGATCAAGGCGACGATTCTCGAGCGCGACGGCAAGATCCTGATGGTGAAGGACTGCCCCATCCACGGCCACTTCGAGGACGTGATGGCGATGGACACCGCCTTCTTCAAGCACCTCGAGGACGTGTTCCCGGGCCGCGACATCCGCGCGCACAACGACGAGAAGCTGCACAACCACGGCAGCAGCACGATTCAGCACGGCCGCGGGTCGGTGCTGACGGTCGACCTGACCAACCGCTGCAACATGATGTGCGACCCCTGCTTCATGGACGCGAACCAGGTCGGGTTCGTCCACGAGCTGTCGTGGGAGGACATCAAGACGGTGCTCGACAACGCGATCAGCATCAAGCCGCGCCGGCAGATGTCGGTGCAGTTCTCGGGCGGCGAGCCGACGATTTCGCCGTACTTCCTCGACGCGGTTCGCTACGCGCGCAAGGTCGGCTACAACAGCGTGCAGGCGGCGACCAACGGCATCGAGTTCGCCAAGCGGCCCGAGTTCGCCAAAGAGGCGGCCGAGGCGGGGCTGCGCTACGCGTACCTGCAGTTTGACGGCATCGGCAACGCGGCCAACGCCCACCGGCGCGTCGGCAACCTGTTCGACGTGAAGCTGCGCGCGATCGAGAACCTGCACAGCGCCGGCGTCGACATCGTCCCGGTGGTGACGATCGTCAATGGCGTGAACAACGAGCAGGTGGGCCGCATCATCGAGTTCGCGCTCGACAATCCGAAGACGATCAATTTCCTGTCCTTTCAGCCGGTCAGCTTCACGGGCCGCGACGAAGAGATCACCGATGAGCGCCGGCACGCGCAGCGCTACACGCTGTCGCATCTCGCGCACGACGTGAAGAACCAGACCGGCATCGGCGAACCGATCCGCGACTGGTTCCCGATTTCCTTCATGGGGAGCTTCACCGACTGGGCCGACGTGACGCACGGCGCGGAGAAGGAATTCGGGCAGCTCACCTGCGGGTGCCACCCCAACTGCGGCATCGGCATGGCGATCATGATCGACAAGGATACGAAGGAAGCGGTGCCGGTGACGGCGTTCCTCAAAGCCGAGCAGCTCGCCAAGGACGTGGCGGCGGTCAGCGATGCGGGCCGCAGCCGCTTCTGGTCGAACTTCGGCATGGCGCTCGCGCTCGTGCGCAACTACGACTCGTTCAAGTCGCCGACGCACTTCAAGCTGACCGACCTGCTCAAGAAGTTCGACAAGACGTTCGGCGCGACCAAGTCGGCCGAGAAGGGCAAGTACGGCAAGGTCGAAGGCGACCGGACGATCGACGACATCAAGAAGCGCCGCGCCGATCGCTGGAACTTTTTGTTCATCGCCGGCATGTGGTTCCAGGATCTGTTCAACTACGACTTCCGCCGCACCGAGATGTGCATCATCCCGTATGCCACGCAGCAGGGCGAAATCTCCTTCTGCGCCTACAACACCGGCATCGGCTGGCGCAACATCATCGAGAAGATGCACATGACGGCCACCCTCACGAAATGGTACGAGGAGCACGGCCGCCACGAGATCTTCGCGGGCGGAAAGGCCGTGCCGCTCGACTCGACGGCGCACAGCCTGAAGCTGAACGAAGAAGCCGTGCGCGCCGGCGCGCAGCACGACCTCGACGACCTGGGCATCGCAAAGAACGCGCGCGAAGAGAAGGCCGCCGCGCGCAAGCAGAAGACGGCCGAGGAGATCGCCAGGGACGCCGCGCACAACGCCGAGATGGCCAAGCTCTACGCGCAGCACGTCCTCAAGGAGCAGCCGACGCTCCAGATTCAGGGTCTCGGCGGCAAGAAGAAAGCGTCCCAGCCGCAGGAAGTGCTCCACAAGCCGATCGTCTAACCTTGGCAGTCTCGAGCGCGAGCCTTCAAGGCGAGCGAGAGAGGGC
>JRHI01001898.1_pt1 | contig 15867 bp, 21 predicted proteins | sample 215371 | NCBI WGS metagenome assembly JRHI01 (sample SAMN02929681, study PRJNA255918) | sediment metagenome | biome: cave system; feature: Ice Cave; material: Sediment; isolation source: sediment from deep within a dark volcanic ice cave with no known source of... ...
GCCACGATGACGCCCCCAATACCCGCCGTCGCTCCCGCCGCTACAACAGCAGCGCCACCTGCCGCAATGAGGGCGACGGTCGCTGACGCAAATTGTAATTGCGCCGATTGATACGCGTTAACCAAAGAACCGCAACGCGGCGTCACGATTTGCAACGCGTAGCTTTGCCACACAACCCCGGCAGGAGCCGTGAGCGAACTAAATACGACGTTGGTCGTGCGATCTACCCAAAAATATGCAACGTGTCCGCAGCTATCGCGGATGTAGTTAACGTCCGCCGTCGCTGTTTTTCCGTGCTGCATTTGCACAAGGGTGCAGGCGGGCGTTTGCTGGACGTGTTTTGTTGGCGTTGTCGGATATGCCATCGCGGGCGCTGTGAGCGCAAGCGCGAGCACAAACGCAAGTAAGAATCTCATGGTTGTCCTTTCCGTTTCGGCCGCATCCGTGCTGCATACGGTAGCGTCGCGATGATTGCGTTCGGCCCTGAGCCGATGGAAATCGTGATCGCATTACGCTGGGCGGCCAGTTCCGACACGGTCGCGAATAGGGCTAACTGCTTTGGAGATCGCGCCATGTCGTATCGCTGACTATAACCTCACGGCGAGTTTTGTCGAGAAAATTAGGTCTCGAGAAAATTAGGTCTTAGGTCTTACGATCACTCGCGTGCCACATGGACACATCATGCTGCCGACGGAAAAAGGGGTTGACGCTAAGCACTCGATCCAGCTAGACGACGAAATGTGCGCCACGATAACCCGCGATCAGGCTGCGCTGCTCAGCGAGGCAGGCTGGGCGGTCGAGCCGTACGATCCGATCAAGCATGCGCATCCGTTCGCCGATTCAGGCTTGCCCAAGACGGCTGACGAGGTGCTAGAGCAGATAAAATTTCATAGTCCCGAGGCGCGTGATTTCGCACGGCAAGCCATCATGCTGGAGGCGGCCAACCGGCTCAAGCTCGAGGAAGGCAGCGCACAAAGCATCGCCGATCACGACGAACAACTCGACACGCAAAAAGCGGCCGCCGATTCGATGGTCGGTCATTACGAGCGCAAAGCGCAAGAAACCGCAGAAGCACCGGTCAGAAAAAAAGGGTAACGCATGGCGGCAGCGATCACGGCGCCCACAGGAATCGTCGACTGCGCTCCGGGGGGAAACAGTCAAGATCACGGGCACCGGGTTCGGTGCTAGTGGTACAACCGTGCTGCAAGGCCAAGGCGTTGCAGTACCCCCGGTCGGCACGCTCGCGCTGCCGCAAGCCGTCTATACAGCCACCGAGGTCGACGTTGTCATCCCCGACGGCGCCACCAGTGGCAACCTGCTCATCACGGCGCAAGACGCCTCAACGGTGACGCTACCGCTGCGCGTCGGCTCCAAATACGTGGCGACGGCAGACTACATCGGCGAGGGCATGGACGTGTCGCGTTTGGCTCCGGGCGAGCTCGACACCGTTTTGCGTCGTGCATCGACCTACTGCGACATTTTCTTAGGCCATCCGTTGCGTCAGCTGCAGCTCATGGAACCACATCGCTGGAACAAGACTACGCGTAAGATTTGGCCGTTTCGGCTACCAATTATTTCGCTTGACACCTTCGTGATCCGGATATCGCCCACGCAAACCGCAACCGTACAGCCGGGCGACATCGTCGTGGTCAGCGATCGCGGCTACATCGAGGTGCTGAGCTTGGCCGTCGTCGCCTATTCGCTGGCGCAGTCGGTCATGAACTACGGCTACAGCGCAAACGTCGTCGAAGTCACATACACCGCTGGCTTCCCGCAGCTTAAATATCCTGACGCGCTGCGAATGGCGACCATTCTGACGGCGACCGAGCTGCTCGTGTATCGCTCGATTCAAGCGCGTGGGCTGTCGGGCTTGGCCTCGGTCAAGCAAGGCAACCAGCAGTACGATCGGCGCGCCGAACCATTTGCAATGCCCGGCCCCGCCAAAGAGCTGCTGCTGCAGTTTGCTCCGCGCCGGATCCACTAGTGGAATCCTACCCCGTGCGAATGCGGGCGTGGCCGCTGGCTGGGGCGCATTTCAAGCTCGAGATCGGAGATCTGGCGCTTTCGGACTGCGGGAACATGATTCGCTGCCCTGTTTTGACCTGCGGGCTCGTTTTTAGGCTGGCAAACGAGATTGCACGCATGGACCTCGTTACGCTCGACGGGCGCGTCGTGTGCCCCTCTGGCAGCCATTCTTACACTGTGGACCAAGGCTTTGCCCGGATGGAACCATGAGCAACCTGCTGCGCCCCGACCTTATCACGATCGAGCGCAAGAACCCAGGCGCGCTCGGACCTTCGGGCGAGGCGGCGCCGTTTACAACGCAGTCGGTCGCGGTGGCGGTGCCGTGTCTGATCGATGCCATTCCGGTCGCCTCGCGCATGGGCGGCGATTTCGCACTCGAGGTCGAGGGCATAAAGTCCATCCAGACGCACGTGCTTTTTATCGACGGCCTGCAGCTGCTGGACATCCCGGCAAATGCGATCGCCGGGCAAGCGATCGTCATCGCAGGCTTGACCTATCTTGTGGCGGGCAACCTACGCGGCGCGTTCATCGATTTGCGGGTGGGTGATCGGGTCACCGACCAGGACGGCAACCGCCATCTCGTGCTGGCAATCGAGCTCACCTATGAGGTGACGCCGAGCTTGCAATCACGGCTGCAAAGGGGACGGAGTTGGTGATCAGCATCGGGGTCATTGTGGCGATTCTGGTCGTCATCGCGTACGACGGGATCATAAATGGGCTCAAATACGAGCGCCTCGACAAGCTTCGCAAGCAGGCCGAGTTGCGTGCCAAGGATGACTGCTCGTGATGTGCTACCGGATGGATCGTCCTTGCGATGTCTGCGGCTTCGAGCCGTGCTCGTGCGATGACGACGATGAGGAATGCGAGCTGTGATCACTGCCAAGATCACGGGCCTCGACGTCACGATCAAGAACATGGGCGAGCTGTCGGTGCAAGGGAAGAAGGGCGCCTTCGACGGCGTCTTCAAAGCGCTCGATGTCGCTAACCAAGCCAGCCTGAAGATGATTTCCGCAGACGATCACTCACTCGCCGAGCTCGCACTGCTCGGTCATCCATATTCCGCTGCCCACCCGGATCCGCCGCACGCCGATCCGATGATCCACGTCGTCACCGGCATGTATCAGGGCGCTCTCACGGTCACGCCGCCGGTCGGATGGGCGACTGAGATCATCGAAGGCACGATTAAAAACGATGACCCGAAAGACCGCTTTTTACAAGACGGCACGACCAAGATGATCGGCCGTCCTTGGATGCAGTGGGTGATCGACACGATCGGCACGGACTTGCGCGACCTCATCATCGCCAACATCGAGATGGGCATTCAGCGCGGCACCGCGCTATTCGGTAGAGGACCCTAAAACTTATGCCGGCTACAATCCCGCGCACGCTCGAGGGCGTGCGACAAGCGATCTATGCCGCGCTGACGACGCCGTTGCTTGCCTATAACTTGTGGGATGGCGCAACCTTCGCTGCCAAAACGCTACCGGCAACAAGCGTGGTGCCCAAAGCGCAGTGGAACGTCGGCGGCGCTGAACCGCCCTCACCGCTCGTCGCATATGTGGTCGGCAAGAGCGCACCGCTGTCGCGCTACCATCTCGAATCCGTTTTAACCGCGAAGATCTCAATCTCGTCCAGTTCGAGCTCGGATGAGGTGTCAGAAATTGCCGAAGGCGTCAACGCTCGCCTGAATTTCGCGGACCAAGAAGGCGGCCCGTATGCCGGGGCAATCAGTCGCGCGGGAGCAGCTGGGTATCTGCCGGCGATCTTTCGCGAGATCAAGATCACACGCCAGAGCGATCCGGCGTTTGAGGAGAAGACCAATCGTTGGTACGTAATAATCGAGTACCACATCGTCGCGATATAAATTTGGCTCGCTAACGCGAGGAACCAGCAAGTGAAAAAGGCCCATTCGGGTCTTTTTCTTTTTCGCCCAACCAACACGGGCGGAAGGAGTAACATAGTGGCTGTTCTTCAAGCAGAAAAATTTGTGTTTGGCACCGCGAGGCTCTACGTAACTCCTTCCGGCCAAACGCAGCGCAAAAAGTACGGTGGCCTCAATGACGTCGAATTCGACGCCAAGGTCGATCTCAAAGACTACTACGGCGAAGGTGGCTGGCCGCTGTTCGCGGCCGACGGCAAACGCACGCTCGACATCATCGCCAAGCACTACGTGTTCGATCTCGATTCACTGGCGACCGACATCAACGCGTCGGCGCCGGCGGCCGGCGTTTGGCAGTACGCGGTGGATGAAACGGTCACCGTGCCGGGCGCGATGCCCTGGACGTACACGCTCGTCAACGGCGCGACGTTAGTCGCCGGCACGCTCGACCTCGTGATGAATGTCAAGACGGGCACGCTCATCTACCCGGTGACGTACAAAATCGTCGCGGCCGGCATGGAAGTCGCCGGCGTTTCGGCTTCGGTGTCAGCGGTCGGCGTCATCACATTCAACGCGGCCGACGTCGCCTTGGTCGGTAAAGCAACCTACAAATACACGAGCGCGCTCGGCAAGCAAATCACCATTCTCAACACGTACCAAAACTCGACGCCATTCTATCAGATGGAATGCGTCAAGCGCGATCTCTCACCGATCGACAATTCGGTCGGCTTCCTGATCGTGACGCTCAACGCCGTGCGCTTCGGCGGCTTTAAGCTGCCGATGAAAGAAGGCGAGCTCGCTAACATTGACAGGACGTTTAAGGCTTTTGCTGACCCGACGGGCGTAGTTGGGTCGTTAACATTCGCTAACGTTTGAGAACTAGTATACATGTGACCTGCATTCTGTTATACTTAAGGCATGAAAAAGTGTAGCAAATGTGGTGCTCCGCGCGACGGGGACAAGTGCAAGCCCTGTCGCGCAGTCTACATGCGAGTGTGGAATCAAAAGAATCGCGAGGCCCGTCTCGCAAAGTGGAAAGAAACGCGACTCATCGATCGACGCTGTAAGTGCGGGGGCGTTGCGAAGAGAGGCCAACCTTATTGTAGGTCGTGTAATAACGCTTACAAGAAAGAGTGGAATCGCAAACACCCTGAAGTCGTCAAGCATAACTATCAGAAGGGTCGCCTTCATGATAGAGCTTGTCCAAGGTGCGAGGACGGTATCGCTCTGCGTGGGCACTCGTACTGCCAGCCGTGCCACAACGCTTACAATCGCGAGCAACGACTGAACAATCCAGATCTTCAAAGCGAGAGACACAAAAAGCTGACTGCGTGGCGGCGTGCCCATCCTCAACACGTCGCCGCGCAAAATAGCCGACGCCGCGCTCTCAAGCGTGGCTGCTCGGAACACTTTACAGCCGCCGAATGGAAAGCCATCATCAAGCGCCAGGGTGGCAAATGTGCCAAGTGCGCGGCCGTCTGCAAACTCACCGTCGATCACATAAAGGCGCTCAGTCGAGGTGGTACAGATACCGCTCAAAACATTCAGGGTCTTTGTTGGCCCTGTAATGCCCGCAAAAACAATCGCTAAATAAGGAGAACCAAATCAGATGGCCGACAAGAAAGCCGCCCCCGGCAAGTCCCCGGTTGAACTCGCAGTCGAGGGCGAGGACGACCTCACCGCGGCGCACCTGCGCAAGCATATCGACGGCAGCGCCTCACCGGATCCCAATCACAAGGTCACAGACGATGAGCGCGAGCTGCATGAGCAGTCCGAGCACGCGCATGCGATCAAATACCACGACGGCAACGCCGCCGCCGCGCGCGCAGCCGTGGGCAGCAAAGGCGACGAGCACTATGGCGAAACCGACAAAGAGCGCGACAAGCGCCTCAAGGCCGCGTCGGAGCCGACTGCGGTCGTCGACGAACGCGCCGAAGCCGAGAAAAAGGCAGCTCGCAAATAAGTCCGATAGCGGCACCTCACCGCTAGAAAGGCAACCATGTCAGACCAAAATGGGGCGAGCGCATCGCCCCTTTCTCTTTTCTCCCCGGAACGCCGCGGCGAACTGCTCAAGCAGACCGTCGGCAAGGGCACAGGCGTGCTCGTGGAAATCGGTGGGCTAACGATAGACCTTCTGCCGTTTACCACGGCCGAGGGTCTGTCTTTGTTTTCGGTCGTGCGAAAATTCTCCGCCATTTATCGCAAGGTCGGCGCACAAACGTTTTCGGAAGCTGATCTCATCGAATTCATCGGTAATGACGGCCCCGAAATCCTTGCGCTGCTGACGCTGTACTTGGCGCGCTGCTTACGCCTCAAGCTCGAGCCGATCGCTGCGAATGTGGCGCGCCGTTCGCTCGAACTAAAGGAGATGCAGATAGCCGATCAGCCCGAACGCGAGAGCTTTGTGTTGTGGGCTGCGTCTATAGAGCTGTGGGGCACACTGAAAGCCATTGGCTCACCGTTGCTCAAGGCCAACGGGGTCCTGGACCTCATACGCCCTCAGACGGCGGCGCCAGCGGACGTCGCGGAAAAACAGCCGAGCGAGACTTCGACCCCGTCGACGGCATCAGCCACGTCCTAGCGCACTGGCGCATCAGCGCGCGTGAACTGATGCACGAAACAACCTTCGGCTGCACGTTTGCCATGTTCGATGCGATGGGGCAGTATCTCATAATGACAAACGGCGGCACGGCCGATGAGAACGCAACTGATCAAGGCGCGGGTCATCGCCTCGATCTTCCCGACCTCGACGCCACTCGCAAGGGCGAACCCGAATCGATCGCCATGTCGCGCAACCCGATGATCGATCCGAATATGACGATCACACACGTCGACAATCTGCCCAAAGATACGCGCGAGCTCATTCGCGAGATGGACGAAAAACATGGCGTCTGATCTGCAGATCCAGCTTGGCGTCGTCACGACGCAGTTTACTGCCGGACTAAAGGTCGCCGGCGAGAAGCTCAACGCGTTTGCGACGCAGTCCGTCAAAGACATCGAGAAGGTGTCGGCCTCGAGCCAAAGCCTTAACAAAGTCCTTGGCTCGCTCATGTCAGCCTTTGTCGGTGCGCAAATCCTCAAAGGGCTATTCGACGTTGCGCTGGCTGCCGACAAGGTCACGGGCGCGCTCAAAATCGCGGCGAACACGGCGCACAATCTGGGCAAAGAATTCGATCCGGTCAAGGTCAAAACGTGGCTGGAAGCGTTCTCACTTTCCAAGGCTGGCGGCGGATACGGGCTTGATGAGCTCGCGCACGGCATGCAAGTCTTTGCGTCCAGCGGTGAAAACGCTGCACAGTCGGAGCGCCTCACCGCGTTGGCCGCCAATTTCGCGGCCGGTCGTGTGGGCGATTACGGCACGGCCGTCAACCTAGTCAACAAAGTCATCACCGGTCACGTGGCGCTGCTTAGCCGCTACGGGATCGCGGTCAAAGACGCCGCCGGCAAAACGCTCTCAGGCGCCGCTGCCATGCGCATGCTCGAAAAAGCGTTCGCCGGCGACGCGGAAAAACGTGCCGATACCCTGGTCGGCACCCTCGGCCGGCTCAACAACAACCTGAGCATTCTCAAAGAGCAGCTAGCGGTCATCATCGAGCCCGTCATCACGAAACTCGTCGGTAAGCTCAACGATCTGATCAACGGATTTCGTGCGCTCTCGCCCGAGATGCAAAAGACGATCCTCGCCGGCGCCGGCATCTTAGGATCGCTGACGGCGCTCGGCATGTTTATGCCGCTGCTCATCAATGGCATCAGGGGCGTCATCACTATCCTTCGCTTTTTCGCGACGACGACGCTCGGACTTGTCGTCACGGCGATAGCTGGCTTGATTCTGTGGATCAAGTACGTCATCGACAACTATCAGGCGTTTTACAAAGCGCAGGAATCGCTCATCAACTGGATGGGCAACGCATGGCGCTCAATCGTGCAATTCATGCGCGATCGTTTCAACGACATCGCGACCGGCCTTAAAGGGCTCGTGCAAATTATGCAGGGTCAGGTGCAGGCCGGAATTCTCAATCTCCAAGGCGCGTTCAAGGGAAACATTGCAGGCTGGGTGTCGCTGGGGACGAGCATCGGCCATGCGGTCGTCAGCGGCGTTGAAACCGGCTGGGCCAAGCTCAAAGGCGCGTGGGCGAAGCTCATGGGTGGGCAAACCGTCCTGCCATTCGACTTTGGCGGCGTGCCGCAGACCGAAGTTACGACGCACGACGCGCCTGAAAAAACGGTCAAAGACAAGCCGGGCAAAGTCCCCAAGACGTTTCACGGCGATCAATATATCATCTGGGACATCAAGCCGTTCAAAGACATCCCGCCGCGCCTGTATCGCGATCAAGACAAAGACTACTCGACAAAGTACCCGGTCCCCAAAATCGATTGGCTCACGACGATGGGCAGCGCGCTGACAATCCATCTCATCGATCCGCTGAAAATTGTGCGCGAAGGGCTCAAGCAATTCGCGGTCAGCCTGGGCATCGGCTTTCAGATCAATCAGCAGACCGGCAAGATGTTTTTCTCGTGGCAGGAGATGCTACTGCAGGGCATCTCGAAAACTAAAGCCTTCGCCGACATCCAGCTCGTCGCCGGCCGCATCATGGGCGTGTTCGCAAAGGTGCTCGACGCGCTGCGTCCGGATCGACCTGCTGTTGCGCGGGCTGATCCTGCTCGTCAACGGCTTCATCACGTTCTATAATATCTTCGCACGGCTCTTGCGGGCGTTGGGCTTGCACGTCGCACTGCTCGACAAAATCAGCTCGAATTTCGAGCAGGCGGCAGTACCGTTCATCCGTATCATCCACGACATCCCGACGCTCAACGAGCTCGCGACCGGCAAGATCGCGCCGCTGCACCCGGCGGAATTCTACCAGGGCGTGAATCAGATCACGGCACCCTTGGCCGAGCATACGAACATACTCAAGCAGCTTGGCAGCCTGATCGCGGCTGGCATCGTGCTGTGGGGCATCGCCAATATCTTGCATACGTTCCACGCGTTCCTAACGGGCGTCAGCAACGCTGCGATCGTAGCATCGCTTGCCGTCACCAATATGCTGCTGGGAGCGATTTTTCTCAAGCCGAGCTTCTTTGGCTTCACGTTTTGCCCCGAGATCGATCAGCTCATCGAAACGCGCGATCGTAATTTCATTCGCGCGGGCGACCTTGTGGTCGGCGACTACCTGCGATCCCCGAGCGTGCCGGATAAATGGAATCGCGTTAATGCGGTCGAGATCAAGCCCACCGTCGTCTATCGTTTTACGACTGACGTCGAGACGATTGGCGTTAACCGCGAGCATCGGGTTAAGGATCTCAATGGCAAGTGGGTTGAGGTTCGCAATCTCGTCGCGGGAGATCTCATCCTACGATACCCGCACGGTCTTTTGACGATTAAGGACGTCGCCTGCGTCGGCATTGGCCACTATGCCGCGATCGACTGCGAGGATCACGAATACGTGCTGGGCACGTCCGTGGGCCACAACGATTCCGGCGAGATGGGCAAAATGATCATTCACACCGTTAAGGCGGCCACGGGTGCGCGAGGCGGTTTGGGCGGCCTCGCCGGCGGCGGCAGCAGCGCCGACATGCGCGTCACCATGCACAACAACTTTTCGGGTCCGATCCACGGCTACGACGACGTCGACAAGCTCGGCAAGGACCTCGCCGAGAGCACGGCACGCGCCATGCGCGGGCGCTCATATTTGCTAGATAGGCATTAGCATGGCGCTTTTTATTCCAAGTCCCCTGAGATTTGCCGGCTACCAATTCCCGGCCGGCTTTCGCCTCGAGAGCCGCGCGCAAGACAGCATCATCGACGAAGCGCAGATCCCGTTTTTTGACGGCACAAACGCGCCGCAAGGCAAGCGCGATTCTAAGAAGATCCACATCGTCGGCGCGCTCGGCGGCGGTGGATCGGTCGACTCTGCCGGCAACTTTATCCTGACGCGCGATCAGTGCGAAGCCGAATGCAACCTCATGGATCTGGCGATCCACACGGGCTACGGCAAGCTCTTTGTCAGCACGATCAATCTCATTCCCGATTCAGATATGCTCATCGGCGACGCGGCGACGGTCCTCACGAATTGGCCGGATTATTCCGGTAGTATCATGCGGACGTTCGTCGGTGCGGGCTTGGGCGGTGGTAACGCCATATATTATACGGGGACGGGAGCCGCGTCGGGTTTCCTGTATCGCAAATCGCTACCGATCGACGTCATCCCCGGCCAGATCATAAACCTCTCGGCGTACATCGACGCGACTAAGGTCACGGTGGGTAATCCGCGCTGGGGCATTTACGACGTCCCTGTCAGCATTGCGTTCCTCACCCTTGCACAAGTCGCTGGTGTGAGTGGTCGCGTTAGCAGTCAGTGGACCGTTCCGGCCGGGGTGTACCAGATCGTGATCGTGGCGGCGACGAACAACTGCACAGTGCAAAACGCCCAAAATCTTTTCTGGTATGCACCGCAATTTCTAGCTGGCACCCAAACCGCAGCCTATGTGCCGAGCAACCTCGTGCGCTATCTCATGGCGCAGAAGCAAAAATTCAGCGCGACCATGCTCGAGGGCGCAGCCCAAGTCACAGCCGAGATCGACCTCATGCTCCTGGCGCAGGATCCGCGCTGGTTTTCCTTGCGGACAAATGGGCTCACCGCTCAAGCTGCGGGCGCTGAGCCAACGGCAACGAACGCCGGTAACGCGCTTACGTATCCACAATTCACTCTCACGTTCTCCGGGGCAGTGCCAGCTGTCGCCGTCCGCGTTAAGCCGGGCAGCGGCGTTAACTATGTGCAGCTCACCGTTACGCCACCGGGCGGTTTCGTCAACGGCGACGTGCTCGTCGTGGATTGCGATCCTCGCAATCGCGCCAACGCAATCAAGGTTAACGGCGTGAATCACCTCGAGTACTTGGGCACGACCGGCATCGTCAACACGCTTGGCAACGCCGCCATGTTTCCGTATATGACCGGCGGTGCGAATCTGGCTTTTGCGGACAAGGTCGGCGGCGTTGCGAATTTTACATGGGCGATTACGTGGCCCGACGCGTGGTCTTACTAAATGGCACAGCTCGATAATGCGTTCAAAGGCTACTGGCTGCTCAAAATCTACGATAATTTGGGCGCGCTCGTTGACATTCCGCAAAGCGACATCTTCTCAATCGATGTCGAGGATCTGCTCAACGGCGGCAGCGGTCAGGGCACGGTAGTCTTTCAACGTGAATTTAATAAAGTCGGGAATATCGGCTATAATTACACGTTCCAGCTGTGGTTTTGGCCGACCGGTGGCACGATGCCGACTGACCCCTGGTACTCCGGGCACTTTGTCGATTTTGACCAGGAGCAGATGGCGGCCACTGGCCGCGTCACGGTCAAACTCGAGGGCGATTTTAAATGGCTTGACGCTGCGATCGTATCGCTCTCGATAAACCCCGGCATCAGCGGCAACCCGAATCTGCAGACAAAAGATTTCCTTTCGATGGTCGATTCGATCTATCGGCCGCCTAGCTTCGGTGCGATGGTCGTGCCCGCGGGTGTCACCCCGAATCTGCTGCCGATGCAATTCGACGGCGCTAAGCTCGGCTCGGTCATCGACACGACGACCAAAGCCGTGCGCGATGCCTCAGGCTCACTCTACATCTGGTTCGTGCGCACGAAAGCGGACCTTACCAAACGCGTCGTCGTACAAATCGATCAAGATCCCAACGTGCAAGCAGGCGTCGTTTTCAAGCATCTATTCCTGCAGGCGCAGCTCGATCAGTACAAGATCGCGACCAAGTACCGCGACATCATCAACGTCGTCAGCGTGTACGGTGGCAAGGATCCGGTCACAGGCTTTCAGGTTTTCGGGTCGTACGGCGATGGCGTTAGCCGCGCGGCTTATGGCGACATTCAAGATAAGATTTCGGTGCCGGCGCTTTCAACGAACGCGGCGGCGGCGAGTTATGCGGCGGTTTCGTTCAAGCTGCATGGCTATCCGCAGGCGCAGGGCGATTTTCGGATGCTCATCCCCGACCCCGGCATTTTCTCCGGCAAGTGGGTGAAGGTCTGGGAAACGCCGACCGTCATCAAGCAGATCCGCGTCGGCTTGGTCAAGATCAAGATCAAAGGCGAGCGCATCGAGCAGCTCGTGTCGACGCAGTCGCCCGTGCCCTATCTCGATTCGGCCGTGTATCGCATGGGCGTCAACGTACAAACCCAAGCGCAGATCTCGGCGCTGGGCACGCCCAACAACACGCAAAACCTATTCGTGCGCTTCGGCGGCCAGGAAACCGCGCGCGCGAGTTCGCCGGCGAAACTGGCGCTGTCCGCTGGGCAAGCGGTTTTCCCGTCCGGCGTTGTCATCTTTGCAGCCTTGCCGCTCACGCAGCTCACCGATAGCGTCACTCTGGCAACGGGCGACGGTGCCTACACGATCGCACTGACATCAGGTGGCGCCTGGGTGATCGTCAAGGGTGACACCCCGCAGACGACGTCAACGCAGCAGAACATCGTGCGCGTGAGCGTCGTCAACGGCGTGCCCTTCGTCAGAGACGTGCGCGTGCTGTTCGCGAGCCAAGCGCTCAACGGCAGCTTCGACAACAACGGCAACCTCGTCAGCGGCAGTTCGATGAAGGGACAGGGTTCGATCGTACCCGTCGCGACCGATATGGTCTTCTCGTCGGCGGGCAGTTGGCCCAACGCGGGGACGCCCACGATCACGGTTAGCTGGACGGCGGGAACGATTTATTGGCCGGACGGAACCACGACGGCGGTCGCGGCGGGGAACGTGGTTTATGCGTCTCTGTTCGGAAACACGGTCTATTCTTTCGGAGGAATTTTTTGGAACACGCTTACCGCAACTATTCAGCTTGCGTCGGCGCCGCGAATCGGGAATTACGATGCTTATTACCAATCGATACTTAACGCCGATACTCACGTCGGATTGTTCGCCGGATTTACTTGCGCGACGCCAGCGGCTATGGCGGGGACGACGGGCGGCGGCGGCGGAAACTCTCAACAACGCTGCCCGACGGTATCGCAAAAGGTTCGCACGGTTGAGTTCGGTCGGATTCGCGCGGACGAATTGCGCGTGGGGATGCACTTATATCATCGCGACGGCACGGCGAGGGTCATCCTAGCGTTACGCCAGGAGAAGGCCGACAGCGCGCGCCTACGCGTAGCGGGAGCGGCGATCGACGTTGACGTCGATCATAAATGGCTGTGCGTCGATCACGGCGGCGAAGTGTGGGTTTCGATGCGCGACCTTTCTCTCTCTCATCATCTCGTGAACGTGGGCGGTGAACCGTTGCGGCCGCAAGCGATCGAATTCTTGGGACCTGACACGATTCAGCTTGTCCAAGTCGAAGGGGGCGAATTCATGCTCGACACGATCGTTGGACACAATTTCCCGGTCGTCACGCTATGACCGTCGAGAAGATCTACGTCATCGCAACTGCGGACATAGACCGCCTCAATGCGCTATGCCAAGCTGGAAACTACGCCAGCTGGCGCGGCGTGTGGGAAGGCCCGGTATTCATCGGCGTGCTCGAGCCTGGCTGGGCTGATTTTGATGCGCGCGATCGGATCGCTGCGCTACCGGGCTTCACCGTGCTGCCCTCGCACAATGATCCTGCACCGCTGCCTGCTCCGATTGTGGCGGCGCTGGCACAGCAGGGCATTGCACTGGGCGACACGATGTGGGCGGCGGCGATAAAGCTGTTTACTAAATACGCCGGCGCCGGCGGAACCCCGCATGCGCTTCGACCGGATCGGTAACCATGTCAACCCAAGACACAACTATTGGCGAGTGGACTGTGAGTTCGCTTAAAGAGCACGTCGAAGCGCGCTTTATGGCGCTTGAGCGTGCCCTGCCGGTTGCGGCTGACGGCGTCCGCGATGTGTTAAAAGAAAAGGAACGCGCGTTGAACAGCGCGATCGTCGCTGTGCAAGCTTTCGTGGACGCCCGTTTCCATGATTTGAGACAGCTCAGTCTAACGCAACACACAGCGGTCTATGCGGCAATCTCCGCCAATAAAGACGATACCGATTCGGCGCGCAAGCATTTCGAGGCGATCTTAGACGAGCGTCGCCGCGCACTCGAGGCATTCATCCAGTCCAATCATACTCGGCTGGCCGATATGAATGGTATTCGTGAGCAGCTCAACGCCCAGGCGGCGACGTTCTCCCGCGTTGATACGGTTGACGCGCGGTTCAACGCGGCGGCGTCAGATCGCGCTGCGCTGCGTCAAGAACTGGCGGCGCTCTCGACGCGGATTGCCGCCGCCGAAGCAACGGCTGCGGCCAACGCTACGGCGACAGCAGCAGCGAGGACATCGGCCACCACAATCGCGACGGTCGTGAGCGCGGTGTTCGGCCTCATCGGAATGTTCGTTGGAATCGCTTTGCGATTTATCCACTAAGGAGAGCAACCATGCCATTTGATTACGCCGCACCACTCGACGACGTCGCCCTCAAGGCCGCTGCCGGTTTCTACGGCCAGCTGCCCGAGCTTAAGGCGGGCATGTATTTCGACCATCAGGTGCTGCATTGGTCCGGCGGTGCGTACGGCTGCACCGAAGGCGCCTACAACGCTGAGATCGTGCTCGAGAACAAGCTGTGGGTGCCCAAGATCACGCACAACCCGCTCGACAACGCGATAGAAATCACGGACGGCCCGTATGCCGCGCACACCCTTGGAAGAAACTCGCATGGCTTCGGCTTCTCGGTGGCGGCCATGCGCGACGCCACCACGTCAGATTTCGGCGATCAGAAGCTGCAGTATCATCAGCTCGACATGCTGCTCTCCTGCGCCGGCACCGTGGGGCTGCGGTACAACCTCCAAGTCGGCGAGATGAAATCTTTGTATACCCACGCGGAGTGTGCAGTTTGGGACGGATATCCTGACGCTCGTTGGGATTTAGGACGCGTCGATCCTAGCAAAAATCCGCTGACACCACAAGAGAGATCCGCGACCGGGAACGCGCTGCGCGCGCGCTGCCACGCGTACAAAGCGCAGCTCGCGCAGATCCTCAAGGTAAGCGTATGATCGCGCAAGTAAAACAAACGCTCGATGGAGCGAACACGCACGGTGTGGCGTATTTCGGCGGGCTGGTCGTGACGACCGGGCTGACGCTCGTCGTGCATTCCGACACGACGGTGGCCGGCATGGCCTTGATCGGCGTCGGCGCCCTGCTTTTATATTTCGGGCGTCCGGTCAACATCGCAAGCGGTCCTTAGACGCCTTGACTTATCGCGGCGTAACGCTTACCATTCCGGGAGTAAGCACTTCGTCGCAGGCGATGGCGGCAGCTCCAAAACGAAAGGGACTATCATGGGAGCTCTCACCTCAGGCATTGGCGCCATCCTGCGCGTCGCTGCTGCGGAACTCAAAGCGAAAAAAGATACGATCGTCCAGAAGGCGGACGACGTTTTCGACCAGCTCGAAGTCGCTGGCACGAAGATCGTTACCGACGCGGAATCTCACATTCCGATCGTCGGCGGGTATCTCGTACACGCGACGTATCAGGCATCTCAGGCAGCCGAGGCCGCGATAGACGCCGGAACGGGAAACGGGTTCGATCAGCTCATCAAGCTGCTGGAAAAAGAGGCGGCGGCCCTCGGCGCCTAGGTTTGCGCCACGTCAGGCCCCCCAAGGATCCAGTGCAACCTAGAGCCGGGGGAAGGCGCTTGGACTCGGCGCCATAGCGAGAGGCGCAAAACTGTGGCAGATAGCACCGCCGTATGAGGGCGGTGCTATTTTATTTTCGTGGTCGACCGCTGCGCGGCCGCGGTTTTGGTTTCTTCTTCGGGCGCAGCTGGCGACGGCAATTAGGGCAGAACACCGGGGCGCCTTTATAGCGTTCGTGGCAGTGTGGGCAGTCAGGCATCTTGCTAATCCTTTGCTAATCCATGAAGTCCAGCGAAGGCCGACGAACCCCGATTTCGGGACGATTAGGCCAGCTCCCGCCCTTACGAAAACGGTCTATATATAATGAAGGC
>JRHI01001899.1_pt1 | contig 15839 bp, 15 predicted proteins | sample 215371 | NCBI WGS metagenome assembly JRHI01 (sample SAMN02929681, study PRJNA255918) | sediment metagenome | biome: cave system; feature: Ice Cave; material: Sediment; isolation source: sediment from deep within a dark volcanic ice cave with no known source of... ...
GTACGACCTCGCGCTCGAGGACCACATCCTCGCGCACCAGAGCGTCAAGAGGCGCCAGCGCCCGTTCGGCCGCGAGGTCGCCGAGATGATCCGCTACGCGGTCGGCTACCGCTCGCGCGCGTTCGTCACCTTCGGCGCGCCGATCACCGCCGGCGCCTGCGACGTCCATTCACGCAGCGACGTCCTGGAGCTCACGCGCCTCGTGCGCGCGCGGACCGGCGCGCTGTATAAAGTGCTGCCCTCCGCCGTGTTCGCCGCGGCCATGCGGCCGTCTATCACCCGCCGCGACCTGGAGTCGCGGATCGATCGGCTGATCGAGGAGCTCGCCGCGCGCCACGCCAACCTGGGCGTGACGAGCGGACGGCAGGCCATCGAGGAAGCCGCTGAACCGCTCGAGACGCGCGGCATCGTCGTCGCCGAACGCGGACGCTTCCGCGTGCGGGAGCGCACGGTGCTGAAGTACTACGCGCGGACGATCGAGCACCTGCTCGTCACTACCGGCCGGACCCACTGATGCTCGATCGCGCCTCCAAGACTTTTTTTCACCTCGTCGCTCGAAGTCAGACCCTTAAAAAGCTCGCATCGCGTTACGGGATGCGGAAACGGTCGAGCTTCGCGCGGCGGTTCATCGCCGGCGAAACCGTGGCCGAAGCGATCGAGGCGGCGGCGCGCGTCGAAGCGCTCGGGATGGCGGTGACGCTGGACCTGCTCGGCGAGAGCGTCACGAACCTCGGGAAAGCCGACGCCGCGACCCGCGAGTACCTCGCGGTCATCGACGCGATCATCGCCTCCGGCATCGGACGCAACATTTCCCTGAAGCTCACCCAGCTGGGCCTCGACGTCGACAAGGCGATGGCGATCGACAACCTCCGCAGGATCCTCGAGCGGGCGGAGCCGGCGGGCTTCTTCGTGCGCATCGACATGGAAAACTCGCCGTACACCGATGTGACGCTCGAGATCGCCGAGACGCTCTGGCGCCTCGCGTACCGGCAGATCGGCGTCGTGTTGCAGTCGGCGCTGTACCGCAGCGAGAACGATCTGCAGCGCGTCAACGCGCTCGGCGGCCGCGTGCGCCTCGTGAAGGGCGCATACAAGGAGCCGAAGTCCATCGCGTATCCGCACAAGGCCGACGTCGACGCCGCGTACGCGCGCATGGTCAGGACGCTGATCACCGAGGGGCACGACCCGGCGATCGCCACGCACGATCCGAAGATGATTGAAATCGCGCGGCAGGTGGCCCGCGACCACAACGTCGCGCCGGACCGATTCGAGTTCCAGATGTTGTACGGCGTTCGGCGCGATCTGCAGGCGATGCTCGTGAAGGCCGGCTACCGCGTCCGCGTGTACATCCCGTTCGGCCGCGAATGGTTTCCCTATTTCATGCGCCGGCTCGGCGAGCGTCCCGCCAACGTCATGTTCGTCATCCGCAGCATCCTCCTCGAACGTGGGTAATCCTGTTCCACCCTCGCGCAAATTTGCATCAGACGCCGCCCAGCACTGAGTCGGCTGTTACCACACCAGACACCTTCCCCCGCCCGCGTGCGGCGCCCGTTCGTCCGCAACCTCGCCACAGCTCTGCACTTATGGGCGGTTAGCCACCCCCGGCACGCCTCTTGAAATGACCTGAACCGGACGGGCGGCTGGCGTGCATCCTACGAAAAGGAGCCGACACAGCAGGAGGAGCTGGAGACATGGTCACGAACTATCCCAACCTGACGGCGCACGAAGGGCTGCGGGCCACCGCGGGCCACGAGCGCACGGGCGGATTCGGGGGTCGGGCGCTGGAGTCGGTGCGGCAACTGTTCTGTGGTCTCCGTGGGCACGACGCCATGCTGCATTTCGAAGAAGAGCGCATGTCTCTGCGCTGCGTGTCCTGCGGCCACGAAACGACCGGCTGGGAGCTGAACGAAGCGCCGCCGACGATTACGGTGCGAGGCGATTCGCGCCGCCATGCCCTGGCACGGCCGCAGCTCGTCGGCACCCGTCGCATCGCGTAGCCGAACACGACACGCACCGCACGAATTCAGGCATAAAGCGCAGGGTCTGACGCGTCTTCCTGGGCTGAAGACGCGCCACCCTGGCGCGACTCTCCTCGAAATTCCAGAGCTGTTTGAACAACGCCGCAGGGCGAGGCTTCAGCCGAGCGAACGACGCTCGCCTGAAGGCTCGGGCTACACGGATCTGCAAAGGCACTAGCAGAATCGCATGGCCAGCTCGACCAGCGCATCGCGGCACATGAGCACGTCCGCGACGTTCACGTATTCCTCCGTGGAATGCAGCCCGGCCCCGCCTGGACCAAAAAGTATCGAGGGAATGCCGGCATGTCCCAGCACGGCCGCGTCTGTCCAGAAGCTTGCGCCGGTAACGCGCGGGTGACCACCCACCTGGGCGAGCGCCGCGCTGAGCACCTGCGGCAGCTCGTGTTCCGCCGGCAACTCATACGCAGGGCGGCTGAACATGGCCGACGCCGTACCTTGAAACGTGCCGTCTTCCCGCCCGAGGTGGTCGAGAATCTGCTGCACCTCATCCAGCGCCTGGGACTCGGGCTCGCTTGGCAGCGTGCGGCGCTCCATCTGCAGCGTCGCGCGATCGGGATAACTGCTGAGCTCTCGTCCCCCTTCGATGATCGACGCGTGCAGCGATCCGGTGCCCATCAGCGGGTGGGGCGCTCGGCCCTGCAGCGTTCTGTCGAGCGCCTCCAGTCGCGCCAGGACGCGCCCCAGCCGCAGGATCGCATCCCGCCCCTCCGCCGGCCGGCTGCCATGCGCCGCTTTTCCCGCGACGAGAATCTCGACCCACGCGAAGCCTTTGTGCCCGACGGCGATCTCGAGGTCGGTCGGCTCGGTCACGATCGCCGCATCGGCGCGCCACGACTTCACCAGCGCATCGGCGCCGATGCTCGAGTGCTCTTCGTCGACGACGGCGGCGACGACGAGCCGACCGGTCGCCAGCGCGCCGCGCTGCGCGATTCCCGTCGCGGCAGCGATCATCGCGGCCACGCCGCCTTTCATGTCCTGCGCACCGCGGCCGTAAAGCCGGCCTTCGCGCTCGACCGGCGTGAACGGATCGGTCATCCCCGTCACGCCCACCGTGTCGGTGTGGCCGCAGAACATCAGCGTCCGCCCGCTCGCGCGCCCTTCGAGGACACCGATCACGTTGGGCCGGCCGTGCGTGACGGTTTCGATCGACACGTCGAGGCCGCCGCGGCGCATGTCGGCAGCGATGAGATCGGCGATCTCGCGCTCCCCGGGGGCGCCCCGCACCAATGTCGGGTTCACCGAGTTGACGGCGACGAGCTCTCGCAGTAAACGAATGGCGGGGTCCATCTCGGTCCTTTGTTCCTCGTGCTCGGTTCCTGGTCCGTCGTTCGTCGTCGGTCCTCAGTCGGGCCACAGTCGGCGCGCCGAAAACCGCGGACCTCGGATCAAGAACGGACCTCGGGTCAAGAACGGGCCGAGAACCGAGAACGGACCAAGGACCAAGAACGAAGCACCATGGACCGTAATGCTATCCTCCGGGCATGACTCGTGTCATTGCCATCACCGGCGCGTCCGCGGGGATCGGGCGGGCGACGGCGCTACGGCTGGCGCGCGAGGGCGCGTCGGTGGCCATCTGCGCGCGGCGCGCCGACCGCCTGGACGTGGTGGCCACGGAAATTGCCGCCGCGGGCGGACAGGCGCTTCCAATCGTCGCCGATGTGACGCGCGCCGAGGACATGAACGCGTTCGTGGCGCGCACCGTGGAGCGCTTCGGCCGCCTCGACGTGATGATGTGCAACGCCGGCTTCGGCATCGCGGGCGCGATCGACGAGGTCTCCCCGGATCAGATACAGAAACTGATGGACGTCAACTTCACCGGCACGTACCTCGCCGTGCGCGCGGCGCTGCCGCTGTTGCGCCGGCAGCGCTCCGGCCACATCATCATCGTCTCGTCGATCGTCGGCAAGCGCGGCGTGCCGTACATGGGCGCCTATGCGGCGACGAAATTCGCGCAGGTCGGTCTCGCCGAATGTATGCGCTCCGAGCTGCTGGGCTCGGGCATCCACGTCAGCGTCGTCTATCCGGTGTCGACCGACTCTGAGTTCTTCGACGTCATGTCGCGCGAGACCGGCGCCGACGTGACACGCGCCATGGGTCCGCGCCAGACCGGGGACGACGTCGCCGAGGCGATCGTGCGCGCCATCGGCCGCCCCGTCCCGGAGATTTACCCGCACGTCATGTCGCGCGCCCTCGTGATCCTCAACGCGGTCGCGCCGGGCTTCGCCGATCGCGTGGTGAAACGCTTCGGCCGAAAACCCGTACGATGAACGCAAAGCGCGCAAAGAACGCAAAACAAGGAACGTTTTTTCGCGGGCCTTGCGGCCTTTGCGTTCACACTCTGCGGAGCGCGAAGGCTTTGGCCGAGCGATGACCAACGCTCCCGAGCAGGCCCGGGCGATTGCGCGCGCCGTCCACGATGCCGGCGGCCGCGCGCTCATCGTGGGCGGCTGGGTGCGCGACCGCCTGCTGGGCCTGCCCGAGTCGAGCAACGTCGATCTCGAAGTGTTCGGCGTCGCTGGCGATCGGCTGCGCGCGCTGCTCGAGTCGTTCGGCCGCGTGGAAGCGGTCGGCGAGAGCTTTCAGGTGTACAAGATCGGGAGCATCGACGTCTCGCTGCCGCGGCGCGACTCGAAAGCGGGGCGCGGGCACCGCGGCTTCGTCGTCACCGGCGATCCGGAGCTGTCGATCGCCGACGCGGCCCGCCGCCGTGACTTCACGGTCAACGCGATCTCCTGGGATCCGCTCACCGGCGAGTATTTCGATCCGTTCGACGGCCGCGGCGATCTGCAGCGCCGTCTGCTGCGCGTCGTCGATCCGCAGACCTTTGGCGACGACAGCCTGCGCGTGCTGCGCGGCGTGCAATTCGCCGCGCGTTTTTCCCTCGCGCTCGAGCCATCGACGGCGGCGCTCTGCCGGCAGATTCCGCTCGACGATCTGCCATCCGAACGCGTCTGGGGCGAGTTCGAGAAGCTGCTCTTCGCGCCGAAACCGTCCATCGGCTTCGCGATCGCCCTGGACCTCGGGGTCGTCGCGAAGCTGTTTCCGGAACTGCAGGCGCTCGCCGGATGCCCGCAGGAGCCCGAGTGGCATCCCGAAGGCGATGTATGGGTCCACAGCCTGCAGGTGATCGATCAGGCGCGCACACGCGTCGACGATTTGCCGCGGCCCGAACAGCTCGCCGTCCTGCTCGGTGCGGTGTGCCACGACCTCGGCAAGCCGGCAACGACGGCGGCGATCGACGGCCGCATCCGATCGCTGGATCACGAGGAGCAGGGCGTGCCGCCGGCAATCGCGCTGCTCGATCGCCTCAACGTGCACTCGATCGACGGCTACGACGTCCGCAAACAGGTGCTCGGCATCACTGCGCAGCATCTCAAGCCGGGGTCGTGGTTCAAGGTGCGCGGCGAGGTCGGCGACGGCGCCTTCCGCCGTCTCGCGCACAAAGTGGACCTCGAGCTCCTCGCCCGCGTGGCGAAGTCGGACTGCGAAGGGCGCCAGCCCGGACAGTTCGATTGCAGCGCGATGGACTGGTTTCTCGAACGGGCACGCGCGCTTGGCGTCCAGCATCGGCCGCCGGAGCCGATCCTGCTTGGCCGTCACCTGCTGGATCTCGGGATGAAACCGGGTCCGCGCGTCGGGGAAATTCTGAAAGCGATCTACGAGCAGCAGATGGATGGGACCGTGACAACGCTGGATCAGGCGATCGAGGCCGCGCAGCGACTACTTTGACTGGCCGCGGCATTGCCGCTCCTCGCGACGAGCGAGCGCATCGCAAACGGGCCCGCAATGCCGATCATGGCATGATTCACCAATGGCTCGATACACGCTCGTTTACGGCGTCCGGCTGATCCCTGAAGGCACTCTGCGCGGCGTCGAAGAAGCGACGCTGAAGCTGGCCGACGGCACGGACGCGGGGCTCACGCTGCACACCTTCGACGGCACCATCCCCCAGCTCCGGCGATCGCTGGATCGCAGTCTCGATGCGTTCTTCGACCTGCTGCCGGGCGCCGACGATGAGGACGTAGAGACGTTCGGGGACTGATGCTGCGCGCGATCGCGTCGTCGCCGCTCAATTTCCTGCTCGTCGTCGCGCCGGTATCGTGGCTGCTGGCGGCGAGGTCGCCCGAATCGCCATGGGTGTTCGTGACGGCGGCGGCGGCGCTGATCCCGCTCGCAGGGCTGATCGGCCTCGGCACAGAGCAGCTCGCGCGGCGCACCGGTCCGGCGTGGGGCGGGTTCCTCAACGCGACCTTCGGCAACGCCGCGGAGCTGATCATCGCGGTCGTCGCGCTGCGCAACGGCCACGTCGCGCTCGTCAAGGCCTCGATCACCGGCAGCATCATCGGCAACCTGCTGCTCGTGCTCGGGCTGTCGTTCTTCGCCGGCGGGCTCGGACGCCGCACGCAGAAATTCCATCGCACGTCGGCGACCAACACGTCGGCGATGCTGTTTCTCGGGGTCGTGGCGCTCGTGATGCCGGCCGTGTTCGATCTCTCGCAGTACGGCAGCCTGAACGTGCACCCGCCCGCGATCGATCGGCTCAGTTTCTGGAGCGCGCTGATTCTGATCGGGGCGTACGCGGGCAGCCTCGTCTATGCCTTCACCGCCAATCGCGATTTGTTCCGCCCGGGGCACGAGGCGATCCACGACGGCCCGCGGCTGTCGACCGGTGCGGCGAGTGCCGTCCTGGCGGCCGGCACGCTGCTCACGACCGTGCAGGCGGAGATCCTCGTGCGGACGCTGGAGCCGGCGCTGGCGCGTTTCGGCTTCACCGAGCTGTTCGTCGGCGTGATCGTCATTGCGCTGATCGGCAACGCGGCCGAGCACTACTCCGCCGTGACCGCGGCGCGCCGCGACGAGATGACGCTGGCGGTGGAGATCGCCGTCGGCAGCAGCGCGCAGATCGCGCTCTTCGTGGCGCCCGCGCTGGTCCTCTACTCGTTCGCGATCGGGCGTCCGATGTCGCTGCTGTTCAACGCCTTCGAGATCACGGCGATCGCGCTCTCGGTGCTCGCCACCTCGATAGTCGTCGTCGACGGCGAGAGCAACTGGGTCGAGGGCCTGCTGCTGCTGTCGGTCTATCTCGTCCTCGCGCTGGCGTTTTATTTCGTGCCGGCCTCCAGTTGAGCTCGGTGTCGATGCGATAATCCTCTGATGGGGGAACTGAGCGAGCGCCTGATCGCCGAGCTCGTGGACGCGGTGCGCGCGCATCTGCGGAAGGAGGCGGGCGATCGTCTCCGCGACGTCTACCTCATCGGCGACATCGAGAAAAACACGGCCCGTCTCTGCATCGAGCGGCTGCGCGAGCTCGCGAGCGACAACGACAGGCCGATCACGCTCTTCCTCAACAGCGCCGGCGGGAACGTCACCGACGGCCTCGCCATCCACGACGTGGTCCGCCACATCATCAGCCGGGGCATCCAGATCACGATCATCGTGCAGGGCATGGCTTACTCGATGGGCTCGATCGTGCTGCAGGCGGCGAGCGACGGGCAGCGGTTCGCGTTCCCGCACTCGTGGATCATGATTCACGAGCCGGCGAAATGGGCCGGCTGGCAGTCGACGAGCGCCGCCGCGCAGCATCTCGAGCGGTTGAAGCAGATGCAGGATCAGATTTACCGCATCCTGTCATCGCGATCCGGCAAGCCGCTGCGCCAGATCATCCGCGACACGAAGCGCACCGATTTCTACCTCGATGCGCAGGGCGCGCTCGAGTACGGTTTGATTGACGCCGTGGTCGCTGGCGAGCTGCCTGCGCCGAAGGCGGCGCCGGCGGAAACGAGAGACGCGCTGCCGATGGTGGAGAACGTCGCGGCGCGGGAGCGGCACGGTGGGTCGGACGGGTCTGGGGGATCGGGTGAGTCCGGTAGGTCTGGTGGGACAGATCGGCCGGATGCGGTCAACGCCCAACCCAGGTTCTGAGAGCAGGTCGCGAAATCACGCGCCGAAAAGAGGCCTTTGGACGCGCTTACTTTCGTGAAGCGCGCCACTCTTCGAGCAGGCGCGCGGCGTTTCCGGCGACCGAATGCAGCGTCGGCGTCCAGCCCAGCGCGCGGGCACGCGGGCTGCGCACCACCTGATCCAGGGCCAGCGCATCGGCAAACCCGCCCATCTTGGTGCGCGCTTCCTCGATCGGCACGTAGCGGACGTCCGGCTTCACCGGCAGGTACGGCTTGATGGCGCCGACGATGTCGTTGACGCGCTCGTCGCCTTCGTCGTTCGCATGATAAATGCCGGACGCCTCGCCGCTGGCGGCCAGGCGCGCGTACAGATCGCCGAGATCGCGGTCGTACACCAGCGGCCAGTGATTGTTGCCGTCGCCGATGACGCGGACCAGACCGTTGTTCGCGGCCTTGAAGATGTCGCCGACCATGCCGCCGCCGCCGCCGTACACCACGCCGGGGCGCACCACCAGGGTCCGCAGATGATCGCCCGCCGCGCCGAGCACGAGCTGCTCGTGCGCCGGGCGGAAGGCCGACAGCGCGATCGGATTGATCGGGGTGTCCTCGGCGACCGGCTCCGGCGCCCTGCCGAGAATCCAGACGCCCGACGTGTAGATCACGAACCGCTTGGCCGGCGCCGCCGCACCCGCCGTCCGGGGACGCGTCGCCGCAGCGATGATGGCGTCGAGCGCCTGCCGCTCGATCGCGGGCCCGCCGGCGGCCGAGGAATCGTACGCGGCGTGCACGTAGCCGTCCTGCGCCTCCGCGCTGCCGCGGAACGAGTCGAGATCCGCCAGATTCCCGATGACCGGGTGCCCGCCGCGTTTGGCGACGCCGCGCGCCTTGTCCTTGTTGCGCACGAGTGCCGTGACGTCGTGCCCGCCGCGCACAAGCGCGTCGAGAACGGCGGCGCCGATGTAGCCCGTTGCGCCGGTCAGAAAGATCCGCATCGCGGCTGTGTATCATAAGTTCACTCGTGGCCCGCGATACGCTCATTGACTTTTTCGGCGATCTCTCGCAGGCGCGCGGCGAGTTCCTCGTCTACGACGACGGGTTCCGCCGCCGCGGGTATTCGTACGCCGCGGTCGCCGACGCGGCACGCGCGATGGCCGCGCAGCTGCACGCGCTCGGCCTGCGCAAGGGCGACAAAATTGTCTTCTGGAGCGAAAATCGCCCGGAGTGGATTGTCGCGTTCTGGGCCTGCCTGCTTCGCGGCATCATCGTCGTGCCGATCGACTACCGCGCGTCGCCCGACTTCCTGGCACGCGTGGTACAGATTGTGTCGGCGCGCCTGATCCTGATCGGCCAGGACGTGCCGCCGTTCATGGCGCCGATCGCCGCGCCGGTGTGGAAGCTGCACGAATTCGAATGGCGCACGGACGCGGCCGTGCCGGACCTGCCCGGCGTCGCGATCGATCGCGACGATATCGCCGAAATCATGTTCACGTCGGGCGCCACCGCGGAACCCAAGGGCGTCGTCATCACACATCGGAACGTGCTCGCGAACATCGTCCCCGTGGAAGGGGAAATCCTCAAGTACCGGAAGTGGGGCAAACCCTTCTTCCCGTTGAGGTTCTTGAACCTCCTGCCCCTGAGCCACATGTTCGGGCAGGCCATGGCCACATTCATTCCGCCGATGCTGCCCGGCACCGTGATCTTCATGCGCGGGTACAACCCGGTGGAGATCGTCGAGCAGATCAGGCGTCGGAAGGTGTCGGTGCTCGTGTCGGTGCCGAAGATCCTGGACGTGCTGAAAGACCACCTGTCTCGGGCGTTCGGTGCCGAGGTCGCGGGCGTCGCGCAAAGGCTTCAGCCCGGTGCGAAGAATGAACACGCCGCCAGACGGTGGTGGCGATATCGCCGGCTGCATCGCGCGTTGGGCATGAAGTTCTGGGCGTTTGTCGTCGGCGCCGCACCGCTCGACGGGGCGCTCGAACAATTCTGGTCGGAGCTCGGCTTCGTCGTCATCCAGGGATACGGCCTGACTGAAACCGCGCCGATCGTGACGTTGAACCACCCGTTCGGAACGAAAAAAGGCTCGGTCGGCAAGGCGATCGCCGGCGTCGAGGTGAAGGTGGCGGAGGACGGCGAGATCCTCGTGCGCGGCGACAACGTGACGAAGGGCTACTTCAACGCCGACGAGGAGACGGCACGGGCGTTCGAAGACGGCTGGTTCCACACCGGCGACATCGGCGAGATCGGCGAGGACCGGCAGCTGTACATCCGCGGGCGCAAGAAGGAAATGATCGTGACGCCCGAAGGTCTGAACGTGTTTCCCGAAGACGTCGAGCGCGCGCTGAACGTGATCGAGGGCGTGCGCGATTCGGCCGTGGTCGGCGCGCCGATCGGCACGGAAGAGCGCGTGCACGCGGTGCTGGTTCTCGACGCCGGCGCCGACAAGGACGCCATCGTCCGCCAGGCGAACGCGCAGCTGGCCGATCATCAGACGATCAGGCGCGCGCTGGTGTGGCCCGAGCCGGAGCTGCCGCGCACCGAGGGCACGCGCAAGCTGAAGCGCGCGGCGATTCGCGACTGGGCGAGGACCGGTGGCACGGCGCCGCGGCTCGTCCAGCAGGGCACCGACGCGCTCGCCACGCTGGTCGCGAGATACGCCGGCCGCGAAAACCTCTCGCCGCAGACGACGCTGCAGGAGCTCGGGCTGAGCTCGCTCGATCGCGTGGAGCTGATGGTGGCGCTCGAGGACGCATTCCAGACGCGCATCGATGAAGGGTCGTTTTCGAGCGCGCAGGATCTGGGTCAGCTGCGATCGCTGGTCGAGCGCGCGTCGACGAATGCCGGGGCGCCGGCCGAACCGGTCGACTTTCCCGCGTGGACGAGGTCGGCCGTCGCGCGGGCGTTCCGCCGCGTGAATCTCGGTCTCTGGGTCCTGCCGCTCGCGCGTCTCTTCGCGTGGACGCGCGTCGAGGGGCTCGAGCACCTGCGCGATCTCGACGGCCCGGTGATCTTTGCCTCGAACCATCAGAGTTTCATGGACGGCCCGGTCGTCATGGCGGCGCTGCCGGCACGATGGCGCTATCGGCTGGCGCCCGCCATGGGCAAGGAAATGTTCGCCGCGCATTTCTTCCCGGCCCAGCACGGCACGCTGGCGTGGTTCACCAGCAGCCTGAACTACTACCTCGCCGTGCTGATGTTCAATGCGTTTCCGCTGCCGCAGCGCGAAGCGGGGGCGCGCCAGACGCTGCGGTACATCGGCGAGCTGCTGGCCGATCGGCATTCGCTGCTGATCTTCCCTGAGGGCCGCCGGTCCGAGTCCGGCGCGATCGATGCGTTCCGTCCCGGCATCGGGATGATTGCCTCCAAGCTCGGCGCGTCCGTGGTCCCGGTGCGGATCGACGGCCTGCAGCATGTGCTCGGCGTCGGGTGGCACATGGCGCGTCCGGGCCGCGTGCGTGTGGCGTTTGGCGCACCGCTGAGACTGGTGGGCGACGACTACGAAGCCCTTGCGCAAACGGTCGAGTCCGCGGTCAGGTCGCTGTAACCCACTCGCCCACACCGTCTCTACTGGATAACCAGATGAAAGGTGTGGCACAATGTTTGTTTGAGGAAAGGACGTGCTAGCAGTTGAGCAAGGATGATCTCATTGATATGCAAGGCACCGTGGTCGCGGTGCACAGCGGTGGACTGTACCGCGTGCAATGCGATGCAGGACACGAGGTGCTGGCCCAGCTCAGCGGCCGAATGCGCCGCTTCCGCATCAAGGTAGTCCCAGGCGATCGCGTCACCGTCGGCGTCTCGCCGTACGACCCGGTCCGGGGCATCATCACCTTCCGCGCACGCTAGCCAGAAACAGTTTGAACTCGAACACCACTGACAGGGGCTCAGGCAACCGCGGTGCCCGCGGCGGCGGCCGCGGGCGGCCGCGCGGCGGCGCCGGCAAATCCTCACACGGCCAGTCGTCGCGCCCGGCCGCTTCCGGCGTTCCGGCGCTGCACCCGATCGAGTGCGACACGGCGCCAGTCCCGTTCGCGTCGCTGGGCCTCGACAAACGGCTGCTGGAAGGCACGCGCGATCTGGGCTGGGCGGACACCCGCCCGATTCAGACGGCCGTCATTCCGCTCGCGCTCGCAAACCACGATCTCATCGCCTGCGCCCAAACCGGCACTGGCAAGACGGCGGCGTTCGTCGTACCGACGCTGCAACGGCTGCTGCTGGACCACGAGAAAAACGTGGCCGCCGAAGCCGAGAGCGGCCTGCCGCGCAAGAGCCGCGTGCTGGTGCTCGCGCCCACGCGCGAGCTCGCCGTACAGATCGAAGACGAGATCCACGGCCTCGCGTACCACACCACGGTGACCAGCGCGGCCGTCTACGGCGGCGTCGAGATGGGGATGCAGGAGCGCGCGCTCAAAGCCGGCGTCGACATCATCGTCGCCACGCCGGGGCGGTTGATGGATCACATGCGGCAGCAGAACGCCGACCTCAGCGGCATCGAGCTGCTGATCCTCGACGAAGCCGATCGCATGATGGACATGGGGTTCTGGCCCGACGTCCGCCGCATCATCACCGCGATGCCGGCGGTGCGCCAGACGCTGCTCTTCTCGGCGACGATGCCGAACGAGGTGGTGCGCGACGCGCTGGAGATCACGCGCGACGCGAAATACATCCAGGTCGGCCAGCGCAGCGCGCCGGCCAAGAGCATCACGCACAAGATCGAAGCGGTCGCCGCCACGGAAAAGCCGAACTGGCTCATCAGCCACTTGAAGCAGCCGGAAGGGCCGGTGCTGATCTTCTGCCGCACCAAGATCGGCGCCGATCGACTGGCGCGCCGGCTCGCCGCGGCCGGCGTCAAGTGCACCGCGCTGCATGCGGACCGCAGCCAGGATCAGCGCCGCGTGGCCGTCGAAGGGTTCAAGAGCGGCAAGTACAAGGTCCTGGTCGCGACCGACATCGCGGCGCGCGGCCTCGACATCGATGCCATTCACACGGTGATCAATTACGAGGTGCCCGATTCCTCAGATGCCTACGTGCATCGCGTCGGGCGCACCGGCCGCGCCGATGCCGTAGGCCAGGCGATCACGCTCGTCGCTCCGGAAGAGCGCCGCGCGCTGGCGTTTCTTTCCAAGGCCGTTGGCCTTCAATTAGAATGAGTTCGATGTCCGATCCGTTGAGCCCGCAGCCGGCGACCGGGTCGCCTGCCGCTCAGCCGGCGGTCGAAGCCCCGGTCCAGTCGGCGGCGGTGCAGAAATTCAAGTCGTGCCGGTGGCGTCGTCCGCCGGAAGACGGTCCCGAGTGCTGCGGCCACCGCGACGTGCTGCCGATGGCCGGCACGACCGGCTTCGATCCAGACGCGTGGTGTCCCGACTGCCGGTTCTACAAGCTGCGCCGCACGCCCAAGAAACGCGACCCGCAGGAGTATCGGTACTAACACCAGTCCTTGGTCCTTGGTCCTTCCGTAATCCTTGCCGCCCGCCGCGCGAGCTCTTTTATCGCCGCGGCGATCGGATGATCGCGGTGCTGGCAGGCCTCTACTCCGAAAACTCCCTGGCCAGCTCTACCCACTCGCCTTGCGGCGCGAGCTGCTGATACGCGCGCCAGTGCGGCCGCGCGTCCTGCGACAGCCCCATCTTTTCGAACGTGACCGCGAGGTAGAAGTGAGCGTCGGCGTAGAACGGGTTGAGCCGCAGCGCCTCCCGATAGCAGGCCTGCGCTTCGGGGAAGCGGCCGAGATCGTGGTAGATGTTGCCGAGATTGAAGTGCGCTTCGAAGAAGTCCGATTCGAGGCCGATGGCGCGCTCGTACAACGCCTGCGCTTCGGCGAGCTCGTCGCGGCTGTAATGAATGTTGGCAAGGTTGATCAGCGCCGCCACCAGATACGGATCGAGCTCCAGCGCTTTGCGGTACGCGGTGGCCGCCTCCTCCTGCGTCGAGTCGTCGCCTTCATCGAGCGCCGACGCCGCGCGAAAGTACTCTTCGGCGAGCGCCGTGTCGTGCACCGCGGCCGGCCCTTCGATCCGCGTCTTGGGGCGCGCCGTCTCGGGCCGCCGCAGCGTGATGATTTTCGCCGGCGCCGCATCGAGGCGGAAGTCGAACTCGAGCTGACCCTGCCGCGCCGCGATCAGGTTGCGGACGACGCCGCGGAAGGCGATGCCCTGCACCAGCCCGTCGTTCGCCTGCTTGATGATCGCCAGATCGGGAAACGCAAAAAATGTGTCGGCGTTCGTGCGCTGCACCGGCCGCAGCACGCCGCATTTCACCAGATAGCGCAGGTGATCCTCGCGCAGCGCCCGGTACCGCGCCAGCACGTCGCGGAGCGCGTGGTACTGCCGCTTCAGGGTATCGGGCGTTGCCACGCCCGCCAGGCGGCAGAACTCCTCTTCGGTCAGGATCCGGATCGGCTGGGACACGCCCGGCTGGGCATTCAGCTCCTCGGCGCGTTTCAGCTTGTTTGACGTGTCGCGCACGGGCCGGCCCAGCCCCGGCGCGGCGTCAGCCGACGCCTCGTCCGCGTTGGGCGTCGGACCGAATCCCTCGGCGCCCACCACCACCATGGTCGTCTTCGCGTTGACATCGTCGGCCGTGACGCCCCCGAGGCGCGTGACGAGCGCGCGCGCATCCTTGCGTCCGAGCGAGCTGAGCTTTCCGGTGAACACGACGAGCTGTCCCGCAAGCGGCAAACGGCTCGGGTCGGGCGAGCGTGAGGGCAAACGGCCTCTCCGACTGAATGGCTGGGGAGACGAAACCGCTCCAAGATGATGGAGAATGGAGGTGAAGTCAAGAGAAAGTCCGAGAATGGTCTTAGCTGGCGACATCGGCGGGACAAAAACGTTTCTCGGCTTGTTCGATGCCGTGCCGGCGCGGCCGCGGCCAGTCATCGTCGGTTCCTTCGGCACGCTGGACCACCCCGATCTGCAGACGATGATCGCGGTGTTTCTGAAGGATGGCGACGGGACGCAGGCGGCGCACGGCGGCATCGAGTCGGCGTGCTTCGGTGTCGCCGGCCCGGTCGTCGACGAGGCCGCTGATCTGACCAACGTGCCGTGGCGCGTGGATGCGCGACGGGTCGGCGCCGTGCTCGGCATCCCCCGAGTCACACTGCTCAACGATCTCGAAGCGCTGGCCCACGCGGTCCCCGTTCTGCGGGAGGCGGAACTGCACGTGCTGCAGGAGGGCGAGGCGCTGCGGGGCGGCAACATCGGGCTCATCGCGGCGGGCACCGGTCTGGGCCAGGCGCTGATCCACAACATCGACGGGCGGTTCGTCCCGTCGGCCTCCGAGGCGGGTCACGCCGACTTCGCGGCGCGAACCGAGCGCGAGATCATGCTCGTGCGGGATTTGACGAAGCGCTATGGCCGCGCGGATGTCGAGCACGTCGTGTCGGGCCGCGGGCTGGTGAACATCCACCGCGTCATGCACCGGCAGCAGGCCTGCGCCGCGCGCGTGGATCTGGAGTCGCACGACGCGCCGGCGGCGATCTCCGCGGCCGCGATGGAACGGCGCTGCGCGGGGTGTGTGGAGACGCTGGATCTTTTCGTCGAGGCGTACGGCGCCGAGTCGGGCAACCTGGCGCTGCGGTCGGTGTCGACCGGCGGTTTGTATGTCGGCGGGGGTATCGCGCCGAAGATTCTTCCGGCGCTGACCGCCGGGGTCTTCATGCGCGCCTTCCGCGCCAAGCCACCGCTCGATCCGATGCTGACCGCGATGCCAGTGAAGGTGATACTGAACGCGGAAGCCGGGTTGTTGGGGGCGGCGGTCTTCGCCGCGAACTCGAGATAGCCCCGGCGACCACCGCAGAGGACACCTTCCTCGACGGCCGCGACGGCTATTCCGCGCTCGGCGCGCCAGAGGGGTGAGGGGGGACGAGGGGTCGGGAGTCGATTGCAGTTTCTGCATCCGCAGGATC
>JRHI01001900.1_pt1 | contig 15830 bp, 12 predicted proteins | sample 215371 | NCBI WGS metagenome assembly JRHI01 (sample SAMN02929681, study PRJNA255918) | sediment metagenome | biome: cave system; feature: Ice Cave; material: Sediment; isolation source: sediment from deep within a dark volcanic ice cave with no known source of... ...
CCCCTCAGCCGCTGCCTGCTGGGCCAGACGGACGATCGCCGGCGCCGCCGCCACCGCTTCGAGGCAGCCGGCGTTGCCGCAGCGGCAAACGGTCGCCTCACCTTCAATCTCGATGTGTCCAATATCCCCGGCGCAGCCGTCGGCGCCACGGTACAGCTCGCCCCGGCACACGATGCCACAGCCGATGCCGGTGCCGACCTTGATGAAGAGGAAGTTGTTGACCCCACGGCCAAGACCGGCCCACTGCTCGCCGAGCGCCATGACGTTGACATCGTTATCGACGTAGACAGGACAGCCAAAGGGCTCGCCCAGGAACTCGCGAATCGGAAAATCGTTCCAGCCCGGCATGATCGGGGGGGCGACGGGGCGCCCCGACTTGAACTCGACCGGCCCCGGCACCCCCATCCCGATCGCCTGCAACGCCCCGCCCGCAACCCCGGCCTCTCGCACGAGCGCGCCCAATGCCTCCTTGGCGTGGTTGAGCACGAGATCCGGTCCAGCGGCGACATCGGACGCAAAGCTCCGGTGCGCCAGCACCTCGCCGGCGAGGTTCGTCATGGCGACGTCCTGGCTCGTGGCTCCCTGGTCGATCGCGGCGACGAACCCGGCCGCCTTGTTGAAGGCGACGCGGCGGGCGCGGCGGCCGCCCGTCGAGTCGGCAATATCATCCTCCCGAATCAGACCATGCTCCAGCAAACGGTCCACGTGCAGTCCCGCCGCCGAGCGACTCAGCCCCGTCAGCCGCGCGATCTCGGCCCGCGCGATCGCCCCATGGGTCCGAATCGCGTCGAGCACGCGAGCCGTCGTCGACAGCTCGAAGGCGGCGAGCTCCCGGCTGACGTGAGCATAGGTATTCGCCTGCTGATCCATCTCGTGCCACCCCAATGCGACGACCGCTGGGGGTTGTCGGCGGCTGTTCCCGAGTCCGACGCTCACCCCTTGAGCAGAAGCTTCACGCTACTCAGAAGCCTGCCGGGTCACCAGGTCCGGCTCGACGTCGCGGCGGTTGAACCCGATCTCCATCGCCAGGTCGCCGCCGTCGCCGATCGTCTTGGCACATTGGCGCCTCTGGTCCTTCTTGACTCGCTGTCGTCAATCTGAAACGTACGGGCGGGCCGAGCGACGCAATCCATCCGCTCCCTCCTCCAGCCTGAGCGCCGTGTTCTCGCCTCCGCGCACCGCGGGGGAAAGAGATCCTGCTACCCTTTGACGGCGCCCATCGCGAGGCCGCGGACGAGGTACCGCTGGATCAGAACCCCGGCGCCGAGGACCGGCAACACGACCACCGTCCCGGCCGCCATGATCTGCGTCCACAAGATGCTGACGGGCGTTGCATACTCGGTCAGCCCCACCGGTGCGGTCTTGGCGCGGGCGGCGGTGAGCACGTTGGCGAACAGGAACTCGTTCCAGCAAAAGATCAGCGACAGCATCCCGGTCGAGACCAACCCAGGAACCACCAGCGGCAGGGCGATCCTGAAGAAGCTGCCCAAGGGGGACGCGCCATCGACGAGCGCCGCCTCCTCGATCTCGCGGGGGATATCCGCGAAGAAGCCACGCAACATCCACACCGCGAGCGGCAAGTTCATGAAGGTGTACATGATCACCAGGGCGGGGTACTGATCCACCAGCTTGAGGCGCGAGAAGATGATGTACAGCGGCACAATGGACACGATGGGCGGAACGATGCGGAGCGAGAGGATCCACATCGTGATCTGCCGCCCCCCCCTCAGCCGGTACCTGGCGAGGGGATACGCCACCGTCACGGCCAGCGCCAGGGTCAGCAGCGTCGAGAGCAGCCCGATCAGGATGCTGTTGCGGATGTAGTTGACGAAGCCACGCCGCAGCAGGACATCCCGGTAGTTCTCCAAGGTTGGCTTGAAGAAGAGGACCGGCTCGGTTGTGAACGCTTGCGCCGTGTATTTGAACGACGTGAGCGCCATCCAGAAGATGGGGAACAGGAACAGGACGAGCGCCAGCGCAGCCACGACGTAGGTGGCAACGATCGCGCCGCGCGTCGGCCTTCCCCCCAGATACATCATCCCCTCCTCAGATCTCTACGCCGAGACCTCATCACGTCCCATCATGAGCCGGACGAAGACGGCCACCACGACCGAGACGATGATCAGCAAGATCCACGACAGGGCCGCGGCGTAGGCCATGTTGAAGGTGCGAAAGCCCATGTTGTAGACGTTCCAGCTCAACGTGTCGGTGGCGTTGACCGGCCCCCCTCTCGTCATCATGAAGATCAGGTCGTACACCCGGAACGCGTCGATCGTCCGCAGCAGGAGGGCGACGAGGATCGGATACCGCAGCAGCGGCAGCGTGATGTGACGGATGGCTTGCCAGGTCGAGGCACCGTCGATCGCCGCGGCCTCGAACGGCTCGTGGGGCAGCGCCTGGATCGCCGCCAGGAGGATCAAGAACATGAACGGGGTCCACTGCCAAACGTCGACGAGCGCGATGACGGGGAGGGCGAGTGTGGTGTTCGACAGGAAGTCGGTGCGGGGCAAGCCCAGCACGGAGAGGACGTAGTTCAGCACCCCGTATTCGGTGCCGAGCATGAAGCGCCACAGCAACCCGACGACGACCGGCGCCAGGGCCATCGGCACGAGGATCAGCGAGCGGAAGGCGCGCATGCCCGGTAGGTCGCGGCTCAAGATGAGGGCGAGACCGAGGCCGAGCAGCAACTCGGTGCTGACGGCGATCACCACGAACTCACCAGTCACCGCCAGCGAGTTCCAGAAGTCGGGGTTGTGCAGAATCAGCCGAAAGTTGCGGAGCCCTACGAACGCCCGGCGCTGCGGGTTCATCAAGTTGTACCGCAATAGGCTCACGCCCAAGGAGTAGAGCAGGGGAGCGATCGAGACCGCCAGGAGGAACAGCAGAGCCGGAAGCATCACGAGGTACGGCCCCCACCGTTGGCCGCGAGGCATTCTTGATCGGGGAGCCCGCTCCAACCCTTGCCGGAGGAGCGTCTGCGTTCCGGTGGTCATCTCCACGCTCCCACCTGCTCGCGAGCCTGGTGCTCGCCGCGGAGACGCGCGCCCGCCGTCATCTCGGGGCGCGGCCGTCTCCCTCGACGGGCCGTCGACGGCATCCCGCGACGGCCCGCCAGTCACCTCGCCGGGTCTCCGGTTTAGTAGTAGCCGAGCTCCTTCATCATCCGGTCGACATCGTCCTGGGCCTTCTTGAGACCATCTGGGACGGACATCTGGCCGAGCTGGATCGCATGCAGTGGTGCGGAAACGACGGTCTCCCACTGCTCCTCTTCCGGAAACAGGGGGCGCGGCTTCGTGGTCTGCATGGCCTCGAGCGTGACGGGGTAGCGGCGGAACCGCAGGAGGTCTGGCTGCCCCTCCACCTTGGCCTGGGTGAGCTGGGGGTTGCCGTAGCTCGGGGTGCGGACGGGGTCGCCCCCGCCCAAGAGAGCCTGGCGCACGTCGTTGTCCGGGCTCTCCAGATACTTGATAAACTTGATGGCCTCGTCCAGATGCTTGCTGTACTTCGACACCGCGATGACCCACGAGGCCAGGTGGGGCACGCTCGCCTTGCCGGCGGGCACCTTCACGAACTCCCACTTGCCCACGGTCTTGGAGGTCTTCGGATCATCGACGGCGAAGGCACCCCACGACCATTGCAGGCAGGTGGCGATCGCGCCGGACGCGGCGTCGTTTGTCACCTCGTCGTAGGTGTAATCGTTGATCCCGGGCGGGGTGAACTTCATCATCTCGGCCCAGAACGTGGTCGCCTCGACCGCCTCCGGCGTCGTCAGCGTCGGCTTCATGCTGCCGTAGTCGAAGGCGTCGCCGCCGAAGCTGTAGAGAAACGTGAGCCAGGTATGCACGTTGCCGAAACCCTTGGCCGCCTGGGCCGCCCAACCGTAGACCTTCTTGCCCCCGAACTCCTTGCCCTGGAAGAACGCGACCGTGTCCCGCCATTCCTGCATCGTGGTAGGCGGCTTCCGTCCGGTCTGGTCGAACAGGTCCTTGCGATACCACAGGATGTGAGGATGGACCGTTTGCGGGATGCCGTACAGCTTGCCCTGATACCGCGCCACGTCGAGCGCCTTGGCTAAGAAGTCGTTCCCCTTCATCTCGGGTGTACTCAGCACATCGTCGAGCGGTACCAGGTGGCCGGCGCGGCCAAACTCGGGGACCCAGTTGTAGTCGATGTTGAACAGATCGTAGCTGGAGTCGTTGGCCACGAAGAGGGTGCCCATCTTGTCGTGGATGGCGTCGCGCCCGATGAGGTCGACGACCACCTTCACCCCGGTCTGCTTCGCGTAGTCGGCGGCGAAGACCTGCTGGGTGATCGTGCCCCAGGTCGCCGGCAAGAAAATCCCCCGCAGTGTGACACCAGATTGGGCGGCACGCGCACCCGTTGCCGTCAGTGTGGTACCAAGCGCGGCGCCGCCAGCCGCCAGCAGCGGGCCGCGCGCGGCGGCGAGGGCACCGGCCGCTCCGACGCGCTTGAGCATCTGCCGGCGCGTGATCGTCGTCTCGCTAAGGTCCTCGGACTGAGACCTGGTCGTCGCACCCGTGTCGTCCATCTTCGTACCTTCACCTCTCCTGTTGCGCGAGCTTCACGGCGCCCCTCTGGGGCGGGACCTGGCTGTCAGCGATCCTCCTTCGCCCGGCGCCACCTCCTGCCGTCACAGCCGCACCCGCTCACGGGTGGGCGTTACGGACGCACCTGAACCTTGATCACGTCCTTGTTCTTCTCCACCGTCTCGATCGCGCTCACGATGTCCTCGAGTGGGACCACGTCGGTGACGATGTCCTCCGGGTTGAACCGGCCGGCAAGGATCAGGGCGATCGCCTCCGGCCAGGTGGCGTAGGTGCCCGCGTACGAGCCGACGATGGTGAGCTCCTTGCTGTAAATGTCGAAGGGTTTGAGATCGAGCGACGCGCTGCTGGGTGCCGCACCGTAGGCGACCAATGTCCCGCCGCGCCGAACCATCTCGAACGCCTGCCGGTAGGTCGGGATGCTGCCCACGGCCTCGATCACATAGTCGGCGCCGCGCCCCCCAGTCAGCCGGCGCACGGTCGCGACCGGGTCCTCGGCCCCCGCGTCGACGACGTGATCCGCCCCCATCGCGCGGGCCTTCGCCAGCCGGACCCGATTCAATTCCGTGACGATGATCGGCGCCGCCCCCTTCAGTTTGGCGAGCTGGATGTGCGCCAGCCCCATCGGCCCGGCGCCGATGATGGCCACGCTGCTACCCGGCTGGATGGCGGCGCGTGCCTGCCCGTGGACCGCACAGGCCAGCGGCTCGATGTAGGCACTCTGCTTCGGCGACAGGTCTTCAGGGACCTGATAGATGGCGGCGGCGGGCGCCTTCACGTATTCGGCGAGCGCGCCGTGGGTATGGACCCCAATCTGGCGGATCTGCTCGCAGAACAGCTTTTGCTGCCGCCGGCAGAAGTAGCAGTGACCGCAGGCGAGATTGATGTCCGCGGTCACATAGTCGCCGGGCTTGACGTAGTCCACGGCGCCGCCCGTCGCCACCACATGGCCGGCGAACTCATGACCGGGGATCAGGGGAAGATTGGGCGCCGGGAAGCTACCGCGAAGAATATGCACGTCCGTGCCGCAGATGCCGCACAGGTCGACCTTGAGCAGTACCTCGTCGCCATCGATCTCGGGCAACGGGACCCGCTCGACCCGCAGATCGTTGGGGCCGTACAACACCGCCGCCTTCATCGTGCTCGGCAGTTTGCTCACCGACCATCTCCTCTCGAACGCCGGTCACGCTTGAGCGACGGCCTGCCGCTTTAGAAAGGCCAACCCATCACGGGCGAGCTCGTCGCCCGACGCGGCCACCGGCCGCCAGGTCGAGACGGCGCGGGCGATCTCTTGGATCTCCGGGGTAAACGATTCGATCACCATCAAACCGTCGTACTCGATGTCGCCGAGCGCGGCGAACACGCCGTCCCACTCCACATGACCCCTCCCCGGCGCACCGCGGTCGTTTTCGCAGGCGTGGAAATGGCGCAGGTGGGTACCCGCCGCCCGAATCGCCGCGGGGATGCTCCGCTCCTCGATATTCATGTGGAACGTGTCCAGGAGTAGCCCGACGTTGGCGAGACCGATCCGCGCGCAGAGGTCGAGACCCTGTGCGACTGTGTTGACGAGGTCGGTCTCGAACCGGTTCAACGGTTCGATCGCGAGTCCGACGCCGCGCTCCGCCGCGTACCGCCCGGCCTCGCGCAGACCGTCGGCCGCCCACCTGCGCTGTCCCTCGCGCTCTGCCTCGGGCAGCAGGCGCGTCTTGCCGGTCGCCGCGTACATGGGCCCGATCACGTTCGGGGCGCCGACGTCGGCGGCCAGATCGATGCAGACCTTGAGGTAGTCGATGCCGCGCCGGCGGCGATCGGGGTCCTCGTGCGAGACGTCCCGGTCGGGTCCGAACGCGCCGCAGACCGCGATCGTTACCCCCGCCACCTCGGCGGCCCGGCGCACGGCGGCGGCGCTCACCCGCGCCGGGTCTTCAATGCAGATCTCGAGGCTGTCAAACCCGAGGTCGGCCACCCGCCGCGCCAGATCCAGCTTGTCGTCCCCAAAGGGCGACGCCCAGATGAAGGTGCTTGCTCCGAACAACATGGTCAGACCGTCTTTCGGAGTTGGGACTCAACGTGCTTCATGTGCCGGATCGCCTGCTCCGTGTACCGATCGAAGAACACCTCCTGTCCGCCGGCTTTCATCGCGCCGAAGGGGTCCGCGCTCGCTGGGAGCAGCTCGAAACTCAGGTACCCCTGGTAACCCACGTCGACCAGCGCCTGCACGATCGGCCCGAAATCGAGATGCCCTGCCCCCGGCGCGGCGCGATTGGAGTCTGCGAGGTGAACGTGCTGCAACAGGGCCCCGTGCTTGCGGAATGCCGCCGCGATCGACTCCTCCTCGATGCTCATGTGGAATGTGTCACCCTGGATGCCGCCGTTGGCGAGCCCGGTTTCCTGCCACAGGCTGGCGGCCTGCTCCAGGCGGTTCATGAAGTAGGACTCGTACCGGTTCCAGCACTCCAAGGACAGGTTCACCCCCAGCGGGGCCGCGTACTCCCCGGCCGCGCGGATGCCCGCCACGGCCCACGCTCGCTCGTCTTCCGCGGGGGCGAGCGGTTGGGTCTTCATACACGCGGTCGGGTGGACGATGATCGTCGCCGCGCCCATCGTCGCCGCGGCATCCGCGACGTCCTTCACGTACTGAACGGCGCCGGCGCGTACCGCGGCGTCGGGGTGCGCCAGGTCGCGCTCCGGGGTGTAGATCGAGCAAATCGAGCTGACGGTGATGCCGGCGTCGTCCGCGAGCCGCTTGATCCGCCGCGCATCCAGCTCGGCAGGCTCGCCCACGACCTCGATGGCGTCGTAGCCGAAGCGCGCCACCCGGTCGATCGATGCGGAGATATCCTCGCCGTGATAGACCAGTGCGTTGTAGGCGTATCGGAAACCTGCCATCGAACCCTTCTTCCTCTCGCCGCGGACCCGCGCCCCGCGCGCGGGGCCGTCCGCCGCGTTCCACCATGTCCCCGGGTCGGGCGTTGGCATGTCGCCGCCAATCGCTCAAGCCGATCCTGTGACCTCGCCCATCGCGGCCGTCAGCAGCGGTTTCGTGTACTCGTAGGCTTGCCGCGCGGTCAGATCTGGCTCGACGTCGCGGCGGTTGAACCCGATCTCCATGGCGAGGTAGCCCGTGTAGTCGATGTCGCGGAGCGCCTGGATGACGCCGACGAAGTCGCCGCGCCCCTGACCCGGTGCCAGCCGGTCGAGGTCCGACAGATGGACGTGGCGGAGGTTGTTGCCCATCCGGTACACGTAGTCCGACGCGACTTCGTTCCGATAGAAGGCATGCTGGGTGTCGAACATCAGCTTGACACTGGGGGAACCCGATTCTTCCATCATCTCGATCGCCTGGTCGCAACTCTCGACCAGATTGCCGTCGGTCGGCGTCGGCTCGACGACGATCGTCGTGTCGTAGTTGGCGGCCGTCCCGGCGATCTCCTTCAGAACCTCCAGACTCCACTCCCACCCCTGGCGGCGCGGCGTCCCGAAGACGTACCACCCAGCGAGGTACATCACGGTCTTGCCACCGAGATCGTGGGACAGCTCGATCACTTCCTTATAGTGCTCGATGGTGGAGCGGCGCTCCGCGGCGAGCGGCGAACAGGGATTGAACCCGGGACCGCCGCCGGGCGCGAGCAGCATGCTCGAGACGGCAATGTTGTTGTCGTCGAGGACCTTCTTGATCTCCTTGCGGTCCGCCTTGCTCAGGTACGCCGGGTAGGCGTGCGGGCTCGCCGCGCCGATCTCAATCCCGTCGTAGCCGATCCGCGCCAACCGCCTGATCGTCTCATCCAGCGGGTAGGCCGGCAGCCAGACCGGAAAGCTGGAATAGACCCATGTGTTGAACGACAGCTTCATCTCGCCCACCTGCCCAAACCTCCCTGTCAACGTGACGCCGGCCGCCAAGGGTCAATCCCAGACGAACACCGCTTTCTCCGTCTGCCGCTGGTCGAACAGACGGAACGCCTCGGCGGCGTCCGCGAGCGGGAACCGATGCGTAATCAGCCGTTCGACGGGAATCCGCCGTTCGACGACGAAGCGGACGATCTCCGGCCATTCCCAGACCGGGAAGTACCACGCGCCGATCACCGTCAGCAGCTTGCGGATCAATTGATCGCTCGGGTTGATCGTCGTCGCGCGCGACTCGCCGACGAACGCGACGCTGCCCTGCTTGCGCGCGCTGTCGAGCGCCGCGTTCTGTCCGGCCGGATTCCCCGAGCAGTCGATGGCGACGTCGACGCCCTCACCATCCGTCAGCACACGCAGCCGCGCCACCGGATCGTCCTCCTTGCTGTTGATCACCTCGTCCGCCCCCAACCAGCGGGCGTGCTCCAGCCGCGAATCGAGGACGTCGATCGCGATCACCCGCGCTCCGCGCGCCTTCCCGATCAAGACGCCGGCCCCGCCCATCGGCCCCAGGCCGAACAGGGCGAGCGTCGTCGTGCCGGAGACGCCGAGCCGTTTCTGCGCGCTGAACTGGGTGCCGACCATGTCGGTCATCACCGCGCCGACCTCGTAGCTGATCGCGTCGGGAAGGGGCAGGCAGTTGCGCTCCGGCACGACGATGTAGTCGGCGTCGCCGCCGTCCACATCGAACCCCACGCATTGCCACTCCGGACAGAGCATCGTGTAGCCGCTACGACAATAGGGGCAGTGACCTTCGCCGATCGCCAGATGCACGGCAACGCGATCGCCCGTTTTCACCGTCGAGACGCCTTGGCCGACCGCGACGACGTCCCCCGCCGGCTCGTGTCCCGGGACAATGAGTCCCTTGCCGGCGACGTCGCCCCCGACGATCGGGGTCCCGTAGTAGAGACTCATATCGCTCCGGCAGAGCGCCGAGGCCCGCGTCCGGATCAACACCTCGCTGGGGCGGGGCGTGGGATCGGGCCGGTCGACCACCTGGACCTGCTTGTCCCCAGGGAACAGCACCGCTTTCACGAGACTGAGACCTCCTCGCTGGTTGACCGAACGCGCGCGGTCACTTCACCGCGCCGAGGGTCAGGCCGCCGATCAGCTGCCGGCGCAGCATCAGGGCCATGATCACGACCGGCGCCACAATGATCGTCGAGGCCGCCGTCAGGTTCCCCCACTGCGTGCCGAACATCCCGGTGAACTCGTTGATCCCGACCGGCGCCGTTTTCACCTGCGACCGGGTCAGCGTCACCGCGAACAGGAACTCGTTCCAGCACATCAGCATGCTGAGGATCGCCGCCGTCGCGATCCCCGGCGCGGTCAGCGGCAGGACGATGCGCCAGATCACGCCGAGTCGTGTGGCGCCGTCGACGCGCGCCGCGTCCTCGATCTCCTCGGGGATCTGCCGAATCGTGCTGCGCAGCGTCCAGATGACGAGGGGCAGATTGAACGCGGTATACGGGACGATGAGTGTCGGATACCGATCCATCAGGTTCCACCGCCCGGCCAAGATGAAAACGGGGACGACCGAGACGACCGGCGGGAACATGAGGGTGGACAGGATCCACATCGCCAGGAAGCGCTTGCCGCGAAAGTGGAGCCGGGCCAGGCTGTAGGCCGCCAGCAAGCCGAGGATCACCGTGATCGCCGTCGCGCTGATGCCGACGATCAGGCTGTGGACGAGCAGCGGCCCAAACGCCGTGCCCGATTCCCCCTGCAGCACGCCCCGATAGTGCGCGAGCGTCGGGTGGAAGATCCATTTGGGCGGGATCGCCTGGGCGTAGCCGGCCGGCTTGAGCGACGTGATCGCCATCCAGACAAGCGGCAGCATCACCAGCGCGACCACGCCCCAGAGGAGGACACGCACGCCGACGCGTGCGATCGGGCCGCGAATGCCCCTCGTCATCGCCTAGTCCTCCACGATGTCAGTGTTCCGCGCCAGGACGCGCAGCATCTGCGGCACGACGATCGACAGGAAGACGAGGAACGCGATCCCCAGCGCGGCGGCCGCGCCGACGCTGAAATCCTGCAGCGCCGTCCGGTAGATCGCGAGATTGATGATCTCAGTCGAGGTCCCGGGCCCGCCCCCGGTCAGCACCTTGACCGTCCCGAACGTCTTGAAGGCCTCCAACACCCGCAGCAGCACCGCGATCGCGATGAAAGGCCGCAAGAGCGGGATCGTGATATCCCAGAAGAGCCGCCATCCCTGCGCCCCATCGACCGCGGCCGCCTCCCGCGGTTCCGTCGGGATCCCCTGCAGCCCCGCCATCAGAATGAGAGCCACGAACGGCGTCCATTGCCAGACGTCCAGGCTGATCAGCGTGACCCAGGCGGTGCCCGCTGAGCTCAACCAGGCGATCGGGTGGTCGATAACGCCGAGGCGCTGCAGGTAGTAGTCGATCCAGCCGAGGTTCGGATCGAAGAGCTGACGCCAGATCAAGGCCGAGACCACGGGGGTGACCGCCATCGGCAGGATCAGGATCGCCGAGGCGATGCTGTTCTCCCGTCGCTGGGGCGCCAGGATCAGCGCCAAGATCAGGCCGAGGATCAGCTCGGTGCCGACGGCCAGGACGACGAACAGCAAGGTTGTCACGAGCCCGTGCCGGACATCGCCATTGCTGAGAATCGATCGATAATTCTGGAGCCCGACCCAGGCGCCGGTTTGCGGCGTCATCAGGTTGTACCGCCGGAAGCTGTTGTAGAGCAGGTACCCCGCCGGGAAGATCGTCATCACCAAGAGCACGGCGATCGACGGAGCGACCAACAGCCAGCCGGCCCGGTCAGCCCGGTCGCGACCGGTGCGGGCGGCGGCGGTCCCCGAGGCGGGCGTGCCGAAGGAGCGGCGCCAAAAGCGTCGTCCACCGTTCTCCATCACACCAGGTCGTCTGGCGGAGATCTCCGCCGAAGGCGAGGTGACCATCGACTCGGCACCCCCGAACTACCCTCAGTCGGCTGTCGGGAGTCGGGAGTGCCGAATTGGCGAACGAGTCTCGCGCCTAGCGCCTGCCGACTCCCGACTGCCGTCTCCCGGTTGCCGACTCTCGACTCAGCCGACGGGATACCCGGCATCTTTGAGCGCGGCGGTCACCTTCTTCGCGGCATCGTTCAGCGCGGCTTGCGGCGACTTTGCGCCACTGGCCGCCTCGTTGACGGCGACCCAGATCTCTTTGTCGACCGCACCGTAATTGGTCAGGCGTGGGCGGCCCACGCCGACGGCCAGCGATTGGCCCAGGATGTCGTAGAAGTTGCCGAACTTTTGCGCGCCGGGATCCGACTTGGCAGCCTCGTAGACCGACGCCCGGCTTGGGTGGAGCTGTGTCTGGAGCATTTTGGTTTGGACCGCTGCGCTCGTGAACCAGGTCACCGCTCGGTAGGCCCATTCCTTGTTCTTCGACGCTTTGTTGACGCTGAGCATCCAGGTGCCGAAGTGCGGGCCGCGCGCGACCTGCTGCGGCACCAGGGCGTAGGCGATCGCGCCCTTGACCCCCTGATCGAGCACTTCGGTGTGGTAGTTCATGCTCATCGCGGTGAGCCCCTGGGCGAAGGTCGCCGAGGCGGTATCCCAGGAGAAGGAGGTCACGCCGGGCGGCACCACCTTGTGCTTGTTGATCAGATCGGCGTAGAACGTGAGCGCCGCGACCCCCGCCGGCGTGTTGAACGCCATCTTAAAGTCGTCGGACACGAGATGACCGTCGCCGCCCCAACAGGCAAGCAGCGTCTTGAAGTCATCCGTCGCCCAGTCGCCGTTGCCCGCCATCAAGGTCGTTCCGTAGAGGCGCTGGTCGGGGCGCGTGAAGAAGGTGGCAACGTCGACGAACTGATCCCAAGTGTCGGGCACTGCCAAATCGCGCCCGTACTTTTGCTTGAAGGCGTCCTTCTCCTTCGGATCGTCGAAGAGGTCCTTGCGATAGGAGAGGGTGAGCGCATTCGACTGGAGCGGGAGACCGTAGATGTCGAATCCCCCCGCCGTGATGGCCGCGACGTCGACCACACCTGGCTTCGGGAACTGGCGGTTCGGTTCCTTCGCGTTGTAGACCGCGGTGTCGAAGAAGACCTTGGGGATGAAGTCGGTGATAGTTGGATTGGCCACATCATTGAGGGCCGGATTGGCCAGATAGGCGCTGAGCGGCTCCAGCTTGCCCGTCAGAGCCGGGGTCCACGGGGTGTCGCAGATCATCACGTCGTAGAACGGGCTGTCGCTCGCCAGCTCGGCAAACGCCTTCTGTTGCAGCGCGTCGTACGGCTGCGAGTCGAGGTTAATGTCGATGCCGGTCGCCGCCTTGAAGTCCGGTAGGACCAGCTTGATCGCATCGACGTCCGCTTCCACCGTCGCGTAGAGCATGTTCAGGGACGATGGCTTGCCGGCCGCGCGCGGCGCGGCCGAATCGCGCCCCCGGCACCGCCGAGAACGCCGCCGCCCCCATGCCGAGCGCCGCCGCGCGGCGCACCACGTCGCGCCGGGAAGAACGCCGCTGCGACAGATCCGAAAACACCCGCGCTAACCGATCACGCTCGCTCATGCCAGAACAACCCCTTTCGTCGCTGTCGCGCGATAGCCTCTCGCCAGCCGCCAATCACTACGCCCGTTCTAACATCCACTCGCGAGAGTGTCACGATATCAGACCGAGTTTGGTTTGTCAATACCCAAAGTTGTTCACACATCGTCTTCATGCGTTCGACAACGCGCGCAACGTCGCCCGCGGTTGACGCTGACCGGGATCGACGGCCTGGCGCGCTCTGCGGCGCGGTGATCGTTGGTGAATGGGCGAGGGCACGAGAACGGCGCCGAGGGGCGTGCATCGAACCTGGCTTTTGAGCAGAGTGCGCACGCGTCGCGGAGCTGGCCGCGGAGCGACGTCGGCAGGTCGTGCCGGACGAAGACGGCGAGGCGGGCCGCCCCCAGGACGAGGATGTTCGCCCGCCGGAGGGTGTGCCGGAGGTGGCGGGGCCGGGTCTGATCGGCTCTCACGGGCGGGGCGGCCGCCCGCCGGCCGCCCCCGGATTCCCAGGGTCCGATCGGACCTCGGCGTGGGCCAGACGATTCTATGCCAGATGGGGTTCGCGGCAGACGGCGTCGTCATCATCGCGGGGGCGCACCCTCGTGCCAGCCTCCGCCAACGGCCCATTTGGTGTCGCCGCTCGGGGCGGCCTGTGAAACGTCCCGCCTGGCGTCGCAGGCGCTCGCGAATCCGCGGTACGCTGTGCGCCGACACGAAAGGAGCCGGCACGCGATGCTCGGATTTCCTCGCGAGACCAGAACAGGCTCGCCCGCATCCTGGGAGCGACGGCGCGAGGCGCCGGTTTGGGCGGACGGCGGGATGATCGCGAGCGCCCATCCGTTGGTCACGGCGACCGGTTTGGGCGTCCTGGCGGGAGGTGGCAACGCGGTCGATGCGGCGGTTGCGGCCGCCACGGTCGCCGCCGTCGTGATGCCGGAGATGTGCGGGCTGGGCGGCGATCTCTTCGCGCTCGTCCACCGGCCGCCGGATGCGGTCCGCGGTGGATCGGGCGAAACGGTCGCGCTCCTCGGCAGCGGCATCGCGCCGCGCGGCGCGACGATCGAGCAGATGCGGGCCCACGGCGACGCGGGCGGGACGCAGATGCCGAATCGCGGGCCGCTCAGCATCGGCGTACCGGGGATGGTGGACGCCTACTTCGCGCTGCTCGACCGCTTCGGCACGCGGCCGTTCGGGGAGCTGGCCGAGCGCGCGATCTCGTACGCGGACCGAGGCCACCCGATCACCCGCGGCCTCGCCCAGGCGATCGCCGACAACCGCGACCTGCTCGCCCGCTTTCCGTCCTCCGCGGCCGTCTTCCTGCCCGGGGGAGCGCCGCCGGCCGCGGGCAGCGTCTTGCGGCAACCGGATCTCGCTCGAACGCTGCGCCAGATCGCCGGGGAGGGCGCGGAAGCATTCTACCGGGGCGACATCGCGCGGCGGATCGGGGCCTGCATCACCGCCGGCGGCGGGGCGCTCTCCGCCGCCGATCTGGCCGAACACCGCACCGAGGTCACCGCACCGCTGGCGACGACCTACCGCGGCTACACCGTGTTCCAGACCGGGCTGCCGAGTCAGGGCATGATCCTGCTGGCAAGCCTCAATATCGTCGAGGCCGCCGGTCCCGCGCTGGCCGTCGATTCGGCGGCCTGGGTCCATCTCCTCGTCGAGGTGAAGAAGCTGGCCTACGCCGACCGGCTCGGCTATGCCGGCGATCCGGCCGTCCGCGCCACGCCGCTCGCGACACTCCTCTCCAAGACCTGGGCCGCGCGCCGCCTCGCCCGGATCGACCCCGAGCGCTCCACTGACCTGGTCCCCGCGGGCGAGCTCCAGGACGGCGACACAACCTACCTCTGCGTCGTCGACCGACAGGGCATGATGGTCTCGCTCATCCAGTCCGTCTCGAGCGCCTTCGGGAGCGGCATCGTCGCCGGCGAGACCGGGGTCGTGCTCAACAACCGGGTCGGACGCGGCTTTTCGCTGGACGAGGGCCATCCGAACATCTTCGCGCCGGGCAAGAAGACGATGCACACGCTGAACTGCTACCTGATCGCGGCGTCGGACGGGACGCCGATCCTGGTCGGCGGCACACCGGGAGGCGACGGTCAGCCCCAGTGGAACCTGCAGGTGATCACCGCGCTGATCGACGGCGGCCTCGACGTCCAGGCCGCGATCGAGGCTCCGCGCTGGACGAGCTGGCCCGGCACTGACCCGATTTTCCTGCCGAATTCGTTCGAGCTTCGCGTCGAAGACCGCCTCGGCCTCGACATCATCGTCGACCTGGAGCGCCGCGGCCATCGGGTGCGCCGCACCGGTTCGTGGGGCGGCGGCGGCGCCGCGCAGGCCATCGCCCGCGACTCGGCGACGGGAGTCCTGGTCGGCGGCTCTGATCCGCGGGTCGAAGGGATGGCGGCGGGGATGTAGCAAGGCGCGCCTGACGTCGGACCGCAATCGTCAAGGATCGTTCCGGCGTTCGCGGCGCGCGGCTCGACTCAGCTTGATCCCGGAGCCGCCGGCCGCCTGAGGTCCGCCAGAAGACGATTCGTGCGCCCGTCGTCGACCGCGCCCGGTACTCGCAGCGGGACCGGGGGCGCCGGACCGGCCGCAGCGCCGGCAGCCGGTCCGCGCTGCCCGCGGTGATGACCCGGCCGCAGGTCGCGCTGGAGGTTGTGCGGAGCCCCGACGCCGTTGGGGCGTTGGACCCCTCGGTTCCCCAGAGACCATTGGATCGTTGCGTGCATGATCGAGCGATGCGCGTGGAGAGGGAGGGCATGCGTGGCGGTCGGCGATCAGCACCAGGCGAAAGGTCCGCTCACTTGGGCGCGCGCCCACGAGTTGTGGCTGGAACACGCGGTGCATG
>JRHI01001901.1_pt1 | contig 15822 bp, 18 predicted proteins | sample 215371 | NCBI WGS metagenome assembly JRHI01 (sample SAMN02929681, study PRJNA255918) | sediment metagenome | biome: cave system; feature: Ice Cave; material: Sediment; isolation source: sediment from deep within a dark volcanic ice cave with no known source of... ...
CAATTCAGCCGCCGGTTGGGGCTCGCGGGTCGAAGATCAACGCCCTGCTAGGAGGGCGGCGGCCGGCCACATCAACTGGAAGAATTTGGTCGAGTCGAGTGCCGCAACGCTCACCTGGACAACGTTGGGGATGAGGAACAACACGACCAGCCATCCCCCCAACAGCCAGCGCGCCGGGGTACTGCGTCGCACCACAGCCACCAGGGCCAGCACGAAGGGAATGCCCAGGTTGGTGGCGTAGAAGAAGACGACTCCCAGCACTCCCTCGCTGTAGGGCGCGTCGCGCCAGCCGGCGACCAGTTGCACATGGGCAGACTGCGCGCGGTGGAGGTAGGGCACGAGGATGAACTGGAGCGCGTAGAGAGCGGGGGCCAGAAGCCAGAACACGTCGATCCGCCAACCCCGATGACGCCAGAACTGGCGTTGGATCAACACCAATCCAATCAGCACGTAGACGACGGGAAAGGCGTAGAGGTTGAAGGGCGCCGACATCGCGGCCATCGCCCCGCCCAGAACCAGCCCGGAGCGGGAACGGCCGGCACTGCACCAGACCACCAGGACACACGCCGCCAGGATGGGCAGGCCATAGGCCGTGGCGCGCTGCACCAGGATGCCGACTTCGTAGAGCGGCGGGATGTGAAACTCGGGGAATGTCGTGGAGCCGTAGTCGAAGTCATACTGCCTGGTCTGCAACAACTGCAGCAGCGTGCCCTTGTGCTGGGCCAGGTCGATGGGCAGTGCGATCCAGCCCAGTCCGCCCGCGAACACGGTGAGGATCGGCGCAACCACCGCGGCCGGCTTGCTCTCGAACAGCTGCCAGGCGAGCTCGGCGACGACCAACCCCAGGGCCGCGGTCATGATGGCGGTGCTCACTGCCATCGTGTCGGTCAGTGCCGTCCCTGACGCGGTGGCGGCGATGGCGGCGTGGAAGTCGCCGAACCAGTGGTACGCCAGCGGCTCACCGGCGAAGAACGGCGCTTGGGGCGGGAAGTTTCCGTGCTGGATGGTCGCCCCGATGCTCACGTGGAGCAGGAAGTCAGACCAGTTGGCCGCCCCCGCAGCCCAGCCGCCGGCGATGTGATGGAAGAGCGCCCCGTCGAGCACGACGCCGGTAAGGGCGCCGACACCGAGCCCCGACAACCACACGCCACGGTGCCGCCGCCAGACGGATCCAAGCGCGGCCCAGGTTGGGAGGACGGGGGGCTGGGCCAGGAAGGCGAGCGGCCGGGTGGCCAGCACCCATGAGAGAAAGGCCAGGACCCCGACCACGGTGAGGACGCTGAGCCGCCCGAACCCGAGGACGAGGGACAGCAGATAGGTCAGGTGCGCCGACAGCAGCACGCTGGCCACGATCCCGACACCAACCTTGCCCGGCGGCGTCAAACCGGGCACTGCGCGGCTGATAAGCAGCGTGCCCGGGACCGCGAAGAGCCACGGCCAGGCCAGGATAGGCCCCAGCTGCGGGATCAGGAGGAGCAGCCCCAATCCGATCGCAATGTACGCAGCCGCTTGCCAGCCGTCGTTCCACGGGCTGGGTTTCACGCGCTGGATCATAGGTGCGGTCCGAGGCGTCCTTGACGATGGGCCTGACAGTGTTCATACTTCCTGACAATGTCAGTTGTGCCCCTTCGCGACCGCCGCTCTGAGCGGACCGCAGCCACCCGCCAGGAGATCCTGGAGGCGGCGTGGGCCATCGTCCGCTCTGAGGGACTGGCAGCGCTGTCGATGCGCGACCTGGGGGCGCGGGTGGGAATGCGAGCCCAGTCGCTCTACGTGTACTTCCCCTCGAAGCACGCCATCTACGACGCAATGTTCGGCGAGGGCAACCGCGAACTGCTGTCCAGGCTGACCGGGGTGGAGAAGGCGGAAGACCCCGTCGACGGGCTCCGCCGTCAGGTTCGAATGTTCGTTGACTTCTGCGTCGAGGACCCGGTGCGATACCAACTGCTGTTCGAGCGGACCATTCCCGGGTTCGAACCCAGCCCGGATGCGTACGGCCCAGCCCTCCAGGTCCTGCAGCTCGCCCAAAGGGCCCTGCACTCCTGCGGAATCGACGACCCGACCGCGCTCGACGCCTGGACGGCGGTCACCGGCGGGATCACCGCCCAACAGAACGCCAACCAGCCGGGTGGCCGGCGCTGGGTTGACCTGCTCGACGTGGTGATCGACATGTTTCTTGACCACTACCGCAAGCCATCAATGAGGAGCCAGCCATGAACAGCACCATGACCGCGGTGACCGATGTGCCCGCCATCGGCCACGACGAGGCAATGCGCATCGCCGAGGTTGAGTACCAGCGACTCCTCGACCTCGTCGACGAGCTCGGCCTCGATGACTGGGCACGACCCACCGATTGCACCGAATGGGACGTGAGGGCGGTGCTCGGCCACCTCCTCGGCATGCTCGAGCGCAACGCCGACAAACAGGAGGCGGCGCGACAGATGCAGGCCGCGGCGGAGATCGCTCAGCAGACGGGCTGTTTGCGGATCGATGCCATGACCGGGCTTCAGGTGCGGGAACACGCGCACCTGAGCACTGCCGAGCTCACCGAGGCTCTCCACGCTGCCGCACCGCGCTCGCTGGCCGCAAGGCGGAACAGCAGCGACGAACAGCGCGCCACCACCTACGTTACCGGCCTGCCCGGTGAGGGTGCCTGGACCATCGGATACCTGCTCGACCTGATCCACACGCGCGATCCGTGGATCCATCGCGTCGACATCAGCCGCGCCACCGGCCGCGATCTGGCGCTGACCTCCGACCACGACGGCCGCATCGTCGCCGACGTGGTCAAAGAGTGGGCGGGCCGCCATGACCGGCCGTTCACGCTCGTGCTCGAGGGTCCGGCCGGCGGGACGTTCACCGCGCGGGAAGGGGGCCCCACGATCCAGCTGGACGCCGTCGAGTTCTGCCGGATCCTGTCTGGCCGCGCCACCGGCGATGGCCTGCTCGCCACACGCGTGCCGTTCTAACCACCCCAACTCGTCATCGAGTGTTACCAGGAGAGCCACATGCACGAGCCCATCCGCATCGCAGACGACACGTTTGCGCTGCCGTCGACCATGGCCATCCCCGGCGTCGGCCTGCTCAACGTGACCCCGCTCGTCATCCGCGGGAGCGAACCCGTGCTCATCGACACCGGGCCGCCGATCCAGCGGGACGAATACCTCGCCGCCGTCTTCTCGCTGGTCGAGCCGGAGGAGGTGCGCTGGATCTTCCTCAGCCACGACGACCGCGACCACTCAGGCAACCTCATGCCGCTGCTCGAGCGCTGCCCCAACGCGCGGTTGCTGACCACCTTCGTGGGCGTTGGCCGCATGGGTGAGGAGTGGATTCTGCCGCTGAACCGCGTGGTGCTTGTCAATGACGGCGAGAGTTTCAGCGTCGGCGACCGCACCCTGACCGCCATCCGGCCGCCCTTCTTCGACTGTCCCGGCACTCGGGGCCTATGGGATTCGAGCACCGGCCTGTACTACAGCGTCGACTGCTTTGGCGCTCCCACGCCGGTCGCTTGTGAGGAGGTGGGCGATGTGCCCGAGGACGCCTACCAGGTGGGCTTCGACTGGTTCAACCGGGTCAACCATCCATGGCATGAGATGACCGACCCGACCAAGGTGGCCGCGGCCATCGACCGCATCCGCAAGCTGGACGCGACCGTGATCGTCAGCTACCACGGCCCGGTGGCGCGGAACCGCAGCGAGCGACTCTGCGACATGCTCGCGGCCATCCCAGCGATGCAACCGCTGGGCCTCCCCACCCAGGCCGACCTGGAGGCGATGATGGCGGCAGCGCCGCATTGACCCCGACCGCTGGGCGCCGAGTCTATCGTCGCTCCTGCAGATGACCACGGTGACCACGACCTCGACTGAGAAGTTCCTTCACTACGTCAACCTCAGCGCCGTCGCCGGCGTCGAGCCCATCACCGTGGACCGCGGCAGTGGGGCCGAACTGTGGGACGTCGACGGGCGACGTTACCTCGACTGCTTCGCCGGCATCTCGGTGGTCAGCACCGGGCACTCCCATCCACGTGTCGTCGAGGCGGCTCGCAAGCAGATGGAGCGGTTCATCCACTGCGGCACGTACCTCTATCAGGTGCCGGTCGTCGGTGAACTGGCCGCGCACCTCGCGGAGGTGACTCCCGACCGGCTCGAGAAGACGTTCTTCTCGAACAGCGGCGCCGAGGCAGTCGAGGGCGCCATGCGCCTGGCGCGGGCCTTCACAGGGAGAAGTGAGTTCATCGCCCTGCAGACGGGATTCCATGGTCGGACCAACGCTACGTTGGCGGTCACCGGCAACCGCAAACGCAAGCAGCACGGCGGTCCCTACCTCGGTGGGGTGGGCTTCGCGCCCGCCCCACTTCCATCCCGCTGCCGCATGTGCGACGGACGGTGCAACCTCCGTTGCGCGGACGCGATCGAGGACGTCATCGACTACCAGACGTCGGGCAACGTCGCAGCGTTCATCGCCGAGCCGGTGCTCGGTGAGGCCGGAATCGTGGTCCCGCATCCGGACTACTTCCGCCGGGTCAGGGAGATCCTCGATGCCCACGGCATCCTCTTGATCGTCGACGAGGTGCAGACCGGGTTCGGCCGCACCGGCAGGATGTTCGCGATCGAGCACTACGGTGTGGAGCCCGACATCATGACCATGGCCAAGGGGATCGCCAGCGGCTTCCCTCTCGGTGGATTCATTGCGCGCCCGGAGATCGCCGACTCCTTTCAGCCTGGCGAGCACCTCTCCACGTTCGGCGGCAACCCGGTGGCCTGCGCTGCAGCGCTGGCCACGCTGCAGGTCATCGGCGACGAACGTCTCTGTGAGAACAGCGCGCGCCTCGGCGAGTGGTTGCTTGGCCGGCTGGAGGAGCTGGCGTCACGGCACGCGGTGATCGGCGAGGTTCGCGGCAGGGGCCTGATGGTGGGAGTCGAGCTTGTCGACAACCGGCAGACGATGGCTCCGGCAGCGCCGCTGGCGACGGCGGTGCGAACCGCCTGCCGGCAGCGTGGCCTGCTGGTCGGCATCGGCGGGATCTTCGGCAACGTATTGCGCATCCAGCCGCCCCTGGTCATCGACCAAGAGCAGCTCTCGTCTGCTCTGGCAACTCTCGACGAAGCGCTCACCGAGATGTCAGCTCACCGCCCGGCCAGGTAGCCTCTGCTGAGCTCGCGGAGCTGCTCGTGCACATCGGCGAGCGGTCCACGACGCGGCGGCAGCCACTCCTTGCGGATCTTGGCCAGCGACGTGTAGTTGATGTCGCAGACATTGGCAAGTGGTGACTCGACCGCCTGGCTGACCAGTTGATAGGCGTCCATGACCGCGAGACCGTAGTCCGACACCAGCCAATTGATGAGGTCGGTCTGGGCGATTCGAAACGCATCCTCCAAAGGACGCGCTGAGCCGGTCGACATGATGTGCGTGTCGGACTCCAGTCGCGGCCATGGGGTGGGACGTCCCTTGACCAGCTCGACGGCGACGACGGTGTCCATTGCGCACTCGATGGCGACGCCGCACGTCTCCCCCTCACCCTGGCGTGCGTGGCCGTCACCGATGGAGAAGAGGGCTCCCTCGACATTGACCCCGAGAAAGCAGGTGACCCCAGCCTGCATCTCCGGGGTATCCATGTTGCCGCCATAGGCGTCGGGAACAAGCGCGGACCGGACCTCGAGGTTGGCAGGGGCGACACCAACCGTCCCGTGCATCGGCACCATCGGCAGATCGACGGAGAAGTCACTCTCGGCCGCCTCGAAGCGGCACAATCTTGCTGTCCGGTCGAGGTGCCACATCCAGACGATCTCCGGCAGAGGATCCTGGAGGGTGGCGGTGAGGTGGGTGCTGGTGAGGGCACCGAACAACGGCACCGTCGTCGACGCCGCCCAGTCGCGGCTGGGCTCGATGGAGATGAAATGGACCGCGAGGGTGTCACCCGGCTGCGCGCCCTCGATGTAGAACGGGCCCGTCTGCGGGTTGAGAAAAGGGAAGTCACACACCACCGACACGAGGTCGTCGCGCGACCGGACCCGGCCGGCGAAGCAGTCCTCAGTCCAGAGCTCAAGGACAGCGCCGGGCTGAACGCGCATCACCGGTGCCGCGCCACCGAAGGTCCACGCGAACTGGCTGGGCTGTGGCCGGAACGCGGTGATGCGTGGATCAGTCACGCGCGCACGGGCACGTCGATGGCGACCGGGTCGGCGTCGAGGTGCACCCGCGACATCTCGGCGAGCCGTGCCGGATGTCGCGTCGCCGAGTACACCAGCACGATGACACCGATCACCAGCCACACGCCCACGACGATGCCGGCGATCGAGGAGGGATACGTCAGTGGCGCGATGAAGCTGAACACCTGGAGCCCGGCAGCAGCGAAGAACGCCGGCACGAATGCGGCCACGCCGAGGATCGGCACCACGACGTGGAGCAGCGGGTTGAAGTCCTCGCGGCGGTGGCGGACGTAGTACCCGATGCACGCCAGGTCACAGAGGATGTACACCCCCACGATGATGAGCACGATGATCGTCGCGTCGAAGATGAAGGCGGTGGTCGGCCCGTAGATGAAACCGAGGACGAGAGGCGCCGCCAGGCCGACAACCCACTGGATAAGGACGGCAAAGTACGGCGAGCGGTAGCGGGGATGGAGCGTGGCGAGGAAGTGAGGCAACAGGCGGATGCGGCCGAGCGCAAACGCCATCCGCGTGGAGACGTTGGAGCCGGCGTTGGCGTTGGCGATGGTCGAGTTGACGATGGCGAAGAACACGAAGACCCAGAAGATCCCGTACGACGCCTTGGCGATGCCCAGCCATGAAGCGGCCCCGGCATTGGTCGCGAAGTCGGTGAACTTGTTGGGACCGTAGGCGATGTCGACGGCGTACGTGGTGAAGATGTAGATGATGCCAATGCCGACGGTTGCTCCGACCACGGCGAGGCGGATGTTGCGCTTGGGGTTGATGGTCTCTTCGGCGAGCGGGGCGGCGGCCTCGAAGCCTGCGAAGGCGAGGACGGTATACACGGAGCCGGCAATGACGCCGGTGAGCCCGCTGTACGCACTGGGCGTGTGCGAGGTGCCGAACACGCTGAGGTCGTTGTGCGAGCCCGCGTTGATGATGAAGAGGAACGCCAGAACGACGAAGACGAGGATCTCGAACGTGCCGAGCACTGTTCCCAACCTCGCCGAGAACCTGACTCCCCGGTAACCGGCGAAGAGCACGATGAGCGAACCGAGGATGACCCAGGGCCACCAGAGGTCCGGTGAGATCGATGGCCATTGCGAGTTGAGCGTGGCGGCGACGGTGAACCCCAGCTGCAGGAACAGCAGCGGTGGTACCAGGAGCTCGATGAACAGGTACCCCCAGCCGACGAGGAAGCCGACCGCCGGGTGAAGTCCCCGCGCGGTGTACGTGGCGACGCTGCCGGCGGCCGGAATGTGCCGGGCCAGCTCGCCGATCGCGATGGCGGTGAAGAGGCACGCGATCAGCGCGAAGACGACTGCCAGGGGCAGCGATCCACCGGCGTACGCGGCGCCGGCGGGGATCGATGCCGCGATGGCGGCGCCTGGCGCCATCGCGGTGATGCTTTGGAAGAGCACCTCGCGAAGGCCGATGGCCCCGCGACGGAGCTCAGCCCGCTCCGCAGCAGCGGTGGCGCCTGCGCTCACCTGACTCATCGCACCCCTCCAGAACCCCCGGCAAGGTTGTCGGCGGCACTCTAGCGCCGATTGGCATCAAGCAGCAATCCTGGAGGGCGCAGGCGTCAGTGTCGCAGGCGGGTCTCACCGATGTCGTTGTGGTCCATGCCGAAGTAGTGCGCCACCTCGTGGAGCACGGTGTCCTGCACCTGGTCGACCAGCTCCGCGTACGAGTTGGACCAACGCTCGATGTGGCCCTGGAGCAGGACGATCCGCTTCGGATACGAGTATCCGCTGAAGACCGAGTCCTCGCTGCCCTCGTAGAAGCCGAGGACGTGCTCGTCGATGTCGTTGTCGCGGTCGTACTGAGTCGCCGCCGGCTGGATGGTGATGATGAGGTTGTCGGCGTCCATGCGGGCGCGCAGCGGGATTGGGATGCTGTCGAGTGCGCTGTCGGCGATCCGCTCGAACTCGTCGTCCGGGACGTGAAAGGGCACGCGCGCAGCATGCCACCTCGGGTCCGCGATGGGAGCGCGTATGCTCGCTCCAGTGGCGAGATCGGCGACGTGAAGGAGGACCGGATGCCCACGAAATTCCTGCTGACCGAAGACGAACTTCCGGAGCGTTGGTACAACATTCTCGCCGACCTTCCCGCACCGCTCGATGCGTTCCTGAGCCCGCGCACCCTCGAGCCTCTGACGCCGCCGGACCTCACCCCGATCTTCCCGATGGCGATCATCGGCCAGGAGGTCTCGACCGAGCGCTGGATCGAGATTCCCGACCGAGTTCGCGACATCTACAAGATGTGGCGGCCGACACCTCTGTACCGCGCCAGGCGGCTCGAGAAGGCCCTCGACACGCCCGCGCGGATCTTCTTCAAGTACGAAGGCTGCTCCCCGGCCGGCTCGCACAAGCCCAACACGGCGGTGGCGCAGGCCTACTACAACGCCGAAGAGGGAATCAAGCGGCTGACCACGGAGACCGGCGCAGGGCAATGGGGATCGGCGCTGGCGTTTGCGGGCGGCCTGTTCGGCCTCGAGGTGATGGTCTACATGGTCAACGTGTCGTTCCAGCAGAAGCCGTATCGACGAGCCCTGATGGAGACGTGGGGCGCCACCGTCCTGGCCTCCCCCAGCGACCGTACCGAGTTCGGTCGCAGCGTCCTCGCCAAGGAGCCCGACTCGCCGGGAAGCCTTGGAATCGCCATCTCCGAGGCCGTCGAAGACGCGGCGACCCGGGAGGACAGCCACTACTCGCTGGGATCCGTGGTGAAGCACGTCCTCCTTCATCAGACGGTCGTCGGGCTGGAGGCCAAGAAGCAGATGGAGATGGCGGACGCATACCCGGACGTCGTCATCGGGTGTGTCGGTGGCGGCTCCAACTTCGCCGGCCTGGCGTATCCGTTCCTCGCCGACCGCCTGGCGGGCACAACCCAGACCCGCTTCATCGCCGCGGAGCCGGCGGCGTGTCCGACGTTGACGCGCGGGATCTACGCGTATGACTTCGGCGACACCGCCGGAATGGGACCTGTTGTGCCCATGTACACGCTCGGCCACAACTTCATCCCTGACACCATTCATGCTGGCGGGTTGCGGTACCACGGCGATGCACCGTCGCTGTGTCTGCTGGTCAAGCACGGCCATATCGAGGCCCGCGCCTACCTGCAGAACGAGTGCTTCGCCGAAGCGGTGCGCTTTGCGCGCAGCGAGGGCATCCTGCCCGCACCGGAGCCGTCCCATGCGCTGCGAGCAGTGGCCGAGGAGGCCGCAGCGGCCCGGGAGGCCGGTGATTCGCGGGTGATCCTGTTCAACCTCTCAGGCCACGGTCACTTCGACCTCGGTGCCTACGACGCCTACTTCGCGGGCACACTCAAGGACGTGGAGCTGCCCCAGGCGCGGCTCGATTCCGCCCTGGCCGAGCTGCCCAAGGTGGCGGTGGGGACGGCGTAGAAAGACCGTTCAGCCCGAGGCGGGCGGCGGACAGTCGCCGCTCGCGGGGTAAGGCTGGCGGACCTGGGGCTGGCCGGTCTGCGCAGATCGAGTAGTCAGCGCTGGTGCGGGTGGCCTGCACCACCCCGTTGACGCTGGGGCAGTCGACGCCAAGCCGAAAGGTGACCCGGAGCCCGGTGGCCGGGCTGGCGTCGCTGACGCTGAAGGCGTCGGGAAAGATGCGCGAGCCGTAGTGGACCCCATGCATCACAGCGACGCGCTCTGCCGCCCAGACGTGGAGGGCGGCCGGCATCGACAGCCCCATGAGCGAAGCAAGCATGATTGCATGGGGTCATCTCATCCCTCGCCTCCTCAAGCCCCTCTTTGTGGCGGCGATGGTAACCGCCGGGCGGACGTCAAGCAACGGAACGCTGACTGACCGCACCCGGACCGGTTGCCCGAAGTAGGGTTGTGACCGATGGAGGAACCCGCCAACTACAGGCCCGGGTCGGCCGAGGACTTCGACGCCCTGTATCGGGCCAGCTACTCGCGGGTCCTCCGCACGCTGGTCGGCATCCTTCGCGATCGGACGGCTGCCGAAGAGTGCGTCCAGGAAGCCTTCGTGCGGGCGTTCAAGGCCTGGCCGCGCTGGCGACCGGACGCCCCGGCTGAGGCGTGGGTGCACCGCATCGCCATCAACGTGGCCACGTCCCATCGCCGACGCGAGGGGTTGCGCGCCCTGCGCGAGAGGCTGAGCCCCCTCGGTCGAGGGCCGGTGACCCAGTCGGCCGACCCCAGCGACTCCACAGAGCTGCTCAACGCTTTGCGACGGCTCCCGGCCGCACAGGCCGCCGCCATCGTCCTCCGCTACGTCCACGGGTACACCAACCGCGAGATCGCAACCGCGCTGGGTGTGGCGGAGAGCACCGTGGCATCCCGGTTGGCAAGCGCCCGAGCGCACTTGAGCACGAACCTCGAACGGGCCGCAGAGGTGGGCCAGACTTTGGAGCCGAGTCGTTAACTCAGCCTGTTCATGCGTTCTCTAGGTATGCACAACCACGACTCCCTCGACCGCCGCCTCGACAGTGAGCTCGGGCCCGAGCTTGACCGCGCCGCCGGTGGGGCCGCGCCACCGTTCCCTCGCTACCGATCCGTCCCGTGTTCGCGCGGGTTCCAGCTTCGAGGCCTGGGCCTGCTTGGCGTCCCGCTGGCGGTGAGCCTCAGGACCGCCGCCGCCCTGGCTGCGGGAGCGATCGCCGTTGGCGGAGGCACTGCGGTGGCCGTCAGCTCGCATCTCGGCACCGGCTCGGCTCAGAGCACGCTGGAAACAGCTCAGCTCAGCGCGACGTCGTCCCATGCGCCCGCGGCGCACGCCTCGAACCACGGGAGCGCCGTGACCAGCGCGGTCGCATCGTGCAAGGCGGCTCGCCCGAGCCCACATGCAAGCCCCAAGCCGAGTCCCGGCAGCCGCGGGATTGGCGAGTGCGTCTCCAAGGTGGCCAGTGTTGGAGAGTCCGGCGACAGCGGGACCGACGCCAGCGAGCCGCCGGAGCCGAGTGACTCGCCGGAGCCGAGCGACTCGTCGAAGGTGTCTCAACCCGCACACCCAACCCCGCCGGCCCACCCCACCCACTGACAGGGTGGATGTATTGAAAGCACCTCGCTGACGGTCTAACATACCGACAGCGGCCATGGGGGGATCGGCGCCGTAAGACTCTCGCGAGAGGGTCTCGGCGCCGATTGGCCCAACTCCGCGGGGATGAGCCTCAAGGTCGGGGCACTCAACTACGCGGACCGTGAGTTGGCGCCGGCCCCGTTCGCGATTCACGTCCCTGCCTGACGGCCGCAACCGATGAGTGCCGGCGCCGGCCACAGTCCAAGCAGGTAACAGTCAACGACGGACGAGGTCGGGGATGACCGGAGGCGCGCTGGATTGGGCAGTCGGGGAACTTTCGATAGGATGAGCCTTGTGCAGGAAGCCGCCGTCGCCGTCGGGTCCAGCCAGCTCGAGGATCGGCTGGAGGAGCAGCGTCGCGGGCTGACCGGCTACTGCTACCGAATGCTCGGATCGCCATTCGAGGCGGAGGACGCGGTCCAGGAAACGCTGCTGCGCGCCTGGCGAGCCTATGAGCAGTTCGAAGGCCGTGCCGCACTGCGCTCGTGGCTGTATCGCATCGCGACCAACGTCTGCATCGACATGCTCAAGGGGCGCCAGCGTCGCGCGTTGCCGATGGATTTTGGTCCCGCCCAGGAGCCGATCGAAGCCAATCTCAACATGCGCTCGGAGGTCACCTGGATCCAGCCGATCCCCGACAGCGCGCTGGCAGCAGAGGCGGATCCCGCTGACGTCGCCGTCGCACACGAGACCATCAGGCTGGCGTTCGTGGCCGCGCTCCAGCACCTTCCGCCGCGGCAGCGTGCGGTGCTGATCCTCTGCGAGGTCCTGCGCTGGCACGCCAGTGAAGTCGCGCAACTGCTCGACACAACTGTCGCCTCTGTCAACAGCGCCCTGCAACGGGCACGTGCCACGCTGGAGGCGGGCGGTTTGAGCCCCGACGACACGACGCCGCCGACCGACGAGGCTCAGCGCGAGCTTCTCGCCCGCTACGTTCAGGCCTTCGAGAGCTACGACCTCGACGCACTCACATCGCTGATCCAGAGCGACGCGAGACAGTCGATGCCGCCGTATGACATGTGGCTCTCCGGCCGCAAGGACATCCTCACCTGGTGGTACGGCCCGGGCATCGGCTGTCGCGGCTCGCGTCTGGTGCCGACCCTGGCGAGCAACGGGACGGTGGCTTTTGGTCAATACAAGCCGAGTGAGTCGGGCACCGGCTTCGACCCCTGGGCACTCCAAGTTCTCGAGTTCAAGGACGGCGGGATCGCAGAGTTCACGTTTTTCCTGGACACGGAGCGATTGTTCCCGCTCTACGGCCTGCCGGCTCGCCTCGCTTCGTAGCCGGAGACAGGTCGTCAGGTCGCGAGGACGTCCTCCAACCCCATGAAGGAGACGAGGTCGCGCAGGTCGTCCGAAGCCAAGCGCAGCCTGACCTGGCAGCCGTGCCGCTGGGCAGCGAGTTGAAGGCGCGCCAAGGCGTCGACCGCCACCACGTCTGTCTCGACATTCGAGACGTCGCACCAGGCGATCATTCCCCGACTCGCCTCGAACAGGGCGCAGACGCGCTCACAGAGACCGGGCAGGTCAGGACGCGCGATCGGTCCCCAGATGGCGAAGCTGATCACGCTCTGTTCGTCCACACCAGATGAGACCGCTGTCGCGGCGATGAATCATCGGAACCGGCATTGAGCCGGCGCCCCGGCGACCGCTGCGCGAGTCGATGAGTTTCGGGCTGGAGCGCTGTCTATCCCACTGAGACCAAACGCGGCCCACCTGTGGACCAAAACCAGACTGAAGTCAGGGAGACAAGAAGATGCCAAGAAAGGTCGTCGCCAGCACCTACATCACCCTCGATGGCTACATCGACGAACCCGGCCAGTGGTCTTTCCCGTTCTGGTCGGAGGAGGCCGCGCAGTTCAAGGCACGCGAGCTGTCGGCCAGCGACGCTCTTCTGCTCGGTCGCCTCACCTACGAGGGCTTCGCCGCCGCATGGCCCACCATGGAGGGCACCGGCGAGTTCGGCGAGAAGATGAACAGCATGCCCAAGCACGTCGCCTCGCGCACGCTGCACACCGCGACATGGAACGCGACCATCATCAAGGGCGATGTTGCCGAGGAGGTCCGTCGGCTCAAGCAGGACGACAGCGGCGATCTCCTCATCGGCGGCAGCGGCCAGTTGATCGACTACCTCACAGGCCAAGGGCTCATCGATGAGTACCGTCTGATGATCCATCCCATCGTGCTCGGCACCGGCACCAAGCGCCTCTTCACCACCACACCGAAGCGCACATTCACGCTCGTTGACACACTGCGCTTCCCCACCGGTGTTGTCGTCAACACGTACCATCCCACGCCCCCGCCGCCTGCCGGATCGTAAGCGCAGTGCATATCGACCAACAGCACAAGGAGAACCAGCCATGTTGGCGGACACAAGGCATTCAGCGGTTTCGCAGTCGACGACCTCGAGAAGGCGCGCCAGTTCTACGGTGACAAACTCGGGCTGAAGACTTCAGAGCAACGCGGTCTGTTGATCCTGCACCTCGCGGGTGACCGCGACACCGTCGTCTACCCCAAACCGGACTTCGTCCCGGCGACCTACACGATCCTCAACTTCGAGTTCGACGACATCGACAAGGCGGTGGATGAGCTGTCCGGTCGCGGCGTGCGTATGGAGAGGTACGACGGCTTCGAGCAGGACGAGAAGAACATCCACCGTGCCGGCGGCCCGTACATCGCCTGGTTCACCGACCCTGCCGGCAACACCCTGTCCGTGCTTCAGCAGCGGTAGACCATGGGCCGCTCATGACGACGACTCCTGACGGCGACCTTGCGGACTCCGGGAGAGCGGTTTGTCCCTGACGACCCCCGACCCGCCGCGCTATGGTATCGACCGCCTCAGTAGGGCTCATGGAGGGTACTGGTCATGGCATGGAAGCTTGAAGGCACCTATTTCGAAAACTGCAACTGCGACTGGGTGTGCCCGTGCAGCGTGACCAGCATGGTGTCACCGGCCAACCAGGAGCGCTGCCAGGCGGTCCTCATCTACCACGTCGAGTCGGGCGAGATCGAGGGTGCTGACGTCAGCGGCTACACGGTGACTGTCGTCGCCGACACGCCGCGACAGATGACCGACGGCAACTGGAATCTCGGCCTGATCGTCGATGCCAAGGCGTCGGAGGACCAGGCTGACCGTCTGGCCGGGGTCTTCTCTGGTCAGAAGGGAGGGCCGATGGCCGCCCTGGCCCCGCTCGTCGGTAACGTGCTCGGCATCGAGCGCGCAGCGATGGAGTTCAGCGACAACGGCCTGCGCCACTCTGTCCGTATTGGCGATCAGGTCAACATCGAGATTGAAGACTTTGTGCCGCCTGGCCTGGGCGGCGACACCCCAACCCGGCTGACCGGCGTCTTCCACCCTTCGAACACCACGCTGACCATCGCCAAGCCGGTGAGCTCTCGGATCAATGCCTTTGGGATGGAGTTCCACAACGACGGGCGCAGCGCGTTTTCGGCGCCGTTCGCATGGCAAGGGTAGGCGCCTCCTCTCAGAGGACGTAGCGGAGCGCCATGACGGACTCGACGCCGCGTGTGTATCGAACCGGCAGGATCTGCTATGTGGAGACTCCCGCCGTCGGCAGATCAGCGGCATGTGGGTCGTCGGCCGTCCGCCGGCAGCCGAGCCCGGCTTGGTGGTGTCGGTGATGCTCGCCGGCGCCACCGACGCGATCGTCGCCGCGCCTGGTGTCAGCCGGATCCTCGTCGGGCGGCGTGGCGGCATCGGTCATGGGAAGTGGGAGCGCAGACTCCCTCGGCCATGAATGGCATCCACGACCTCGGCGGGAGCCAGGGCCATGGCACCGTCGTCATCGAAGCGGACGAGCCGGTGTTCCACGCCGAGTGGGAGGGCCACGTACGCGGAATGTTCACCAGCCTACTGGGCGCCGGCGTCTTCAATCTGGATGAGTTCCGTCACGCGCAGGAGCGGCTCCCGCAGGCCGACTACCTCACAACCAGCTACTACGCGCGCTGGCTGGCCGCCATTGAGCTGCTGCTCGAGGAGAAGGGCGTCTCTGACGGTGTTGACCCGCGTGCTGGCTTGGCGTCCCCGCCCGAGACGCGCCAGCAGACGCGCTTTGCGCCCGGCGATCGTGTCGTCACCCGCAACATGCAACCCCCAGGCCACACGCGGCTGCCGCGGTATGCACGTGCCAAGCACGGCGTCGTCGAATCGGTCCGCGGTCCCTTCCTGCTCCCCGACACCAATGCCCATCTCCGCAGTCGCAACTGGGAGCCCGTGTACACGGTGGTCTTCGCCGCTCGCGAGCTGTGGGGTGCCCCCGACGGCGGCCGTGACTCCGTTAGCATCGACCTCTGGCAGAGCTACCTGGAGGAGGACCGCGATGAGTGAGGACCACGGCCGCCACCCTGAGCCGCCGTCGGGCCTGGCCGAGCGCACGCTCGCATTGGAGTCCCTGCTCGTCGAAAAGGGTCTGCTCACCCACGAGGCAGTCGACGGCGTCATCGACGCGTTCGAGCACGACACCGGCCCCATGCGCGGCGCACGTGCCGTGGCGCGGGCCTGGGTCGATCCGCGGTTCAAGGAGCTGCTGCTGACCAATGCGCGCGATGCGCTAGTGTCCTGTTTCCGAAGTAATTGATAAAATAGTGGG
>JRHI01001902.1_pt1 | contig 15816 bp, 14 predicted proteins | sample 215371 | NCBI WGS metagenome assembly JRHI01 (sample SAMN02929681, study PRJNA255918) | sediment metagenome | biome: cave system; feature: Ice Cave; material: Sediment; isolation source: sediment from deep within a dark volcanic ice cave with no known source of... ...
TTGAAAATCCCCGCCCGAAGGGCGGAATACTCACTAACGGAGAACGTCGCTTCTCCATTTCAGGCTGAACCAAGACAGCAGCTCAAGCCACCATTCCCGGTTACAAAGGGGAGTTCTCTTTCACGGTCGCGGATGAATCGATCAAAAGTCTTCCCCGGCTTCCGCTGGGACGGCATCGATTGGACAAGAAGCGAGGTTCTCTTGCGCTTGGGTTGGGTGCTTGCCGCGTTAGCTCTCGTTCTGCTGGCCGCCACCTTTTTTGATAGGTTCGACTCTGCTCGATCACGTTGGCGCTCCCCCGCAAAGCTAAAGAAAGGAGGCGCAGCGTCCGAAGCAGACCTGGCGTCCTCTGGCGCGGGAAGTCGGGCGGCCGTTCCAATTCGTCTGGAGCCACTTCGCGAAGCCGCGTATGCCCCTAACTTGGCGCGTATCTGCGTTGCGGAGTTACGCTTGGCCGTGAAAGGCTATCGCTGGTGGTGGTACGCAGTGGCCGCCGGTTTGTTAATTGCGCAATTCGCAGCGCCGCTCGATGTCTCGCGCGGGCCGCTTCTCACCGCTGCATGGATTTGGCCCATCCTTATCTGGTCTGCGCTAGGTACGCGGGAAAATCTCTTCGGCACACAGCAACTTCTCTTTTCGTGCCCCAGGATTTTGTTGCGGCAGCTTCCTGCCGTTTGGTTAGCCGGGGTTGTCATCGCAGTGCTGTCGGGAGGCGGGACAGCGTTCCGTCTTGCCATCGCGGGACAGAAAACCGGCCTCCTCGCATGGGGCGTGGGCGCCCTATTTGTACCCTCGCTCGCACTAGCCCTTGGCGTGTGGAGCGGCACGAGCAGATTTTTCGAAGGATTTTACACAGCGCTCTGGTACATCGGGCCGCTCAATCGCATGCCGGGGATCGACTTCACGGGCGGGGGAAGTGGTGCGCGAGCGGGCCGGTTTGCCATCGTCTATTTGGGCATCACTGCCATACTTCTGGGAGCCGCCTTCTTCATGCGGCCCCCGCCAGCTCCGCGGAACATAAAGGCAAGCTAGCTTTGCCCCGCTAAGCTACCAACGAGGTTCGACTCGAGTCCCCTGTCGACGATGAATATCTGCCTAAGTTTTTAGAGGGCCACCCTTGTACTTGTGGAGGGCCACTTGGCTCTATGTAGAAGTGATCGTGCTCGGTGTCTAGATTGCAGCCATCGCGCCCTAACGCCCGGATGGTCGGCAATCCGGAAGTAATGACCTGTTCGGTGATAAGTTCCGAGTAGCCCGTCATCCGTCCGCAATCGGCGGAAACCGCCAACGGAGCTTCAACTTATTCAAATCTCTCAATGCGATCTCTGGCAGGCGAGAGATCCAAAGCGTTGAACGTTCTCGACGAGCTGAAGGCGCTGTCCAAGCAAGGGTACGTCTCTCCGTTGGACTTCGCCGTCGTCTATACTGGGCTTGGCGATCGAAATTCCGCGTTCCAATGGCTGGAGAAGGCGTATAAGGAACGTACGATGCGGATTCAGGAACTCCCGGAACCGCTCTTCGACAGCCTGCGTTCCGATCCACGCTTCCCGGATCTCATGCGGCGCATCGGCCTCTCACCTTAAGGGCGCACGGACTACCTAGTTGGCAGTCATGCAGCACACGATTGGTTCGGGATGAGCATGAACAATTCGGCGTGCGTCCACATGTTCAAGACCCACAACCAACCCCCTTTTGGAGGATAACTCCCTCGATACGGCGTTGTGGAAAACGAAGGACGAGCTTCTGGGCGAGTTGTTGGCAACTCTTCCACAATCCGATAAGGGAAGAGTTGCCCGTCATCCGACAGAAATAACCAAAGATCTGGTCAACACTGCCCAACTTCTCAATAGCTATTCAGATTCGGATTAGCGGCTTCCGGCAGTGACTGGTATAAGCTGTGGGGATTGTGATGAAGCCTTTCGTATTTGCTCTCTGTGTTGTGTTTGCGTGTGGCGCTCTGAGCGCGCAGCAGGCTGTCTGGCAGCCATCGCCAGGACATGCGCAAGTGCCGATATGGCCGGGAGAGGTGCCTGATTCCCAGCCTGTCGCGGGGCCGGAGTTCGATTCCGACGGTGGGGTGGGTAACGTCTCGCGGCCTACGATGACGGTCTATTCGCCAACGGCAAAAAATACGGGCGCTGCGGTCGTGGTGTTTCCTGGCGGGGGCTATCAGACTCTGGCCATCGATTTTGAAGGCACGGAGGTCTGTGATTGGCTGACGCCCAAGGGGATCACGTGCGTGCTGTTGAAATACCGCGTGCCGGGTGAAGGACTGTATCCGAAGCCGACACCGTATCCGGAATCACCGATGGCGTTGGAAGATGCGCAGAGGACGCTGGGGCTGGTGCGCTTTCACGCCGCGGAGTGGCACATCGATCCGCACAAGATTGGAGTGCTTGGGTTTTCGGCAGGCGGGCATCTGTCGGCAGCGATGAGCACGCACAATGAGAAGCGTTTGTATCCCGCCGTAGACGCCGCTGACAAAGAGAGCTGCCGTCCGGATTTTGCGGTGGTTATTTATCCGGGCACCTGTCGCTTCCCGCTGCGGAATGGGATGCCAAGCAGGGCACCAGAAAGTTTGTGGTTCGTCATCCGGCGACTGGCGATAAAGATCTTGCGTTGAATCCCGAGATTCCTGTCACTCGCCAGACGCCGCCGACGTTTTTGCTGCAGGCCGAGGATGACCACGTGGATAACGTAGACGACTCGCTGGCTTACTACATTGCGCTGAAGAAGGCCGGAGTTCCGGTGGAGATGCATTTGTACGCGCAGGGCGGGCATGCGTTTGGTCTGCGGCGCACGAAGTTTCCGATAACGGGATGGCCTCAGTTGGTGGAGACGTGGCTGGGGACGATCGGGATGATTTCGGAATAGCTGTAATTCCCGAGTGTCGGCAACCCGGAAGTTATGGCTAAAGTTGCGATAGGTCCTGATATTGATAAATCGGAAATTCCCATCGGAATGTTATCCGAAGATTGGTTTATTAAGTTCGAGTCTAACTTCAGAACGTTTCTAACAGATGCAAAGAACCAGAGAGCGATATGCGTACACGAAGGCGCACACTCTGTTTTCCTAGTGAGATCAGGGGGGCAAGACATAAAACTAAGCGGACCTAGACTGTTTCTTAGGAACAACAAGCTCGTTGCTCATTCCGCGACTGTCAAGGCCAATTCAATCGACAGGCAATACCTCGACACGTTTAGCGTGTCGCAGAGCATTAGCGCCGCAGCGCAAGCTTTTGCAGCCGGTTGCGCCGCCGTGGAAGAGTTGCTTGAACTGGAGTACTCCGGAGCATCGGATGATTTTGATCTCTTTCAACTTTGGTACGACCCGACTCGTACTAAGTACAACCTGCCTGAGACCGGCGAAACCACTTGGCCGAAAGTCAAAGAATCCGTCAAACAAACTCTTCGTAAACAACCTCAAATTAAACAGGCGATATTGGCTGAAGCTGACCGCTTCCACGAGATTCTATTCTCTTGATCTTGCATCGCCACGAATAAAATCTAGTTCCTCTTGTCGCTTTTCTTCTGACAACGCATCTAAGTAATTCTTCATAATTTCATTACCACACAAAGTATCGGGCAACACAAATATTTCAATGATGCTTTGGACGTTCTTAACCGCTTTCTTCTCCTGTTCTGTCACGTCGCTTCCTCGTCCGGTGAAATCTCGGACCTTTTTGTTCACTAAACGCCTTGAATATGGATCTTGGCAGAAAGAAGAATGGGACAAATTGGAAACAGAGCCATTCCCAAAAAGCGAGAAAAGCTAACGCTTAATCCATTAGAAGCTGTTTCATCATTTCTCAAGATCAAGCCAGAACCAAAGAAAAAGCCGAAGCGGCATGCTTGAGATTGCTGGCGGCATCATCCTTGCATTTGTGCTCTTTTGGACGGGTGTAATTGTCCTGGGGATTGTAGTTCACGTGTTCAGTGCGCTACTCGAGAAGAAAACTAAATGATCCTTTACATAGAGGTGCTTTGTGGACGTAGAACGGGGCGAACGAGCTTTACTCGCTATAATCTCAAAACACCTAGAAGTAACCGAGAAACTTTTAGAACACTACACTAAAGTTGCGGAGGCCGTTCGCCTTCAACCGGACATTGCAACACGTCTCCCGGCATTTCAAACACTGCCAACACTGCAAACGCTGCGTTCTTCCACTTGCCCAACTGCGTCAACAAGTTCAGTCCATTCTTGATCAGATATAGGTCATTTTCCTGTCACGGCTTCCGTATGGGTTTGTTAAACTGAGAGCCACGCGCGTAGCTTTTTACGCTGATTTCTTTTCCTAGCCTCTATTGACAAAAGAATATATTCACTTATACGGCTAACCAGCCTAACGTTCGTCACGTTCCCCTCTTTTGTGAAGGCGGTTTTATGCAGGCATTCCTGCGAATTCTGTGTACGGTTGTCCTCGTAACTGTACAGACCAATCCGGCTAGTCAAGCAGGAATTCTTGAGGATTCCCCGCAATTGGGTGCGATACCCATGCTAGAGGATGGGACGCCGGTTAGATTGCGTATTTCGCAGACGGTCTCTTCCGCGGACGCTCATGTGGATGACCGCATCTCCTTTGAAGTCCTAGAAGAAGTCAAAGTGGGGGATTTGCTCGTCATTCCCAAAGGCGGTGTGGCATGGGGCACGGTAACAGAAGCTCAGTCAAAACGAAGAATGGCTAGGGGCGGCAAACTGGAAATAGTAATGGATTCCGTTCGACTTGCAGATGGGCAAAAAGCAGCCTTGAGGGCCGTAAGGAGTGCCAAGGGCGGCGGTCACACAGGTGCAATGACAGCGGGTATTGTTGCTGCCGGACTTCTATTTTGGCCTGCAGCCCCATTTTTTCTGTTTATGCATGGGAAGGATATTTTGATTCCTAAAGGCGCGGAAGTTCCGACATTTATCAACGGTAATTTCAAGTTAGAAGCAATCAGATTCAAGGGCGATGCTCCAGCTGTAGTTGCAGCAACTCAAATGGTCGAGACCACGAAGACAGGCAGCTCGATCGTAGCTATTTTGTCCACGCCGGCGGGGGCGGATATTTATCTCGACAAGAATTTTGTTGGCAATACACCTACCTCGACCAATATCGCGCCTGGCAAGCATTCAATCTCGGTCAAAAAGGATGGATTTTGGGAATGGCAGCGCGAAATTACTCTCTCCGGCGGCAATGTTAATTTAACCGCAGATCTAGTCCAAGTGTTGGATGTCCCGAAAAATGCGCCAGCAAGAGCCACGGTGGCTACCGCTATGGTGGAAAATTCGTCCAGACCCGTCCAAGCCAAAATTAACGGCTCGACCCCGCCAGGTCGGATAGGAGTTTATACGAATAGCGCGCAGTCCGGAGGCGCTACCATCACAGCACTGGCGCCGGAGGGCCCAGCCGCGACAGCAGGTTTGAAAGTCGGGGATACAATCTTGAAATTAGACGCCAACGTGGTGAACGGCGAAGATTTTGAGTCGCGAATCTCCTCTTACAAATCGGGAGAGAAAGTGGTGGTTACGTACATGCGCGGCAGTTGGCGGAGCCTGGTGTTGGTAGTTGTGGGTACGGACGCTACGCTGTGAGCAGTCTCACGAAATATTTACAGCTGGTGAAGGAAGTAGTCTGGGTGCATCTTTCCGCAAAAGGTCGCTGTCATGATGAAACGTAAAGTTATTCTGACAGGCTGCCAGAACCAGAGGCCGATTTTGGGTCAAGCAGCTAGGTTGTATGCATGGGGTGGATTGAGTTAGTTCGCCGTAGTGCCTGGCAATTAGCCCGATTAGTTGGCCGATCAACCGTGGAATCCCCAGTCCAAGGATTCTCCCGCTATATCTCTATATAGATACGGATACACGATTCCACCATAACGGCTTCGATGAGGATGATATTTTTTAATTTGGAATCGTCAGGCAAAATGATGGAATGTCTCCTCGAACCAGGCCCCCAGGAGCGACGCGATGAAATATCTGAAGCCACTCGTAAGCACAATTTTTTGTTTGTTGGCTGTTGTCCGGGGCTCCGTGGTTTTTGGAACCGAACCCCCTGCGCACACTGAAGGTACCTATGTTGACGAGTTCCCCTCGCTGCCCCTCAGCGCCGATTCTTCAGTAAACGCAGTGAAGGATTGGGCGACCAAGCGGTCCGACCAGCTAGATACCGCTTTTAATACCTCCACGGCACACTTTCAATGGTCCAGCGCATTGCGGGAAGCATTTTTCTTCACAGGCTCCATGCATGTGTATCGACTCGCGTCCGAGTCGGCGACCCGTGACGCGTTGCACGGGCACTGGTGGCGTAACTACAAACATTCCATCGGCGAGCTACGCGGCTGGGATGACGGGGACGCGTTTCTGACCAGTTACATCGCGCACCCAATGGAGGGCGCGGTTTTCGGCTACATCGCTCAGCAAAATGATCCCCGTTACAGCCAGGTGATGTGGGGTGACGGAAGGACTTACTGGATTGGGCGTTTGCGGACGCTGGCTTTTTCCGCGGCATTGAGCACGCAGTGGACACTGGGGCCACTGAGCGAGGCCTCGATCGGAAACGTCCAGCTTCGCGATTCCCCAGGCTTCGTCGATCTCGTTGGCACCCCCGTGTTTGGCACGCTGGTTATGATGGCGGAGGATGCTGCCGACCGCTACCTGGTGATCGGACTGGAAAATCGTACCGCGAACAAGACCGTTCTATTGCTAGCCCGATGCTTTTTGACGCCAACTCGAGCGTTCGCCAATACCCTGGCTTTAAAGCATCCCTGGCATCGCGATGGGCGCATTGGAATTTTCGGCGCAAACAATGAGTTACGCCAGGAATTGTTGCGCGCATACAACGAGGGTACCGGCAGCAAAATTTATGAATACACCGCACCGCGAAAATCGACCGAACTAAAATCATTTCCGCGTATAGCTCCCATTGAGCTCGAGAGTTCGGCTCATTATGAAACGTTTCTTGGCGGCGGAAGCTGCGTCGGTGGCGGCGGGTCCGGCGCCCTTCGTATACACCCGCGGTGGCAAATTGTTTCCGAGGTGAACGGACGTCTCGTCGTTAATATGCCCTCCAGTGAAAGCGGAGACTCCATGCGGTACCTGGCGGGCACCCGCTGGACGCCGCGAGCCGCTGGACGTATGTCACCCTATCTGCAGGTCATGGTGGGCGGACGACGCATCACCCACGAAATTGACGATCCCATAAAACGTGACAAGTTAATGGGGGAGTGGGCCGATGGGCAAGGACCGATTCACTATCCGAAACGCAGCGACTGGTCCAGAGAGCGCCAGGAAAACGGATTGGCCGTTTCGGCCGGCGGAGGATTGGATATTGCCTTTGGCCGAGCTTTCGCATGGCGACTCGGAAACCTCGAATACACCCACTCTTGGCTTGGAGATGCGGACCAGATTCACGCTGCTAATAGCTTGCTAATCTCGTCGAGTCTGATTTTGCGGATTGGAACTTGGTAATGGCTACGCTTACTTGAGATAATCTAAGGTAGCAGCGCAATGGCACTCTATTTTTTGAATAGATCCCCAGCTTAGAGGGTTTCCCAAAAATTTGATCCGCTTTAGCATACTTATGCCGGTGTATAACCGCGAGCAATATGTCGGACAAGCGGTAGAGTCTGTATTGTCTCAAGGATTTAGGAATTATGAATTCTTCGCCATTGATGCCAATGGCCTCGCAAGACCATTGTCCGGTAACGCGTGCCAGCTCAACCGGTCAATGCAACACCCATCTAGTCGGTTGATCCGACAATACTTCTAATAGAGTGCCGAATTTTCAGGCGCACCCAATCAGACCCAAACAGGGCAGTGTACCGGTTAAATCATCACTTGCGAACGAATTTAGCCTTTSAGAATCCTGCCAGTAGACTTCAAACGAGTGTTGCGTCGCCCCATTGAGACCACCCGGCTAATCAGGCAAGTGGAATTGGCGTGAACTTTCGCTTTCTTAAATGCGGCGCTACTTTGTAATCATGCCACAAGCAATCCGGTCCCCAGCATCTCCAGCGGGGTCCGTCTTCATGTCATCGGCTTTTGCGTGAATAACGATAGCCGTTCCTCCATTGCTGAAAAGCGAATGGTTGTCGTCGCCAAGGTTTACATCCTTGTTCGTGAGCTTGAGCTTCGCCTTACCGTCAGCATTCACGGTGAAGTTGCCCATGTCACCGGCATGGTGACCCTCGGAATTCTCCAAACCGTGCTTCTTCCCGTCTGGATTGAAATGTGGACCGGCGGATTTGAAGTCTGGTGGATCGCACTTAGCGTTCTGATGGAAGTGCAGCGCGTGCTCGCCTGGCGACAGATTTTCGAGATTTAGCTCTAAACCCACGCCGCCGCCCACGGAGTGATCCCATAGAATGACCGAACCGACGCTCTTACCCTGGGCGTCGATGAGGTGGACCATTGTTTTAGCCGCAAGCGAGAGCGAAAAAGCCAACAAACAAAGCGGCAATGCAACTGCAATTACTTTTCTTTGTTTCGCGCTGCGGATTATAGGTTGGCTGCAGGAACTACCATGCTTCTCATTATTGGGACTCACGCTTAATTCTCCTCAAGGCAGAATTGGCCGGTATTTCAAAGCTGATCATACGCGCATTTAATGCCGGGGGTTATACCCACAGAGATGCATGCTCGCCGGGCACCAGCAGGAGATTCAAGCCGAGCGGGATCGGAAGTTGGACGCGGCGAAGGAACAGCGGAAGAATCGCCGCCAGGGGGCGGCGTGATGGATGAAACGGATTGCTCCCGTTAGCCGACAATGCAGAATTAACACAGCGGCAAGGCCAAGCATATAGTCAACGAAGCGAATCGCCGCGCTTCCGTGAGGAGTCCCTGCATTTCGGTATGCGCGCGGCGGTGGACCAGGTCCTCTGGCGTTCGGCAACGCGCGGCTCACTGATAGGCGCGCCGGCCGGCGATGGTTGTTTTGCCGGGAGGAGTGCAAGCAGCGTGACTCCAATCACGCCAAAGATCACAATGTCCTGGGGGCTATCCTTCCTGTGCATCCCGTGCGCCACGGCCTGCGCCGACATGATTGTCATCGTGAACCCATGGGCAAGGCTTGACCACGCCCCATAGGCGATCATCAAGCGATGCTTGGCCGGCTGATTAACGGCCACCAACAGACAGACCCCAAGCGCCGTGTTAAGGCTCAGGAACATCGGCATGACGTCACTATGCCCGCTAAGCCATCTAGAGTGCCACAGATCGTCGAACAGGAGATAGCCCCAAAAGCAATAAAACAAGCCCACCAACACCAACACTACCTGTAAGGCGCGCTCACGTTTCATACCGTCCTCCGTTTTGTGCGATGCAAGGTTATTACCACCTTTTTTACTTCAGATTGTGCGATTGTCAGCTGTGATGCGTCCGATACTGGAACCCTGCGAGCATCCGCAGTGTGAGCAGAATGCTTCTCCCCCTCGAATAGGCTTGCCACAGGAACTGCAAGGCCCAAGGAGAGGCCCTCGGAACACAAAATAAAGGATGAATCCAATCAAATTGGGTATGAGGAAAGCGGCAATCACCCAGGCCCAAGCAGGCATTTGACGCCTTTTTGCGTCCCCATAAATATATCCGAGGGCAAGGAAAAAAGCCGCGGTGAAGACGCCAAACGTCAAGCCAAACCAAAGCGCTTCTGGCATGGTACTGAGAAATCCTTTGGAAGCAAGTAAGGAACGGCCCTGGCTGGAAGCAAAATAGACTACCCAAATCGGGATCGCCAGTGCTGCGATGACCATTGCAGACCTGGGTAGAACATTCCGTCTTGCGGTTCTCAACAAGACAGCCGCAACTACAAGCCCGGCCAAGAACGCTATCAAAAGCACCGCCGATTGCTGTGTCATGCAATACCTCGATTCTCAAGAGGCGCCGCGACCAGACGTAAGGCCGAGCAAAAAGATGGCAGCAGCCAAAAGACGAGCACGCCTGCCTGGACTTGAGCAGTGTCGAAATGCATTGGGACCGTCAGGAGCTTGGCCACCTGGTAGACAAGTGCCGATCCCACAATTGACATCGAGAGCGCTACAGCAAATGCAGCCCAGACCTTGAATTGCACGTTGTGCTGGCGCATTGTCTCGGTATGATGCGCAAGAATCTCACGGACCTGGGCATTCGAATCTGGTTCACTCGTAAAGGTGAATTCCCGCAACCCCCGAATCGTACGCGCAGTTAGCTCGAGGTAGCGCTTGCAGCCATCACAGTCGCGGATGTGGTCATGGATGAGCTGTCTTTCGCCCTCTGAAACCTCTTCTACGAAAGACCTGTCGATAAGCTCGCGAAATCTCTTGTCACCCTCCATGCGAATCACCCTCCTCAAATGCGGATCTCAGTGCTGCAAGACCGCGATAGATTCTGGACGTCACCGTTGTAGTAGGGGCGCCCAAGACCTGAGCCATCTCCGCAAGAGACAGGTCTTCTTGAAACCTCAGCAGCAAAGCCTCGCGATACAGCGGTGGCAGAATCTGCAGCCGGCCGGCCAGACGCGTTGCGTCTTCGCTTCGGGCCACGGCTTCGAATGGGGAAGGATCGGAAGAGGGTAACAGCAGCATTGCATCGCGATCATTTGGCAAGGATGCTGTTGCCACCGCTTTTCGTTTTTTCCGGAGGTAATCTATTGCCAAATTGCGGGCGATCGCGAATAGCCATGGATCAAACCGCTGCCGCCCGTTGTACTGGCTGCCCCGTTGCAGCACGCGAATCCAGGTCTCCTGCGCAAGGTCCTCCGCATACTCTCGCCTCCCGGTGAGGTATAGCAGGTAGCGCACCAGTCGATGCTGATAGCGCTCCACCAGGTCTGCAAGAAGCTCCATATCCCTCTCACGTAAGCCTCGCGCAATCTTTGCCGTTTCGGTTTCGGCTGTCGTATTCAATGTCATGGGAAGAGCCGACATATATCCTGTATACGATCAAACCCCGGCGGATTACTCAACTTTTGACCGAAAAATCACGCTAAGATTTGCCTCGGACGGATATCGGATCAATGGGCGGCAAGGGCCTGACATGTACAACTCGTTTATTGGCAGACCCCAAATAACATAGATAGTTGTCGAAACCAGGCGATCACAACTCACGATTCGGGTCTGGCCGGTCTGGGTTCCGGCGGAGTCACGGGCAAACCGGATGTTGAGAAACGGCAGCTCGTTGCGGAGTTACAATGATTTTGCCGGGCGAAACGGAAGCGGGCACTGCGGGGACGCAACCATGCCGAGGGATATCCCGGTGGGCTCATCGAGACGATGAACGGGGGCGTGAGAGCTCGTTCTTGCGCCGCCCAACCTCGCGCCGCCCAACCTCCATCGGATCGAAAGACCCCATGCCTTGAAAATCCCCGCCCGAAGGGCGGAATACTCACTAACGGAGAACGTCGCCTCTCCATTTCAGGCTGAGCCAACACAGACTAAGCCTAGTTTTCGCACGATTGCCGCGAGCAGTTCCTGATTCTTGCGCTCTGCTGCGCCCCTCCAATACATCAGCAAGTCTTCTCAGCGATTTCCTGCTTTTGCGCGCAAGAAACTGCGGCGAGAGCTTTCTGAGTGCAGGTAATATCCGCGTCTGCATTCATCGCGGTGTGGGTCTGGGTATTCAGTGTAGACGTTTTCCGCCGAATGACTTACAGCCCTAACCTCTTCTAGGCTGTTCGATTCCTTGCCGATGTACTTGATCTCATCGATTCGAACATGCCGCCTCTGGAGCAAATCAATTGTTTGCTTGCCGCAAGGCTTCCCGCTGGCGTCGGCATACTTCGATTCCGGATGGAGTTCGTAATCGTGCAAGACGTCGTGGTAGGTTTTCACCCGCGCGGTGTGGCGGTCGCCGTGATGTCCAGTTGTTGTGATCCTGTGCCGTACCGCTAAAGATGGTAGAGGATGGCGGCGGTTACAAGCTGTATTCAGGAAAAAAGTGGGTCAAGATCGAACGCAATAGAATCAAGCGCTACCGCGGTAGTTGCTACTGGACGCGCCTTTGAGTTTAGTGGGTCAACGACTGAAACGGACCGAGCAAGGTTGCGATACCGGCACGCTTGCGGAGTTCGCTCAGCAGGGCATTGGCGGCATTCTGATAAGTTTTGCTGGGATCCGAAGGATCCGCCCATACGGCGTCGTAAATAATCTGTGCGGCCTCTTTCAAATCCATGTGGAATGCGCCCTCGCAGACGTCTAACTGCTCTTGCAGGCGCTCGTAGCAGGGCTTGCAAATCTCGGCGTTGGCCGGAACTCCGGAATGATTTTCCCCCAAATTGCAGATCGAAGGCGGAGAATTCACCACTTCAGCGTGGGCCGCAAAGAGCTGGGATTTGAACTGGCGGAGAAACTCCTCACGCTCTTGCTCGATCACCGCCGCATCGGGTGCGAACGTCGTTTCGGCAGTGACACTGGCCACCACCGGAGAAGACTTCGGCACGACCGGCGATACGCGCTCCCTGCAGTGACATGTGGGACAGATGTCGAGGTCGGCGGGATAGTATAGGTGGCACTTCGAGCAAGGCAGTCCGTAGCCAGCCGGTTTGCGGATAGCTTCTGTCGAGGGACTTGGCGCGACAGATGGCTCCATGCGGCGGATGCCGTGTTCCTGCGGCAGTACAGACGCCGCAGCTTTGTGGCCTGCAACTGCGGATTGGGATCGTGTCAAATCCATTACGGTCTCCCCATAATGTCGTCGAGCTTTTTGGTCAACGCCAGCCGCGATCACCAGCTAGTCTTTAGTTTATGCAGCAAGCCCCGCATCGCCGAACACCACTAGTACAGTGAGATGGACTGTCCGTTCGGGCGGTGTGCGTGGCTTGTTTACGCCTCTAACGGGAACTCGTGTCTTTCATCAGCTTCAGCAATTCCTCGCGGCGCGCGCGATACAGCGTCCGGCCGGGATCTAGTCTGGAGGCCAGCTCGACTTCCGACAGAGCCTCTTCATAGCGATCCATGCTTGTAAGACACGCCGCCAGGGAGAAGTGATTGTCGGCCGACGGGCTGAGACGAAGCGCCTCACGGAACTCCTTCTCGGCAGCTTGCACTTGCTTCTGCTGGAACAGGGCCGTGCCGAGAAAGTGATGCGAAACATCCGAATCGGGATTGAGCGAAACCGCCAGACGAAACTCGCGCAAAGCCTCTTCCGGCTTATCATCCAGTAGCAACGCCTGGCCGAGGACGCGATGTTCCGTGGCGCCAGTCGGATTCTGGCGCAGAGCCAATTGCAATTCCGCAACCGCTCTGTCGTAATTCTTTTTCGCCATGTAAGCGCTGGCGAGGCAACTGTGCCCTGACTCCCACTCGGGATGCTGGCGATAGAGCTCGCTTAGTTCTGCCACGGCCTCGTCAAATTTTTTCTGGTCGCAATAGGTGTTGCCCAAGTTGTTGCGGATCGACGGCTCCTGCGGAGCGATGCGCTTGGCTTCGCGATACTCATCCACCGCCTCGACCAGCTTTCCTTCTTTATGCAACACCAACGCGAGATTGGAGTGAGCTTCCCAGAAAGCCGGCCGCAGTTGAATAGCCTTGCGGTACGCCGCCAACGCGCCGGGCAAGTCTTCCTCAGCATTCAGGGCGATGCCCATGTCGAAATAAGTGTCGGCGTTGTGAGCATTGCGGGCCAGAGATTCGGTGAACGCATGAACGGCTGCCCGGTATTGACCGTTGGAATAAAGTCCGAGCCCCAAGACTTGATAAGCTTCCGCACTCTGTGAATCCATGCTCAGTGCCGTACGGGCCTCGGCAATCGCGTTCGGTCCGTCATCGAGGCGATAGAAAATGTAGGCAAAGGCGCCGTGATTTTCCGGCAGGTCGGGCATGAGGCGGGCCGACTCTGCTATTTCGTCAAAAGCATCGTCCCACTGATCCTGTAGCCGGAGCATGGCCCCCAAGGCAAAGTGCAGGGCCGCATTCTGCGGATCGGAGCGCACGGCGTCGCGCAGTCGAAGCTCGGCTTCGTGATAATGCTGGGCGCGCGCCTGGGCGGCAGCCGCTAACAAAGCGAACGGGATAGGAGCAGCGCTGCTCGCGGTATTTGGCGCTTTCGCCCCGGTCAGAGTGCGGATCAGGTTCGCATCAGCCCCGGCAGACTCCAACTGGCGCACTTGTTCTTTGGTCGGAAGACTGGTGATGCCTCGTTCTTGTACCAGCCGGACAAGGCGACTGCTGGGCACTTCTCCGATTAACCATGCTACGAGTTGTGTGACGTCGACTGATTGTGTCTGAGTGGAATTGGGCGCAGCGAATGCCGCCAGACTCAAGCTGAAGACAAAAACTACGACAATGAAGAATGACAAAAACTTGAATTTCACCGGACTCCCCGACGATGGCTTGCCTTGCTGTTGGCGCCGTTTGAGGAGTTGCGTCCAAAACGCGCCCGACAAAGCTCTTGGCAAAACCATAGCCCGACAGGATGGTCGAAGGTAAGATCACGGAGGTAACTAGCCCTAGGGCGTGGGAGGAGAAGTCTGTTTTTGATTTTGTTGTGAAGGGCGCATCATCGGATACGCGAAACTTTTGCTGTGACTCTGTTTTGGAAGAGTGCGGATTCAGCCGCGCCGTAAGGTGGTATCGCGCAACTGGCAACTACCCCCCGATATGTACCATCGTTCTCGACGCCGGCACGAAATCCGGCTCCCCGATGTGGTGGCGCTCTTCTTTCTTCTGCACTACTCCAGAAATGAAATCTTTAAGCTCTTCGTCGCTGGCCCCGCGGCGCATTTGGGCGTGCAAATCGTGGTCCCATATCGAAAATAGACAGGTACGGATTTTGCCGTCGCTGGTGATGCGGATACGGCTGCAGTGTCCACAGAAAGGGTGGGTGACGGGTGCGATGATGCCGATTTCTCCGACACCGTCGTCGAAGCGGTAGCGACGGGCAGTCTCCGATTTCGCATGCGGTATCTCGACTAGCGGGCGGTACTCCGCCATTCGGGTGAGAATTTCATCGAGCGGTACCACAGTCTTCGGGGACCATGTTCGTCCTTCTTCAAGCGGCATGAATTCGATGAAGCGCACGGTCACGCCTTCTTCACGTGCGAACTTTCCAAACGGGACAATTTGCTCTTCATTGAAGCCGCGCATCAGCACGCAATTAACTTTCACCGGCCCCAGACCGGCGTCGCGCGCGGCGCGGATGCCAGAAAGCACATGATCGTATCCATCAGCCACGCGCGTGATGCGGGCAAAGCGCTCGGGATCGACGGCGTCCATGGAGACAGTCACACGGGAAAGACCGGCATCCTTCAGCGGCTGTGCCATGTCGGCGAGAAGATGGCCGTTGGTAGTGAGGGCAATGTCGAGCGGCTCGCCGTTCAAGTCATCATCGAAATGCGGCCCGCCTAAATTCGATCCGTTAGTCGGGTCGTAATTGCTTGGGCTTGGATTGGTCGGGTTTGGAATGGCCGGGCCTTGAAAGGGCACGGCTTTAGCCGCGCCGTTACCATTTGAAGAAGAAGAGGGCTTTAGCCCCTGAGGTCGTAACTTAACCAGTTCGCGAACAAATTCCACCACGCCCTTGCGGAGGAGCGGTTCCCCACCCGTCAAACGGACCTTCGTGATCCCCATCCCCACCAGCACGCGCACCATGCGGAGATAATCCGCAAAAGGCAAGTCGCCATAGAGTGCGCCTTCATTCCCCGTGCGACAGTAGACACATTTATAGTTGCAGCGATCGGTGACAGAGATCCGCAGATCGGTAATGGCACGGCCGAATTTGTCGCGAAGTCGCAAGCTTGCCTTGTGGCCTTTAGCTCACCGGCGATTGTCTCTTAGCTCCGGTTGAGTCATGAGCTAAGAGCCAAGAGCTAAAAGCAGCTGAGGAAAAGAGACAGACAGGCGGGTACAATCCCGGCGGCTGTTTCCTTTC
>JRHI01001903.1_pt1 | contig 15805 bp, 16 predicted proteins | sample 215371 | NCBI WGS metagenome assembly JRHI01 (sample SAMN02929681, study PRJNA255918) | sediment metagenome | biome: cave system; feature: Ice Cave; material: Sediment; isolation source: sediment from deep within a dark volcanic ice cave with no known source of... ...
GCGTCGCCCTGCATCGTGCGGAACTTCAAGCACGCGAACGGCGCGCCGCCGATGCCCGGGCGGATCGAGCGATAGAGGATCGGGCCGCGCGAGCTGAGCCGCACGGCGACCACGATCGCCGCGAGGAGCGGGCTCAGCACGACCAGCAGCAGCGAGGCTACGAGCAGGTCGAAGGCTCGCTTGACGAGGAAGTCGATGCCCTCGAAGACGGGCGGCTTGAGCTCGAACAGCGGCACCGACTGACCGGGGACGAACTCGGCCCGGTGGATCAGGATCTCCATCGTCGAGGGCGCGATCCGCACACGGACGCCCCGCTTGTGGCATTGGTCGATCAGCTCGATGGCCTGCCGCTGGGGGAAGTCGGAGTCGGCGATGATCACCTCGTCGACCCGGTGCTCGGCGATCACCGCGTCGATCGCCTGGAGCGTGCCGAGCGAGCGCACGCCGTTGTCCGGCCGCGGGCTCAGCGAGACGAAGCCGACGACGTCGACCGCCGGATGCGGCCCGGCGCCGAGCGCATGCGCGACCGCCTCGATGTGCGCGCCGGTGCCGACGATCACCGTGCGGCGGCGGTAGCCGGCCGCGCGCAGGAGCAAGCCGGTGACCGACTCGTACACGTAGCGCAGCGTCGAGACGTAGACCAGCGCGAAGCTGAGCGAGCCGTAGAAGATGTAGTAGGAGCTGAACTGGTCGCCGTTGATCACCGCGAACGCCAGCGCGACGACCGCCACCTGGAACAGCGAAGCCAGGATCCGGGTCAGGCCTGGCCGGATCGACCGGTCGGCGTAGAGGCTCGAGCGAGCGAAGAGCAGCACGGTGACCAGGTAGGCGAAGGCGACGATCTGCTTTGTCAGGGCGAACACGCTGACGACGTCGAGATGGCCGCGGACGGCCGCCTTCAGCGCGAGCGCCGTGAAGATCGCGCTGAAGACCCCGACGAGGTCGAGCCCGAGCAGCGTGAGCACCCGGCAGAGGCGGCGCAGGGTGTCGAGGCGCAGGAGGAACGACAGCTGCGCCGGGCGGCGGGAGCGGACGTCGCGGTCGGAGAGCGCTGCGTCCTGGCGCATCAGGGCACCCGCCGAAGCCGGCGCTCGGCCGGTCGACTCGTCGACTGCTTCCTGGCGCTCTCGCACGCGGACTTCTCCCATCTCCCCCTCTCCAACGCGCAATTCTGGCAGATGTAGCGGTCAAGGGGTGCCGTACCCTCAGGGGCAGAGCGAGCCGGCCACATGGCCGGGATGCGAACCCACCCACCCCCACTCGGCATGGCGGATCTGAGCCGTGCCCCGGGTCGAGACAAGCTCGCCGAACTTCACCGCCCGGCATGACCACGTCGACATCGACGACGCCGTCGCGGTGCTCGAGCTGATCGAAGGCACCCGCGAGCGGCTCGGGGCGACCTTCACCCGCTTGCCCGACGACGTAGCAGTCGTGCTCCACTCCTCGCAGGTCGAGCTCTGCCTGGCGCAGCCGTACCTCCCCCTCGTCCTCCTGGCCACGGCGCCGGCCGGCCGCCGCTACCTCGCCGGCTGGTGCTCCCCGCGGGAGGTGCATGTCCTGGCACCACGGCTGCTCGAGCGCCGCGCCTCGGCGGTGCCCGGGTCGCGGGAGATGGCGATGCTCGGGCCGGCGACGCTGTACACGCAGCTCGTGCTCGCGGCGAACAACCGCGCGCTGCCGCCGCCGTTCCGCCCGGCCAAGCTGCCCCGCTACATCCGCTGGGCCTGGCTCACGACCGGCGCCGCCCAGTACTTCTCCGGTCAGGCCGCGTTCGCCCGACCGGCGATCGCCCGGCGTCTGCGGGAGGGGCGCGAGCCTTCGTTTCCCCCGGCCGTCCGGGACGCCGCGCTGCTCGGCGGATCGGTCTTCGAGCTGCTAGCCGCCGAGCACGGCGTCGGCGCCGCGGTCAGGCTGGCCTACGCGCCGCTCCGCGGCGATCCGCGCGACACCCTGGTCACCGCGTTCGCCGGACGGGCGGTCATCCACACGGCCGGCGCTTGGCGTGCCCACCTCGCCCGGCAGGCCGAGCAGCGCTGAGCCGCGACGCCGGACGGGCGCGTTTCAATCCCAGACGTGCGTTCCCATGAACAGGATCACGGCGACGACCGCGACCGCCAGGAGCAGACCCGCGAGGAGCCGGATCGGCGTCGTCGTCGATGAGCCGACCGGGTCCCGGCCGAGGATCTCGGCTTCCACGAGCACCTCACGGGCGGTCGGTGCCCCCGAAGCCGCGACGAGCACGTCGCGCGGGCCACCGGCCATGAAGTCGGGCACATCGAAGCCGGCCCGCCGGCGCAGCAGGCTCGGAATGCCCTCTTCCAGCAGCATCCCCTGGATGAACTCCGCCTCGGCCTGGTTGCTGGCCCCGGCCACCCGTGTCAGCTCTCCCTCGGTGTACTGCGGCTTGATCTTCCGGGCCCGCGCCTGGCGCTCGGTGACCTGCGCCTCCTGCGACTCCCCACCGCTGTGGACGAGCGGCATCCCACAGCTGCGGCAAAACCGCTCGTCGGCCGGATGGGCTGCGGCGCAGCGCGGGCAGGCGAGGGCGCCGCCGTCCATCAGACCACCGTGAGCTCGACTTCCGAGACCTTGGCGTCGACGATCCTGAACGCCCGGACGTCAGGCTCCTGACCGTGGACGCCGACGATCACGTAGAGCGCGTCCGGGTATGTCGCGAGGTTGATATCGGTCTGCGAGGGCAGCGGCGGGCTGCGGGTGTGGGAGTGGTAGATCGCCCCGAGATCCCAGTCGGCATCCTCGATCGCGTTGAAGATGCCGAGCATCTCCCGCGGATCGAGCACGTAGCGGAGCGGGCTGGCGGCGGTGTTGGTGGCCCGAAAGACACGCGTCGCCCGACCGTCCGCGGCGGCGATCATGCCGCAGCATTCGTTCGGCGCCTCTTCCTGGGCGTGGGCGATAATCTCGTCCAGCAGCTCGCGGGGAATGCGCATCGCGGCCGAGGCTATCAGCGCGCCATGCCGGTCTCATACGGTCCGGGGATCGGGTCGCGCCCGGCGGCCTCACGGACCAGCACGAGGTGCTGCGAGTCGCTGCACATGACTGCCCCGACCGTCTCGATCAGCTTGGCGTCGGAGAGGACCTGGATGTAGGAGTAGAAGCCGAGCACCTCGGCGTGCTCGAGGCCGTCGAGCGCCGCGAGCCCCGAAGGGCGATCGACCGCCGTCCGCACGGCCGGCAGCTTCGCCTCGACCTCGACCAGGCTCGGAGGAGCCGGCGGAAGCCCGCCGAGGTACTCGGCCTGCGTCAGCAGGGCCATCGCGTGCTGGTGCTCGTGGTCGGCCAGCTCGCCCAGCAGCCGGCGCAGCGCTCGACCGAGCGGCGCTCGCAGCGCCATAGCGGCGTATGCCACCGAGAGGGCCTGCTCGAGGCGCACGGCGTCGAGCATCACGCCCAGGTCGGCGCTCCCCTGCGCCGACGCGGCGCCCGGCCGGAGGAGCCCGAGCCCGCCGGCGGCGGCCACCGCCGCGAGGCCCCCGCCGACCAGCTCCCGCCGGCTGAGCACCCGGCTCTTCACGCCCGACCCCGGACGAGGGCGACCGCGAGCGCCGGCAGCCGCCGCGCCTGAGCGATCAGCACCGCGTGCTGAGCGTCGGTGTTGGCGATCGCCACAACCGTCCGCCGCGCCTCGAGGTCGCCGATCTTGGCCATCGCGTCGATCGCGGCGGCGATCGACGCGTCCTCGACCTCCGCCGCGAGCACGAGCGCCGCGGCGCCGTCGCGCGCGGCGAAGCCGTAATCGGCCAACGCGGCGGTCGGCCTGCCGCCGAGGCGCATCGTCTCGCCGGTCAGGGCGTTGACGTGCGCAACCGCCTGGCCGTGCAGGCGCTGGACGAGCGCCCGGTGGGCGCCGCCGAGGAGCCCGGCGGCGTGAGCGTAGGCGGCCAGCTTGCGGTTCGCGGCGCCCAGCACCGCATTCACGACGTCGGCGTCGGCGCCGTTGAACTCCGCGACGACGGGCGGCCGACGAGCCGACGAGCCGCACCCGCCGACCGCGACACCGGCGACCACGGCACACGTCCCGGCCCGGGCCAGCAGTTTGCGGCGCGAGACGCTCGCACCGAGGCGGTCATCCGCGGCCACAAGCGACCTTCAACCGACGGACGGAGCAGCGGCGCCGCGGGCGGACCCGCGGGTCACCACCAGAGGGTGCTCTCGAGGTTCTCGATCTCGTCGATCGGGAGCGTGTAGAGCCCGCTCGAGAGGTACTTCCAGCCGTCGTCGGCGACGACGAAGACGACGTTGCCCTCGTCGAGCTCGCCGGCGATCCGCACGGCCACCCGGGCGATCGCGCCGGATGAGACGCCGGCGAAGATGCCCTCCTCGTCGAGCAGCTTGCGCGTCCAGAGGATCGCGTCCCGGTTCGTGACAAAGATCTTGCGGTCGAGCAGCGCCAGATCGATGATCGGCGGAATGAAGCCGTCGTCGAGCGAGCGCAGCCCCTGTACCGGCTCGCCCTGCATCGGTTCGGCGGCGACGATCTTGACCGCGTCGCCGAGCTCCTCCTTCAGGCGCCGCCCGTTGCCCATCAGCGTCCCACCCGTGCCGAGCCCGGCGACAAAGGCCGCGATCTCGTCGAGCTCCTCGAGGATCTCGAGCGCCGTGCCGTTGTAGTGGGCTAGCGGGTTGGCCTCGTTCCCGTACTGGTAAGGCATGTAGTAGTCGGCGTCCGCCGCGGCCATCTTCAGCGCCATCTCGACCGCGCCGTTCGAGCCGAGGTTGCCGGGCGAGCTGACGATCTCTGCGCCGTACATCTTCAGCAGCTGCGTACGTTCGGGGGTCACGTTGTCGGGCATGACGACCTTCAACGGATAGCCCTTGCGGCGGCAGATCATCGCCAGCGAGATCCCGGTGTTGCCCGACGTCGGCTCGAGGATCGTCTGGCCCGGACGGATCAGGCCCTTCTCCTCGGCGTCCTCGATCAACGCGCGGGCAACCCGGTCCTTGACCGACCCGGTCGGGTTCATCGACTCGAGCTTCGCCCAGATGCGGACGCCAGGCTTCGGTGACAGCCGCTTGAGCTCGATCAGCGGAGTGTGGCCGATCGCCTGCACGATGTCGCCGTAGCGACCGCCGCAAGGCTTGTTCTCGAGGAACGACGGGCCCATGACGACAAAATATAGCGCTCGCCTCCGGCTCCCAGATCAATTCGGAGGATTTTTCTTTCCGCGTCTCGGCGCCACCCTGCCGCGGTCCCACTGCGTGCCGGCGGGCGACCGGGCTTTCAGGCTTCGCGGTACGTGTTCAGCTAAGCCGGCGAAGTCGGGCGCGGCGGCGACGGCGGCCAGCGCGAGTGCGACGACCGGCCGCGGCACGCCGAGACGGAGCAGACAGGTCTTCCACCTGACGTTCAAGGGCAAGAAGGTAGGTGGCAAGCACAAGCGCTGACGACGCTGCCGTTTTGGGGTCGTCGCCGTTTCTCGTGAGGCTGGGCGCGTAAGGCAGAAGCCCGAGGAACGACGACCGCGCGCGGTTCGTGGAGCCCGCCGAGGAGGCGCTTGCCGGCCTCTCGGCGCGGTTCTCGGGCTGCGGGGCCCAAGCGTGCCCCGGCCGGGTGGGTGGTCGCGATCGACGGGGCCGAAGCCCCAAGCGACGCGAACGCGAAACCCCGAGCGCGCCTGACCAGGCCGCGCTGGATCCAGATCGCTCTAGCAGCTCAGCGCGGAGCCCCGCCGGCCATCGCCGGCAGGATCACGATCACGTCGCCGTCGCCCACGGCGGTGTCCAGCCCGCCGAGGACGCGGACGTCCTCGTCGTTGAGGTAGATGTTGACGTAGCGGTTGAGCTGGCCGTCGACCGAGAAGAGCTGGGCCTGCGTGGCCGGGTGCGCCTCGGCCAGCCCGCGGAGCACCTCGCCGACGTTATCGCCGGCGGCGCTGACTTCCTTCTCGCCGCCGACGCTCGGCCGCAGGACCGGTGGGATCTTGATCTTCGCCATCTCGCGAACCCTAGCCGGCCGCGGCGCAGAACGCCTCGTAGTCGGGGAAGACGCCCATCTCCTCGTCCGTGATCTCCTCGGGCGGCCGGGAGCAGATCGGACACTCGGGATCGCGGCGGACCTTGAGCTCGGTGAACGTCGCGCCGAGGGCTTCGTAGAGCAGTAGCCGCCCGACCAGCGGCTCGCCGGCGTCGACGATCAGCTTCACGACCTCGGTCGCCTGGAGCAGGCCCATCGTCCCGGGCAGCACGCCGAGCACGCCGTTGGCTCCGCACGACGGCGCGAGCTCGGCCGGCGGCGGCACCGGGTAGAGGCAGCGGTAGCAGGGGCCGTCGTAGGGCTTGAAGACCGAAAGCTGCCCGTCGAAGCCGAGGATCGAAGCCGAGACGACGGGAATCCGCAGGCGGACGGTCGCGTCGTTGAGCAGGTAGCGGGTCGGGAAGTTGTCGGCGCCGTCGACGACGATGTCCCAGCCGTCGATGATCTCCATGATGTTCGACGAGTCGAGGCGCGTCGCGTACTTGACGACCTCGACATCCGGGTTCAGCGCGTTGATCGTCTCCTGGGCCGAGTCGACCTTCGAGACGCCGATCCGCTCAGTCGTGTGGATCACCTGGCGCTGGAGGTTCGAGAGATCGACCTGGTCGTCGTCGACGATCCCGATCGTGCCGACCCCGGCAGCTGCCAGGTAGAGGGCGACCGGCGAGCCGAGCCCGCCCGCGCCGAGCAGCAGGACGCGGGCGTCGAGCAGCTTCCGCTGGCCCTCCTCCCCGACCTCGGGGACGAGCAGGTGGCGGGAGTAGCGCTCGCGCTGGAGCGGGGTCATCGCCCGGGGGATCTCGACCGAGTAGCCGCGGTCCTTCCAGAGCGTGATTCCGCCGCGCATCGATTCGACGTGCTCGTAGCCGAGCTCCTCCGCCAGCGTGTGCGCGGCGAGCGCCGAGCGGTTTCCCGACGCGCAGTAGAGGATGACCCGCTGGGCGCGATCGGGCACGGCGCCCTCGATCCGCGATTCGAGGAAGCCACGGGGCACGTGCCGGGCGCCGGGCAGATGACCGCTCCCGAACTCCTCCGTCTCGCGCACATCGATGAGCACGACGCCATTGCCGAGCAGGCCGTTGACCTCGCTCGGATCGACCTCTGTGATCTCGCTCTTGACCTTGCGGATGAATTCAGCGGCCGACGGACTCATCATAAACTCCTGAAATCTTGTCTGGATTCATAACTATAAAAAGTATAGCGGGAGGACTCGGAGCGCCGGACGGCGCCAGCGGGCTGCGTCCTCCCTGAGGGTTCATCGTCGCACGCTGCGCCCGCCCACGCCAGCCGCAATAGCCTGCGGCCGATGCTCCGCCGCCTGCCCCCGAGGGTGCGCCTCGCGCTCAGCGTCGGCGCCGGCTGCGTCGCGGGCCTGCTTGCCGTCCTCGTTCTCACCGGCGGCCCGCGCCGGACGGCCGGCCTCGGCCTGGTCGCAGGCTTCGCCGGCGCCCAGCTGCCGCCGGGCCTGCCGCCCACGGACTTCGCCCTGCACGACCAGGACGGCCGCCTCGTGCGCCTGAGCGACTACTCCGGCCAGGTCGTGATCCTCTCCTTCCTCTACTCCACCTGTCGGGACACGTGCCCGCTGATCGCCCAGCAGATCCGCGGTGCGCTGGACCAGCTCGGCCGTCGGGTCCCGGCGCTCGCCGTGAGCGTCGACCCGGCCCAGGACACGCCGCTCAACGCGCGCCGCTTCCTGGTGAAGCAGTCGGTCGCCGGACGCCTCGACTTCCTGCTCGGCAGCCGCGGCGAGCTCGCGCCGGTCTGGCGCGCGTTCGGGATCCGGCCGCAGTCGCCGCGGCAGAGCACGCGCTCCGATCACTCGGTCGACACCGTCCTGATCGACAAGACGGGCCGGCCGCGGATCGGCTTCCAGTCGCAGGACCTCGCGCCCGAGCCGCTCGCCCATGACATCCGCGCGCTCGCGGCCGAACCGCCGCCCGCGCACCCGCCCCGACGCGTGCGCCTCTGAGACCCGGAACCGCTCCGAGAAAACCCCGTCGCCCCGGCCGCCCTGATACCCTACCGGCCAGGTAGGTATTCAAAGACGATGATCTTCTCAACCAAGGCCGAGTACGGCGTGCGCGTGATGGTCGAGCTTGCCCGGCGGGGCGGCGACCAGCCGGTGCCGCTGGCCGAGATCGCCGAACACGAAGGGCTGCCGCTGGCCTATCTCGAGCATCTCGTGGCCCGGCTGCGCCGGGCTGACCTGGTGGAGAGCCGACGTGGGGCGCGGGGCGGCTACCTGCTCGCCCGCGAGCCCGCGCAGATCACGATGGCCGAGGTCGTCGAGGCGCTGGAGGGGACGATCGCGCCGATCGAGTGCATTTCGAGCACGCCGGGCGGCGGCGTCGTCTGCGCCCGCGAGACTGATCCAGACCACGTCTGCACGACGAAGATCCTCTGGACGCGCGTGCGCTTCGCGATCGTCCAAACCCTCGCCGAGACGACGCTCGCAGACTTGATTCCGACAAAACGAAAGAAGCCGGTCGCCGCCTAGGCGGCCAGGCACTGGAGCGACATGGCTGAACTGGAGATCCGCAACCTGCATGTGCGCATCGAGGAGCGCGAGATCCTGCGCGGCGTGGACCTAACGGTCCGCCGAGGCGAGATCCACGCGCTGATGGGGCCCAACGGCTCCGGCAAGTCGACGCTGGCCAACACGATCATGGGCCACCCCGACTACGAGGTCACCGAGGGCCAGATCATCTTCAACGGCGAGGACATCACCGAGTCGCCGGCGCACGAGCGCGCCCGCTCGGGCCTCTTCCTCGCCTTCCAGTACCCGGTTGCGATCCCCGGCGTGTCGGTCGCCAACTTCCTGCGTATGGCGATCAACGCCAAGCGGGAGGAGCCGATCAAGGTCAAGGAGTTCGGCAAGCAACTCTCCCACGCGGTGGACCTGCTCGACGTCGACCGCTCCTTCACCTCCCGCCACCTCAACGACGGGTTCTCCGGCGGCGAGAAGAAGCGCGCGGAGATCCTCCAGATGGCGATGCTCGAGCCGGAGATCGCCGTACTCGACGAGACCGACTCGGGGCTCGACATCGACGCGCTGCGGACGGTGGCCGAGGGCGTGGCCAAGCTCCATCGCGAGCAGGGCCTCGGCGCCCTGATCATCACCCACTACCAGCGGATCTTCAACTACGTCACGCCGGAGTTCGTCCACGTCCTGATGGAAGGGAAGATCGTGATGGAGGGTGGACCGGAGCTGGTCGACCGCCTCGAGCGCGAAGGCTACGACCCGATCCGCGAGGAGGTCAGCGCCCGTGCCTAGCGCAGTCCGCAAGCCCGGCTCCGCCCGCGCGGCGACGCTCTACCGGGCGCTCGCCGGGGCGGGCTCGAGCGGCACGCTGGAGGAGCTCCGTGCGCAGGCCCTGGCCGCCCACGACCGCCTCGAGCTGCCGACATGGCGACGCTCCGGCTTCTGGCGCACGAGCCTCGACGAGCTCGACTTCGCGTCGTTGGAGTGTCGTTCCTTCGCGGGCGACGCAACCCCTCCCGCCGTGCTGGGCGATGGTCCCCGCGCCGGCCTGCTGGTGCAACGGGGGAGCTCGGTCGTCCACTGCGAGCTCGACCCGAACCTGGCAGCAGCCGGCGTGATCCTCTGCTCGCTCGAGGACGCGGCCCGCGATCACGGCGAGCTGTTCGCCAAGTACTTCATGCGTCGCCTGACCCTCGACCGGGACAAGCTCGAGGCCGCGAGCGCGGCGCTCTGGACGGGCGGCGCCTTCCTCTACGTGCCGCCGAAGCTCGTCGTCGAGCACCCCTTCCAGATCGTCTACGAGATCACCGAGCCGGGCACGGCGCAGTACGCCCACACCCTGGCGATCGGCGACGTCACGAGCGAGTTCCGCCTCCACGAGTACGACCTGGCCGCGGAGGACCTCGGACCGGGTCAGGCGCTCCACGCCGGCCAGTTCGAGCTCTACCTCGAGGACGGGGCGCGCTGCCGCCTCGGCCACCTGACCGATTGGGGTACGGGCGAGGTATACGACGTCTCGACGGCGGTCGTCGAGGTCGGGCGCGACGCCTACTGCCACTGGCTGCCGGCGCTGCTCGGCGGCCACCTGATCCGCCACCACGACGAGCTGGTCGTCGCCGGCAAGGGCGGCGACATGGCGTTCCGGGGGATCTTCTTCGCCGAGGCCGATGAGCACCTCGACGTGTTCGCGGTCGACGCCCACGAGACCGGCCCGTCCTCGGGCGACGTCCACTGGCGGGGCGCGGCGACCGGGGCGAGCCGGGCGAGCTTCGAGGGCCTGATCCAGATCGATCCGGGCTCGCAGCAGACGCACACCTACCTCCAGGTCCACTCGATGCTGCTCTCTGCCCAGGCCAAGCTCGACGCGATCCCTTCGGTCCTCGTCTGCGCCGACGACGTCTCGGCCTCCCACGGTGGGACGGTCGGCGAGCTCGACGAGAAGCTGATCTTCTACATGCAGTCGCGCGGGTTGACGCGGCCGGACGCGGTCAGGGTGATCGTCGAGGGCTTCTTCGAGCCGCTGATCGTCCAACTCGAGGACGCCGGTCTCGAGCAGGCGCTGCGCGATCGGATCGGGGCCAAGCTGGCGGCTGCTGCCGAGGACATCGAGCGCTACGCCCTGGCGAGGTAACGGCTGATGGCGACGAGCACCGACACCTCGCTCGACATCCGCGGCGACTTCCCGATCCTCGCCCGCGAGATCGACGGCCGTCCGATCGTCTACCTCGACTCGGGCGCCACGTCGCAGAAGCCGGAAGCGGTGCTCGAGGCGATGGACGACTACTACCGCTTCCACAACGCGAACATCCACCGGAGCGTCTACGTGCTCGCCCAGGAGGCGACCGACCTGTTCGAGGGCGCGCGCGAGCGGATCGCCGCGTTCTGCGGCGGGGAGACGCGCACGACGATCTTCACGCGCAACGCGACCGATGCCGTCAACCTGGTCGCCTTCGCCTGGGCGCGGCGGGAGCTCGGCCCGGGCGACGCGGTGCTGATCACCGAGATGGAGCACCACTCGAACATCGTCCCCTGGCAGCTCGCCACGCAGGACACCGGAGCCAGCCTGCGCCATCTCGGCGTCAGCGACGAGGGCACGCTGTCGCTCGAGGAGCTCGACGAGGAGCTCGCCCGGGGCGACGTCAAGCTGGTCGCCGTGACCCACGTCTCGAACGTGCTCGGGACGATCAACCCGGTCGCGGAGATCGTCCGGCGAGCCCGCGCAGCCGGGGCGCTCGTCCTCGTCGACGGCTCGCAGGCGGTGCCCCAGATGCCGGTCGACGTCGGCGCGATCGATGCCGACTTCTACATCTGGACCGGCCACAAGGTGCTTGGCCCGACCGGCATCGGCGTGCTCCACGGCCGGGCGGAGGTGCTCGAATCGATGGGGCCGTACCTCGGCGGCGGCGACATGATCGCCCACGTCGGCCTCGATCGCTCGACCTGGGCGGAGCTGCCATGGAAGTTCGAGGCCGGCACCTCGGCGATCGCCGAGGCGGTCGGGCTTGGCGCGGCGATCGACTATCTCGCGGCGATCGGGATGGATCGCGTCCACGCCCACGAGCAGGCGCTGACCCGGTACGCGCTCGCGGGCCTCGCCGGGGTCGAGGGGGTCAAGGTGGTCGGCCCGCAGGAGCGGGGCGCCCTGATCTCCTTCGTGATCGACGGCATGCACCCGCACGACATCGCCGAGCTGCTCAACCGCGACAACGTCTGCATCCGCGCCGGACACCACTGCGCCCAGCCGCTGATGCGGCGACTCGGCGTCGGGGCGACCGCCCGGGCGAGCTTTGGCCCCTACAACAACACCGCCGACGTCGACGCGCTGATCGCGTCCCTCGGTCGCGCCCGCGAAGTGTTCGGGCTCTAACCCGGACTCACGGGACCACTAGGAGACACCCTTTCGATGGACGACCTCTACCGCGATTTCATCCTCGAGCACTACAAGCGTCCGAAGAACTTCGGCGAGCTCGACCCGCACGACCTCGAGGCCCACGAGCACAACCCGCTCTGCGGCGACGAGCTCGGCGTCCACATCCGCGTCAAGGACGGCCGGGTCGAGGAGCTGCGCTTCCACGGGCACGGCTGTGCGATCTCTCAGGCGTCGGCGTCGATCTCCTCCGAGGAGCTGATCGGGATGGAGCTCGAGGCGATCGCCGCGCTCGAGGCCGACTGGATGCTCGACCTGCTGGGCATCCCGATCTCCGCGACCCGGCGCAAATGCGCGCTGCTCAGCCTGAAGGCGATGCGCGCGGCGATCACCGGCGAGGGCAGCTGGCCGGCTTAACCGGCAACTTTTGCCCGGCGAGCAGGCCGAGGCGATACAATTCCTACTACCGCGCACAGGATTACGCAGAGGAGCTTATGGCCACCGCAGACATCACGAGAATTCCGAAGCAGAGTCCGATCGTCGAGACCGACAAGGGCGAGCTCGTCTCGCCGAAGGGCGTCTCCCGCGAGGTCATCCGCGAGCTGTCGAAGATCAAGGGCGACCCGACCTGGATGGCCGACGCGCGGATGAAGTCGTTCGAGATCTTCGAGCGTAAGACGGTCCCGACGTGGGGCTGCGACCTTTCCGGCCTCAACTTCGACGACCTCGTCCTCTACTCCCCGCCCACGACCGGGCGCTTCGACTCCTGGGACGACGTGCCCAAGGAGATGAAGGACACCTACGAGGCCCTGGGCATCCCCCAAGCCGAGCGCGAGCACCTCGCCGGCGTCGTCGGCGTCTGGCGCCAGGAGCCGGTGTATGAGGGCCTCAAGGAGGAGTACGCCAAGCAGGGCATCCTCTTCTGCTCGATGGACACCGCGGTGCGCGAGTACCCGGACATCGTCAAGCAGTACTTCATGACCAAGTGCGTCCCAGCCCAGGACAACAAGTTCTCGGCGCTGCACGGCGCTGTCTGGTCGGGCGGCTCGTTCGTCTACATCCCCAAGGGCGTCCACTGCGACCTGCCGCTGCAGGCCTACTTCCGCATGGAGGGCGCCGGCGAGGGCACCTTCGAGCACACGCTGATCATCGCCGACGAGGGCTCCGAGGTGAACTACATCGAGGGCTGCACGGCGCAGACCTACAGCGTCAACTCGATGCACTCGGCCGTGGTCGAGATCTTCGTCATGGAGGGCGCCAAGGTCCGCTACACGACGGTCCAGAACTGGTCGAAGGACGTCTACAACCTCAACACCAAGCGCGCGGTCGTCCAGGCCAAGGGCACGGTCGAGTGGGTCGGCGGATCGATGGGCGCGAAGGCCGTGATGCTCTACCCGGGCTCGTTCCTGCTCGGCGACGGAGCACGCGCCGACCACCTGAACGTCGGCGTCGCCGGCAAGGGCGTCCACAAGGACACCGGGGCGAAGGTCGTCCACATGGCGCCGAACACGACGTCGAACATCCTCGCCAAGTCGATCTCCAAGGACGGCGGCATCATGGGCTACCGCGGCCTGGTGCGGATGGGCAAGAACTCGCAAGGGTCGAAGTCGCGGGTCCAGTGCGACGGCCTGATGATGGACGGGATCTCCCGCTCGGACACCTGGCCGGACATCCAGATCCAGAACCCGAACGTCACCGTGGCCCACGAGGCGACCGTCGGGCGGATCTCCGACGAGCAGCTCTTCTACATGGGCTCGCGCGGCTTCACCGAGGACGAGGCGGCGGCGATGATCGTCAACGGCTTCATCGAGCCGGTGACCAAGGAGCTGCCGATGGAGTACGCCGTCGAGTTGAACCGGCTGATCCAGCTCGAGATGGTCGGCTCGATCGGCTGAGCAGGCATCTTTCGAGCGAGCGGCCCCCTGCGCCGGGGGCCGCTCCGCGCGGGCGATCCTGGCCGACGTCGGTTACCAGCTCAGCCGGTGGCGGACGCCGCCTGCTAGAGCGATAGCGCGCGTCGGCGTCGGGCGGGCCTAGCCGACGCCGAACGCCGACGCGGGACTCGCCCCGAGCAGCCGGCGCAGGAGCGGGGGACCGGTGTCCTCGACGGTCAGGCAGCCGCCCGGCCAGTAGGGGCTCGCGCCGACGACCTCGGTCATCAGGTGAGTCTCGAAGACCCAGCTGCCGCAGTTGTACAACCGCGTCCCGGCCGGGGTGATCCACTCGCTTGGATCGTCGCCGGCGAGGGGGCCGGTGCGATGGGTGTGGCCGAAGATCACGTGGCGGGCGTCGATCGCGAGTTGCTCGAGCACGCAGCCGATCGCCCGCAGCCGCCCGCGCCGGAGCTCCTCGCCCGAGAAATCGCTCGAGAGCGGCCCGAGGCCGGCGCGGTTCAGCGCGGCGATCGCGGCTGGGATCGCCGCGCCGAGCGCCCGGGTGCGCAGCCGCGGTCGGGCGCCGGACGCAGCCATCGCGCGCCAGAGCCGAGCCGAGCCGCCCCCGTTGACCGCGCCCGCCCTGCCCTGGGTCTGGGCAACGGCGTGGATCCAGGCGTAGACCGGCGCGACGATCGCCTCGTAGTCCTCGGGCCGGCAGGCCGCGTTGGCGGGCAGGCCGACAAAGCGCCCCATCGCGCCGATCGCGATCCGCTCGAACGTCGGCACCGTCATGTGCGCGTCAAGGTAGTGGCCGTGCGTCGCGTAGACGTCGTCGCGGATCCAGATGCCGGGGTAGGCGAGCTCGAGCCGCGCACCGGGCCCGAGGCAGGCGGCGAGCATCTCCGCGGCGACCGACGCGGCGTGCGCCGGGATCCGCTGCTCGGAGGTGAGCGGCTCCTCGCGCAGCGCGAGCCACGGGGCGACGAACGCATGGTCGTGGTTGCCGGGGACGAGCACCACCTCGCGCCCGTCGAGCGCCCGCCCGAGCGGCGCGAGGAACGGCCGCGCCGCGGCGAGCGCCTGGCGGACGGGGGCGCTGCGCAGCTCGATCGCGTCGCCGAGCAGGATCAGGCGATCGACGCCGTCGAGCGCGCCAAGCAGAGCTGCGAGCCCGGCCGGGCGGCGGAGCACGTCGGTGGCCGTGTGCGTCCCGACGTGGAGGTCGGAGACGATCAGCGTGCGCACGCGACGCTAGCGACCCCGGACCGGGCGAATCGTCTTCGGCAGCATGAAGCGGACGTCTTCCTGGATGACCGAGAACTCGGTGACGTCGACGACGCCGCGATCGCGGAAGAACGCGACGAGGCGCGTGACGAGCTCTTCGGGAGCGCTGGCGCCGGAGCTGATCCCGACGACCCGCTTGCCGTCGAGCCACACATCCTCGACTTCGTGCTCGTTGTCGATCAGATGCGACTCGGTCCCGTAGTCGCGGGCGACCTCGACGAGCCGCTTGGAGTTCGAGGAGTTGCGCGACCCGATCACCAGCACGAGGTCGCAGAGCGGCGCGAGCTGCTTGACGGCCGCCTGGCGGTTCGTCGTGGCGTAACAGATGTCGTCGGTCCGCGGCCCGACGATCTCGGGAAACTTCTCGCGCAGACGGGTGATGATCGTCGTCGTCTCGTCGACCGACAGCGTCGTCTGGCTGATGTAGGCGACCTTCGCGGGATTCGGGATCTCGAGCGCGTCGACGTCGGCCTCGGTCTCGACGAGCACGATCGACTCGGGCGCCTCCCCCATCGTTCCCTCGACCTCCTCGTGACCGGAGTGGCCGATCAGGACGATCGTGTATCCGTCGGCGGCAAACTTCTTCGCCTCGACGTGGACCTTCGTGACGAGCGGACAGGTCGCGTCGATCGTGCGCAGGTCCCGCAGGGCGGCGTTCGCGTGCACGCTCGGCGCGACGCCGTGAGCAGAGAAGACGGTGACCGACCCGACCGGGACCTCGGTCTCCTGATCGACGAAGATCGCCCCGCGCGCCTGCAGCTGCTCGACGACGTGCTTGTTGTGGACGATCTCCTTGC
>JRHI01001904.1_pt1 | contig 15784 bp, 13 predicted proteins | sample 215371 | NCBI WGS metagenome assembly JRHI01 (sample SAMN02929681, study PRJNA255918) | sediment metagenome | biome: cave system; feature: Ice Cave; material: Sediment; isolation source: sediment from deep within a dark volcanic ice cave with no known source of... ...
CCACAACTCAGTGGTCCCGTCTACACGGCCTCACTGAGGCGCGTGAAGCTGAGTACAGCATTGTTTCGGAATCGTTGCGTGCGCTTCGAACTGACCAAAGAATTGTGCACGGATCGATTTCGCGCAAGTACCTCGTGCGCGTGATCGGATTCACGTGCACGAACTTCAAGAGCGAAACGCGTCTTCTGTACCGACGATCTCCTTTGCGTTTTTGTTACCGCGCCGTCGCGCGCGGAGGTGCATCCACCTTTCGCGCCGCTTTCCCGCTGGTGACGTTTAGCGCATGAAAGCGCTCACCAAGGAATCGCGCGCCGCCGGATTCGTGCTCCGGGATGTTCCCATTCCCGCGATCCGCGACGACGAAGTGCTCATTCGCGTGCATCGCGCAGGCGTGTGCGGCACCGACGTGCACATTCATGAATGGGACGCGTGGGCGGCCGGGCGATGCACGCCGCCGTTCACTGTGGGCCACGAATTCGCCGGCGAAGTGGCGGCGGTCGGCAAGCTGGTGCTGGAGGTGAAGACGGGCGACCGCGTGACGGCCGAGGGGCACATCGTCTGCGGGCGGTGTCACCTGTGCCGCACGGGCAATGCGCATGTGTGCCCGAACACGAAAATCATCGGCGTCGACCGCGACGGCTGCTTTGCGGAGTACATCGCGATGCCCGCCACGAACGTCTGGCACCTGGACGATGAGATCGGCTTTGACGTGGGCGGCATTCACGATCCCATGGGTAACGCCTTCCACACGGCGCTGCACGGCACCGAGATGCCGGGCTCGACCGTGCTGGTCACGGGCTGCGGCCCCATCGGCATTTTCGCCGTGGGCATCTGCAAGGCCGCGGGCGCGAGCCTGATCATCGCCAGCGACGTGAACCCGAAACGGCTCGCGCTCGCCAGCATGATGGGAGCACACGAGGCGCTCCATCCGCGCGACGCCGAGGCGGCGGTGCGGCGCTCCACGGACGGCCTCGGCGTGGACGTCGTGCTGGAAATGAGCGGCGTGCCGAGCGCCATACACCAGGCGTTCGCGCTCGTGCGCGTGGGCGGCCGGGTGCAGATGCTCGGGATTCCCGCAAAGCCGATCGAAGTGGACCTGTCCACCGAGATCATTTTCAAGGGGATCACCGTGTACGGCGTGGTGGGCCGCCGGATGTACGACACGTGGATCCGGATGACGCAGTTCCTGCGGAGCGGCCAGTTCGATCCGCGGCCCGTGATCACGCACCGGTTCCCGCTCGAGGAGCACGCCGAAGCGATTCGCGTGATCAAGTCGGGCGACGCCGGGAAGGTGATCTTCGAGATTTCCTGAACTTCAGAAGAGGCCCGTGCCCACTGCTTTCGTTTCGGACCTCGACGCCAGAGTCGCGCAGCTCAAGGCCGACCGCGTCTACAAGTCGCTCAACCACCTCGCCTCGCCACAGGCGGCGCACGTGCAGATGGAGGGGCGCGGTGAGGTGTTGATCCTGTCGTCCAACAACTATCTCGGCCTGTGCAATGAACCGGCCGTGGTGCAGGCCGGCGTGGACGGCCTCAGGAGATACGGCGCCGGCACTGCGAGTGTGCGTTTCATTTGCGGCACGTTCACGCTCCACCGTGAGCTGGAGACGGCGCTGGCGCGCTTTGTCGGCGCCGCGTCGGCACTCACCTTCGTCTCCGCGTGGAACGCCAACGAAGCGCTCACCGCCACGGTCGTCGAGGAGGGTGACTTCGTCGTGTCCGACGCGCTCAATCATGCCTCCATCATCGACTCGATCCGGCTCGCCAAAGCCATCACCAAGTGCACGACGGCGGTCTACCCGCATGGTGACCTCGACGACCTGGTGTCGAAACTCAGGGCGCACGCCGGAGCCAAGCGCAGGCTCATCTGGACCGACGGCGTGTTCTCGATGGAGGGGAGTCTGGCAAAGCTGCCACAGCTCGTACAGATCGCGCGCGACCACGATGCGGTGCTCATCGTCGACGACTCGCACGCCACCGGCGTGATGGGCGCGACGGGCCGGGGAACGGCCGAGCATTTCGGCGTATTGGGAGAGGTGGACGTGATCACCTCCACGCTGGGTAAGGCGCTGGGCGGCGCCGCGGGCGGGTTCGTCGCAGGCCCCGCCTCGCTCTGCGACATGCTGACGCAACGGTCGCGACCCCAGCTCTTTTCCAACGCCCTCCCTCCCACGGTGGCGGCGAGCACGCTGGCGGCGGTGGCATTCATAGAAGCGCACCCCGATCGCGTACGCCTGCTCCATGACAACACGCGCCACTTCCGCGAGTCGCTCGTCAGCGCCGGACTCCGGCCACTCGAGGGGGAAACACCGATCGTCCCGATCATCATCGGCGAGACGGCCGACGCGATTCGCATGAGCGAGCTGCTGCTCGAGGAGGGAATCTTCGTGACCGGGTTCGGGTTCCCCGTGGTTCCCAAGGGCACCGCCCGGCTCCGGTGCCAGGTATCGGCCGGGCATTCGAGGGCCGACCTCGATCTGGCGGTGGCGGCAATACGGAAAGTGGCGCTCCGGGTGGGGATCCTGCAATAGAAGTGACCAGTCCGACCTCCCCATCGTCCCACACTTGAACCGTCGGTGGCCCCCGAAAAGGCCGCCGGACCAGCACTTTCTATGTTGTCCATCTCGAGGTGCAGCGTATGCGATCGCTCCGTCTCATCGCCTCCGCGCTTGGCGCGCTGGCCACCGTTGGACTCACGCCTGCTGCGGGTGTAGCGCAGCATCGTGCAGTCGATTGGCGTGATTCCTGGTACTGGGGAGCCTACGGCGGCTACACGTCGTTCAACACCAAGCTCGCGAGCACGAACGCCCCGACCATCGGCATTGACTGGGTGATCACGCGGTCGCGATTCGCGCTCAATCTTTTCGCCGAGCAGTCGTATTTCAACGCCGTGTCCACCGTCCGCGACTTCTCGACGTCCGCCGACCGGAAGGTCGACATCACGGATATGCGGAGGGTGGGCTTTTCGGCCATGTACTTCACCCCGCCCGTGAAGGCGATCAAGCCGTATGTCGGCCTCGGGTACGCGTTCAACTTCATCAAGACCGGCAGTCCGCAGGGATCGTGCTGCGGTTCGGGCGCCTTCGCGCGCGATTCTGTCCTCTCGCGCATCAACTCGGCGCGTTCCACGGGACGCATGTTCGGAAACCTCGGCCTGATGGCCACGATCGGCCGGTTTGCGCCATTCGCGCAGTACACGGTGATGCCATCGCAGGGCAACGGAAGCTTTTTCCTGAACGGCGAGGGCTTTACGAACGTGTGGACCGCGGGCGTGCGCTACAATATCGGGAGTTCGATCGAGAAGTAGTAGCATCGGCATGGGGGTGCCGGGCAGAGAGCGGCGTGGCCACGGGCCACGCCGCTCTTATTATTCATGGGGCGGGCGCCGCCGACTCCAGCAGCCGGCGCGTTTCACGCAGCGCCGAGACGTACGGACTCCCGCGCACGATCCACCGCAGCGGCCAGTCGCGCGCCACATTTGTGGGGTTGATGCCGATGCGACGCGTGACGGCGACGTCGTGATCGCTCACGGGTTCGCCGGCCAGAATGCGCAGCGGCCCGCGCAGGAACGACCCGCCATGGTGGCGCCTGCCGGAAATGCCGAAGGCCGCACAGAGCTTGCCGGGCCCGCTGGTGAGGTCGTGGTCGCGGTGCGCGGCCTTTCGCCGGCGGCGCATCGCCTCGATGCCCTCGAGCGGCTCGACCGCCCGCAGCAGCACGGCACTCGCCAGCCCTTCGGCCCTCGTCACGGCATTCGCACACCAGTACATGCCGTAGATCAGGTAGACGTAGGCGGTGCCAGGCGGGCCCCAGAGCCCTGACGTGCGCGCCGTCCTGCCAGCGGCCGCATGGCAGGCCGCATCGTGCTCGCCAATATACGCCTCGGTTTCCACGATCCGGCCGCGGCAGCGCACGCCATGCGCGGTGCATTCCAGCACGGCCCCCAGCAACTCGCGCGCGACCTGTTCGGTCGCGCGCGCGTAGAACGAGCTGGTGAGCGCCCCGCGCGCCCCGTTCACGCGTCGGCTGGTGCCTTTTTCGCGCGGGGTTTGCGCACTCGCTTCGGCGTGACGGCTTCGGCCGCCGGAGTGTCGTCGACGACGCCCAAGAGAAAGAGGCCTGGCGGCGGAGTCGGTTTCGCGAAGCCGCCGCGGCCGCCGCGCGCAGGAGCGCCGCGCGGACCCATTCCACGCACCACCGCAGGCGCGCTCGCCGCCTTTGCCTTGTCGGACACGGCCTTGAGCTCCGCCTCCTTTTCCTGCAGCTGGTCGGCCACACTGGGGACGCTCAGCGCCGCAGCGACTTCGAAGGCGTCGCCGCGTTTGCGCAGGTCGACGACGTCGGCGTCGTGCGCGTCGCGGAGGATGCGCGCAAAGTTCCGTTCGCTGAGGCTTTCGCTGTCGCGGCCCAGGAGCGCCACGGCCTTCGCGCGAACGCGCTCGCTCGGTATCGCGTCGTCGCCAGTGACGAGCGCGGCGACCGCGTCGCGGACGAGCGAGAACGCCTCGTCGCGAGTGAGCCGAATACCGGCCACGCCAATGGACAGGTCGGCGCCGCTGCGCGGGGGCGGAGCGGGCGGTGCGGTGACGCGGGTTGCCGCAGGAGGAGCGGCAGTAACATGTGCTGCCGCGACATGCGGGGCGGTACTAGTGGTGTGCGACAGCTCCGGTGACGCGCTCTGTGGCGCGGTTGGCGCAGCGACGTGCGGCGACACGGCCGGGGGGGCCGCGTCCGGTGCGATCGATGCGGGCTCCAGCGGCGCGCCGGCGACTGTCGCTCCCGGCTGCTCCGTGCGCTCGCCACGCTTGCGGCCACGACCGCCGCGGCGCCCGCGGCGGCTGCGGCCCTCGCGCGCCGGCTCCACCTCATGTTCGCCAGTCGTCGACGCTTCGGGGGCCGAGACGCTCTCGGTCGCGCGGCGCACAGGCGTCACGGCAGCCACCACGGCCTTTCCGCCCTTCAGGGGCGGCGCCACGTCGAGTTGTCCGTTGTCGAGCTTGGTGACCTGCAGCAGCCCCTTCTGCGCCGCCTCGAGGCAGAACTTCGAGAATTTGGAGATGCCAAGGTTCTTCTCGTCGAACGAACTGTCGATCTCCTGCATCACCTGCTTCAGGCGATCGGAGCGCATGACGTCACCGTTGCGCTGCATGCGGCCAATCGCCTCGGTGACGAGCTCCCACGGATCGTGCTTGGTCTCGCCCTCCGTCTCGCCAGACTTCACCAGTCCCGCCAGCGCATTGTAGCTGTAATACTCGTCGCAGTTCTGCACGAGCAGGTCGCTCGACGATTCGCGGATGCCCACGCCGATGACGTACTTGCCGTACTCCTTGAGCTTGATGACCAGGCTTGAAAAGTCGGAGTCGCCGGACAGCAGGATGATCGTTCCGATTTCCGGCCGCGTGAAAACGAGTTCCATCGCGTCGATCGCCAGCCGGATATCCGTGGCGTTCTTCTTCGATGACCCGTAGGCGGGCGCGAAGATGAGGTCGATGGAGGCCTCGGAGAGCGGTACGATGTACTGCGGATAGCGTCGCCAGTCGGCGTACGCGCGCTGCACCGCCACCTTCCCGTGCACGATGTCGGACGAGAGGAGGTTGCGTAATTCCGTCTGCAGGTCGGAACGGATCCCCATCGTGACGTTGTCGAAGTCGATGAGGAGCGCGGCATTCGGCGCGTGGACGACGGGGCCGCTGACGGCGGAGGGGGACATGGCCTGGGGGCCACGATGCACTGGCGCGACGTGCGCCCGTGGAGGAGCGTTGCGAATGTGACGTAAGGGCATCTGTTCTCTGGCGAACTCGCCGTAGGCCGGGTGCACCCACGCTCGGACCGCGCGGAATGGCGCGGTAAACTCGCTGGAAGTGCGTTTGCCCGGAGTATGTTGAGGGGCTTCCGGGCGAGTGCGCACATCATCTCTTCCGGGCAGTCACGAGCACTGGCCCGGGAGACGGTGATGGCGCAGACGCCGTCGTCCCCTTCGGTTTCACGAGGTGCAGCGAGAAAGTCTCTGATTCGGACATCTCATGTCGCCCGACGCAATCGTCGACTCACCCAGCACATCGTGCCTGTAACATAATGAAGCAGGAGCCGTTTGTCACGTCGGTCCGTATGTTCAGGCCGAAACCCTCCCTCTCACCGTCGCGTAGATCCAGACAGTGAAGCGTCTCGGCTTCCGGTCCCGGCTGTTCCTGATCCTGGCGCTGTTCGCCTTCGTTCCCTCCATCGTGCTCACGATGGCGTGGGGCGGCTCCATGGCGCTCTTGTTGCCACTGATGAGCAGCACTGCCGCCTGGGACAGTGTCGCCGCCAGCGGCTCGAAGGCACTCGCCGTCGCGCGGCGTGCGCCGCACACGGCGGCCGAGGAGAGGTCGCTGGCGACGCACGAGCAGCGGCTGGAAAACTCTGTCACCAACGCGCGGCGCTTCAGCCTGCTCGCGCGAACGCTGGCGCCGCCGGTGTTCGCAGCGGTCGTTCTGGGATTTGTCCTGCTTTCCTTTGGTACCTCGCGTGTGGCGGGTCACCTGAGCCGGCAACTCAGCCGACCACTCCACGAGCTGGTGGGATGGACGGAAAGCATCCGGCTCGGGGCCGAGCTGCCGCCGGCCTCCGAGGCACGAGGCGCGCCGGAGTTCGACGTGCTTCGCAGCGGCATGCGCCAGATGGCGTCCGCGCTCGAGACTGGCCGGAAAACGGCAATCGAAGCCGAGCGCCTCGCGGCCTTTCGCGAGTCCGCACGGCAGGTCGCGCACGAGCTGAAGAATCCGCTCACGCCTATCCGGTTCGCCGTCGAACGGCTCGTGCGCAGCAAGCAGGACATTCCACCCGAATTGTTCGAGTCGGTGGAGGTGCTGGCCAGCGAATCGAAACGGCTGGAGTCGATGGCCCGGAGTTTCGCGCAGTTTGGGCGGCTGCCCGACAGTCCGCCCTCCGACGTCGACGTGGGCGACCTTGTGCGCGCCGCCGCACGCGCCGCGGTGCCGCTTGAGCTTCCGTTCACCATCGAGGTGGAGGACGGTCTGCCGATGGTTCACGCCCAGCACGACGCGCTGAGCCGCGCCGTGACGAACGTGCTGCTGAACGCGGTGGAAGCATGCGACGGGCGCGGCGCGATATCTGCACGGGTATGGCGCTCGCCAGAAATGTCGCCGGCCGCGATCGTGATTGCGGTGCGCGACACCGGAATCGGGATCGCCCCCGAGCGCCTGGCCTCAATTTGGGAACCGTATACGACCGACAAGACGGGAGGCACCGGGCTGGGCCTCGCGATCGTCAAGCAGACCGTGCTCGCCAACGGCGGACGGGTGGAGGCGGACAGCGCCTTGGGCTACGGGTGTGAGATCCGGCTTATTTTACCGGCTCCAGTGCACCCGCAACGGGAGGCGTGATGACGGGAATTTGGCGAACGGTGAACAGCTTCGGCACGGGTGGTGACGCCGGCGTGGGCCAGGTGGACCGGTGAACGACGATGTCCTGATCATCGGCAGCTTTTGCGTCACGGCTATCGTGCTGGTGCTCGGCGTTCCGCTCGTCCGCGCCTTTGTGCGGCGCGCCGACCGGCGCGACGCCCTCCCGGCGCCGGACATGGAGGCGCAGGCGCGCCTGAGACGGATCGAGCAGGGACTGGAGGCCGTGGCCATCGAGGTCGAGCGCATTTCTGAAGGGCAGCGGTTCGTGACGAAACTCTTGGCCGAGCGCGGCGACGCCACAAAACTGCCGCCGACATGATCGGGTCGCGCCGCACCAGGCTCAACGCTCCGTCGCGCGGCTGACCCATGCCCTCTGTTCTGATCATCGACGACGAGCCCAATATCCGGCGGATGGTGGGCGCACTGCTCTCCGCGGAGGGCTTCGAGGTGCGCGACGCGCCAGACGGCGCAGGCGGGCTTGCGAGGGCGCAGGAAGTCGAGCCGGACCTGGTGCTGCTCGACCTGATGATGCCGGGCGCGATCGACGGCATGGCGTTGCTCGAACGGCTGCGGGAGAAATTTCCCGAACTGCCCGTGATCATGATGAGCGGGCGGGCAGGACTCGCCGACGCGGTGAAGGCCACGCGGCTCGGTGCGGTGAACTTCCTTGAAAAGCCGCTTTCACCGGAAGGCGTGCTGCTGGCCATCTCGAGCGCCCTCGAGCTGCGCATGGCGCGCCGCGAGCGGTCTGCGTTGCGGGAGGACCTCGGCCTCGCCGGCGAACTCGTCGGTGACAGTCCTCCGATGCGGGAACTGCGGGCAATGATCCGGCGCGTGGCGCCGAGCGACGCGCGGGTGCTGATCTCCGGCGAGAGCGGCACGGGGAAAGAGCTGGTCGCGTCGGCCATTCACGCCGAAAGCCCGCGTCGGGATCGCCCGTTCGTTCGCGTGAACTGCGCCGCGATTCCGCGCGATCTGGTGGAGAGCGAAATGTTCGGGCACGAACGCGGTGCCTTTACCGGCGCCACCGACCGAAGACTCGGTCGGTTCGAACTTGCGCACACGGGTACGCTCCTGCTCGACGAAGTGGGCGACCTTGGCACCGACGCGCAGGCGAAGCTGCTCAGGGCGATCGAAGCGAGGGAGATCGAGCGCGTGGGAGGGAGCCGGCCGGTCAAGGTGGATGTCCGCGTGCTGGCCGCGACCAACCGGAATCTCGAACGCGCGGTTCAGGACGGACGATTCCGGGACGACCTGTACTTCCGGCTCAACGTCATTCCGCTGCTGGTGCCACCGCTCCGGGAGCGGCCGTCGGACATTCCCGCTCTCGTTCGCCATTTCGCGGCGCTGCAACGTCGGCGATCGGGCCAGCCTGCACCGGAGTGGACGGATGACGCCGTGCATATTCTCGGGCAGCAACGCTGGCCGGGTAATGTCCGCGAGCTCGCCAATATCGTGGAGCGGCTTTCGATTCTGCACGCGGGCCGCCCGATCGGTGCCCCGGAGGTGCGCGCCGTGCTGCCACCCGGCGAATTGGCCGTCGCGGCGCCCCCGCTCCCCGACTTGGTGCAGCCCGAACTCACGATGAGCGACTCACTGGATGAGTACGAGCGGCTGCTCATCACTCGGGCGCTCTCGGCCGCCAACGGCGTCGTTGCAGAGGCCGCGCGCCGGCTCCGGACCGATCGTCCGAATCTCTACCGCCGCATGAAGCGTCTCGGCATCACGGTACCGGAGGAACGTTTATGAGCACCAGACGGTTTTCTGGCAGTGTCTTCCTCGCCCTCAGCGGCTTCAGCCTGTTACCCGCTGTCGCGCACGACGCGCGGGCCCAGCAGCGTGACAGCACGGGGTTTCGCTTGACTTCGGTGGCCCGCAGCGCGGTGGAGAAGTACAACGCCCCCGCCACCAGGCGCGTGACGGGTGCCTTTGACCTGCCCGCAGCCGGCGTCGTTCGCGGCGATGTGGCGGTGCTCAATGGTCCGGTCACCATCGCGGGTCGCATAGACGGCACGCTCGTGGCGATCAATGCCGACGTGCGCCTTGCTCCTGGGGCGAGTGTCGCGCAGCAGCTGATCGTCGTCGGCGGTGGTGTCATCGGCCGCGACAGCGCGCGAATAGAGGGTGAGATCCGCCAGCAGCCGGAACTGCTGCGTTATCGGCTCGAGGGGGCGCGGCTCGAAGTCGAGCATGAGCCCGAATACGACGATTCGTGGTGGAACCGGCACAGCGTGCACCACGACTTCCGGCGCGGCGCGGCCTATACCGACTTCTTTTTCGTCGCGTCGCGGGCGTACAATCGCGTGGAAGGATTGTCGTTCGTGATCGGTCCGCGCTTCCAGCGATTTCCCGCCTGGGGAAAGATCAACATCGAGGCATTCGGTGTGGCGCGCACGGCGGCGCCGGTGATCTGGGATCGCGAAACGCTCGGACACGACGCCAAGGCCGAGGTGCAGTTCGGCAAGCCGCTGGGCGTGCTCGTCGGTGCGCGGGCGTTCGACGTGGTAGAGCCGACGGAGAGCTGGCAGATGAGCAATGGAGAGGTGGGGCTCGCCGCCGCCTTCCTGCACCGCGATTTTCGCGACTACTACGGGCGGCACGGGGGACAGGCTTACCTGCGAGTGCAGGGCGGCAGCGACGCCGACATCACCATCGCGCTCAGCGACGAGCAGTGGGGCGATCGGCGTGACCGGAATCCGTTCACCTTCCTTCGGGGTGGTGAAGGCTGGCGACCCAACCCGCTGATGGACGTCGGCGAGATGCACGAGCTGGTCGCGCGCCTGCGTGTGGACACGAGGGAACGCGAAGGGTCACCGTGGGCCGGATGGTACCTCGTGGCCGAAGTGGAACAGGGTGCCGGGCAGCTGACGCGCGCCGGGACGCCGGGCGGCGTCCTGCGCCTCGCGCCGCCGAACACCGAGCCGGTGAAATACACGCGCGGGTTCGTCGACCTGCGCCGGTACAACCGGCTTTCGCCCGACGCCGCGCTGAATCTTCGTCTCGCCCTCGGCGGATGGATCAGCGGCGATGCGCTGCCGACGCAGCGTCGGTTCTCTGTGGGAGGGCCTGGCACACTCCCTGGCTACGCCTTTCGTGCAAACCGGCTCACGCCCGATGTGCTGCAGTGTTCGGGCGGAATTCCGCAGAGCGGATTCCCAGCGCAGTGCGACCGCATGGCGCTCGCCCAGGTGGAACTCCGTTCGACCTTCCGCGCTGGTTCGCTGCGCGACGACGGGCCCGACGACTGGTGGCGGCCCGGATTCAATCATCGCATGAGCTGGGTGTTGTTCGCCGACGCCGGCCGCGGCTGGAAGGTTGCGCCGGACCCAAGCGGAACGGCGACTGGCGAATGGCCGCCGCTGCGCTCGTACAAGGTCGACCTTGGCGCGGGCATCGATTTCGGTGGCGTGGGGCTGTACTGGGCCAAGGCCGTGAGCGACGGCGGCGAGCCCGTGCGATTCATGGTGCGCCTGGAGCGCCGGTTCTGAACATTTCGCGCCGGCTCTTCCTGCTCGCGCTCGCGTTGCCGGGCGGCGCCCCGCGGGAGGCGCAGCAACGGGCCTGGCTCGAGCTGACACTGCCCACCCCGGTCACCCGCGCCACGACGCAGGGGCCCGTGGTGAGCGCGCACGACATGCTTGAAGGTGCGCGTATGCGCGAGCCGCTCGACGCGGGATTTCCGGCGCGGTTCCATGTGCGCGTGGAGCTGTGGAGCGCGGGGGGATTATTCAACCAGCTGGAGCGCCATCTCGAGTACGACTTGCTCGTGCACTTCATTGCGCTGGAGAAGGTCTACGAGGTGCTTCTGGTGGAGAACGACCGGCCGTTTTCACTGGGCAAGTTCGTCCGCATGGAAGACGCGGAGCGCGCGCTGGCCCGTCCGCGGCGCGTGCCGGTGACGGCACCGTCGATCAGGCGCCAGATGTATTACCAGGTCACGCTCGAAGCCGAGAACCTGTCGGTATCCGACCTGGACGACCTGAACCGCTGGCTGCGCGGAGAGCTGCAGCCCGCGATTCGCGGACAGCGCAACCCCGGCACCGCGCTGACGCGCGGCCTGCGATCGCTCACGGCGCGCCTGCTCGGCGGCGGTACGCGCGAGTACGTCGCCACCAGCCAGCGGTTCCGGGTGCGCTGACTGGCGTAATGGACTGTGGGAGCTACTTTCTCCGCTATCCCTAACGCTGGAGATTGACGATGTCCCCACTCCGGAAGAACCCTCCCACCGGGCGTCGCGCGTTCCTCGGGCGTGCCGCGAGCGGTGCCGCGGCCATGGCGGCCGTTCCCCTGCTGTCCGGCACGGCCGCCGCGGAGTCCATCGCCTCGATGCCGCCGAACGACGAGGCATGGCTCAAGCCGCTCACCGGAAAGCACAAGCAGCTATTCGACGCACCCGCCACCAACGGCGGATTCCCGCTGCTCTTCGCGTTCGCCTACCTGGAGACCATGGATGCGACGTACAAGCTGAAGCCCGGCGAGGCCAATGCCATCATCGTCACGCGCCACATGGGAATTCCGATCGCGCTCTCGGATGCCGTCTGGGCGAAGTACAACCTCGGGAAGTTCTTCAACATCATGGATCCGGCCACCAAACAGCCGTCGGTCCGCAATATTTTCTACCACTCGATGCCTGGCGACATCCTGAACGTCGCAGCGTCGGCCGACAAACTGATTGCCAGGGGCGTGGTGGTCGGCGTGTGCAATGTGGCCTTGACGGTGTTGTCTGGCATGGCTGCGGCGGGCACGGGAGTGAAGGCCGAGGACGCCTATGCGGAGTGGAAGGCAGGCGTCATTCCGGGAGCGCACATCGTGCCGAGCGGCGTGCTCGCGGTCGGGCGCTCGCAGGAATACGGCTGCTCGTACTGCTTTGCGGGCTGACGTCACGCGTTCATGAGGCGGTGATCATGCGGGACCGACGGCGCCGCTGGCCGCTCTCGGTCCCGCTAGCTGCCGCTGCCTGCTTACCCCTGGCGCACGCGATTCGGCTGCGCCGGGCCGCGATGCTCGAGCGCCTCGATCTGGTGCAGCACGCCGGCGCCATAGAACATCTTGATGTACTTCGCCTGCGTGGGCGTGAGGCGGCGCACCGCCCATGAGAGATGCACGAAGTGTGGCTCCACCGGGTGATGCGACAGGTGCATGCCGCACTCCTCGGGGAAATGATTCGCCTTTCGCGTATTGCATGCGCTGCACGCCGTCACGACGTTGGTCCATGTATTGAGACCGCCGCGCGAGAGCGGCACCACGTGGTCGCGTGTGAGCGACTCGCGCGGGCGCAACTGCACGGAACTGCGACCGCAGTACTGGCACGTGTAGCGGTCGCGGGCGAACAGAAAGGTGTTCGTCACCTGGCGGCGAAAGCGCCGCGGCACGTGAATGAATTTCGTCAGGCGAATGACGACCGGACGCGGGTATGCGAGGCGCTCGGATCGCACGAGCGCGATGTGGTCGGCCTCGACGATCTCGGCCTTTCCGTCAATGACTAGGCGGAGCGCCCGCCGAAGCGGCACCATCGTCAGCGGCTCGAACGAAGAGTTGAGCGCGAGACAGCCGACGATCATTCGTTGCCCTCCGCAGGTTCTGCCAGCGGTACCGGCACGAACCGGCGACACATCAGAATCGATCCCTTTCGTTGCGCCATCGAGCCGCCGCGTAGGAGGTGTACGAACACTAACGCAGTGCCCGCAGCGGCCGCCAGCTTGGGTCGCGACGGCGGCGCCAGTCCCCGAGACGCTGCGACGCCGCCAGGCACCGCGCAGCGACGCCGTCGTCGGCCGCGATCAATTGCCCATGACGCACCAGCACTCGGCCCGCAATCACGACCAGCTCCGCCGTGGCATGATGCAGCAGTTGCACGAGTGCCCTGACGGGATCATCGGTGACGGCCTCATGAGCAGGCAATGCAAAGGCCGTCAGATCTGCCTGCTTACCAACCTCGAGCGAGCCCACCTCGTGCGCCATGTTCAGGGCGCGGGCACCGCCGAGCGTGGCCAGTTCGACGGCGCCGCGCGGTTCGAGGGCACCGCCCGTCGTCGCGACGGCCAGCTGTGCCTCACCGAGAATGCTCATGCGGTCGTTGCTCGCCAGCGAGTCGGTGCCGAGTCCCACCCGGGCGCCCGCTTGGAGCAGCGCGACGACCGGCGACGTGGAGTGTGCGAAGTAGGCGTTCGACGCTGGGCAGTGCGCCACCGCCAGTCGGCGCGCGCCAATCGTGGACAGGTCGGCGTCGCTGAGCCGGCAACAGTGAATGAGCAGCGGATCGCTCTCGAGCACACCGCACCGCTCGAGCAGTGCGATTGGTGATCGCGCTCGGGGGTTCACCACGATATCACGACCGCGAAGAAAGGCCGCGAATTCACCCTCGCCCTGCTCCACCAGCTTCGCTTCGTCGTCGCTCTCGGCCACGTGCGTGGCTAGCGGCAGATGATGTTCGCGCGCAAAAGTCGACGCGGCGGTGAAGAGGGCGTCGCTTACCGAGTAGGGCGCGTGGGGCGAAACGCCGACCGCTACCAGGCCGGTGCGCCGCGTGGTCATCTCGCGAACCGACTCGCGCAGCTCGTTCATGGACTGGTCGCACTGAGACGGATCAGGTCCGAACACTTCACGGTACGCGATGCCTCGCACGCCCGTAGCAAGCATCGCCGCGAAGGCGGCATCGCCCGGCGCGGTGTCGGCGAAGCAGGTGATGCCGGCGAGCAGCCCCTCCCGAATCCCGGCATGGGCGCTGTCGAGAAAATCGGTGCCGTTCAGCACCTCACGGCGGACGGTGGTGAGCGCGCGCACCCAGGGGAAGAACGCGAGCCCGTCGAGCAATCCCCGCATGACTGTGAGGTCGAGATGGGAATGCGCGTTGACCAGCCCCGGCAGCAGGATGGCGTCGCGAAGCTCGACGTCAGGACCAGATGGCGCTCCAGGGCGCGGACCGACATACGAAATGCGTGCGTCCTCGACCACGACGGTGCCGTTGGCGACCGGCGTAGCGCTGACGGGAACGACCCAGCGCGCATGATACCGCGTGATATGCGCTACGGTTTTTTCTCCGGGAGCACGACCGCACGACTGCCGCATTCCTGTGTGGGCTCCGTGCCGGGCACGAAGAATTCCGTGTAGGCGTCCTGCACCGGGCAGAGCATACCATGCAGCAACCCCGTGGGCCCGTCGATCACTCGAGAGGTGAGCCCACCCGGGCGCGGCCAGTCGGGCGGCGCGGGTTTTCGTTCATAGATCTCCCGCATGAACGACGTCCACGCTGGGGCGGCGAGCCGGCCGCCCTGCGCGTTGGGCATGATCTTCTGCGGCTTGTCAAAGCCCATCCATACGCCCGCCACGAGATCGGCCGTATATCCAATGAACCAGACGTCGCTTCCATCGTTGGTCGTACCGGTTTTGCCACCCGCGGGGAGATGGAAATACTGGCCGACACTGCCCGCCGCCGTCCCGCGACGGATCACGTCCTTCATCATGTCCACCATCAGCCAGGCTTCTTCCCTCGAGAGCACCTGTTCGATGGCCGGCTCCGGCTTCCAGAGCACTACACCTGTCTCGGTCTCCACCTTGATGATCGGCATGGGCGAGACGCGCCAGCCAAGGTTCGCGAACACCGAGTAGGCAGCGATCATCTCGATCGGGTACACGTCGGCGGAACCGATATGAATGGAGGGGTACGGCGGCACGGGCGTGGTGATGCCGAACCGCCGCGCCATTTCGCGCACACTTTGCTCACCGACTTCCATCCCCACTCGGATCGCGACGATGTTGCGCGACTCGTAGAATCCCCGGCGCATAGTCATGGGGCCGAGGAACTTGAGGTCGAAGTTCTGCGGCATCCACGGCCTGTTGGCATCGGCCTGCGGGAACTCCAGTGGCGAATCGTTGACGATATAACTCGGCGGCCGTCCGCTTTGTATCGCCGTGGCGTATACGATGGGCTTGAACGTGGATCCCGGCTGACGGAGCGCCTGGCTCGCACGGTCGAACTTGGAGTCCTCGAAGTCGCGGCCGCCAACCAGGGCGCGTACGGCACCGGTGCGCGGGTCGAGCGCAACGAACGCCCCCTGCAGGTATGGCGATACCGCGCTCTCATCGCGCCCGCCGGACTGCGCATGCGATAGGTACTGCTCGTATGTCAAATGCGAAAACGCACCGCTTTGCCCGCTCTCCACCGCGCGCAACTGCCGGTTCAAGGCCCGTTCCGCCGAGCCCTGCAGGTCGAGATCGAGCGTGGTGTAGACCTTGAACCCCTGTTCATAAAGTTGCTTGCCGAATTTTTCATCGAGCAGGCGGCGCACGTACTCCACGAAGTAGGGTGCCGTGTCACCGCTGCCGCCGCGCCGTCTGGCCAGGCGGAGCGGATACGCCCGGCCAACCGAGGCGTCGGC
>JRHI01001905.1_pt1 | contig 15775 bp, 16 predicted proteins | sample 215371 | NCBI WGS metagenome assembly JRHI01 (sample SAMN02929681, study PRJNA255918) | sediment metagenome | biome: cave system; feature: Ice Cave; material: Sediment; isolation source: sediment from deep within a dark volcanic ice cave with no known source of... ...
CCCGGTCGCAGCACCGTCGGCGGCACCAACGACCAACCGGTGGCCTCAGAGAGCAACCAGCTCGCGACTTCCCGGCCGGCCAGGGTGCCATCCGGGAAGTCCCACAGCGGGCGCTCGCCCCGGATCGGTTTGTATACACAGTCGGCACTAACCCCATCGCACTGCACTGTGCACAGCAGGGTGGCGTTGGAAGCCTCCAGGATCCGGCCGGTGACCTCCAGTTGGCCGTTATGCAGTAACGGCAGCGCCGCCGGGTCGGTGGGCAGCACCGCGGCCCCGCTCAGGCCTCGGCCTGGCGACGGTAGCCATTCTGCCGCGGGCAGATGTGCCCCTTGGGTCCCAACGGCTCCTTGCACAGCGGGCAGGGCCGGCGTCCCGCCGAGATCACCCGCTCGGCGCGGGTGGCGAATGCTCGGGCCTGCTCCAGGGACAGGAATACCCGCACCGCATCGGGGCCGTCCTCGGTGTCGTCGAGCACCATGGACTCGTCGACCTCCTGCTCGCTGACCGCAAGCAGCTCCACGACGATGGCCCGCGATTCAACGTCCCAGCCCAACCCCATGGTGCCGACCCGGAACTCCTGCTCGACGGGTGTGCGCAGCGGCTCGGTGTCCACCGCGAGCTCTCCGGACTCGGCGGCGGTATCGGCGCCCAACCGCCGGACGACCTCGTCGAGCAGCGCGGACAGGCGCTCGGCGAGGACAGCGACCTGCTCCTTTTCCATCTGCACGCTGACCACCTTCGCCTCGTCGATGGCCTGCAGGAAGAAGGTGCGGTCACCGGGCTCGCCGACGGTGCCCGCGACGAACCGATCGGGGGTGCGGAAGACATGGATGACCCGGGACATGACACCACCAACACTAGAGCACCTGGCGACACAAGAGCACCGGGCGCTGTCCAGCAGCGACCATCCCCACACCTCAGCTGGTGCCGGTCGAGCCCCCAGGCGTGGCGTCCGACGAGGGCCGACGCCGGCGCCGGCGCTTGGGCGGGACCAGCGAGCGCAGATCGTCACCGCAGTCATTGACCCGCTGCACGAACGGTCGGGTCTCGGTGTAGGTCACGGCGCTGACCGAGCACGGGTTGGCCACGATGCGTTGGAAGCCGTCCAGATGCACGCCCAGCGCGTCGGCGAGCACCGCCTTGATCACGTCGCCGTGGGAACAGACCAGCCACAGCACCTCTGGGCCGTGCTCGGTGGCCAGTTTGGCGTCCCACTCGCGTACCGCGGCCACCGCCCGGGCCTGCAGCGCGGCCAGGCCCTCCCCGCCGGGGAACACCGCCGCTGAGGGGTGCGCCTGCACCACCTTCCACAGCGGTTCCTTGCCGAGCTTGCGCAGCTCCCGCCCGGTCCACTCGCCATAGTCCACCTCAACGAACCGGTCATCGAAAGACACCTCGAGCGCCCGCGCCTGCGCCAGCGGGGCCACTGTCTCGCGGCAACGCTGCAACGGGGAACTGACCATGGCGGCCAGCGGCAGCTGCGCGAGGCGCTCGACCAGCGCCTGGGCCTGAGCCAGACCGTCCTCGTCGAGGGCCACCCCCGGGGTGCGCCCGGCGAGCACGCCCGCGGAGTTCGCCGTGGACCGGCCATGTCGGAGCAGGATCACGGTGCCCACGCCGCCACCCTACGCACCCGCTAGCGTGCACCCCCGTGCAACAGCGTTATCTCGGCCGCAGCGGGCTGCGGGTCTCGCGGCTGGCGTTGGGGACCATGACCTGGGGCCGCGACACCGACGCAGAAGAGGCCGCCACCCAGCTGGTCGCCTTTATCGACGCCGGCGGGACGCTGGTGGACACCGCCGACGTCTACAGCGAGGGCGAGTCGGAACGGATCCTCGGCAAGCTGCTCGCTGAGGTCATCCCCCGGGACGAGGTGGTGCTCGCCACCAAGGCGGTGGCCCACCGCGACGACGGGCCCTTCGGCGGCGGCGCGTCCCGGGCAGCGCTGCTCGCGGCGTTGGAGGGGTCGCTGCGCCGGCTCTGTACCGACCACATCGACCTGTGGCAGCTGCACGCCTGGGATCCTGCGGTGCCGCTGGAGGAGACGCTGTCCGCGGTGACCGACGCGGTGCGATCAGGCAAGGTCCGCTACGTCGGGGTGTCGAACTACACCGGCTGGCAGCTGGCCACCGCCAAGGCCGTCTCCGAGGTGCCGCTGGTGTCCACCCAGGTGGAGTACTCGCTGCTGGAGCGCGGGGTGGAACGCGAGGTAGTGCCCGCGGCGGCGCACCACGGGGTGGGCCTGCTGCCCTGGGCGCCGCTGGCCCGCGGGGTGCTCACCGGCAAGTACCGCAACAGCACTCCGGCCGGTTCCCGGGCCGCGTCGCCGCACTACGCGAGGTATGTCGAGCACCACCGCACCGACCGGGCGAACCGTATCGTCCAAGCCGTGGCCACCGCCGCCGACGGGCTGGGGGTCTCCCCACTGGAAGTCGCCGTGGCCTGGGTGCGGGACCGGCCGGGCGTGGTCGCCCCGGTCGTCGGTGCCCGCAACGCCACCCAGCTGGCCGGCTCGCTGGCCGCTGAGGAGGTGGAGCTGGCGCCCGCGATCCGGGCCGCGCTCGATGACGTCAGTGCAATCGAGTTGGGCTATCCGGAACGTCCGCTCGGCTGACCCGTCGCATCGCCGCGGCCATATCGCGGGCGGCGCGCACTGTTCCCCGGACCGACCCGGACACCTTGGACCGCCCGCCGGCGCGCGGCCGGTACTCGACGTCGAACTCGCGCACCCGCCAGCCGGCGGCACCGGCCCGCAACAGCAACTCCAGCGGGTAACCGCAAGCCCGGTCGGTGACGCCCAGGTCCAGAAGTGCTTGGCGGCGTCCGACCCGGATCGGTGCGATGTCATGCACTGGCAGGCCCTGGTGCCGCAGCACCGCGGCCAGCACTATGTTGCCGGCCCGGGCATGCCACGGCCACGCGCCGGCTTGGGGTATCCGGCGACCGACGGCGAGATCGCTGCCGTTGGCCGCCTCCGCGACCAGCTGGGGCAGCGCCTGCGGCGGTAGCGATCCGTCGGCGTCGAGCACGCCGACCAGATCGGCGGTCGCGGCGAGCAACCCGGCGTGCACCGCTGCACCGTAGCCACGCCGCGGCTCGGACACCACGATCGCCCCGCAGGCGGCCGCGACGGCGACCGTGTCATCGGTGCTGCCGTTGTCGACGACGAGGACCCGGTAGCCCGCAGGCATCGCGGCCAGGACACCGGGCAGCGCCTCGGCTTCGTCCAGGCACGGCAGCACGATGTCGACCGTGGTAGTCACAGCTGATGACGTTATCGCTTAGACGGAGTAACCGCCCACCGGGCTGGTCACAGCTCGATCACGGAGCACTGCACAGGGTCAGGGGCGCAGCCGTCGTTTAGTGGATTTATGCCAACATCCGGCTACCTGGGGATGACGCGAGGGTGTCGAGTCAGGAATGCTTGACCAACACCTCGCTCCCTACCGACATGGAGGTCGGAGTGCTCGGTGCCCAGCGCGCGGCTCTGCTTGCTGCGTCGCTCGTCGCCGGGCTGGTAGCGGGATGCGGCACTGTGGGCGGATCAGCCGGACAGCAAGCTGTCTCAGCGGTCGAGCCGGCGTTGGCTCCGTCAGGTGGCCCGGCACCCGCGGGAACCGTCAGGCCGCTGGGTGCTGCGGCGACCGAGGTAGTGGTCGATCCCCGGACCCAGACCGTGGCGGTGGCGTTGAATGACCCGCCGCGGCTGCTGCTGACGACCCTCGACGGCGCGGCGCTACCCCGGCAGGTGCCGCTACCGGGACCAGCCGCCGATCTCGTGCTCGCAGCCGACGGTGGCCCGTTGCTGGTGCCGATCACCGCCCCGGGGTCCCTGATCCGTGTCCCGCTCGATGGGGGCGCACCGAGTAGGACGGATCTCGGTGGCCCGGCACGCGGGGCGGCCACGGCGGGTGGCGCCACCGTGGTTGCGCTGGGTGACCGGCTTGTCGTGCTCGACGGCAACCGGTTCATCCCGGGGTTCATCAACGCGACCCGCCTGGTGCCTGCCGGTGGCGGCGCCAAGATCTGGGTTCTGGACCGGGGCCGCAGCGCGGTCAGTGTGGTGGACCTGATTTCCGGCGAGACAAGTCCTGCGCTGCGCGCGGGCAACGGGGCCGCCGGTGCGGTGCCCGACAGGTTCGGTCGGCTGCTGGTCACCGACACCCGAGACGGCGAGTTGCTGGCCTTCGCCGGCGATCCACCGGTGTTGCGGCAGCGGTATCCGCTGCCCGGCGCGCCTTACGGGCTGGCCTACGACGGCCGGCGGGATTTGGCGTGGGTCACCCTGACCGGCCGCGATGAGGTGGTCGGACTTGGGGTGGCGGGGGGCGAGCCGGTGATCGTGCACCGGTTCCCCACCGTGCATCAACCCGATGCGGTGGCGGTCGACCCGGTCAGCGGCCGGGTCGTGGTCGTCTCCGCAACCGGAGCAGGACTGCAGGTGATCGATCCCGAACGGGTGGTGCAGTGATGATGGAGACAGGTGACGGTGACAGCCTCGACTGGGAGTACCAGCCGCTGCGGTTGCCGCCGGAGGTATCCCGGCCGACCGCAGCGACCCAGCTCGCGGTGCAGGCCGAGTTCGCGGGCTGGGAACTATCCCGGGTCCGGATGTATCCCGGCGGTACGCGCACCGTACTGTTGCGTCGGCAGCGGACCCCGGTTGCTCAGCCCAAGCTGTCGTTGTAAACGCCCCGACCCTGCGAGCAGCCTTCAAGCCTGCAGCGCGCGGATCTGGTCAGCTTGCGGACCCTTGGGTCCTTGAGTGATCTCGAACTCCACCCGCTGGTTCTCCTCCAGCGAGCGGTAGCCGGTCGCCTGGATCGCCGAGAAGTGGGCGAAGACGTCGGGGCCGCCACCATCCTGAGTGATGAAGCCGTAGCCCTTCTCCGCGTTGAACCACTTGACCGTGCCGGTCGCCATCTTCGATCTCCTTGCTCGGGCCGCCTGTCCGGCCCGCACTGCGGTTGTCCGGCTCGCTGTCGCGTCCTCCCGCTTGCGCGGTGCATGCACCCCGCTGGCCGGACACAACGAACGCCTGTGGCGCTTGCTCCACAGGCGTTCTTGGAACCAAGACTGCTACGCGCGCGACGTTAGCAGCTCCGGAGGAACCGGTCGAGGACGCGAGCGCCGAAGGTCAGCCCGTCGATCGGCACCCGTTCGTCGACACCGTGGAACAGCGCGCCGAAATCGAGATCGGGCGGCAGCCGCAACGGCACGAACCCGAAGCAGCGCATTCCCAGCCGGCTGAATGCCTTCGCATCAGTGCCGCCGAAGAGCATGTAGGGGACCGTGCGCGCGCCGGGATCCTCGCTCAGGATCGCGGCGTCCATCGCGCCCACCAGGTCACCGTCGAAGGTCGTCTCCACCGGCGGCAGGTTCAGCATCCATTCGCGGGTGATGTCGGGGCCGAGCAGCTCGTCGACCTCCCGTTCGAACGCTGCCTGACGGCCGGGTAGCACCCGGCAGTCCACCACCGCCTCCGCCGTTGAGGGGATCACGTTCGCCTTGCAGCCGGCGTTGAGCATCGTCGGGTTTGCCGTGTCGCGCAGTGTCGCACCGATGAGCCGGGCCATCGCACCGAGTTTGGCCACCGCACCTTCCAGGTTGTCGCCGGAGAAGTCCAGCCCGGTCTCCTCGCCGACGGCGGTCAGGAACCCCTGCACCGAGTCGGTCATCACCAGGGGGAAGCGGTGATTGCCCAGCCGGGCCACCGACTCACACAGCGCGGTCACCGCGTTATCCTCGTGCACCAGCGCTCCGTGTCCGGCCCGTGCCCGAGCCCGCAACCGCATCCAGGCGAGGCCCCTCTCCGCGGTCTGGATCAGGTACAGCCGGCGCCCTTCGCGCACGGTCAAGGAGAACCCGCCGACCTCACTGACCGCCTCGGTGCAGCCCTCGAAGAGGTCTGGGCGGTGCTCGACCAGCCAGTGCGCCCCCTGCATCCCGCCGGCCTCTTCGTCGGCCACGAAGGCGAAAACGAGGTCACGCGGCGGGACCACACCGTCACGCCGGAACCGCCGGGCGACGGCGATGATCATCGCGACCATGTCCTTCATGTCGACCGCACCGCGGCCCCACAGATAGCCGTCCTGCACCGCGCCGGAAAACGGGTGCACCGACCATTCGCTGGCGTCGGCGGGCACCACGTCGAGGTGACCGTGCACGAGCAGCGCGCCCCGCGTGGAATCGGCACCGGGCAGCCGGACGATCACGTTGCCCCGTCCCGGAGCCCCGGATTCGAGATAGGTGATCTCGAAACCCACCTCGCCGAGCTTCTCGGCGACGTACTCCGCGGCAGCCCGCTCGCCGACAAGGGTGTCCGGGTCACCGGTGTTGGTGCTGTCGATCCGGATCAGGTCGCTGGCCAGGCCGACGACCTCGTCCTCTGCCGTGCTAGTGCCGTCCGCCGGTCGCTCCATCTAGCCTTCCTACCACCGCTGATCTGCGCGATCCACGATATGCGCGCCGGGTTGGGGCCCCAGGTGGCGATCAGCTACCCTCGTTGCGCACCACACGGTGATACTGGTGTGGACGAATGTTGCCTGGTGGTAAGTCCGAGTGGCGGAATGGCAGACGCGCTAGCTTGAGGTGCTAGTCCCCTACAAAGGGGGTGGGGGTTCAAGTCCCCCCTCGGACACAGACACTATTCACCCGTCCACGTGGCTGGACGGTCACGTCCACGGCGCGGGACGCGGGGTCGTAGACCATCTGGAGTCGCAAAGTCTCGTAGAGAACGGTGAGGTTTTGCGGCTGGACTTGGGTCAGCGCTGTGCCGACGTCTCCGATCGAGTCGCTCATCGCTTCGACGTCTTGGCGGGTGAGTTCCTGTGTGGTTGGCCTTTCGTCGAGTTCGGCTCGGGCGGCGGCGCGTTCGGTCTGGGCCTGGTTGATCGCGTCGACAATCGCGGCCGGGTCGACTCCCGCCTCGATCGCGGCTTGGTGACGACGTAGTCGTGCCTCGGCGTTGGCCAGCCGGCGGCGGGCCTGGTCGAGGTTGGTGTCGATGAGGGATCCGCCTTGCGAGTCGAGGAGGGCTTGCACTGTTCGGTCGCGGTTCGTGGCGTCGAAGAGGGTTGCGATCCACTGGTTGAGTGGGGCGCAGATGGCTGCCTCGTGCACGTATACAGCGGCTGGGTGTTGCGCCAGCACCGGCGAGTGGGGTGCCAGTGTCCGTGCGGGGCAGCGGTAGTACATGGCGTGCGCTTTGGGGCTGGCTTCCATCTTCCGGTTGCACACCGGACATCGCAGCCGGCCCCGTAATGGGTAGGACCGCACGGTGGCGCGATCGCTGCGCTCTTGTTTGCGTGCGGTACATAGCCCACCGGCCGACTTTGATCGGCGAAGCAGCTGGGTCTGTGTGAAAGTCTCTACCGAGACGATCGCAGGGTGTGCTGCCTGCCGCGAGCGCACCACGCGATCGGTGCTCGCTCGGCGAAACCGCACAACATGCCCGGCCGCGATGTCGTCCGGGTTGAGCAGCGTCTCGCGCTTCGTCCAACGGCCAAAGAAGCCGTAACCGGTGTACCTCGGGTTGTCCAAGATCGCACGCACGGTGCTGCCCTGCCAACCATCGGCCAACCGGTGACGGTTCTGATCGGGTCGACGCGCCGAAGGGCACGGGACGTGATCGCGGTTCAGTCCAGCTGCGATCGCCCGATCGCCCTTGCCGTCGAGATACTCGGCGAAGATCCGGCGCACGACCTCGGCGGATGCATCATCAATCGCCAGGACCCGCAGCCGATAGCCCTCGGCCGCCTTGCGGGGATTGGGGTGCGTTCCCCCGTCTATGACCAGGTAGCCGTACGGCGCGCGACCGCCTTGATGGCGGCCCTCGTTGATGACCTGGGCGTCCATCGCCGCACGCACCCTGGCTTGGACGTGTTGGCGCTCGGATTCGCTCATCCCACCGAGCACGCTCATCAGCATCTTGTGCGACGGGTTACGTTCCTCGAACTTTCCGCCCAGCTCCGGTACCCACAGATCAACTCCATGAGCCGCGAACCGTGGCGCGGTCAACGAGAACTGGTTACCGAACCAGCAGCGCGTGCCCTCCCCCACCACGACGCCCGACCAACCACGGCTCGGATTCTTCAGCTCGGCGAGCAGTTGCAACGCCAGGTCACGCCGCTCCCATGGAACGGAACGCGACAAGCCAACGTCGAAGTACTCGGCGACTACGCGACCCCCGAGCGGCTCGACGAACTTCTGGGCGTTGCCCAGCTGCCACGCCAGTGAGGTCTCCGGGTCCTGGTTGTCCTCGGTTGAGCAGCGGCCGTAGAACGCCAGCGTTTCCAAGCCGTTGTCCAGAGCCGGGGCGGCTTCGACGCCCAGCAGCTCGTCCAGGACTGCCCACTCATTGGTCTGTTCCGACACAGCGCACGAACCTCGCTTAGGCTGCCCGGCCGCGCTCGGTTGCGCGGTGGGTGTCTGACTCTGCCACTGCACGCAGAATGCACAGAAGCGCCCGCGCCGCGTCGGCTGGCAGGCTCGGTGGTTCACTCGGGCACCTGACCGTGACCTCAGTGGCCGCAGGAGCCGAGCAGGTGGACGCTAGTCCGTCGACGCGGGAGTCGGGCGCCCGCAGCGGCCTCACATTATCCATGCCTATCCCCTGTCGCTGCTCATGCGGCTTGATCGCTGGTTGCCGAACGGTCTTTGTCCGGTGGTGGGCCGTTGGCGGCGAGTTGCGCGGCGGTGTATTCGGCTTTCCATCGCTGTCGTTCGGCGACGGCCTGCAGTAGCAAGACGGGACGTGGTGGGATGTCGGGGTCGGTGGGTGGGTTGGATACCGGCCTGTTCGAGGAGTTGCCGAACGAATTTCCCGCGTTCGGCCCGGTGGTCATCGAGAGTCTTGTTCGACCATTTGCGGGAGACGAGGACGCGGCGGCCGGCGATGCCGAGATGGTCGAGTTGGTGGGCCTTGCCTTGCACCGGCCGGGTGTCATGGAGTGTCGGGCGCCTTTGGGTTGGATGCCGTAGAGCAGCCATACCGGACACCGGGGCGAGCAGGGGGTGATCTGGAGTTCGGCGTGCAGCCGGTGGACGTGGTCTCGTTGGGCGTCGGTGGCGTGTTTGTCGAGTCCGGCGGCCTGGCTGATGCTCTTGGCCAAGTATTTCGTGAGGTATCCGACGTGCCGACCAGCTTCCTCGGTGCCCCCCAGGATTCCCTTGACGTGCACCTGCGGTCCGAATCGGACGACGTGGGTGGGTTCGGTCAGCTGCTCGCATGCCTGTTCCCAGCTCGGCAGCGGTGTGCCGGTGTTGGGGTCGGTGAATGTTTTAGCCCGCGGGTCCCAGACCGGCAGCCGTTCACCGCCGTAGATGAGGTCATCGTGTGGCGGCCACCACACCTGGTGATAAGTCGCCTTGGTGATCGCTCGTAGTTCGGCCCGAGGGATCGTGCCTCGGATCGCGGCGTGGTAGTGCGGGGCACCGCGTTTTTGCGGTTCGACGGTGCCGAAGTACTGCACCTCCCACCCGACACAGCGTCGGGTGTTTTGCCAGAACCGGTCGACCAATGCCGGGAAGCGGATCGCGTCCCGGGCGGCCCGCCGGTAGTCATACCGGTCCGGGTCCACCGCTGCACCGTCACTGTCGACCCGGCCGTAGGAATCCAGAGTGAGGGTCAGGAATGTGGAGGGCCGGTACCGCCCGGCGAACACTTGGCCCACCGTGCGCCGCTCGATCGGTCGGCGGGGCAGGTTCGGCGCGTCCTGGCGTCGGCGTGTCGAGCGCTTGACCGGCTTGGGTGGAGCGTCTAACGGGGTCAGCCGGCCGCGGACCCCGGCGGCGCGGAGTTCGGTGTCGAGTTCGGCCACGGAGTCGGCGATTTCCTCGCAGGAGATCTCGTCGCCGTTGGCCTGGCATTGGGCGTAGGCAGCGAAGAGGTCTGCTCGGGCGGTCATCAATTGCTGCTGGGTCTCGGTGGGCGTGGCTCGTTCGATGGCTGGGTCGTGCGTGGCAATGCAGCGCTGCCGGGGGGTCAGCAGCGGTCATCTGGAGCCATGGGTGACCACAGCCGGCCGCAGGTCAAGGCCGGGACATAAGCAGCGCGATGGGTTCCCAAGCTCTAAACCGAGCACAGGTGCCTTCGGCGGGGCCTCGGCTCCGGGATGGTCCGAGGGCCGGGGCAAGAGAGTGGTGGGTCAGGAGGTGGCGCGGGTATCCCGTCACGTCGGCACCCGCAGGCGTAGCAGACCGGGACAGGGGTCGTTCATCGCATGCGGTGCTCCACCTAGACCCCTGCCCCCGGTCTGCTCCGAGACGAGCCCGCCGACGCGGCGGTATACCCGCTTCCGCTCCAGTCTTGCGTCAGGCCAACACCCCGCGTGCTGTTGGCGTGCTGTGAGCCCCGGTCAACAACGCGGCACCGTGACCCGGCCAATCGCAGGTCAGGGCCCCTGACGGCGCATCGGCCGCAGTCTTCCAAGCTGGCCATGCGGGTTCGATACCCGTCCCGCTTCACGCCGTCCACGTCCGGTTCGGCGGCCCGTAGGTGCACGCCGGGAAAACTGCGTACGGCTCGGCTACACACTCCCCTTGGTGATCATCTCCACCATGCAGAAATAGAAGTCCTCGCGGTCTAGGACCCCAGATACCGGGTCGAACGCCTTACTCCACCGCTCCCTGTCCTCGTCGGACAGATGCGGTGCCGCCATGCCCCCCAGCCATCTCGCGGTCCCCTCCACATACCGCTTCGCCGCCTCCCCAAGAGGAGAGGTCAGCTGGATCGCGTACGGTCGCGTCTCCACGTCCCAGAACCCCGCCGACCGGAAAGCCCCATGCATCTTCCGGCCAATGAAGTTGTCGAACGCGGGCTGCGGCGGGGCCTCCTGCAGTACCCTGGCCGCAGCCGCCTGCACTGTCGCCGTCAGGCGTTCCTCCGCCGGGTGGTAAATGACCGTCCCGCCATCGAAGTCCTTCGAGAACACCTGCCCCCGGGAGACACGCTTGGCCTCCCGCAGCACTCTGGAGAAATCAGACGCGTAACAGCAGCAGTTGCCGAGGAATACGGCATCGAAAGCACCGTCGTCGAACGGCGTCGCCTCGAAATTCCCCACCTCGAAACGCATGCTCCCGCTCAGCGGATGATCAGCAATGCGCAAGACAGCGTAGTCGATCAGCTCCTTCGAGATGTCTACCCCGACGACGTTCCCACCGGGCGCGATTTTCTCAGCGAACATCGGCGTCCACAGGCCGGGGCCGCACCCAAGGTCAAGCACCACGTCCCCCGGCCTGAGCCCCAGGTCATCCACCATCCGCCGCCGATCAAGATACTTCACCGCATGGTGGTCCAGAAGCCATCCCAGACTGGATAGCTGAAAATCACCGCTGGTCGTCACTGGTTCCTGCCCTTCCCTAGTCGGTACCTCGGCCGAAATGGCAAAACCCGAGCCCCGGGCGACGGCGACACGAAGCCACCGGTGATGAAGGTCGGGCTCGTCGGAGGGCCCGGCCGTCCGACTTCACCCAGGTCAGGGTCGATCAGGCTGGTGTAGTGGGTAAAGGATTCGAACCTTGGAAAGCATCAGCCGACGAATTTACAGAGCAGGGCGCGCATGGCGCTGACCAGCGGCTACGCCCCTCCCAGTTTGGTCCGGGACACGAATAGGGCGAAGGTAACTCATCCGCGGCCGGGCACCTCGGCTGATCTGCTCCCGACCTGCGACCCCACGGGGCACCGACGAGCCGCTCAACCTCGCCCAGCCCCCGCAGCGCCGACGAGCTGGACGTTGAGCGACTGACTCATGGTAGGCAGCAGGATCACCGGATGTATCAGGGGATCAGCGGTGGCCATGCCGCACCTCCGGTATGTACAGCCAATCACTCTATGTACCGTCCAGTGGCACACCGTCAACGATGCACCCAATGGTTTCCCGCGTGCCGCCGCGCTCTAGGCTCCGCTGCAACCATGTCCGTACTGCAACAGTTGTGAGGCGCTCGATGCCCGGTACCGACGCCCGGCTGCCGGATGATGTCGCACCACCTTACATCGACCCGACCAAGGCGAGCATCGCCCGGGTCTACGACGCGTTTCTCAACGGTAAGGACAACTACGAGATCGACCGCGAGGTCGTCCGGCGGATCCAGCAGGTCGCACCGGAGATGGGCCAAACTGCGCGGGATAACCGAAACTTCCTGATCCGCGTCACCCGCTTCATCGCCAGCCAGACCGGCATCACCCAGTTCCTCGACTGCGGGTCAGGACTGCCCACGGCGGAGAACACCCACCAGGTCGCCCAGCGAATCCAGCCGGATGCCCACGTGGTGTATGTCGACAACGACCCTGTGGTACTTGCGCACGGCCGGGCGCTACTTGAGGTGAACGACCACACCCACTTCAGCGCTGCCGATATCTTCATGCCAAGCCAGGTCATCAATGACGAAGTTGTGCGCCGGTACCTTGACTTCTCCGACCCGATCGCGCTGTTCCAACTCGGGACGCTGCACCACTACGACGATGCGCGCAGCCCGCAGAGCATCATGGCCGAATACATCGACGCCCTACCCTCGGGCTCCTACGTGGCGATCAGCCACTTCTCCGACCCCGAGACCACACCCGAGTTAAGCCAGCTCGCCCGGAGGTTGGAACAAGTCTTCCTTCACAGCCCGATGGGTACCGGACTGTTTCGCACCCGCGCCGAGATCGAGGGCATGTTCCCGGGCTTGGAACTGGTCGAACCTGGTCTGATCCCGTGTGCCGGCTGGCGGCCCAACAGCCCACAGAACATCACGCCGCTGGAGCCCGTGCAGCACTGCATGGTCGGAGCGGTCGGGCGCAAACCCTGAACGGTGCTAGGCCAGAAAGGCAAGCACTGTGGTCCGCGACGATCCTCGGGCGCCCGTAGTAGAAACGGTAGTAAGGACGCTGTGGGCAGCGGTCGCGCTGGCTGGACGAGGTGGGACGCCTTGGATGATCGGCCCTGGCTAGGCGGGATGCCGCGGGACCCGATGGGAGGTGTGGGACGGGTGCCATTCGCCTCATAACCCAGAGACCCGACCGAACAGGGACACCAGGATGCCCGCGCCAAGAGTGTGCCACCGGGCGCAGCCTTCCAGGCTGGCCCCTAACATGATCATCGTCAGCGAGCTGTCAGCGAACACGACGCAACCAGTACACACGGGCCGATACACACCGGCACGTCACCGCAGTTCAGCGGCACGTAATGATAACTGCCAGGTACGCGGACGTACGGCGAATCAGCGTTCACACAGAAGTGCTTGCCGAGGTCTCCGTTCCCTGACGTGTCCCCGGGATCATGCTACGTCGCCTCGCCAACGTCGCTGCCGCGATGCCGCAAGCGCCACCCTTGAGCTCGTCGAGTCGACGCAGAGGCTGGCCAGGTATGAGGGAACGGGAGGGGAGCAGGTCGAGCCCGCCAGCCACCGGCCGTGCCAAATTCGTGCCAGATGCAGCGGTGATTGATGGGTACAGCGGGGAGTCACGGGGTACCGATCATCACTTCTCCACACCGGCACTGCCCTATCACCGTATTCGCGTCGGAGCTAAGTATCCGCCGCGCAAGAAAGCTGATCAAGTTCCTTGTTTTATCATCTTCCGATGGGTTTACCTCTGCGGGCTTAATGACGCGATGTCTGCATGCAGTGGGCTCATCGTTCTCGGTCGCCAGCATTGAGCGCAGTCGACTCAGAGTCCGGTGCTGCGCTACCCGGACCGCGCCAGGAGTCGAGCCCACGACCTCGGCGGTCTCCTCCGCCGACAACCCCACCACGACCCGCAGGCGAAGAATCTCACGCTGGCGGTCCGGCAGCATCTCCAGCAGCGAGGCCATCAACCCCGCCAACTCGACCTGCAGCACCTGCGCCTCCGGACCGTCGGCCGTTTCCGCAGCGTCGGGGACCTCCGCGACCGGCTCAGCACGATTGCGCGCCGCGGACCGATGGGCGTCGGCCACCTTGTGCGCAGCAATCCCGTACACGAAGGCAAGAAACGGCCGACCTTGGGTGCAGTAACTGGGCAGGGCCGTGAACACCGCCATACACACCTCCTGAGCTACATCATCCGCCGAGCCGAACGCTTTCTCCCCACCGCCAACATGGGTCCAGCAGTACCGCAGCACGAAAGGACGAATCCAGCGGAGCACACTCTCAACGGCATCTCGATCGCCCGCCATTGCCGACACCAAGGCCACGGGCTCCCCCGAGACAAGACGGAAAGACGGCGCGTTATCGAGACTATTCCTGGCCATCACACCCCGCCGTCCTCATGGTCTTCCCATGTCGATCGGTCCTCGGCAGCGAGCCGTCAGGGGAGCACTACCACGTCCACTCCATCGAGCAGCACTGTCGGCGGTGTCACCAAATCTCAACATTGCCGTGAGCCCCGCGCTGTACAGCAAGGACGCGAGAAGGTGGCCGGTGAGCGTGCCCATGGGACTTCCACTGGTCAAGCACGGTTCTCTGCATGTTGAACATTCAGACAGTAACCATATTTCCTCGAACGAGGGTAACATAACGACACAAATAGGCCATTCGGGTGGCCGTTGTGACAAAAAGTGACGCCAGCGTTACTGGCGATCCATCACTTCCTATGCAAACCCATCGACGGGATGCCACACGGCCCGTAGCGGGCAGGATCGTCGGTGACGCGCCGCCAAGTGCTTACCGGGACGAGGGGATGCGGGGCCAAGGCTGAGGGGATGACGGGTGAGCAGGGCCAGTTCCCCGGCACGAGCTGACCACAACGCAGACGACAACAGGACACCGGCCGCACACTGCGAGCCGGATCGCGGCGCAGATCGAAGTGCGCCGTGAGGCGCTGTTGATTCGAGTGGAGGTGAGAGGCCTTCACCGCCTGCCCTGTCGCAGCAGGGGGGTGGAGCTATGGGCAGCCGATCCGGGTGGTGCCGGTGAGGGTGGCAAGCGGCCCTGGCAAAGCCGGGACGCGCTAGTACTGCCAGATGGCGTGGGTCCGGCAAGCGGGACGGAAAGGAGTACGCAAGGAACCGACGTTTACGTCTCTCAAGCGTGGACCGGCTCAAATCTGGTGGATAGGGGCCGGGAGCGGTGCGTCCTCGCCCCGGATGTGGGGTTGGGAACTCCTGGGCTGGCTTTCGACGGCTCGCCGGGAGACCACGGTGAAATGCTGCGGGGTAACCGGGGTGATACCGCAGGGACCGAGTCGGGCTCCTCCTTCGTCGAGCGAATCACAGTGAACACGGGAACCGTCCTGGTCCTGCCCGCTGCCGCGTATCCGGCGCGGTGGTCTGGGCTGGGCGCACCGACCGCCGAGCGGTCCAGGACGGGGCGGAGCCGCCGTAGTACTCCGAGCCGGGGAGAGCCCGTGCACATGGGGAAGGGCGGCAGCGGTATCGAGAAGGGACGGATGCTGCAATGCCGACAGACGCGCTGGTGAATATCGGCGCACCGGACGCGGTGGTCCCGAAAGGACCACGGTCTCGGGTATCGGAGATGCAGGCCAAGCTTCATCGTTGGGCGGCGGCCGATTCTGGCCGCAGGTTCGATGACCTGTTCAACTTCGTCTATGACCCGGCGACGCTGGTGGTGGCGTTTGATCGGGTCGCGGGCAACACCGGGGCCAATACCCCTGGCGTGGACGGCCTCACGGTCGCCGACGTCGAGGCGGCCATCGGTGTACCCGGGTTCCTGGATGACCTACGCGCCCAGCTTAAGCAGGGCGCGTTCGGTCCTCTTCCGGTGCGGGAACGCAAGATTCCCAAACCGGGTGGGAGCGGGAAGGTTCGGCGGCTCGGGATTCCGACGGAGGCGGCATAGTGCCGCGTCGTCC
>JRHI01001906.1_pt1 | contig 15773 bp, 15 predicted proteins | sample 215371 | NCBI WGS metagenome assembly JRHI01 (sample SAMN02929681, study PRJNA255918) | sediment metagenome | biome: cave system; feature: Ice Cave; material: Sediment; isolation source: sediment from deep within a dark volcanic ice cave with no known source of... ...
ACTGGCCACGGCTGGTACACTTTGGGTGGCCGCCGAGGCTCTCCTCGCGCACGCGTATCTCGCTCGCGAACTCGATCATGCGCTTGTCGCAAGCGAAGAAGTGCAGCACGCCGAAGAGTTGTGCGCTACGGTCGATTGGGAAGGCGTCGTCGATGACGAGCGCGTCGTGTTGCTCGGCGTCGTACAACAAGTCGTGCACGAGAATCCGCGCAAGGCGCGTGCGTTACTCAATCAATACCGCTCGATACGGACGAAAACGGCACCGCAGATGGCTGCTCGCCTCGAAGCGCGAGTCCGCGCCGACGAGTCTCTGGCGGAAGGATCCGTGGCGCTGGCCGAGGGCCGCCGCGAAGTCGCAGTTCAGCATTTGCTCGACGCATTCGAATTGCTCGATGGGATCGGCTACTCTTGGCGCGCGGCTCTGGTCGCGGCCGAGCTTGCGAAGCTGACGGGCAGCCCGCGATTCGCGGCCTACGCGCGTCGCGAAGCCGCATGCCGCTCGACATCGTGGCTAAACCGGGAATTCAAAAAAAAAGGCGCGTCGGCCGGGTAGGATTCTTCAGCATCGATCTTCCACCGCGGCGCGCAGGATCGCCGTGCGGCGATGTCCGGCCACATAGGGCGGTATCGGGATTTTTGAGAATGGTTTCTTGACACATCCTACTGCCGTGTGTTTTGTTTACGCGTACACAAAACTCCTTCGCTCGGAGGAACTCGCGTGCTCGCTCCTCGCAACGCGGCTATGTCATTCATCTTCGTTACGGTCGCACTGGATATGCTCGCGCTCGGCGTCATCATTCCGGTTTGGCCCACGCTGGTAAAGTCGTTCACCGGTCAAAACGATGCCGCGGCGTCGATAGCGATCGGTGTTACGTCCGTCGTCTGGGCGGTCGGACAATTTTTTGCCGCGCCGATCCTGGGCGTGCTTTCCGACCGCTTCGGCCGGCGTCCCATCATTTTGGCCTCGAACATCGGGACAGCGCTCAATTACGCGATCATGGCACTCGCCCCGACTATTGCATGGCTGTACATCGGGCGCGCACTATCCGGCGTGACATCGGCGAGCGTTCCCACTGCCAGCGCGTATATCGCCGACGTTACCCCACCCGAAAAACGTGCCGGCGCCTATGGACTGATCGGCGCAGCCTTCGGCTTCGGGTTCGTCGTCGGCCCCGCGCTTGGCGGTTGGCTCGGCGGCTTCGATTCGCGTTTGCCGTTCTGGGTCGCCGCCGCCTTGGGGCTCGCGAATTTCTTTTACGGGCTTTTCGTCCTGCCGGAATCGCTCGCACCGGAAAAACGTCGCGAGCGCTTCGAGTGGCAGCGCGCGAATCCGCTCGGATCGCTGCGCCTGCTTCGCTCGCATCCCGAACTGTTCGGTATCGCCGCAGTTGCATTCATCGGATACGTCGCACACGAATCGTATCCGACCGTGTACGTGCTCTACGGGCAGCACCGGTATGGTTGGAATACGGCGACGCTCGGTATCGGACTCGCGATCGTCGGCATTTCGTCCGGGCTCGTTGCCGCCGTTCTTTCGCAGCGAGCCGTCGACGCGCTCGGTACGCGCAAGGCGTTGCTTACGGGCTTGTTTTTCGGTGCCGTCGGTTTCTGGCTCTTCGGTTCGCCCCAAACGGCGCTGTTTTGGATTGCGATTCCCATTAATGGACTTTGGGGAATCGCGGGCTCTGCGGAACAAGTGTACATGACCAAGCGCGTACGCGACGACGAACAAGGTGAGCTGCAGGGCGCGCTCGGAGCACTGCAGAGCATCTCGATGATCGGGGCGCCGATGATATTCGCCGGTATATTCGCGTACTTCATCAAAGGCGGCGGAAGCGGCATCGAATTTCCCGCGGCGCCGTGGTATCTCGCTGCGGGCCTGCTCTTCGCTTCGATGGCCGTCGCCTGGTTCGTAACTGCGAAGGCGCACGCTATAGAACTACACGGCGATCCGAGCGTTCGAGAGGCCGCGGCGGTATACGAAGGATCATTCCCGGGCGACGTGCCGGTTGCATGAAGCGACCAACCCGGTCGCATGCGCCAATGAAGCTCGCCGTTCGGCCCGTTCCGCTCTTGAAGATCGCGCGCGAACTTTATAATATTCCGCGTGGAAGGGGACGCTTCGGTGCCGCTTTGATCAGGCTTCCTCGTTGAAGCTAAGACGGTTGCCAAACGGATCGATCACGTCCATGCACGTCCCGCCCCACGGCGGTCGCCCTATTCCCGGATGTAGGTACGTATAATTCTTTGCGGTGAGCTCCGCGTGAAATTCTCGAAGGCGTAGCGTCTTGACGTACACGCTGGCGCCGGGACAGCAATCGCCGTAGTGTTCGCTTAGGTGGAGCGACAGACCGCCGCGCGAAATCTGCATGTATAGCGGGGCAGTCGCTTCAAAACGATGTTCCCAATCCACTTGGAAGCCGAGGAAGTCGATGTAAAATTCCTTTGCCTTCTCGACGGAGAAGATGCGAAAAATAGGAATCGCAGCGGGAAACTCGACGAGCATTACGTCTCCTTCCTGGGATACTGCAAGAATTTCTTCTTCGCGGCGGGAGAGCGTGCAGATGCGGTCCTCGAGCGTAGGTTCGTGACCGGGCCGCGCTCCGTTACGACACCTTACAACTTCTTCCGTTAAATCCGAACCTGCGGGTATGGCGGCCGGCGTGCCGGTCCTCTTTGCGAAATGCGGGACATCGGGCGCTCGTCGAGGCAGCGGAACGGCCTGCGAAGAAGCGCGGGCCGCACGAGAAAAAGGTTATGATTGGGAATGCAGCCGATTGCGAGGGGAAAAAGTGAGAGGGCCGAGCGGTGGTCCCATCCGTTTTATCGCGCCGGTAGAGCGCGTTCTGAACACCGATTCATCCACTTGTGCGGCGCTCGGATTCGTGGCTGGATTCGTTGATGCTGCTGGCTTCATAGCGTTGTCTGGTCTTTTCACATCTCACGTAACGGGCAATTTCATTTTAATCGGGGCCGAACTCGTCACGAGATCCGGCGGTGTTCTGGCAAAGCTTTTAGCGCTGCCGACGTTCGTATTCTCCGTCGCCGCGACGCGACTTATTGTCGTTGCCCTCGAGCGCAGAAATATTCTTCCGCTCCGGCCTATTCTCGTAATCGAAGCGGGCCTCCTAAGCGCCTTTCTAGCGGCCGGTGTTGCGCTGTCCCCGTTCGGATCGCCCGATGCAGCCGGACCGATTTTCGCTGGACTGCTCGGTGTGGCGGCAATGAGCGTACAGAATGCCATCGCGAGACTCTTGCTGCCGCACTTGCCGGCGACGACCGTCATGACCGTAAACGTTACTCAGACAGTGATTGACGCGGTCGATCTGTTTCGCGACAGGCACTCAAAGACAGCCCAACACGCCGCCATTCGCTTACGACGTATGCTCTCCGCAGTGGTGGCATTCGCCGTCGGAGCCTTGGCAGCGGCGTTTGGGGTGGCAGCGTGGTCGTTCTGGTGCCTGTTGGCGCCGATCGTGGTTCTCGTGTGCCTCATTGCCTCTTTGAGCGGTGCGACTCGGCCCGAAATTCAAACGACCCGTCCGTGAGCGGCGAAGACGCCGAGCGACGAGTTGACGAGAGCCACCGGGAAACGTACAATCGTTGCAGCTGACCATTTGGTAGGTTACAGATGAGCGAAGCACCCCTGCAGCTGAAAAGCTATGCCTGCGACCGCTGGCATGAAGCCGTTACCGGTTTCATCGCCGTTCCGAGTGCGATCGACGGTCGCCCGGTAGCTCGCGTCTCGAGCGCGGGCTTGGATTTCGGCGCGATGGCGGCGCACGCGCGCGCGGTCGGCGGTGCGAATTTGCGTGCCTTGACCTTCCACGAGCGGGCGGCAATGCTCAAAGACCTCGCGCTGTACCTCAACGAGCGGCGCGCCCCGCTCTACGAACTCTCCTTCGAAACGGGAGCGACGCAGCGCGATCATGCCATCGATATCGACGGCGGTATCGGGACCTTGTTTTCCTATGCGGCGAAGGGCCGCCGCGAATTGCCGGACGAGCGGTTCGTGCTCGATGGAGCGTTCGAAGCAACCGGCAAAGGCGGCACGTTCGGCGCGCGGCACTTGCTTACGCCGTTGCATGGCGTCGCGATTCTCATCGACGCCTATAATTTTCCGTGCTGGGGAATGCTCGAGAAGCTGGCACCGTCGCTCCTCGCGGGCGTGCCCGCGATCGTGAAGCCCGCGAGCGCGACCGCATACGTGACGCATGCGGTTTTCGAACTCATCGTCGCCTCGAATATCTTGCCGCCGGGCGCGGTGCAACTCGTAGTCGGGAGCAGCGGCGACCTGCTCGACCAGCTGGGCGGTCAGGACGTCGTTTCGTTTACGGGCTCACTTGCGACATCGCTTGCGCTGCGCGAACATCGCTCGATTGCGCGCGATGCCGTGCGCTTCATCGCCGAACGCGATTCGCTCAACGCCGCGGTGCTCGGTCCCGATGCACTCCCGGGGACGCCCGAATTCGATTTATTCGTAAAAGAAGTCGTGCGCGAGATGACCGTGAAAGCGGGCCAGAAGTGCACCGCGATCCGCCGCGCGATCGTACCCCAGAACGCGTATGCGGCGTCCTGCGAAGCCATAGCGGCAAAACTCGCAACGATCGTCGTGGGCGATCCGCGCCGGGAAGACGTACGCATGGGTCCGCTCGTCTCGCAGTCGCAGCGTGACGACGTGCGCGCGCGCGTTGCGGAACTGCAATCGGAAGCCAGACTCGTCTACGGCGATCCCTTTGCCGTCGAGGTCGTCGGCGCCGAGGCCGAACGCGGTGCGTTTCTCTCACCGCTGTTGCTGGCGTGCGATGCACCGCTTGCGGCGACCCGCGTTCACGAAATAGAAGCGTTCGGTCCCGTATGCACCTTGATGCCCTATGCGACGATCGCCGATGCGATCGAACTCGTCCGTCGCGGCGGCGGAAGTCTGGTTGCGTCGATCTTTACCTACGATGCCGAGGTCGCGAACGAGTTGACCTTCGGCATCGCGTCGTATCACGGACGGGTGATCGCCATCGACCGCGATTGCGCGCGCGAATCGACGGGCCACGGGTCGCCCTTACCGACGCTCGTGCACGGCGGCCCCGGCCGCGCGGGAGGCGGCGAAGAACTGGGTGGCTTGCGCGGCGTGTATCACTACATGCAGCGCACGGCAGTGCAGGGCTCGCCCGCGCGACTCGCGTCGCTCGCCAAAGCGTGGTCGCGCGGTGCGGCCGAACTTACGATACCGTCGTCGCATCCGTTCCGTCGCCGCTTCGAAGATCTCTCGATCGGCGAGACGATCCACACCGCGGCGCGAACGATCGCCCTCGAGGACATCGAGCACTTCGCGCGCTTTACGGGCGATACGTTTTATGCTCACATGGATGATGCCGCGGCGAAGGCAAATCCGTTCTTTCCGGGGCGCGTCGCGCACGGGTATCTGTTGTTGTCGTTTGCGGCCGGACTGTTCGTTGAGCCGTCGCCTGGCCCCGTGCTTGCGAACTACGGTTTGGACAATCTGCGCTTCTTCAAGCCGGTCGAACCCGGCGACGCGATCGCCGTGCGACTTACCGTCAAGCAGAAAACGGCGCGGAAACCCGAGTACGGCGAGGTTCGCTGGGACGTCGAGATCACGAATCAGCGTGCCGAGATCGTGGCCGCCTACGAGCTCCTTACGCTCAACGAGACCGTCTTCGGCGCGGCGCACCACGCGCTGCTCGCGCGCGAAGAACTCGCCGCGACGCCGCTCTAGATCGGGGCATCTATGTACACGCAAATGGTCGACGTTTCCGAAACCGTCTCAGAAGACATTTCCGAGCAGCAGAAGATCTTCGACGACAAGATCGATCGCGGCATCACGATCGAAGCGGACGATTGGATGCCCAAAGCCTACCGCGAAACGCTCGTGCGCCAGATCTCGCAACACGCGCATTCTGAATTCGTCGGCATGCTGCCGGAGGGGAACTGGATTTCGCGCGCGCCGTCGCTCGAGCGCAAATGCATCTTGATGGCGAAGGTACAAGATGAAGCGGGCCACGGATTGTATCTGTACAGCGCAGCGGAGACGCTCGGGACGTCGCGCGAAGACATGCTTGACGCGCTGCTTTCGGGACGCGCTAAATATTCCAGCATTTTCAACTATCCGACCTTGACGTGGGCCGATGTCGGAACCATCGGCTGGCTCGTCGACGGCGCTGCGATCATCAATCAGATTCCGCTCACGCGTTGTTCCTACGGGCCATACGCGCGAGCGATGGTGCGCATCTGCAAGGAGGAGAGTTTTCACCAGCGTCAGGGCTACGAGATCGTAACGACGCTCGCGAACGGGACGCCCGAGCAGCGGGCGCTAGTTCAGGATGCGCTCGACCGCTGGTGGTGGCCCTCGGTCATGATGTTCGGGCCGCCCGACGCTCAGTCCACGAATAATGAAACGTCGATGCGCTGGAAAATCAAACTCTATAGCAACGATGAACTGCGCCAAAAGTTCGTCGATCAAACGGTACCGCAAGCGGATATCCTCGGGTTGAAGATGCCGGATCGCGATCTGCGCTGGAACGCGCAGCGCGATCGCTACGATTTCGGCGTACCGGATTGGAACGAGTTCTTCGAGGTCGTGCGCGGCAACGGGCCGTGCAACCGCGAACGCATGCGCGCGCGGCGCGAAGCGCACGAAGAGGGCGCGTGGGTCCGCGAAGCGGCGCTCGCGCACGCGGTGAAGCGCGCGGCACGATATGCCCAAACGTCTGCCGTATGAGTGCCGAAGCTTCGACGGCGCGCGAGTCCGAACGGGAGAAGAACGCATGGCCCTTATGGGAGGTGTTCGTGCGCAGCAGCCATGGTCTCGCGCACAAACACGTCGGTAGCCTGCACGCCGCCGATGCCGGCATGGCAATGCAAAATGCGCGCGATGTCTACACGCGCCGCAACGAAGGCGCAAGCGTTTGGGTGGTCGAGTCGAGCGACATAGTCGCAAGCGACCCGGCGGAGCGGGAGATGTTCTTCGCGCCGGCTGAAAATAAAACGTTTCGACACCCGACCTACTTCAAGGTTCCCGACGGCGTGAAGAACCTCTGATGGACACGCCTTCCTCCGGCGATCCGAACTTGGTCGAGTTTCTGTTGCGGCTCGGCGATAATGGGCTCGTGCTCGGACAGCGTCTGGGCGAATGGGTCGGACACGGTCCGGTCCTCGAAGAGGACCTGGCGCTCACGAATGTCGCACTCGATCTGGTCGGGCAAGCACGACTGTGGCTCGCCTGCGCGGGAGAAGCGGAAGGTAGCGGACGCGACGAGGACCGGCTCGCATATTTCCGCGACTCGCATGAATTTCACAACGTGTTGCTCGTCGAACGGCCCAACGGAAACTACGCGGATACGATAGCTCGGCAATTTTTTTTCGATACTTGGCACTTCTATTTGTTGCGCGCGCTCGAAACGTCGACCGACGGACACGTAGCGGGCATCGCGCAAAAGGCCGTGCGCGAGGTAGCGTATCACGTGCGGCGCAGCGGCGATTGGATCGTGCGTCTGGGCGACGGCACCGAAACGAGCCACGCGCGCATGCAGACCGCAGTCGAGGATCTCTGGCGTTACACGGGCGAACTCTTCGCTCCCGACGACATCGACATCGAGATGAAAGACCGCGGCGTCGGGTGCGATCTCGGCGCGCTGCGCCTTCTGTGGAACGAACACATCGCGCACGTGTTTGCCGAGGCGACCCTCACGTTGCCCGCCGACGGCTGGATGCAGCTTGGTGGAAAGTCCGGTATGCACGGCGAGCAGTTCAGCTATCTGCTCGCGGAGATGCAGTCGGTTCCGCGTTCGGTGCCCGCGCTGCGATGGTAACGGGCGGCGAGATGGTACGCGCGGAGGTTAGCGTCGCTCGGGTTCGGGAGTGGCTCGACGGCGTTCCGGATCCGGAGATTCCGGTGCTTTCCGTCGTCGATCTGGGCATCGTGCGCGATATTGCGTGGACGGGACCCGACCGCGAACGTACGCTCAACGTGACGATCACGCCGACCTATTCCGGCTGCCCGGCAACGCGCGTCATCGAGCGCGACATTGCTCGAGCGCTGCGCACACGCGGGATCGAACGCATCGTCCTGGACGTGCAAATCGCACCGCCGTGGACGACCGATTGGATCTCCGAAGCCGGCCGCGAGAAACTGCTGGCCTACGGCATCGCACCGCCCGGCCCCGCTAGCGACGTTCTCACTATTCGCAGCGTCGCGAGTCCCGACGTCGCGTGTCCGCGCTGCGCATCGTCCGATACGGCGATGACGAGCCGCTTCGGATCGACGCCGTGCAAAGCACTCTATCGTTGCAACGCCTGCCGGGAGCCTTTCGATCATTTCAAGTGTCATTGAAACGTCCCCGAAGCGGGCTTTCTATCMGCTGAGAATCGCGCGCGTCTTACGCGAAACGCGCGAGGCAATCGCCGTCTCGTTCGAGGTGCCACCCGATCTGTGTGAAGTCTTCCGCTTCACACAAGGCCAATTTCTTACCCTCAAAGTCGACCTCGACGGCGAAGAGGTGCGCCGTTCATATTCGATTTGCTCCGCACCGCACGATAACGAACTGCGCGTCGCAATTAAACGCGTCGGGGATGGCCGTTTCTCGAGTTGGGCGCATGAAGGGCTCGTCGCCGGCGCGACGCTCGACGTCGCACCTCCGGAAGGCCGCTTCCAGGTTCCGCTATCGCCGCAGAACGCGAAGCATTATCTTGGCTTCGCCGCCGGCAGCGGGATCACGCCGCTGCTTTCGATCGTGAAGACGACCCTGGCGGTCGAACCGCAAAGCCGCTTCACGCTCGTCTATGCGAATCGCGCCTCGTCGAGCGTTATGTTTCGGGAGGAGCTGCAAGACCTCAAGGATCTCTATCTCGACCGTCTCGTTCTGCTCTTCGTGATGAGCCGCGAGCAACAAGACGTCGAACTCTTTTGCGGCCGCATCGATCGCGTAAAGTGCGACGCGCTGTTGGCGAGCTGGATCGATCCTACGACCGTCGATATCGCTTTCGTGTGCGGACCCGAAGAGATGACATACGCCGTCACCGAGTCATTGTCCGCACATGGTGTCGCTAAGGCGCACATCAAAACTGAGCTTTTCGCGGCCGGCCCGCGCGGCGAACGCCGGATCGTCGATCGGACCCTCGGCGCCTCGCCCGGCACGTGCGCGGCGTACGCGATTCTCGACGGACAGCGCCGCACGTTCAGCATTGAAAAAGGCAGTGAGACCGTTCTCGAGGCGGGTTTGCGCCAAGGCATCGACTTGCCGTACTCGTGCAAGGGCGGCGTGTGTTCTACGTGCCGCGTGATTCTCGTCGAAGGCGAAGTCGATATGGACGTGCACTACGCCTTAGAAGACTACGAAATCGCCCGCGGTTTCGTGCTGATGTGCCAGAGTTATCCGGTAACGGATACAATCGGCATAGACGTCGATTCGCATTCGCACGTGTGATGCGGCAAGTTAGGGGAGCGAAGCGGAAGGTCGGCCCTTGCAGGAGAGGGCGTTCCGAGCTTTTGGAGCGTGGTGTAACCGCTGTTCGGTCATCGTATCGCGCGAATCTCACCGCAACTGACGTCGCGCGCATCTTTGGGCGCGTGCAGGCTCGCGACCGACTCCTGGAGGTTCACGAGCAGATGCGTTGCTTTCAAACGATCGAGCGGCACGTCAAGCAGCGACGTCGATCGCCCGTTTCTCACATATTGCAACTGGTACATGATGATTTCGACGGCGCCGCAGCGGCCCGCATGAATGTTTGCCGGTTGTGCGGCGCCTGCAGGTTCTCCCGCGACGAAAATCGTCACGCGCGTTTGGGCACCGCGAGGGGTTAGCACCGCCGTGCCGGCTTCCTCCGAGCCGTTTTCGGAACCGAGCGCGACGCGAACGTCTTGCGATTCTCGCGAGAACGCAATCTCGCCGTTCGGTCGCGTTGCGCCGGCCGTCGCGCCGGCGAGTGCCAGCGAAAGAGCGATGTAACGCGCACGACGTCGCATCCGCATCGTATTTACGTTGTAGTTTCGCGCGCAAGCAGGGCGCGTTTTCGGTCGGCTCCCCAGCGGTAGCCGGAGAGCGCGCCATCGGTCCGCACGACACGATGACAAGGTATTGCAACCGCGATGGCGTTTGCCGCGCAGGCCCGTGCCACCGCGCGAACTGCCTTCGGCGCCCCGATGTTGTTCGCGAGCTCCGCGTAGCTGAGCGTGCCGCCCGCGGGGATTTCGCGCAACGCCTGCCAGACCCGCTGCTGGAACGCCGTTCCACGCACATCGAGGGGCAGGTCGAGGCCGGTCGCCGGCGCTTCGACAAAACCGATCACCTTCGCAATAAGACCCTCGAACGTCGCGTCGCCGCCGATCAAATCGGCGCGCGGGAAGCGGTCTTGCAGGTCGCGGGCGAGCGCGTCCGGGTCGTCGCCCAGGAGAATCGCGCAAACACCTCGCTCGCTTTTCGCAACCAGGATCGAACCCAGAGAACATTCGCCGATTGCGAAACGTATTTCGGCGTTCGTACCGCCGGCGCGGTAGTCGGTCGGCGTCATGCCGAGCACCTGATCTGAGGTGTTGTAGAACGTTCCGTTGGAGTTAAAACCCGCGTCGTAGAGTGCCGCCGTCACCGTCGTATTGCGACGGGTGAGTTCGTGTCGCACGCGCTTGGCGCGATGAGCGATGGCATAGGCTCTTGGCGTCACGCCGCTGATCGACTTGAAAAGGCGATGGAAATGGTAGACGCTCAAGCCTGCCGCACAAGCCAAGTCGGCGAGGCTCGGCATTTCTTCCGCGTTCTCGATGGTGCGACATATCTCTGCGATTTTTGCGGCGTTTTGTTCGGCCGGTGCGGGTTGATCCGGCTTGCATCGCTTACACGCGCGAAAGCCCGCGCGTTCGGCATCCTCGCGCGTCGGGTGGAACCGTACGTTTTCCGGGCGAGCCGGGCGTGCGGCGCAAGACGGCCTGCAGTAGACCCCGGTCGTCTTTACGGAATAGTAGAAGTGACCGTCAAACGCGCGATCGCGCGAGGCGATCGCCTGCCACCTGTTGTCTTTTTCGGTTCGAAGATCGGACACTCGGGACTCGTTTACCATTATAATTCTCTCACACCCGCCGGCGAAGTCAGTTCTTGACCTTAGTGTAGCGATCGGGATCGAACGCTACACTCCGATTCTTGCTTTCGAATTTTGCTGCTAACTCGCTCCTCGGGCACGGCGAGTATGACAGATCACGTGGCATCGTGGAAGATGATGCCCAGCGTGTGTCGCTGCCCGGAGCGCAGCTTGCTGACGCCGTGGCGCAGCGCGACGCGGTAGCTGCCGCGCGTGCCCTGCACCGGGCGTTGGTTTACCGCGAAAACCACGGCGTCACCGCGCCGCAGCGGGACGACGGACGGACGCGACTGCATGCGCGGACGCTGCTCCGCAATCACGAATTCGCCACCGGTAAAATCCTGGGCTGGTTCCGACAACAAAATCGCAACCTGCAACGGGAACACATGCTCGCCGTACAGGTCTTGATGGAGCGCGTTAAAGTCGTCTTTGCCGTATTGCAGCAGCAGAGGTGTCGGATGGATTTGACCGGCCTTGTGGCAGCGCTCCAGAAACAGCGCGTGCGTGTTGGGATAGCGCACGCTCATACCCATCGTGTCGTTCCACCGATTGGCGATCGGCACGAGCCGCGGATAGAGCGACGTGCGCAACTCGAAGATAATCTGTGGCAACGGGTAAGCAAAATACTTGTACTCGCCCTTTCCGAAGCCGTGGCGCGCCATCACCACCTGACTGCGGAAGCGGCCCTCCGCGTCGTAAAGAGCAGCGACCGCTGCGCATTCTTGCGGCGTCAGGAGCGCTTCGATCGTCGCCCAACCTTGGGCGTCGAGGTCGATGGAAATGCGTGACCAGTCCAATGTCTCCACAGCGGCTGCGACGGTGCGTTCCGTGAACGTCGGGGACGGCAAAACAGCTGCCGGCATTGGCGGCCGGTTCCGCGAGGTTTCCACAATCGTTTCCTTTGAAAGACGCGGGTTCTTGAAGACACGGTAACATCCGCGTGCCTCGACCGCGCTCGGTATCTTGCTTTCGAATCGACGGCGGCAGCCTGGCCGCCAACAAGTGTCTGCGGCGCTGCCGGGTCGTTCCCGACAGTACCGCACAGGCAACTATCCGTCGAGGACGACTGTCGGAATCCGAGAGTATTAGCGGCAAAAAGAGAGCGGAGACTCGCTCAGATGTGCAAGGAGATCCGCTGGATCGTCGTAAATTGCGAGCGCCGCGGATAGACCGGCATCGTCCCATCCGCCGGAACGAAAGGCCACCGTTGCAAGGCCGGCTCGGCTCGCTGACTCGATGTCATACGGCGTGTCACCGACCATGATGGCGTTCGCCGCCCCGACCTGCGCTTTTTTCAGGGCCGCCTCGATGATATCCGGAGCGGGCTTGGTTTCTCCAGCGTCGTCAGAGGTGGTGCCGACATCGACGAGATCCGCTACGCCTGCAATCGAAAGTAGCGCGTGCAACTCGTCCCCTTTTGCCGAACTTGCGATGACGATCTTCATTCCGCATCCGCGAAGGGTCTCCACCATCCTGCGAGCGCCGTTGGTCGCATGCACGTCCTTGAGATAACGTTCGCGAAATATTTCGGCGCGCCGTTTCGCAATCGATCTTCCCGGTTCGGCGTCGTCGCTCAGGCTCGCATCGACGTTCGGTAAGATTTTGCCGGCACCCATACCGATCATGCGACGCAGACGCTCGTAAGCGACGTCGAATGTGAACTCACCAAACGCCCCTTGCCACGCCGCGGCATGCGCGTCGTTGCTCGAAACCAGAGTTCCGTCGACATCCAGCAAAACTGCAGTGAAGCGGCAGTCAGGATTTTGCATGTGGGTCCGTACGCCGGCTGCGGAACGAAGCCTCTGCTTTCCTTCGAACCGCGTATCCGGAACGTAGGTAGCTCGCGTCCTGCGGGCCGCTTTAATGCCCGAGGCGTACGCTGCGGTGGGAACCGGCTTCGTGCGCAATGCCGGCACGTGCGCCCGCCGTTAGGCGACGAGCCTGAAGATGGGTATAGTCCGCACGTTGCAGCCATTAGCCATTCGATCGGATCCGAACATAAAACACGTATTGGTGGCCGGGGGTGCCGGAGGCGTCGGCGAGGGCATAGTCCGCGCTCTCTTGCGCGCCGGCTATAGCGTACTGGTTCCGTCGCGCAGCCTCGATAATTTGGAGACGCTACGTGCGCGGCTCGAAGCCGGAAGCATCAATTGCGGGTCGCTCAAGACGTTGGTTGGTAATGTCGGCGACGTCGATGGTGCGAGCGAAATTCGGGATCGGATCGTGCGCGAGTTTGGCTACATCGACGCTGCAATCGCGTCGCTTGGCGGGTGGTGGCAGGGAGCAAAACTCACGGAACTATCGCCCGCCGTTTGGGACGCAGTTATGAATGAAATGCTTAGGACGCATTTTGTGTTCGCACGGGTTTTCGTGCCCATGCTGTTGAGTCAAGGCGGCGGCCGGTTCATCGGCATCGGCGGCGGAGCCGCATATTTTCCAATCCCTTCATCGGCATTGGTCTCCATTGCGGCCGCCGCACAACTGATGCTGACGCGCGCTCTACGGGCGGAGGCCCTCGACACTCCGCATGTCGACATTCTCGAACTCGTCGTCGATGGTCCGGTCCGCACCCGGGACTCCGGGGATGACGCCGGGCCCGATTGGATTAGCGCTGACGACGTCGGGAGCATCGCGATCGATCTAGTCGCGCGGGGCCGCACGGATGCGCCGTCAACGCACGCGGACGGTGCCATCGTTCGCATGCGGCCGCGTAGCGGTAACGCAAACCGAACCGCACAGACACGGAGTACGACATGATCGATGATGCGTTCGCCCAGATCGTCGGCTCGCTCGACTATCCGATGATCGTCGTAACCGCGTGCGCCGGAGCGGAGCGCAGCGGGTGTCTGGTCGGCTTCCATTCGCAGTGCAGCATCGAACCGTGCCGCTGGCTCGTGTGCCTCTCCAAACGAAACCACACGTACCGCGTCGCGCAAAGGACGCAGACGCTCGCCGTGCACTTTCTGCGCAGGGGCCAACGCGATCTCGCGCAGCTCTTTGGCGGGGGGAGCGACGACACGGAGGATAAGTTCGCTCGCTGCGCCTGGCGGCAAGGACCGCATGGGACGCCGATCCTCGAGCACTGTAATTGGATCGCAGGTCGCGTTACGGAACGCATCGACGCCGGCGATCACGAGGGAGTGGTTCTCACGGTGTTCGACGGCGCCCGCGAAGGCGTCGCCGAGGACCAACTCGGATTCCGAGCCGTTCGCGGCATGAAGCCCGGCCACGCACCGTAGGAGCGATGCATTCCTATGTCTGAGCGATCGAACATCTTCCCGCCGGGGGCGTCACCGTTCCCGGCGGCACTCCAGCAGCGAATCGCTGCGTCGCTCGCGCGGCGCACGGGCGGCGAGATTCCCCGCACGCGGCATCGCGACGGTGAGATTCCGCATTTCACGAATCGGCTCATCTTCGAGACGAGCCCGTACCTGCAGCAACACGCTCACAACCCCGTCAACTGGTTTGCGTGGGGTGACGAAGCGTTCGACGAAGCGCAGCGCAGCGGGAAGCCGGTCTTCCTTTCCATCGGCTACTCGACGTGTCATTGGTGTCACGTGATGGAAGAAGAATCGTTCGAAGATCTCGAGATCGCGCGCTTCCTAAACGAAAACTACGTCGCGATCAAGGTCGACCGTGAAGAGCGTCCGGACGTCGACACGGTGTACATGACGGCGGTTCAATCGCTCGGTGGGCGCGGCGGCTGGCCGATGAGCGTGTGGCTCGATGCCGCGCGCCGGCCCTTTTACGCCGCCACGTATCTGCCGGCCCGCAACGGCGAGCGCGGCGCGACGCACGGGTTCCTCTCGGTTCTGCACCAGCTCGACGGCATCTATCGCGCCGAACCACAGCGCGTCGCTGAAGCTGCACAGTCGATCACGGCGGCGATTCGCGCGGCGATGGCGGGTGGCGCGAGCGGTGAAACCCTACCCGGAACGGACGTGCTCGATGCGGCGGCGCATTTTTACGAGCGTGGTTATGACGCCGTTCACGGCGGCCTGCGCGGAGCGCCGAAGTTTCCGTCGAGCATGCCGGTGCGGCTGCTGCTTCGCCAACATCGCCGCACGGGCAACCTCGCGCCGCTTGCCATGGCCGAGCGCGCATTAGAGATGATGGCCGCCGGCGGAATACACGATCAACTGGGCGGTGGTTTTCATCGGTACTCGACGGACGAGCGTTGGCTCGTTCCTCATTTCGAAAAGATGCTGTACGACAACGCCCTGCTCGCCGTCGCCTACGCAGAAGCGTGGCAAGTCACGAAGCGTCGCGACTTCGAGCGCGTGCTTCGCACGACCCTCGACTACGTATTGCGCGAGATGACGTCGCCTACAGGCGGCTTCTTTTCGGCGACCGATGCGGATTCCCAAGGGGATGAGGGGACGTTCTTCGTTTGGAGTGAGGACGAGATCCGCGCTCTCCTCGGCGCCGAAGCAAACCACTTTTCGGCCTTCTACGGTGTGAGCCCGGGAGGAAATTTCGAAGGCAACAACGTCTTGTTCGTGCCGCATCCCGACGAGGATCGGTGGCAGACACTTGCGAGCGCACGCAAGATCCTTCGCGCGGCGCGCGAGCTGCGTCCGCATCCGCTACGCGACGACAAGATTCTCACGTCCTGGAACGGACTGATGATCTCGGCGCTCGCCTTCGGCGGCCGCGTTCTCGCCGAGCCCAGCTACGTTACGGCGGCCGGC
>JRHI01001907.1_pt1 | contig 15771 bp, 14 predicted proteins | sample 215371 | NCBI WGS metagenome assembly JRHI01 (sample SAMN02929681, study PRJNA255918) | sediment metagenome | biome: cave system; feature: Ice Cave; material: Sediment; isolation source: sediment from deep within a dark volcanic ice cave with no known source of... ...
GCACGCCGGCCCGCCCACCGCAACCACGCGGAAAATCGCCCGGGCGGGCGCCGGGGACCGTCATCCCGCCCGCGCCCCGCTCCCCGGTGATCCGCAAAGGCCGGCGGCGAGTCGCCCGCCGGTCCACCTCGCCACCATCGCCGAAGTCATTGCGCGTTCCGCCCGTTCCATTGCGCGGATCAGGCCGCCCGTGCTAACTCCTCCCTGCCTGCGGTAGTCCAAACGTCAAATTTAAGAGGACGCCTATCTCCCCGATCCGTTGCCTCCCTGCTCACGCCCACCTGACGTTCTCGCCTACCGGATTCGCCACTTGAGCGCGCGTTGCGGTCCGCCGGCGCGGCGATTGAACGGAGGAACCCAGCCGCTCAGCGCTGGCTCGCCTGACCGACTCGGCCGCGCCCCGTTCGGCGCGGGCGACGAACCTCGGCAGGGCGGGGGCGCGAATGCGCACAGTGTGCGACGAATGACGCATGACGGTCGGCGCAAGCATGGACCACGCACGGTCTTCACGGTCGAACCGGCCATCCTCGGTTGTCGTCGCCGGACGACCGCGCTGTCGCGGGACCTCGCCCGTGAGCCCGCAGCCCGATCTGCGATGATCCGCCACGCCTGCCACTGCCGCGGGGCCGGCGCACGCGAAGCGGACGCTCGGTGAGCATGAGAGAGGGGGATCACGGTGGATCAGGCGTTGCCGATCGAGTTGGGGGCGGACGTCGTCGGCTCCGACGGGGAAAAGGTCGGGAAGGTGGCCGCGCTCGATGCGCACTACATCCTGGTGGAGAAGGGCGTCTTCTTCCTGACCGACTACTACATCCCGCGGGATGCCATCGCCGGCGCCCACGGCGACAAGATCACGCTGAAGGTGACCAAACAGGAGGCGCTCGACCAGGGCTGGGACCGGGAACCGCCCGCCGCCGCCGCCGACACGCGCGGCGATGGGCTGACGGGCATCGCGAGCGCGGCCGAAGCGACGACCGACATCGGTGCCACGACTGGTTTGGGCGCCATGGCCGATCTCGGCTCGGGAGAAACGACGATCGGGGACGCATCCCCGATCGTCGGTCGCGGCCGCGGCGGGACGACCGCGGAGTAGGACGACGGCCATCGTGCGGGCGGTCCGCGCCATGGCGGCGCAGCTGGGTCGGGCCGTGACCGCGGAGGGGATCGAGACGGCCGAGCGGTTGGCACCGCCGCGGGCGCTCGGCTGCCAGCGCGGCCAGAGATACGACGTCGCTCCCCCGCTGCCGGCCGAGGAGATGGGTGCAGTCTTGGACGGGACGGAGCGCGCTGTGGTGGCCATGACCGTGCGCCGGCACTCATCGCCCGGCGTGATCGGGGCGGAGGCGCACAGAGTGCTTCCGCGCCATTCGCGGCGTGGGACATGCTAGGGCGCGCCTCATGCTCAGCCCCGGCGGGGCACCGTCGAGCGGCCCAGGGTTGCAACTCTGGGCCGCTCGACGGCAGAGCGGTCGGCCACCGCACGGATCTGCCGGAGGACGCTCAGGTGCGGCGTAACGACCTCGCGCGACAAGCGCGGCGCGCCAGGACGGCGAGGCATCCCGCCCTCCGTTCTCCGCGGAGGCAAGACGCTACGCCGTTCGCGACGCCCGCACGACCATCCGGTCCAGGTACTCGCCCTTGTTGTAGTCGAAGGGGCCGCCGCAGGTGATCAGCGTCAGCTTCTCGCTGCTCGTCTTGCCCACGATCTGCTGCACACCAGTCGGTCCGAGGTCGGCAAGCTTGTAGTTCTTCACCCAGTCGACCGCGTAGCGGTAGACCTGCCCGTCCGAGCCCGTCACCTCGATCACGTCGCTCTGCTTCAGCTCGCCGAGGTGGAAGAAGACTGCCTGCCCGACGTCCCAGTAGTCGAGGTGACCGGCCATCACCACGTTGTCGGCCTCGCCCAGCTTGCCCGTCTCCTTGTACCAGGAGACGACAAAGGGACCGGACGGGTTCTGCATCACCCCGTTCACGATCGGCTGCTCCTCGACCTGAGCGTCAACCTTCGCCGGCGCGATCCTGATCGCAACCGGCTTCACGCCCGCCTTGCGCACCACCGGCGGGGTAAGCCCGACCGGACCCGGGCGCAGCCCGCCCGTCGTCGGCACCTCACCCAGCGCGCTCGCCGTGACCGGCGCCCGCGCGCTCGTCCCCACCGGCCGGGCCACCCCGACCATCGCCAGCAGTACGAGCAGCGTCAGGATCGCCGCCGCACCGCCGGACCACCTCATCCTGTTGCCCCACCCCATCGTCTTAACCTCCTCAGCCATCGGCCACAAGTTGTCAGTTGCCAGTTGCCAGTTGCCCGATGACCGTTGGAACTCGGCACGGATTCGGCCGCACCTCCGACGTGCTACTCGGGGATACTCGCCCGTGTCCTGCCTGGCAACTGGCAACTGGCAACTGGCAACTGGCAACTGGCGGCTGGCAACTGGCGGCTGGCAACTGCCAACTGCGCCCAAGTATAGTGACCCACGCGCCGGCCTCCCACCGGTGCCCTAGGCCGAATGTCCCGCCCGGTCCGACCCGGCCCGCCTCGTTCCTTTCATCGCATGAAACCGGGGTGCCGTGCCAAACGTTTAGCAACATGAAGGCCACCCGGCCGTCTTGGGGGTGTCCGGCGAGGCGTTCCCGGCGGACGGGGCATGGGAGGTGCCGAAACTGCTTGACGGCGGGCCAGCCGGCTGGCAGCATGGAGTCGCGCACCGCAGGTAGTTCGCCCCGCGGCCAAACGAGACGTTCGCGTTCGGGCCCCGGCCGTGGCTCGCCGGGCCGTTCGTCATTCATCCCCGGCGACCCGGCCGCAGGACGTCTGAGTCAAGCCAATCCACACCCAGGGAAGGACCAACCTCGGTGTCGCGCTACTATTCTCCCTACGCCACCCGCCACCGCTCGTCGCGCTGGCCCTGGCTTGTCGCGCTCCTGATCGTCGCGGCGATGCTGGCCGCCGGCGGCGTCCTCCTGCGCGATCACTCGCCCGGCGGCCTGCTCCAGGCGGCCGGCGTCGCCAAGGACGCCGCCGCCACGCCAACCGCCCCCGCGCTCCTCGCCCAGCAATTGACCCCCGCCCCAGCCGCGACAACCCCGACCGGCGAGCCCGTGCCGACGCCGCCACCGACCACCACCGCGGCCGCCCAACCGACGATCGCCCAACCAGCGGCGGCCGTGACGGCGAGCGTCGTCGCCGGATCGCAGACCGATCTCCAGGTCGCCGCCCTCCCCGCCGCCCAGTCCCTGGGCGGCGATGCGACCGGCGGCCTCAGCCAGGCCGCTCCAGCGACGACCGGTCAAGACGCGAGCGCCGCCCCTGCCTCCCCGGCACCCGGCACGCAGCCCGCCGTCGCCCAGAACGCCACCTCGCCGACCGATGCCGTCCAGGCGTTCGCCCAGCACTGGAGCGCGGGCGACTACGACGGTCTCTACAGTCTGCTCACCGCCGGCGCCCAGCAGACGCTCGCCCGCGCCGCCTACGCCGACCAACACCACGGCGACACCAAGGGCTTCGATCAACTGACCCCCGCTGACCAGCAAAAGCTCGGTCACGACGCCTTCGTCACCCGCTACACAGGCATCACCGATATGGCCGGGCTGACCTCGGTCACCCTCACGGTGACCGGCGCACCGAATCTGCAAACCCAGGTACCCGTCCACGTCGCGATGACGTCGAGCAAGGTCGACCCCATCGCCGAGGATAACGTCTTCCCGCTCCGCAAGGAGAACGGCGCCTGGAAGGTCGACTGGACGCCCTCGCTGATCTTCAAGGACCTCGCCGATGGCTGTGTCGCCTACGCCGCCGACCCCGTCACGCGCGGCAGCATCCTCGACCGCAAGGGCAAGCCGCTCGCCTACGACGGCAAGATCAACCAAGTCACCATCATCCCCGGTCAGTTGGAGAACGAGACCGCCGAGCTCCAGACGCTGAGCCAGTTGATCGGCATCTCCCCCGCCGACATCAAGGCCAAATACAAGGACGCCCAGCCCAACTGGTGGGTGCCCATCAAGGACTTCCCCCAACAGATCGACCCAAACATCGTCAACGGGATCGCCAACCTCAAGGGCGTCGCCCTCCGCACACCCACCGCGCGCGTCTACCCGCTCGGCGCCAAGGCCGCTCACATCACTGGCTACGTGACCAAGGTCACCAAGGAGGACCTCAACGCCGACAAGAGCGGCACCCTGGGCCCGGACGCCCTGATCGGACGCGCCGGCATCGAATACGGGGCCAACGACCTCCTCACCGGCAAACCGGGCGGCCGCCTCTCCGTCGTCGAGTGCCAGAGCCGCCAGGTCCGTCAGGAGATCGCCCGCCGCCGCCCCGTCCCCGCCCGGGACGTGATCCTCACCATCGACAGCGACCTCCAGACCGCCGTCGACGCCGCCCTGGGCAACGTCAAGGGCAGCTCGGTCATCCTCGACCCGCGCACCGGTGCCGTCCGCGCCATGGTCAGCCACCCCAGCTACGACCCGAACTGGTTCGTCCTCGGCTTCTCCGACAAGGATTGGAAATTCGTCAACGACGACACCAAGCGCCCGCTGCTCAACCGCGCCACCCAGGCCGGCTATCCGACCGGCTCCATCTTCAAGGTGATCACGATGGCCGCCGGCATGGAGGACCTCGGCTACACCGGCGACACCCAGTTCGACTGCCCGCAACAGTGGAGCATCCCCAACACCAACACCGCCTTCAACGACTGGACCGTCGAAGAGGGTCTTGGCGCGCAGGGGACGCTCACCCTCCACCAGGCCCTTGTCAACTCCTGCAACACCATCTTCTACCAGATCGGCTACGCCCTCGATCAGAAGGACAACACCCTCCTCCCGAACATGGCGAAGGCATTCGGGCTCGGCGCCCCGACCGGCATCCCCTATCTACCCGAGATCGCCGGTACCCTCCCCAGCCCGGCCTGGAAGCAGCAAGCCCTCAACGATTACTGGGCGACCGGCGACGCCATCAACCTCTCGATCGGCCAGGGCTACCTGGAGGCGACGCCCCTCCAGATGGCCAACGTCTACGCCACCATCGCCAACGGCAGCGCGCTGCTGCAACCCTTCATCGTCGAGTACACCCGCGACGCCGGCGGCACCCAGACGCGGGTCGGCCAGCGCACCGTCATCCGCAAGGCCCCGGTCAAGAAAGAGAACCTGCAAGAGATCCGCTCCGCCCTCCGCGACCAGACAAGCAGCGCCGATGGGGTCGGCTCCTTCCGCGTCTTCGGCGACTTCCCGTGGCCGATCGCCGGCAAGACCGGCACCGCCCAGAACCAGCTCAACAAGGCCGAAAAACCGCATTCCTGGTTCGCCGCCTTCGGCCCCTACGGCGCCAAGGTGACGATAGCCTCCATCGTCATGGTCGAAAGCTCCGGCGAAGGCGTCCAATTCGCCGCCCCCGTCACCCGCCAGATCTACGAGGCGTACCTCAAGAGCGACCTCGCAACGGGGGGGCCGTAGTCGAGGATCGATCCGCCCGGCCTGACCGGTTCGCTACTTCCCGGCTTCGCCGCCAGCGCCGGCGCCATGCACTGCAGCCATGGCATCGCGTTCCAGACCGTCCACCGGCGCGCGCACCGGTTGCTCCGCGTCTTGGCCCTTGGAAGGAGCGCGGAGCGAGCCGATCGACGGCCGGCGAACAGGGTGACGCTGCGGGCTGGTAGAGCTAGGTCCCGGCTGAGCCTGGCGCCGGGATCGCCCCCAACTGCTGGAGCAGGCCCAGGGCGTCGAAGTCGCCCCAGTGCTCGACAACCTTTCCGTCGGCGATCCGGAACATGGCGAAGCCCGTGAATTCCACCGCCCGGCCGGTCGGGGGGATACCCTGAAACTCCCCGCGGTGAACGCCCCGAAATCGCACCCGCGCCACGACCTGGTCCGCCTCGGCGACCAGGGCCTCGATCGGCAATGCGCGGTCGGCAAAGCCAGTCAGGAACGGGACGAGGTACTGCTTCCAGCCCTCGCGGTCCAGCGGTCCGGGCGCGCCGGGGAGATGAGCCTGGAAGCTGGGCGCAGCGATGGCGTCGAGGAGTGCCGTGTTGCCAGTGCTGAAGATCTCGGCGAACTGCCGGGCGATGGCCTTGTGCTCGTCGGTGGACATGGGTTTGTCGCCTCCTAATCGCGGCCGAACGGGGTACGTGGTGCCCATGATACGCAATCCCGCCCGAGGCGGATCAGGAGCAGGTCAGCTTCCCCTTCGCGGATCTTGGCTCTTCCGCTCATTCGATAGAGGTTCACCACCACGAGGTCGGCACTGCCGGGCAGTGCGAGATCGACATGCGCTTCGCCCCGCTGACGAAGATGGGCGACAACGTCCAGACCTACAAGTACGTCGTCCGTAACGTCGCCAAGCGGCACGGCAAGGTCGCCACCTTACGCCGTACGAGTATTACCTCTATTGCGACGTGTAGGGCGGCCGCCCGGGTCGCGGTGTTGGTTCCGGTCCAGCATCGCCGCCGTTGCCCGGACAGCCGGCCGGCGATCCGGCGATCCGGCGATCCGGCTGAGTTATAGTGCAGCATGCACATACGGCAATGCCCCGATTGAGCGTGCCGCACGATGACGGCCGGCGGTGCCGGCCCTAGCCTTGTCGGGTTGGGGCTCGGAGCGCGGGCGGGGCGACGTTCACCCCTCCGTCCGGGCGGCGGACGGACTCGGGTTCGCACGCAGTTGACAGGAGGAGGCGCGCCGCATGGCGACCGCACTGGCGATCACACGGGAGACGCTCCTCGGCAAGGAGCCGACCAAGCAGGAGATCCTGAACCGGGTCGAGGCCGAGGGCATCCGGTTCATCAACCTTCAGTTCACCGACGTGATGGGGATCGTCAAGAGCGTGACGATCCCGGCCGGGATCTTCGACCACATCATCGACGGCGGGCAGTGGATCGACGGCTCCTCGATCGCCGGCTTCACGCGGATCGCCGAGTCCGATATGTTCCTGATGCCGGACCTCTCCACCTTCGCCGTGATTCCCTGGGAGCGCGGCGATTTCCCGACGGCGCGCTGCATCTGCTGGGTCTTCAACCCGAACGGTGACCCCTTCCCCGGCGACCCGCGCGGCGTCCTCTACCGCCAGCTCGAACGCCTCGCCCAGCTCGGTTTCAAGTACAAGACCGGGCCGGAGCTGGAGTTCTTCCTCTTCGCCAAAGAGGGTGACCAGATCGCCCCGCTACCGCACGATCGCGGCGGCTACTTCGACCTCTCGACCGACCTCGCCTCGACGGTCCGCAAGGACATGGTGATGGCGCTGGCAGAGATGGGGATCGACGTCGAGGCGAGCCACCACGAGGTGGCGATCGGCCAGCACGAGATCGACTTCGAGTACGGCGACGCGATCGCGACGGCCGACCGCGCGCTCACCTTCAAGTATGTTCTGAAGGCGGTCGCCCACCAGCACGGTCTGCACGCCACCTTCATGCCGAAACCGATGGAGGGGATCAACGGTTCCGGCATGCACTGCCACCAGAGCTTCGCCTCCCTCGAGACCGACAAGAACGCGTTCGTCGACACCGACGATGCGTACGGGTTGTCGAAGATCGCCAAGCAGTTCATCGCCGGCCAGCTCCACCACGCGCGCGGCATGTGCGCCGTGATCGCGCCGCTGGTCAACTCGTACCGCCGGCTAGTGCCGGGGTTCGAAGCGCCGGTCTACGTCTCCTGGGCGCGGACCAACCGGTCGGCGCTGATCCGCGTCCCGGCAATCCGGGGCGGCCATACCTCCGCGACGCGGATCGAGCTGCGCTGCCCGGATCCATCCTGCAATCCGTACCTGGCTTTCTCGGTGATGCTCGCGGCGGGGCTCGACGGCATCGAGAATGACATCCTGCTCCCGGAGCCGGTCGAGGAGAACCTCTACCACTTCAGTGACGACGACCTGAAGCGGCGCAACATTCCGACCCTGCCGGCGACGCTCGGCGAGGCGGTCGACGAGATGGAGAAGAACGAGGTCGTCCGCGCCGCGCTCGGCGACCACGTCGCCGAGCGCCTGATCGAGGCGCAGCGCGCCGAGTGGGGCGAGTTCCGCCGCCACGTCTCGGCCTGGGAGCGGGAGCGGTACCTGGAGGTGTATTAGCTGGCCGACGCGGCAAACGGCCGCGACTCGGCGACCGCCGATCGCCCTGGCGCGATGCGGCGGCGACGTGGTCGTGTGCCGACCTCGCTGCCGGTCCACGGCTGGATCGATCCCCGGACCGTTCGTTTCAGCCAGGACAGTATCAAGGCCGAATTTCGGGATCCGGCAGACGGGACGATCGACGACCTCGCCGAGGGCCTTCGAACCGGGCGGATCGATCCGACCGAATTGGAGCCGATCCGCATCGTCGAGGTCGCCGGAAGGCTGTATGCTCTCGACAATCGACGCCTGTGCGCGTATCGCCGAGCGGGGGTTGCCGTTCGATACCGGCACGCGACACCGGCGGAGATCGACGACGAGTGGAGCAGGAAGTTCAAGCCCGTTGATGACGGGCAACGGGTCAGGATCAGGGGAGGTGGGTGGTGCGAATGACCGACCGGGTCTGCGCCATCGCGACCAAAGACGATCTTGCCGAGTTCGTCGGCGAGCTTCGCCAGGATCTCCTTCGCCATCCCGATGAATGGCAGAACCTCACGCTCGATCACTACCTTGAGTCACTCTCGGCATGGCTCGCCGACATGGCGGCAGACTCCTGCCGCAACATCGGCGAGCCGATGCCGGAGCGCCCATCGTGGCGAACGTTGGGCGAGATGCTGTTGGCCGCGAAGTACTACGAATGAGCGTCGGGCGAGCCGCCCGTATCTCTGCTCGGCAGCCGGCGGCCGATAGCCCATCGCGGCTGAGGGGGCGGCCGCTTCGGCCGCCCCCTCAGCGCTTGGATTCTCGCTAGCTGAACGTGCTCACAGGCGCCGGATCGTTTCGAGCACGGCGCGGCTGCCGCGTCGGGTCATCGCCTGGCCTGCCAGGGCGATGGTGGCCATGGTGACCGCCACCAGCAGCGCTAGGTAACCCCAGGGGACGGTCGCCTGGGCCGGCGGCGGGTCGAAGACGTGAGTGAGCAGCTTGATCAGCATGTAGGCGACGCCCCAGCCGAGCGCCCCGCCGCCGGCGAGTCCGCCCACCAGAATCAGCCCGGCCTCGCTCCACACGAAAGCGCCGAGTTGCCGCGGCTTGGCCCCGAGCGCGGAGGCGATCGCGAGTGTGCGGCGGCGCTCCTCCAGGCCGAGGGCGAGAACCAACCCCGCACCGGCCGCGGCCAGCGCGACGGCGAAGGCGAGCTCGATCCGGGTCAACCCGCGTAGGCTGACCGCCGTCAGGCTGGAGTTGATGATCCGGCGCTGCTCCTGGATGTCGCGCACCGTCGCCCCGGACGTCCCACCCAGCGCGTCCCGGACGCGGTTGGCCACCGTCGCCGGGGGATCATTGGTCTTGATCAGCAGCGCCTCGACCGACGCCGATCCGGTCTGGGCGGCGATGTAGGCGGCGTTCGCGACGAGGAACGAGTCCTTGGGCGCGGTCGGGAACTCGCGGGCGATCCCGACGTAGTGGAACGTGATCGGATGGTATTGGTGGTCCGACGCGCTCTGCAGCCGCAGCCTGATTGTGTCACCCGGTTGCAGCTGGAAGTCCTTGACGGTCTCCTGGGAGACCAACACGCCGTCCGGTGTCTGCGCCAGCTTGGCCATCACGTCCTTGGCGCTGCCACCGACAAAGAAGGCGTCCGCCAGCCGGGCGGCCTTGGTGACGTTGGCGGCGTCGACGCCGAAGATGTCCTGGAGATCGGTGCCGACGTAGGCGAAGCGGTGCTGCAGCGGCTGGGCGGCCTGGACGCCGGGGAGCGCCGCAAGCTGGGTTTGCCGGCCCGCCAAATCCGCCGCCGCGCCGCCCGTGACGGTGACGTCGGCCCCGTTGGAGAGCTCGGCGTCGACGAGCGCCTGAGCCTGGTAGGTGGAATTGAAGATCGACGTCGAGGCCGCAAACGCCACGGCGAGGACGACCAGCACCAGACCGGTCGCCACCCGCGCCCGCTGGCGGCCCAGGGAGGCACCGACCAGTGACGCCAGCCGGCCGCCGAGCGGGCGGATCAGTGGTGTCACCACGCGCCCGTCCCGGGCGAGCAACAGCCGCGTCAAGCGCATGACCAGGAGGGCGACGCCGGCCCAAAGCAGGAGCGGGGCAAGCAGCGCGGTATACGAGACCGAGATCGTGGGCACGCCCTCGGGGGCCAATACGACCTGATAGCCGCCCCGCCCCATCTGCCAGTAGACCACGCCCGAGAGCGCCAGGAGGAGCGCATCGAGCCCGATGCGCTCCCACCACACCGGCGCCGTTCGCCGCACCGCTACCCTGGCCGCCGCGACGCTGGTCTCGCGGGCGTCGCGCCAGGCGGGAAGGAGAATGGTCAGGCCGGCGAGCGCGAGACCGACCAGCGCCGCCACGCCCGCCCAGAAGAGGGTCGCCGGGATGCCGTTGCCGAAGCTCCAGCGGCCGAACGTGACGCGGACGGCCACGCTGGCAACGGCCAACCCGAGGGCGCTGCCGGCGATCCCGATGCTGGCCGCCTCGACCGCGGCCAACTGGAGGACCTGCCCCGTGGAGGCCCCGCGCAGCCGCAGCAGCGCCTGGTCCCGCCGTCGCCGGACGGCGCCGGAGGCGATCAGCACCGCGGTCAGGAGCGCGGCGAGGATCGCGCCGGGCAGCCCGAGGAACAGGAACAGGACGCGCGCATAGAGCGCGTCGGAGCGGGCGGCGTCGAGCCGCGCGGCCAGGTTGTCGCCGACCGCGCCGGCCCCGGCGAGCCGCGTCTCGTAGTTGCGGGCCAGCCCGGTGACCTGGGTGAAGGCCTGCGTCGGGGCAGCGGGCAGCGCGTGGGGGATCGTCGCGTGGAGCTGCAGGTGCAGCGCATCCGGCGCGCCCGCCGCCACCGGGTCGAAGAGCGCGTGCCACTGGTCGAGCGGGAGCAGGAGGACGTTATCCGGGGGCGCCTGGGGAGCCGCCCCGCTGCGCGCGCCGACCACCTGGAAGAGCGAGTCCGCCCGCGGGAGATCGACGACGGCATCGACCTTGACGTCAACCGGCGGGAGGCCGGGCCGTTTGATCGTGACGACCATCCCAGGCACGGCATGCAGGTTGGCGGCCGTCTGCTGGGCGAGCATGACGCCGCCCTGCCCGACCAGATCGCGGATCTCGGCCGGGAAGGCGTCGCGGTAGCCCGGTCCCAGACCGAGCACCTTGCCGGGGCCGGTGGTCTGAACCGTTGCGCCCGTCGTCGCTTGCAGCCCCGGGGTGTCGAAGTAACCGACCTGGACGAGCTTCGTAGCGCCCGGCGCGCGGGTCAGCTCCGTCGCGGCGGCCTGCGGATCGGCCCCCGGGACAAGCTGGACTTGCCAGTCGACCGCGACGTCGGCGATCGCTTGCTTGGTCATCGTCGCCTCGGTGGCGGCGAAGAAACCGGCGAGGATTGCCAGGAGGGCAACCGCGACGGCCACGCCGGCGACGGTGCCGGCCCAGCGGGCGCCCTGCCGGTGGAGCAGGGCGCCGATCCAGGTTCGGGAAAGGGAGCGCATTGCCGTCCTCGTTTCTGCGTACTACGAGACGAAGGTCGGGCGTCGCTGGCCCGACGCATCGGGAGCCGGTGACGGGAGATCCGTCGCGTCGGTGGCGAGCCGGCCGTCGCGCATGGTCCAGACGGTTTCGAGCCGCTCGGCGACGCGCGGGTCATGGGTGGAGACGACGATCGCCGCGCCGAGGTCGCCGGCGACGCGGAGGAGGGTCACCAGCACCTCGATCGCCGTCGCCGAGTCGAGTTGGCCGGTCGGCTCGTCCGCCAGCACGAGCCGGGGACGGACCGCCAGCGCGCGGGCGACGGCGACCCGTTGCGCCTGGCCGCCGGAGATCTCCTCCGGCAGCTTGTCGCGCAGGTGGGCGAGCCCGAAGGCGGCGAGGGCAGCTTCCGCGCGCTCCAGCGCTTCCCGGTCCGGCAACTCCTGCAGCAACAGGGGCAGCCGGACGTTCTCGATCACCGAGAGCGGCGGGAGGAGACTCGGTCCCTGAAACACGTCGACGACCCTGCCGGGGCGCAACCCCTCGCGGGGACCGAGCGCCGGCCAGGTGACCGTCCCCGCCGTCGGTTCGTCGAGACCGCCGATGAGGTGCAGAAGCGTTGACTTCCCGCTGCCGCTCGGCCCGGTGAGGGCGATGCGGTCGCCGGGTTGGATGACGCAGCTCGCGTCACGAACAGCATCGGTGGCGCCCGTGCCGGACCCGTAGCGGCGCGAGACGCCGGAGACGACGACGCAGGGCTCAGGCATCGGATAACCTCCCATCGACGAGCCGGAGCCGCCGGTGGGCGGCCTTGGCGACGGCCGGGCTGTGGGTGACGACGAGGGTGGCCCCGCCGTTGCGCGCGCGCTCCGCCAACAGATCGAGTAAACGTGCCTCGTTGGCCGCGTCGACCTCGCCGGTCGGTTCGTCGGCGAGCAAGATGGCGGGGTCGTTGACAAGTGCCAGCGCCAAGCCGGCCCGGGCCAGCTCGCCGCCGGAGAGCTGCGAGGGGAGCGCCTGGGCGCGGTGGCGGACCCCGACCGCGTCGAGCACGGTCTGCGAATCGCCCCGCCGGCCCAACCCGGCGAGGGTCTGCGCGACGACGAGGTTCTCCTGCACGGTCAAATGGTCGAGGAGGTTGCCCGACTGGAGGAGCACCCCGATCTGGCGCGCCCGCAGGCGGGCCCGCTCGGCCTCGGGCCGCCGCGTCAGCCGCTTCCCGGCGACGGCCACCCAGCCGCCGTCCGGCTCGTCGAGCCCGGCGAGGCAGTTGAGCAAGGTCGACTTCCCGCTCCCCGACGGCCCCGTGACGGCGACGATCTCGCCCGGCTGGACCGCCAGGGAGACCCCGCGCAGCGCCAGGGTTTCGTCCTCGCCGGCGTGATAAAAGCGGTAGAGATCATGCGCTTCCAAGGCGGCTACGCGGTCCATTTGAAGCTCTCCGCTACGCGCTTGGAGACGTCGACGTTGTCAGAGCCGGTGGGGGCCGCGAGGGAGATCGCCGCCAGCTTGCCGTCCTTGAAGACCTCGTAGCGGTCGACGTCGAGCCGGATCTGCTTGCCGGTCACATCGTCCGGCGCGGAGTTCATGCGGTAACGGATGAGGACCGCCGGGCCGGCGGGAAGCGTGACCGCCTTGATCTCGACCAGCTCGAAGGCCGGCACCCGCTGCGCGAGCTGGGGCACGTCAGCCGTCTTCGCGCTGTCGGCGGTCGGGGCGGCGCCCGCGCAGCCGATCTCGACGCTGAACTGGTGGATCTTGTCGGTGAAGGTGACGTTCGGGCCCGACTCCTGCCGCGCCCAGCCCTCAGGCATCTCGACCGCGTAGCCGCCAGCGGTCGACTGGTAGACGACGAAAGCCTGGTTGTCGGGGATGTCGCCGGGCAGGTTTTGCTCGGGGGCCGCGGGGGCTTGGGTCGGCACCACCGTCCCACCCGACGCCGCTGCGGCCGGGGTGGCCGCGCCGGGCGAGGCGACGGCGCACGGCGCTTGGGCGGCTGTCGCGACCGGCCAGGCCGCGCTCACGGCGGTGGAGATGCCCGCCGCCACGAGCAGAGCAGCGGTGCCCCGCCACGCCGTACGGCCGAGATCGGTCCTCTTCATACGGATTCCTTTCGCGTTGCCGGTTGAGGGATCGTTGCCCCCGGGCAGCACCTGCCCATCTGTCCAAGTGTGGGACGCGGAAATGAAATCTTGATGAACCCCGCGCGCGGGGCCCGCCTCGGTCGCCTGATCCGGTAACCACCGCGACAGCCGACCGTGGTGGCACGGGCTCGCCGCATGGTTGACCGCGATCGCCGCGAGAGCGTCTTGCGCCATGGTCGGCCGTTCGAGTATTGCCCATGCAAGGTTCGTGCGTTCATCGGTATTTCATGTCGGCTCCCTAGGCTCAGGACGTTCACCCTCAGCAGAGGATGAGAACCGCACGATTGTTGTGTCGGTCTGCACAAGGAGAGCGCCCCGATGGGTCCGCAACGTCGATCGGTCTGGTCTGCCCACCGAGTGGGCCTCGGATTCTTCGTGATCGTCGCGTTGATGGCCGCGCTCGTGACCCAAGCGATGCCCGGGCGGGCGCAGGCCGCCACAGCGGGCAATGGGATGGTTCGCGTCGTCCACGCCTCACCGGACGCGCCGGCGGTCGATCTCTATCTCGACGGGAAGGTCGCGGTCCAGGGGCTTGGGTTCGGGAAAGCGACGGACTTCGCCAAGGTGACCGCGGGCGACCACGAGCTGAAGGTCGTCCCCGCGGGCGGCGACGTCGGCAAGGCGGTCGTGACGCAACGGGTGACGGTCAACGGTAACCGCAGCTACGACCTCGTCGTCCACGGGATGCTCGCCAAGGTCCGCATCGAGGCGTTCAAGGTCGACACGAGCCCGATTGCCAAGGGCAAGGCGCGGCTCCGCGTCATCCACGAGTCCGCCGACGCGGGCGACGTCGACATCGCGGTCAAGGGCGGTGCGGTCCTCTTCGCCAAGGTGAAGTACACGGCGGCCAGCACCTACAAAGAGGTCGCCACGGGGACGGTCGATCTCGAGGTGCGCCCCGCCGGCAAGACCGACGTGGCTCTGACCCTGTCAGGTGTGCAGCTCGAAGCCGGCAAGGTCTACGAGGTGTTCGCCATCGGTCGGGTCACGGACAAGTCCCTGGCCGCGCTGGTGCTGGCGGTCCCGGTGGCGAACGGATAACCCGGCGCGGAGAGAACGCCCACCTCCTCACGCGCGGCCCGGAGCACGACCGCGTCGTGGTCCGGTACCTTCGGCCGCAGCGGTGGCGGTCTCGGCAGAGAGCCGCCGTCGCTTCTCGCGCAGTCCCGGTTTCGACTCCTCGATCAACCATGCCCTTGGCGTGCCCCCGAGCCGCAGCTCGCGCCACGCCCCAGGAAAGGACCGGGAACGGATGACCCGTTTCGCGCGCGTTGGGGGCGGCGTTCCCCGCTGGTCGAGGTTTGGGCTGCTCGCGGCGACGGCCGTTGTGCTGACCGGGGCGGCTGCCTGCGGTGGGACGGCCCACGGGTCGGTGACGCCGACGCCTATCGGCGTGAAGGCGAGCCCAGCGGCGGGCGGCACGCCGCGCGCCGGCGCCCAGCCAGGCAGCACGCTCGTCGTGTGCCATCTGGTGAGCCGGGCCGAGATGGAGCTGATCGTCGGCCCGCTGAGCCGCGAGCCCCGACCCGCCCAATACGCGAACAAGAGCCCCGGGCGGCTCTGCGTCTATACCCGCGCCGCGGGCCCGGCCACGCCGGTGGGGCAGGGGCCCACCTCCCTCGTCATCGTGGTCATCGCCAAGCCCGATCTCCAGGCCAAGGGCGATCGCCGGAGTCCGGCGCAGTATTTCGATGCGCTCGTCGCGAAAGAGCTGCCCGCCGGGAGCGCGATCCAAGACATCAGCGGTCTCGGCGACAAGGCGAAGTTTGCGACGAACGGGAAGACCGGCGGCCTGGTCGTCCTGCGCGGCGAGACGCTGGTCGCCATCCAGGGTCGCGGTCTCGACCTCGGGGCGGCCAAGGCGATCGCCGCCAAAGCCCTGGCACGGTTGTGACCTCGTTACCGCGGGTGTCGCGGCGCCGGCTGCTCGCGGCGCTCGGTCCGCTGGCCGCGGGAGCATTCGGCGGGGGGCTGCTCGGCCACCACCCGCCGCGCCAATCGGTGGCGCTCAGCGCGGTCGTGGAGCGCTCCACCACCACCGAATTGGGCGACATCCTCCAGACGGCGCTCGATGAGCTGAGAACCGCGGTCGCGACCGGCGGCACGGTCCCGCCAGAGGCGGGGCGC
>JRHI01001908.1_pt1 | contig 15770 bp, 17 predicted proteins | sample 215371 | NCBI WGS metagenome assembly JRHI01 (sample SAMN02929681, study PRJNA255918) | sediment metagenome | biome: cave system; feature: Ice Cave; material: Sediment; isolation source: sediment from deep within a dark volcanic ice cave with no known source of... ...
GCGCTGCTCTACCGCGTGCATGCGGCGGGACCGGCGTGCCATACGGGCGCGGCGTCGTGCTTCTCGCGAACGCTCGCGAACGGTGACGCGCTCTCGGATGCCGCGCCGACGACGCGCAGCGCGGAGCCGGCGACGACGTTCGAAGCGGCGGTCGCACACTTGCGCACGACGATCGCGGCTCGGCGCGACGCGTCGCCGGAGACGAGTTACACCGCCAAACTGTTGCGTGACGGCGTCGACCGCATCGGCAAGAAGATCGGGGAGGAAGCTACCGAAGTCGTCATCGCGGCAAAGAACAATGACCCGCGCGAGATCGCCTGGGAAGTCGCTGATTTGCTCTATCACACCTTCGTGCTGCTGGAAGAACGCGGCGTGTCGCTCGATGACGTCGGCGCGGAGTTGCTGCAACGGGCGAAATAGCGCGCACGAAAATCCCGCGCTCGCTGCTCGATCTGCGGGGAGTCGGCCCGGAGCTGGCGCGCAGATTCGCGACGCTCGATATTGCGACACCGCAGGCTCTGGCAGCAACATATCCGCGCGATTATAAGGATTGGCGCTATCCTATTGCAATTCGCGAGATCGTCCGCGCCGCGATGGCACGTTCGTACGACTCCGCCGAGGCGGAATCGAGCGAAACGATAGCCGTGGGCCGAATCGTTCGCACGAACGAATTCCGCGGACGCGTCCCGATCGTTTCGGCCGATATCGAAGATGAATCCGGTCGCCTCAAGGCCACGTGGTTCGGGCGTCGTGGTCTGCGACTTACCGTGGGAGACCGGATTTTCGTGCACGGCCGCGCCGCACTCAAACGCTCGCGCGGAACGGTCGCCGTGGAACTCAACGTGCTGCATCACAAGTTGCTCGCGCCGGATGAAGCGTACGTCGGTGAAATCGTACCGGTGTACCGTGCATCGAAGGAGGTGCCTTCGCGCACGATCGCGGCGACCGTCGCACGGAATTTCGATGCGCTCGCGGGCTTCCTTGTGGACGTCGTGCCCGCCGATGTTCTTGCGCGTCATGGTTACGAATCGCTCGAAATGGCATGGCGCTTCGCGCATCGGCCCCCCACCCTCGAAGCGGCGGCCGCGGCTCGCGAACGGTTGATCTTCGATGAATTCTTCGGCATCGCGCTCGCCGCCGCGCTCAAGCGTGCGCGTCGCAGCAGCGCGGGAGGCGCGCCTTCGCTAGTCGCGGCGCCGACGCTGCTGGGACGGCTCGAGGCGTCGCTGCCGTTCCGGTTCACCGCCGCGCAAGCGCGCGTCATCGCGCAAATTTGGGAGGACATGGCCAAAGACGCGCCGATGAATCGTCTGCTGCAAGGCGATGTCGGGAGCGGTAAGACGCTCGTCGCTGCGGCTGCGATCGTGCTCGCCGCAGCGCGCGGCGTGCAGAGCGCGCTGATGGCGCCGACCGAGATCCTGGCGCTGCAGCACGCGCGGAAGCTTGCGCCGCTGCTGCTGCCGTTCGGCGTGCGCGTCGACGCGCTCATCGGCAGCATGGGTGCGCGCGAGCGCGCGGCGACGCTCGGGCGGCTCGCAAGCGGTGAATGCGATCTCGTCGTCGGGACGCACGCGCTCATCGTCGACGGCGTCGAGTTCCGGGAACTCGGGCTTGCCATCATCGACGAGCAGCATCGTTTCGGTGTCGAGCAGCGCGCGAAACTGCGCGCGAAGAGCCGTGCTCCGCATACGTTGCACATGACCGCGACGCCGATTCCGCGCACGCTCGCGCAAACCAAGTATGCCGATCTCGACATCAGTATAATCGACGAACTCCCGCCGGGTCGCACGCCGATCGAGACCTACTTGTTGCGCGCGAGTCGCAAGACGCTCGCGTACGATTTCGTGCGGCAGAACGTCGCGCGCGGCCGTCAGGCGTACGTGGTCGTGCCCGCAATTGACGAGTCGGAATCGGCACTCACGAGCGCACTTGCCGAGCTCGAGGTGTTGCGCGCCGATGTGTTCCCCGATCTACGCGTCGAACTGCTGCACGGACGGATGCCGCCACGCGAGAAGGACGCCGCGATGGGCGCGTTCGCGCGCGGCGAGGCGGACGTGCTGTTGGCGACGACGGTCGTCGAAGTCGGCGTGGACGTGTCCAACGCCTCCATTATGGTGATCCTCGATGCGCACCGCTACGGTCTCGCGCAGCTGCATCAGTTGCGCGGACGCGTCGGCCGTGGCTTCGCGCGCTCGTACTGCGTGCTGATAGCCCCGGACGACAAACCCGATCTCGAACGGCTCGACATCATGACGCAAACGACCGACGGCTTCGAAATCGCCGAAGCCGACCTGCGCTTGCGTGGCGAGGGCGAATTCGCCGGGACCGCGCAAGCGGGAGGTGGCGTCGGACTGCTCGGCAGCATCGTCTCCGATTTCGCGCTCTACATGCGCGCAAAGGCCGAGGCCGACGCAATCGCCGCGCGCGATCCTGCGCTCGAACGGCCCGAGCATCGCGCGCTGCGCGCGTACGTCGATGTCGACGCGAGCGCGCGCGCGAAGCTCATCGGTAGTTGACGAGAAGTTGCGTCGCGCGCGGGCGCTAGCGGGCAGCGCGGATCGCTTCCTCGCGTGCGTGAATTAAAAGCTGCTTGCCCGTCACGCGAACCCGATTGGGCCTCGAGGAACCCCAACTCCACGCTTGCCCGCCATCGTACTTCGGACGGGTTTTGAGCCCGGCAAGCAGTATTCGCTCCCAAGCTTGCGAAGAGCCGCGAATGCCTCCGACGATTGCCATCGGCTTCGACTTCGATCACACTCTGGGCGTCGACAACCAAATCGAACGCATCGTAGCGCTCGAGATGCTGGCCGAACTCGCGCGCGAACGCGACCTCACGTACGATATCGCCGCAGCCGACGCTGCAATCGACGGCGTGCTCGCGACCTACCGCTCGGGCGAACTTACCGTGGAAGCCGGGATCGCCGGCTTCTTCGAACGCTTCGCGCCGGCGGGCTCGGTCGTGCTCGACCGCGCGAATGAGTTTCGCGACGCCGTCATCGCTCGCGCGCCCGAATTCGTGCGTGCGCTGCCGGAAACGGAGGCGATGCTGGCCGGACTCGATGCGCTCGGCGTACCGTACGCGCTGCTCACCAATGGTTGGAGTCCGCTGCAGGAGGAAAAGGCCCGGCTCATCGGCTTTCGCGGGTCCGTCTTCGTAAGCGAGCGTATCAACACGCGCAAACCCGAACGTGAAGCGTTCAACATACTCGCCAAACACTTCGAATTGCCGCTTGGCGACGTGTGGTACGTGGGCAACGACCCGCTCGCGGATATCGCGGGCGCCGCCACACACGGCGTAACGACGGTCTGGTACGATTGGGAAGGGCTTGCCTACCCGCGCGATCTCGCGCCTCCGACGCACACCATCCATGCGCTGGCAGAACTTCCGGCGCTTCTTCAAGGGCGCGCACCGGGTGCGGCGAATCCAAGAGCATGACGCTCCGGCCGCCATGCGCCTGACGGGCGGCGAACTTCGTTCGCGCGTGATCCGTTCGCCGCAAGGCGCAGCGGTTCGGCCGACCCCCGGGCGCGTAAAAGAAGCGCTCTTTTCGATCGTCGGCGACGCGATCGTCGACGCGCGGGCACTCGATCTGTACGCGGGCACGGGTGCCATTGGATTCGAAGCGCTCTCACGCGGAGCCGCGCACGTGACGTTCGTCGAATTGCACGCGCCGACGGCACAAGCGATCCGCACCGCCGCAGTCGAACTCGGCGTCGCGAAACGAACGCTCGTCGTGTGCGCGCCAGCGGAAAAAGCCGTTACACGGCTGACGGGCCGGTTCGATTTCGTCTACGCCGATCCGCCCTACGCGCTCCCGCCGCCGCACCTTACGTTTGGAACGTTGCGCGACCGGCGTGCGATCGATGCGTCGACGACGGTCGTCTACGAACACCGAGATAACGCCCCCGCATTCATGAGCCCGGGTTTCGCAACCGTACGCGACGCGCGGTACGGTGACGTGTCGCTGCAGTTTTTGCGCGTCGCCGATGCGTAACGGTGCCGGCGTTCGCCAGAGTCATGCGATTTATCCGGGATCGTTCGATCCGCCGACGAACGGCCACCTCGACGTCATCGCCCGGGCAGCCACGGTCTTTGCGAGCGTGACCGTCGCGGTCGTCGTCAACCCGCAAAAACGCAGCCCCTTTTTCTCAGTCGACGAACGCGAAGAGATGCTGCGCCGCTGCACGGGCGCTTACGCCAACGTTCGCGTCGCTCACTTTCGTGGGCTGCTGGCGGATTTCGTGAGCCGCATCGAAGCCGATGTCATCGTCAAAGGTTTGCGCGTCGTCTCGGATTTCGAAAGCGAGATGGCGTTCGCCCACATGAATCGTTCGCTCTCCAACGTCGACACGATGTTCCTCATGTCCGATTCCAGCTATTCGTTCGTCAGCTCGAGTCTCATCAAAGAAGTGTTCTTGCAGGGCGGCGAAATCTCGAAGTACGTCCCAGACGTCGTTCTGGAATTCATGCAACAAAAACGTCCCGCTCACGGAAGGAAATGATTTGTCGATATATCGCGTCATCGATAAACTCGAAGGCTACGTCCGCGAGGGCACGTGGATGCCGCTCGGCTATCGCATTCTCAGCGAGGAGCGCCTGGTCGAATTCATAGAGAAAATGCGTTCGACGCTGCCCGAAGAAGTCGGCCGCGCGAAAGTGATCTCGACCAATAAGGAGCGTGTCATTCGCGAGGCGCAGGAGAAGGCGCAGCAGATCGTCACCGAAGCCGTCGCGCAGAAGAACGAACTCGTCGAAGAGCAAGATGTCGTCAAGCAGGCGAGGACCACCGCCGACATCGTGCTGCGCGAGGCAGAAGAGAAGGCTCGAAGAATTCGGGCGGGTGCCGACGCGTATGCCAACCATGTGCTGACCGATCTCGAGTCGCGCCTTTCGACTGCGCTTGGTTCGGTGAAGAAGGGTCAAGAAGCGCTTACGCCGCGCCAATCGGAACCCGCGCCCGCGCAGCAACACGTCATCGAAGCCGCCGCTCGTTCTAAGCGCGCCGCTTTCGATGCGCAAGTGGAGACCGCGGAACTCGACGCCCTCGAAGTGCACCGCTAACGGCGCCCCAACCCTTAGACCGGTGGGGCCTGCACGTTGTGGGCGAAGGCCTCGAGACGATCGCGGTCGAGCGCGCGCACGCGGCCCCGATCGAGTTCGACGGCCGAAGCGTTCTTGAGCCGCAGGAGCGCGCGCGCCGCCATATCGCGAACGGTACCGGCCGCGGCGGCAATTTGCGCTTGCGAAAGATCTTCTATTCCCGAGAGTCCCTTAGCCATCCCGGTCGTAGCCGGAGCGTACGAGAGCAAAAATTTCGCGACGCGTTGCAGAACGTGCGCGAATGCGAGATCCGCGATCGTATCGATCGAACGGCGCCGCGCCTGCGATGCATCGGTGAGAAATCCGATCGCGAGTTCGGCGTCGTTGCGGATGGCGTGCAAAACGGCTTCGGTCGGCAGCAGGACGATGCTGCAGTCGGTCAACGCCTCGGCGCGCGTGGTCGCGCCTCCGCCGTCGAAGGTTCCCGTTTCGTTGAGCGGATCGAGTGGGAGACGCTCGCCCAGAGCGTGCGTCTTGCCGTCGGGCGAGAGCAACGTATAGACGACTTTGCCGGTACGAACGAACGCAAGATACGGCCACATCTCGCCTTCGTCATAAATCGTGTCCGCCGCTCTGTAGTTCCGTTCCGTCGCCGTTGCCGCGAGATCCCGCACGGTCGACGCTTTCGCGTTTGCGAACGGCGTGCAATGCGAGAGGAAAGTCGCTCCATCGGCGTGCTCGTCGATGCGCTCGATGCGGATGGTCCAGCGACCCGAACCCATGTTGCGAGCGTCCCACGAAAAACGGCCTAGACGGTGCTGGAGAAACTCGTTGCGAAGCGCGCGCGGGTCGCTTTCCTCGGGCAGTTCGAGGATGCCGCCCAATTGCAACTTATCGAACGCATCCAAAATGATGACGTTCCGATTGGTGCTGGGAAGCGTCCGGCTATCGAGCCTAATCGCCGGCACGCGCGAGTTGGCCATGGCGTCCCCTCATTAGATGCAAGGCAGCCGCGGCCTTCCCACGGCCGTTCGCCGGGCATACGAGCTTTCGCGTCTTGGGTGGCTCGCGCAGCGGAGCTAGCGCGCCGCGAAACGCCGGCCCCCTTCGTTATACTTCGAAGGCTTCGGGCGGAGCCGGCGTCCTATTATTGCGCAAACGCGTCATGGCTTTTGGTACGGTCGCAACGGATCGCAGATCGCGCTACGCATTCGTTAGCGCATTTGGCCGGTCGGAGTTGCGTTGCGAAATAATTAACTACGAAAAAAATCAAGAAGCGGAAAACACGGCTGGCCGCTTTTCGAGGAAAGCGGTCGTACCCTCGGTGAAGTCGTTGGTGTTTACGAGCGATCCGAAATGCAAGGCTTCGATTTCGAGTCCCGCCTCGGTCGAAAGTGAGAATCCGTCGTCGATCGCGCGTTTGGTCGCCGCGATCGCAAGCGGAGCTTTGCCGGCGATCGCGTTCGCCACTCGTTTGGTTTGGTCGAGAAGTTCCGCCTGAGGAAAGACCCGCTCGACGAGTCCGATTCGCAGGGCTTCCTGCGCATCGATTACCTCGCCCGAAAGGCAAAGGTACATCGCCATGCCGCGCCCGAGCAGCCGCGCCGTCCGTTGCGTGCCGCCGTATCCCGGCAGAAGTCCGAGATTGACCTCGGGTTGGCCGAACTTCGCCCCCTCGCTTGCGAAGCGAATATCGCAGGACATCGCAAGTTCGCAACCACCGCCAAGGGCGAATCCGTTTATCGCCGCGATGACGGGCGTTCGCATCCGCTCGATCTGCAACGTGAGGGCTTGCCCCGAACGTGCCATCGCGGCGCCTGCGACGGCGTTTGGGAGCGCGTTTAATTCGGCGATGTCGGCCCCCGCCGCGAACGCCCGATCGCCCGCGCCTGTGATGATGACGACTCGCACGCCCTCTTCGGACTCGAGCGTTGCGAGCGCGTCGCGAAGCTCGCGAACCATTAAGACATTAAGTGCGTTAAGAACTTTCGGGCGATTCAGCACGATCGTGGCGATCGTGCCGGTACGGTCGATAACGATAGTGTCATAGCTCATCACGACCCGCCGTTCCTGACGCGTTCGACGACTCCCTCGCACCGGTGCGCCAAGCCGGAAATGCCGCAACGGTCGCTCGGCGCTTTTCCGCCGTCGCTGCGTCGCTCTTCGTTTAGATTGCTTCGCTGGAGCATAGCTCCCGCGCTACGCCCGCGCTTCGCACTTCGCTCCTTGCGACGCAAAAATCGCCGTCGCTTTGCGTTACGCCATTTCCGGGTCGGCACACTATGTTATACTGTTTACAAATACGCTTCGCACCGGGAACGAGGGAAGCGGAAAGGACCACATGAACGCGATGCGCACCGCCTACCACGAAGCCCTCGAAGCGGCTCGGCTCGATGTCGTTCGCCTCGGTGCGCTCGTCGGAGATGCCGTCCAATCGGCGGTAACGTCGCTCGAAAGAAGGGATACGCCGCTCGCCGCGCGCGTTATCGCGGGCGATGACGACGTCGATGGACTGCGCCGCCATGTGGAGCAGAGTTGCATCGAACTCATCTGGCGCCAGCAGCCCGTCGCGGGCGAACTACGCCAAGTTGCGGCGATGCTCGAAATCGTCACCGACCTCGAGCGCATTGGCGACTACGCGGTCGAAATCTCCAAGCATTCGATCAAACTCTCCGATGTCGCAATCCGTCCTGCGCGCGTCGAAATCGGTCGTATCGCCGCGATTGCAACCGAGATGTTGCGCGGCGTAATGCGGGCATATACGGAACGGGACGTCGCGAGCGCGGAAGCCGTGATCGCGCGTGACGACGAAGTAGACGATCTCTACTACCGCGGAATCGAGGCCCTGCAAGAAGAGATGCAGGCGGATTCCGGCATGGTACGGGCGGGAACGATCATGCTTTTCGTGCTCGCGAATCTCGAGCGGGTCGGCGACCGGGCGCAAAACGTGGCCTGGCACACAAAGGAGATGCTCGGGAAGGCTTGATAGTACAGCCCTAATGAGACTTTTGGGCGCGGCCGTTTTCGCGGGGGCGATTCTTGCGTTGGCGCCGGGCGTCGCAGCGCGCGCCACGAGCGACGTGCCGTTGAGGGTGATCGTCGACGGGCAGCCCGTCGTCACGCACGGCGTAAGCGGCTACGAGCGTCACGCAAAAGCCTTCGTTAACATCGTTGCCGCCGTCAAAACCATCGGCGGCCTGCTCGTATTCGAGAAGCTCGACGAAGTTCGCGTGACGATCGGTGCCCATACCGTGCGATTCTTCGTGGGGCATCCGACGGCGCTTCTCGACGACGTTCCCATCCGGCTCCAAGCTTCGCCGTTTGTCAAGGACGGCGACACGTTCGTGCCCCTCGTAACGCTCGCGCGGCTCGCGAGCGCACGGTTAACCATCGATGGACGGCAACGTCTTGCGGTGCTGGTACTCGGCGTCGGGACGGGATTTCCGCCTGCGCTGATGCGAACCGATGGTGTCGGGGACGTCGCGCCGAGCCCCACGCAAGCGCTCACATTCGCGACTACTGCGACCTCCGATGCCTCCGGCCTGCATGCGCAAGCCGATATCACCAACGTGACCGCGCGGCCTTACACGATCGAATTCCCGAGCGCCAAACAAGTCGAATTCATCGTCGCGCGCAACGGAACGGAGGTGTGGAATTCAGGCGCGCGGGTAGCGGGCCCGGGCCCAACGTCGCTAACGATCGCGCCGCACGAAACCAAAATCTTCACCAAGAACTGGAGCGGGTTTGCGGAACTTGGCCCCGGACGCTACTCGCTACGCCTGCGGCTCGCAACGCTCATTCCGCTCGATACGTCGCCCATCTCGGTCGACACCTCGCCGTCGCGCGAGCTCCGTTAGCGCTCGGGTTTAGTATCCGCCCTCGCGCACGCTACAGGGCGACATGATCGCGTCCGACATGCCGTGGATGAGTCGCTTGTCGGCGGGGGCGATCGTCGCCAAAATGCCGCCGAGCTTCACTTCATCGCCGACGACAAAAAAGTACGGACATAAACGAACGCGGCCGTCGAGAACTGCGATAGCGTCGGCCTTGCGATCGAAGTATGGAACCTTGACACGTTTGCCCTTGTGGAAGCGCTGCAAGACGTACGGCGTCTTGGGGTAAGACGCGAGCGATTCGTCGAGCGCTTTTTGCCAATCTTCCTTGGTGAGATCGTTTGCGACTTTTACTCCGCGCGAACCCCAAGCGAGTTCTGAAAATCCCGACGGCTTCACGACGAATTCGCGCTCGCTTTTCCCGAGGGCCACGAGCTGATTCCAGTCGCGTAGCGGTTCGCCCGCGGCGAATAAACCGCTAATGGCGGCCTGCGGCGGAAGCGGGCGAGGATCGAGCACCCACGTCTGTGGGAAGACGCCGCGCAGACGGTCGTACGCGTCTCCGAGTTCGGTCTGCCATATCTTTGCAAGAGCCGGGTGGTGCAGCAGGCCGAAAGCCAATTTTTCTTCGAGGTGGGCTTTGGGCGGAGGCGTCATCTTCACGCGGTTGTGACGGGCCGCGTAAAGCATCAGATCTTGCTTGGGCACGTTGGGTAAATCGAAGAGCTCGAAGTTTCGATAGAGGACGTCGAGTTTTTTCTCTTCACCATCGGGGAGACGCACGAAAAGTGCCTCCTCGGTGAAGACGATTTCTTCAGGCCGGCAGACGTAGGTCTCGCCGAGTTCTTTTGCGTTCATCGCTCCAGCGAGCCACGCGAGTTCCGCGCGATAGTCGTCGGCTTCTTGCGAGACGACCATCGCCGTAACCGGACGTTCTTTCCCGGCCGTTGTCGCAAGCATCGTGGCGAGGCCGTCCGCTATACCGTCCATATCGCCGATCGTATCGTAGCCCAGTTGACAGTACGCCGACGCCATCGCCCCGACGAAGCCCATGCCGCCGGGAACGCTGTCGAGCTCGGATGCGATGAAGCCGGAATCGGTCAGGATGATATCGGGGCGGATGACACCCGGGATCTCGCTCTTGAAGCGATTCTGGCGGCCGAGTTTGACGATCGTTTCGGGCTTGCCGATGTCGAGATACTCCGCGATAAAGGCGGGTACCGTGCCGCGCACGCTGCGCCCATAGAGGCTCGCGAGCGTGCGATAAAACTTCAGAAGATCGGGTCCCAGACGCTCGATCGCCGCGTAGGTTTCCGGCGAGAGCCAAAAGGGTTCCGGGGAAAGCCGCCAGGCGACGCGGCTTTGATCCACCCCGACGCCGCCGAAGAGCCCGGCCGGCATTTTGTCGTTGAGGAAGAGTGCTTGATCGCGGGCGGTCATGGTCGGATCGAGCGCGGTGCAGCCCATGTGCGGCGTCCTTACCCCGTTTGTATCGAGAGGAACGCCGAAGCGGTCCCGCGACCAGGTGTGCTCGCGGGCCGACATCGATGCTCGAGCAGCTTTGCGCTCGAGAACGCAATGTATAGGCGTCTCATGAATCCACTCAAAACGGAAACGTGGCCGGACGGTTGCGCCGGGCCGTTATTTCAGCGCGATCGCACCCGGCACGAGCAACGCGTGCTCGAGGTGCACGGCGCCTGCCTTGTAACCGATCGTCATGTGTAAGGTGCCGGCGATGCCCAGACTTTGCAGTGGCGCGTCATCGATCGTATGGGAGCCTTCGTCGGGGGCGACGACATCGAGCGTGATCCGGCGCACGAGTGGCGCTTGGCCCCGGACCGTCAGCGTCTCGGTGACCGCGGGCGCCGCCTTTCCGCGCGGAGCGGGGGTGGCCGATGCGCACAATTCCACGCCTAGCGACGTGCCCTTGACTTTGAAGGCGTCTGTCGAGCAGGTGCCCGCAGCCGGGACGGCCGCAGTCGCGGGCAGCGCGAGCGCGCCGAGAACGAGGGCAAGGATAGCGCTCGCAAAGTACGTTTCCGCGATGAAAGACGGCATAACTCCTTAACGTGCAAGCGTGCTCGAGCGTTGCGAACCAAGCGCGCGCGTCACAGGAGCACGCTTTTTAAAACCGTAACGTGGCCCGTCGCCCCTATGCGCATCGATCTCATCGCCCTCGATCTCGACGGCACGCTGCTCGCGCCGGACGAACACATCTCGGAACGCAACCGCTCCGCGATCCGCCGCTCCCTTGAAAACGGCGTGCGCGTGGTGCTCGTCACCGGCCGCGGCACGGACATGCCCATCCGCATCTCGCGCGAGCTCAACCTCAATCTTCCGGTTATTTGTTGCCACGGCGCGCTGACGAAGGACTTCGGCGCGAATCGAACGCTCGAGCATCGCCCCGTCCCGCTGCAATATGCTAAACCCATGGTCGAGTATGCGGAAAAAAACGGCCTGTCGTTAGCGGTGTATGCCGAAGAATTTTTCTATCGGCTCGAGGGCTCGCGCCTGTATCTCGACGATATGAACGGCCCGGCCTGGCGCGAAGCCAAGACCTTTTGCGACGTCCTTTCGGGGGCGCCGACGTTCCTGCGGTTCTTCGGGCGCGAGTCGGTGCTCGCTATGAAGCGCGAATTCGGCGATTGGCCGTTGAACTTCCGCTACGAAACCTGGGGCGATTTTAACGAATGCGCGGTGCTCAATCGCGAAGCGAGCAAGAAGAACGCGCTCAAGCAGTTGTGTGCGGACTTTCAAATCGTGCCCGAACGCGTGCTCGCGATCGGCGATTCCCGCAACGACGTTCCGATGTTGCGCTGGGCCGGGATCGGCGTCGCGATGGGCAACGCACTAGCCGAAGTCAAGGAGAGCGTGCGCTTCGTCACGACGAGCAACGCCGCAGACGGGGTCGCGGTCGCAATTGAACGTTTCGTGACGCTCTCGCAGCAGCGGCCCGCGTGATCGGAGAAAGCGGCGTTCCCACGCCGGAGTACGAATCGAAATTGCGCGCCATCCTGGGCGCCCGGGATTGGGCGGCGCTGCGCGATTTTTCTCGCGACAACAATGAGATTCCGGATGATTTGTTCGGGCAGCCGCAGCACTTTTGGGAAGTCATGCTGCACAAGATGACCTGCAATCGTCTCGACTTGCTCGGCCTGCACGATGACTCGCGCGCGTGGCTGCGCGATCGTGGTTACACGGCGGATCTCGGCGGATATTAGTGGCCGGTAGCATCTGGACGTTAGGGGCCACGAAGGTGCCGAGCCGGCACCTTCGCACGCGATGATGGTGCGCGTGCTCGCCTTCGCGCGCTTACGCGAAATCCTGGGAGAGTCTACGCTCGAACGCGACGCGCCCGACGGTACGACGGCGGGACAATTCTGGCAAGGGCTCATCGCCGAGTTCCCTGCGCTTGGGGACCTCTCGGCTTCCACGCGTCTGGTGCGCAACAGCACCTTCGTCGACGCCGGTGCCGCACTTCGCGACGGCGACGAACTCGCGCTGTTGCCGCCATTCGGAGGCGGCTGATGCACTACGATATCACGGCCGAACCGCTCGCCCTCGACGTGCTCGTGCGGGCGGTGCGCAGCGATGCGATGGGAGGGCTCGTGACCTTCGTCGGATACGTGCGCGAGCGCAGCGACGACGACCGTCAGGTGAGCGGGTTGAGCTATGAAGCGCACCGGGAATTGGCGCTGGCGGAGATGCGTGCCATCGGCAGCGAGGCGTCCGGGAAGTTCGGCGCAGCGCGCGTTGCGATCGCGCACCGGGTCGGGGCGCTGGCACTCGGCGAGGCGGCGGTCGCAATCGCGGTCGCCTCGGTACACCGTTCGGTCGCTTTCGATGCGTGCGAATACGCGATCGACGAACTCAAGAAGCGCGTACCGATTTGGAAAAAGGAACATTATCGCGACGGCGATGCTGCATGGCGCGAAAACTCCGTGCCGGATTCGTGAAATTGGAACTGGTCGCGTTGCGCAGCGCTGCCGGGAAAAACGTTGCGGCACTCGACTACGAGCCGCGTCGCACGCGCGGCGTGACGCTCGCGGTGGGGCACGGCTACTCGAGTTCAAAACATAACCTCGATTTTTTGTGCTCGTTTCTCGCAAGTCACGGATATCGCGTCCTCAGTATCGATTTTCCCGGACATAAACTCGGGGCAAGCGGCGGCCGGCTCGCATCGATCGACGATCTGACGGACGCACTCGATGCGGCGGTACGCTACGCGCGCGACCGGTACGAGGGACCGCTTTACGCAATGGGGCACAGCATGGGCGCGACGACGGCGCTGCGAGCGTGTGCGGCCGATCCACAGATTGCGGGCGCGGTCTCGATCGCCAGCGGCTACGGCCGGCCGGTGGCGCTCGCTACGTTTGCGTTGCAGGGCACGCTCGATTTGCGTTCGGGTTATGTCGCCGGACTTTCTCTGCAAGAGGTCGCCTCTGCGACGGAGCCGGTGCTCGATGCCGTGCTCGCGGCGCTTGCCGGACGGCCGGTCCTTTACGTCGCGGCCGACCGCGACGGCATGATCTCTAGCGCCAGCGCGCTCGAACTTTTCACGCGCGCGCCGGAACCGAAAACGTTCGTCACCATCTCGAGCGACCACACGAACGCAGGCGAAGGAGCACGTGCAGCGGTCTTGGCCTGGTTGAACGAACGTCATCCGCGATGACGACGCTGGCCGGAAGGCGCGACCTGCGCCGGTATAGCCGGCACCTCCTCATACCCGAAGTCGGCCTCGCCGGCCAAGAGCGACTCTCTCGCGCGCGCGTACTCGTCATCGGGGCCGGCGGGCTCGGCGTCCCCGTCTTACAGTATCTCGCGGCGGCCGGGGTCGGACGCATCGGCATCGTGGACGACGATACGGTCGACCTGACGAACCTGCAACGGCAAGTGATTTATGCCACGGGCGACATCGGACGCCGCAAAGCCGACATTGCAGCCGAACGTTTGCATGCGCTCAATCCGCAGATCGCGCTCGACGTCTTTGCGTTGCGCTGCGTTGCCGCAAACGCGCGCGAACTCGTGCGCGGCTACGATGTGGTCGTCGACGCCACCGATACCTTCGCCGCGCGCTATCTTATCAACGACGCGTGCCGGCTCGAAAATAAACCCGACGTCTACGGTTCGATCTTCCGTTTCGACGGACAGCTGAGCGTCTTCGCACCCGGCGGCCCGTGCTATCGCTGTCTCTTTCCAGAAGCGCCGCCGGCGGGCAGCGTGCCGTCGTGCGCGGAGGGCGGCGTGCTCGGAGTGCTCGCCGGCATGGTCGGGACGTGGCAAGCCAGCGAAGCGCTCAAGCTCGTGCTCGGCATCGGTACGCCGCTGGTCGGCCGGCTGGTGTTGCTCGACGCGCTCGACGCACGCGTGCGCGAATTCGCGATCGCCTCCGATCCGCGCTGCCCGCTGCATGGAGAACATGCGACGATAAGCGATGTCGCAGATCTGGCCGAAACGCCGCAAGCGCCTGCCGTCGTGCCGGAAATCGATGCCGGCGAGTTGGATGCGTTCTTCGCCGAGCATCCCGATGCAGTGCTGCTCGACGTGCGCGAACCGCACGAAGCAGTGCTCGGCGCGCCGGCCGCGTCACGTTCGCTTCCGGTTTCGCAACTCGAAGCGCGCATGCACGAACTCGACGCCACCAGGACGTACGTGATCGCGTGCCGCGTCGGCGCGAATTCGCGCTGGGCCGCACAACGTTTGCACGATGCGGGTTTGCGCCGCCTGTACCATCTGCGCGGCGGCTTGCTCGCGTACGCCTTGCTCGCAGAATCGTTCGAGGCGTTCTGATGCTCGCTAACGGAGAGGATTCCGGCGCCGCGTTCGTCGCGCTCGCGCGGCGCGTGGCACGGGAAGCGGGAGCCGGCGCAATTGCAATCGCCGGCGCGGCGCAGTCGGCGCAAACGTTCGAGCGCCTCGCTGCGTCGTTTGCGCGCGGGGACCTTGCGACGTGGGGGTACGGCGACGCGTATGCGCGGCGAGCGAGCGATCCGCAAACGATTTTAGCCGGCGCGCGCAGTGTTATTTGCGTAGCCGTTCCGTACGCGACGCCGGCGCCCCGGGCGCGCGCGACGCTCGCCGGCCGGGTCTCGAATTACGCGTGGTCGGCCGATTATCACATCCGCCTCCGCTCGATTCTCGAACGGATTGCCCGCGCGCTCGATGATGGCGCCGGCGCCTGCGTGACGCGCGTGGTTTGCGATACGGCTCCGCTGGCGGAACGGGCTTTCGCTGCGGCTGCCGGGCTCGGCTGGGTCGGCAAACATACGAATCTGATCGCACCCACGCTCGGATCGTTCGTGTTTCTTGGCGAAATCGTCACGACGCTCGCGTTGCCGGCGGACGTGCCGTCGCGCAAATCGTGCGGCTCGTGCGTGCGCTGCGTGAGCGTTTGCCCGACCGGTGCGTTGCGGGGTGACTACACGATCGACGCGTCGCGCTGCATTTCCGATCTTACCCAGCGAACGGATGCGATTCCGCGCGAACTGCGCGCCCTCGTCGGCGATTGGGTTTGGGGCTGCGATCTCTGCCAACTCGTGTGTCCGCCGACGGCGCGCGCGAGCGGGCGCGCGGATCCGGCCTTCGCGGCGCTCGGCGACGGGGGTGCCGCGCCCTCGCTGCTCGGCCTGCTGCAACTGCGCAGCAGCGAGTACAAACATCGCTATCGCGGCACCGCGATGGGTTGGCGCGGCGCGGCAGTGCTGCGCCGGAACGCCGCGGTGGCTCTAGGAAACGCGCTCGACCGTGCCGCCGTCCCGGCGCTGGCCGCGGCGCTGCGCGACGATCCGCATCCGCTCGTCCGCGGCCATGTGGCCTGGGCACTCGGCCGGATCGGCTCGCCTGCGGCCTTCAGCGCGCTGCGCGGCCGCTTAGCGGTCGAGCCCGCCGCTACGGTG
>JRHI01001909.1_pt1 | contig 15770 bp, 18 predicted proteins | sample 215371 | NCBI WGS metagenome assembly JRHI01 (sample SAMN02929681, study PRJNA255918) | sediment metagenome | biome: cave system; feature: Ice Cave; material: Sediment; isolation source: sediment from deep within a dark volcanic ice cave with no known source of... ...
GCTTATTACGGTGGATCGGCTGGGGATGGTTTCGACCTGGCCGGCGGGCCGGCGTGGAACCCAGGATCGGCATTCAAACCGTTCACCATGGTGGCCGCGCTGGAGCGCGACATCGGCATGTACTCGAACTACTCCGGCGAGTCTCCGGTGGTCATCGACGGTCTGTCCTACGCCAACTCCGAGAGCCGCAACTACCCCCAGCTGAGCCTGCGCGAGGCGATGACCCAGTCGGTCAACACCGCCTTCGTTCGGCTGGCCCAGGACGTGGGACCCACGGCGATCCGGGACGCCGCCATCCAGGCCGGAATCCCCACAGAGATCAACGGTAAGCGGTCCATGGCCGAGGCGGACAGCGGGGCGCCGGCCCTCGGTATCACGCTCGGCCAGTACCCGGTGCACACGATCGACATGGCCAGCGCCTATGCGACCTTCGCCGCTGACGGGATGCGGCGCGAGCCCTTCTTCGTCCGCCAGTACGCCAACGCCCGGGGCACCGTCCAATACCAGCACCTCGACAAGCCACAACCCGCCTTCGACCGGGCCGACCCCGAGCGCAACACGCAACTAGCCCGCAACGTCACCGCGACGATGACCGACGTCGCGCGCAGCTCACAGATCCCGCTGACGGGCGGCCGTGCAGTGGCCACCAAGACCGGCACCCACCAGCTTGGCGACACCGGCCGCAACTCTGCCGCATGGACGGTCGGGTATACCCCGTCGATATCCACCGCCGTCTGGGTGGGTGACCCGGCCAACACGGCGCTGAAGAACGCAGGCGGTGGCGACGTCTTCGGTCGCGGCGTGCCAGGCGCGATCTGGCAGCGGTTCATGAACTCCTACCTGACGGGCGCCCCGATGGAGGTCTTCGCCCCGTACACACTGATCGGTCCGGCTGCTCCACCACCACCGGTCGTGGAGCAGCCGAACCCGCAGCCGACCCGCAAGCCGCGCAACACCACGCCGTCGGCAACGCCCGAACCGAACGTCGGCGACTTCGGGCCGATGCTGAACGAGCCTTCGACCAAACCGACCAGACCGCGGCACGATGGGTGCTTCCCGTTCTGCAATGCACCGGCGCCGGGCGACAACGGACCCGACAACCAGGGAGGCTGATTGGGTCCGGAGGTGTCCCAGCGAGTGGTTCCCAGCTGGACCGATCCGGTGGCGACGGGGGCCAGCCGGATCGTCGGCGGTCCGCTGGGCCGGCATGCGGTGCTGGGTCGACAGTGGTTCTGGACGCCGCTGCGGGTGATTCTGCTGTTCGCGACGATCATTCTGGCGCTGGGCTGGTTGGTCAAGGTGCCCTGCTTGCAGACCTACCGCGACAGTGCTGGAACCGCGCAGGTGGACTGGCGCGACGGCCGCCAGTACGTGGCGATGTGCTATTCCGACGCCGTCCCGCTCTACACCGCGGAACGGCTCAACCAGCCGGGGTTGTCCGGTTTCCCCTACGCCACCTCGTGGATCGAGCACCGCGGCGAGCCTGGCCAGCAGCGGCGCTACATGGAGTATCCGGTGGTCACCGGGCTCTATCAATGGATCGCAGCGAAGACCGCGCAGGCGTGGGTAGCGGTGGCACATTCCGGTTGGCTGCCCAGCTCGGCACCCGCCATCGTGTATTTCGACATCAGCGCGGTGGGGCTGACCGCGGCATGGTTGCTGACCGTCTGGGCGCTGTCGCGCCTATCCCGGCGACGGCCGTGGGATCCGGCGCTGGCCGCGTTGTCGCCGCTGGTAGTGGTACACGCGTTCACCAACTTCGACGCGCTGGCCACCGCGCTGGCCACAGTCGGGCTGCTGGCCTGGGCCCGGCGCCGACCGGTGCTCGCCGGCGTACTGATCGGTCTCGGCGCGGCCACCAAGTTCTACCCGGTGCTCTTTCTGGTCCCGATCCTGCTGTTGTGCCTGCGGGCCGGGCGGCTGAGGGCCGGGCTGCAGGCGACCGCTGCGGTAGCGGTGGTCTGGGCGCTGGTCAACCTGCCGGTGGCTGCCCTGTTCCCGGCTGGCTGGGCGGAGTTCTTCCGGCTCAACCGCCGGCGCGGCGCCGATCCCGACACGCTGTACACCGTGGTGTCCACCTTCACCGGCTGGACTGGCTTCGACGGGGTACTGCGACCCGGCCAGATTCCCGGAACACTCAACCTGGTCAGCGCCACACTGTTCTTGCTGGCCTGCGCGGCGATCGGCTGGGTCGCCCTGGCGGCGCCGCGCCGGCCCCGGCTGGCTCAGCTGTGTTTTCTGGTGATGTGTGCGTTTCTCCTGGTCAATAAGGTGTGGAGCCCGCAGTACTCGTTGTGGTTAGTGCCGCTGGCGGTACTGGCAATCCCCCGGTGGAAACCGGTGTTGGCCTGGATGACCGTCGACGCTGTGCTCTGGGCCCCCCGGATGGCCTACTACCTCGGCCCGGACCACAAGGGCTTGCCCATCGAGCCGTTCCTGGGCGCCGTGCTGATCCGTGATGCCGCGGTACTGCTGCTGGTAGCCCTGGTGCTGCGAAGTATCTGGCGTCCAGATCACGATCCGGTCCGGATTGCCGGCGACGACGATCCCCACGGCGGGGTCCTAGACGGCGCGCCTGACAAGCTGCCGGCTGCCCCTACATGGCGGCGAAATATCGGGGTTGCAGCGACCCGATAGCCCCGATTTGTCTCCGTATCGGGACTGTGGACGGCGAATTTCGGTTGCGCTGTGTAGTTGTGTTCGCTGGAACTTGGTCGCTGAGAGGGGTCACGATGCGCCTCTCTGTAACCTAGAAGGGGTGCTTGAGAGCTACTGACGCATCCGTACAGTGCACGGTGAGTGCATAGCGTAATCACGATCTGTTGAAAGTCCTGCTAAACGTCACGGAGAGGCTCTTTAGTCGTTACTCTGACGTCACAACCAGGTACAGAGAGACACGTGAGCGACACGGAGGCACCTATGGGAGCACGAGCGAGGGTGACCACGGTTGCCGGCGCAGCCACGTTACTGTGCGCAGCCAGCACCTTTGGAGGGGCCTTGTCGGCCCTTGCCGCACCCTCCAACGTTTCCCCCCCTGCGGCGGCGGTTCCTGCCGCGGCACCCGCACCGATGTTGGTGGGTGGCTGCGGCGACACGGTGAGGGGTGCTCCCGGCCAGCCGGTGGGCGTCCGCCTGGCTGGTCTTTCGGTGATCGACGTCGGATCGGTGCCTGCCACCGGGTCGAAGACGTTCGACGCCACGCCTACCCTGCGCCAGCAGATGGGACCGGTTGCTCCGGTGTGCATGATCACCGCGCAGCCACTCGCGGGGATTGCGGACCCCGCCACGAAGATGCTCGCGCCCGCCGCCGCCCCGGTAACCGGCGCGGTCGGAACGCTTCCGTTGCTGGGCACGCCCGCAGCGCCAGGGGCACCTGCTGCTCGACCGCCGGCAGCACCGGCGGAGCAGCCCCAACCCGGCGCGGCGCCAGCACCAGCGCTGGCCTCCCCGGCCGCTGGTCCGTTCTTCGGGCCGAACATGCCCCGTGACTTCCCGTTCGCGCTTGGCCAGTACAACAGCGGGCTGCCCCGCTACAACTACGCTGAGCTGTTGCAGATCGGTCGCCCGGGTGCGGGTGCGCTCGGTCGGCTCTCGACTGGCATGTTGACGGCGGACCTGTTCGGCTCGCCACAGGTCAGCAACGGCTCGGGATCGTTCGGCAAGCAGAGTGCCGCAGCCAACGACGTCGCAGCAGCTGGCCGTGCGACTGCGCTTCCCGCCAGCGGCGTGGAGCGGATCGCACTGCCGATCCTGGTCGCGGTCCTGATGCTGGCTGGCGTCACCGCCGCACTGCTGCGGGGCTGGGTTCCCGGGCGACGCTGACTGGGAGTCTCCCCGGACTCGGCGCCTCACGACGAAGTGAGCAAGTGGCCGCCACGCGATTGTGATCGCGTGGCGGCCACTTGCTATCCTGCACAGCGTTGCCGCGCGGGCGTTTCTTCGCGCGGCTGATAGTGCGATTTGGCCGGCTCAGCCGGCCGTAGTTGGATTGCCGGCTTGCCGGCTTCCTCCTGCTGCGGAGAGTCCGCGGCCGACCAGTCCACAGGAGGTGAGTGGTCTTCATGCGTCGTTACGAGATGATGGTCATCCTGGATCCACAACTTGACGAGCGCACCGTGGCACCATCGCTGGATCAGTTCCTCGGCGTGGTGAAGACGCAGGGCGGCAGCATCGACAAGGTCGAGATCTGGGGCAAGCGCCGACTGTCCTACGAGATCGACAAGCGGACCGAGGGGATCTACGCGGTAGTCGACATGTCCTGTACGCCCGCCGCGGTGGCCGAGCTCGACCGGCAACTGTCGCTCAGCGAGTCCATCCTGCGCACGAAGGTGTTGCGGCGGGATCAGGGGAAGGGCTGACATGGCTGGTGACACGATCATCACGGTGATTGGAAACCTGACAGCTGACCCGGAGCTGCGGTTCACTCCATCCGGTGCGGCGGTGGCCAACTTCACGGTTGCCTCCACGCCGCGGACCTTCGACCGCCAAAGCGGTGAGTGGAAAGATGGTGAGGCGCTTTTCCTGCGGTGCAACATCTGGCGGCAAGCCGCGGAGAACACTGCGGAGTCGCTCACCCGAGGCATGCGAGTGATCGTCAGCGGACGGCTGCGTCAGCGGTCGTTCGAAACTCGGGAGGGCGAGAAGCGCACCGTGATGGAGATGGAGGTCGACGAGGTCGGCCCTTCATTGCGCTACGCCACCGCCAAGGTCAACAAGGCAACCCGTCAGGGTGGGGCGTCAGGTAGTGGTGGCTATGGCGCTTCGGGCTCCTCCGGCGGTCCCGCCGATGATCCCTGGAGCTCGGCTCCCCAGGCCGGTGCGCCGGCCGGAGCCGGCAACGGCGCCGGCGGCTTCGACGAAGAGCCCCCGTTCTGACCTGTCCTTTCACTCATAAGACTTCAGGCGCGACCCACTCAGGAGTATCTCAGTCATGGCTAAGCCGCCGGTACGCAAGCCGAAAAAGAAGATCTGCATCTTCTGCAAGGACAAAGACACCGCAATCGACTACAAAGACACCGGACTGCTGCGGAAATACATCTCCGACCGGGGCAAGATCCGGGCCCGCAGGGTGACCGGTAATTGCAGCCAGCATCAGCGAGACGTCGCGGTCGCGGTAAAGAACGCCCGCGAGGTCGCACTGCTGCCCTACACCTCGACCGCACGCTGATACCGGGGAAGAGGCGACCACGTGAAGATCATCCTTACTGCTGAAGTCCCGCAGCTGGGCGGCCCCGGCGATCTCGTCGTAGTCAAAGACGGCTACGCCCGCAACTACTTGCTACCCCAGCGGATGGCCATCGCGGCTACCAAGGGCGCGGAGAAGCAGGTGGCCACGATCCGTCGGGCCCAACAAGCCCGGCAGATCCGCGACCTCGACCACGCTCACGAGATCGCCGGCAAGCTCTCGAGCCTGGGCACCGTCTCCGTGACGGCCAAGGCCGCCCGCTCCGGAGGCAAGCTGTTCGGCTCGGTCACCGCGGCCGACGTTGTCGACGCCGTCCGCTTGGCCGGTGGCCCCCCGCTGGATCGACGGACGGTGGATCTCGGCGGCCATATCAAGTCCGCCGGCAGGTATGAGATGACCGTGCGGCTGCACCCGGAAGTGTCCGTCACTGTCCCCTTCGAGATCACCACCGCCGCCCGCTGATAAGGGCTCGCCGGTTACCACGACCAGTTCCTCGGCGCAGCAGCGATCGAGGCGACCGCGACCGTGCTCGACATCGGGTGCGGTAACGGGCGGACGACCCGAGACGCCGCGCGATGTGCCGTGGCCGGGTCGGCGCTGGGAGTGGACCTGTCCTCGCGCATGATCGAATTCGCGCGGCAGTTGGCGGACAAGGAACACGTCGCAAACGCAACATTCCTCCAGGCCGACGCCCAGGTCCACCCGTTCCCCGACCAGGGCTTCGACATCGCCGTCAGCCGGTACGGCGCGATGTTCTTCGGTGATCCCCCATCCGCGTTCACCAACATCGCCCGTGGCATGCGCCCCGGTGGGCGCCTCATCCTGTTGACCTGGCAGCCGCCTGAGAGCAACGAATGGCAAAGTGCCTTCCGCACGGCCCTGGCCGCCGGTCGTGAGCTGCCCACGCCGCCGCCGGGGGCGCCGGGCCCGGCTTCCCTGAGCGACCCCGACCGAGTGCGACGACTGCTGACCTCGGCCGGGTTCGTGGACGTGCGGCTGCAAGGCCTCAGCGAACCCGTGTACTTCGGCCCTGACCCCGACGACGCTTGCCGGTTCGTCTCTGGTCAACTCGCCTGGATGGTGCGCGATCTCGACGTCGACACCAGAGGCCGCGCGATCGATAGCCTGCAAGCCAGCATGGCGCCTGGCTGGTGCAGACCTTCGGCTTTTTCCTGTTGGTCAGCCCCGGCAAGGCCCGACACGATGACCACACCCTCGCCATCTACGAGGCGGCCGGATTCACCGACGCGCGGGCCGACCAGGCAGCGACAACCGTCTTCACCTTCGTGCTCGGCGACGCCCTCGGCTCAGCCGCGGCGGCCTCGCTCACCAGGAAGCTCAGCCGCGATGTCGGCAACCGAAGAGCTGATGTGCGACAGCATGGCGAAAGCCCGCGAGATCGCGACGCAGTTCCCACGGCTGCGCGCCTGCCTCGAAACAGCCGCCGCTGACTACGGCGCGGCGGCACCTGACAACACCTTCGAGTTAAACCCGGAACCGGCCCTCGATCTCGTAGAACTTCAACATCAACGCAAAACCCAGACGAGTCGCTCCCAGCTCACCGCTACGTTGCCCCTGGCCGTTGCTATCGGAGCCCTGGGCGCACGAGCGCACATGGCACCGAAGAAATCCAACCATCTATCGCTGAAGCGCCACACCCGCGGCCGAGTGACCACTTTCCTAAAAAGCTCATCGAGCGCGGTCAGCCGGTCCCTGCACGGCGCCATGGCGACACGCACAGGGGTGGGCGCCTGTGGGGACACGCCGTACCGCGGCAAACAACTTTTGTCCACATCCGTGCACAGGCCTCTGAGCAGGTAAATCAGCCAATACTTGGTCAGGTTTCCCCAGGTTGTCCCCAGGCATCCATCGTGATACAAGCGCAGTGGGCGGTTCGTCAGAGCGGTGTCCCCAAGCTGTCCCCAGGCTGTCTTCAGGCAGCCCCTGCGCAGCTTGCTGAACCTCGCCGGTCGCCCCTAACCTCGCCCAGCGCCTGGAGGACGGGTTGCGGGGCCCGTCCGAACAGACTCTGTCGGTGCCATCAGATAGAACAAACGTTCGGGAACGCTCGGGCAGTCGGGGGACGGGGAGGTATCCACGCGTGGCGCTGGTTGACGACCGTGGCGTGCGGGTGCAGGACGGCGGACCGGCCTTCGATCGGCAGCCGCCGCAGGACATCACCGCCGAGCAGTCAGTGCTCGGCGGGATGCTGCTGTCCAAGGACGCCATCGCCAACGTGGTCGAGGTGTTGCGGACCGACGACTTCTACCGGCCGGCTCATCAGGCCGTCTTCAACTGCGTCCTCGACCTGTACGGGCGGGGTGAGCCGGCCGACCCGGTCACCGTCTCCTCGGAGCTGGAACGCCGCGGCGAGCTGCTCCGAGTCGGTGGGGCGCCGTACCTGCACACCCTCATCTCGATCGTCCCGACGGCGGCCAACGCCGGTTACTACGCCGAGATCGTCGCGGCCAAGGCGGTGCTGCGACGTCTGGTCGAGGCCGGCACGCGAATCGTTCAGCTGGGCTATCACGGCGCCGACGGCGCTGACGTCGACGAGGTGGTGGACCGGGCCCAGGCCGCGGTCTACGAGGTCACCGAGCGGCGGATGAGCGAGGACTACATCGCGCTGGAGGAGCTGCTTCAGCCCACCATGGACGAGATCGACGCGATCGCGTCCCGGGGCGGCGTCGCGGCCGGCGTCCCGACCGGTTTCGTCGATCTCGACGCGGTGACCAACGGGCTGCACCCCGGCCAGATGGTGATCGTCGCGGCGCGCCCCGGGATCGGTAAATCCACCCTCGGACTTGATCTTGCTAGGTCCTGTTCGGTCGCCCACGGGATGGCCAGCGTGATCTTCTCGCTGGAGATGAGCCGCACCGAGATCGTGATGCGGCTGCTGTCCGCCGAGGCCAAGATCCGGCTGTCCGATATGCGGTCCGGCCGGATGACCGACGACGACTGGACTCGACTGGCCCGGCGGATGGGTGAGATCAGCGAGGCTCCGCTGTTCATCGACGACTCGCCGAACATGACGATGATGGAGATCCGGGCCAAGGCGCGCCGGCTCAAGCAGCGCCACGACCTACGCCTGATCATCGTGGACTACCTGCAGCTGATGACCTCGGGCAAGAAGGTCGAATCCCGCCAGCAGGAGGTCAGCGAATTCTCCCGGCACCTGAAGTTGCTGGCCAAGGAGCTCGAAGTCCCGGTGGTCACGATCTCCCAGCTCAACCGCGGTCCAGAGCAACGCACCGACAAGAAGCCGATGCTGGCCGATCTACGTGAATCCGGAAGTCTTGAGCAGGATGCGGATATGGTGATGCTGATTCACCGACCCGATGCGTGGGAACGGGATGACCCGCGAGCCGGGGAAGCCGACCTTATTCTGGCCAAGCACCGCAATGGGCCAACCACGACCGTCACGGTCGCCCACCAACTGCACTACAGCCGCTTCAACGACATGGCCCAGGGTTAATGCCCACAACGGCAGGTTTCATAGTGGGGCCACCGTTGCCGCGGATGGTGAGGCAAGATCGGCGTTTGTGTGCCTCCAGCGACATCCTGTGTCGTTAGGGACACACAAACCGCGATCATGGTGTTTTTCCACGCTCAGCCTGGTTCGCCGCGGAGCTTGCGATGGATGATCCAGCTCAGATCTGCCAGCGCCACCGCGGCGAGCACCGCGAGCACCACGCCCAGCGCCGTCAGGCCCGCCATGATCGTGAATACCGCGCCGGCCGCGCAGACCAGCAAACCGAAACCGGCCAGCACGGCGCGCAGGGTCAGCGCACTGCGCGCCGGCGACGCCCCGCCGAAGCCTGCGGTCGGATCGTGGTAGCCGGGTAGTCCCTGCTGATAATCCTCACGGGTGCGCCGGTTGCGCTGCTGGGACATGACGTTCCTCCGAATCGACGGCTGTATTGAGTACCTCGGCGGGATTGCGGGCAAACTGGTTGCATGCGACGCGCGCCCGGAGACCAGCCGGCCCGGGGGTACCCGGTTCCTGGCCGATCGGGCGCCGGCTACTGTCCAGCGCGATGCATTAAGGAGCGCAGGTCATCCATCTGGGGGCGCTGTCCGGTCAGCTGCGCCCTCTCCGCCGACACCCACCGCGGCGATGGACGACACGAACACCAGGTGCTCACGCCCACGCTCGCGCATCCCGGGCAGCGCAGCCCGGGTCAGGTGCAGCGGGGCGGTCAGGTTCACCGCGACCAGTTCGTCGATATCCGGCGCAGCCATCGCTGCCAGGTCCCCGGCCCACCCGCGGCCCGCCGGGAGCACCAGCAGATCGACCCCCGCGGCGGCGTCGGCCGCCCGCGACAAGCCCTCGGCGGTGGATAGGTCAGCCACCACGGCACGAGCCCCGCGGCGGTGCGCCAGCACGTCGAGCCGGGTGCGGTCCCGGCCGAGAATGATCACCCCTCAGCCGGCTATGGCGAGGCTCTCGGTGATGGCCGCGCCGATGCCCGATGAGCCACCGGTGACCAGGGCGTTACAGCCGTTAATCATCCCCAGGCGGTCCGGTCCGAGCGATCACTGGGCACGCCGTCGGTGCCCGGCGTTGGCTGTTCGATCTCGAGGCGGAGTTGGGTACCGCGATGCGCCAGCAGCGCGACACTGCTGATCAGAACTACCGCCGCGATCACCTGACCGGTGAGCACCGCAGGCGAGCTGTTGATCTGTTCGCCCAGCCAGCTCACCCCGATCGCCACACCGACCAGCGGATCCACGATCGTGATGATCGCCAGTGCCGGGGCGATCAGCGTGCCCTTCTGGAAGGTGTTCTGGCTGAGCAGGAAACCCATCGGGCCCACCGCGCAGACCACGTAGAGCACCGGGTGCGCGAAGGGTTCAAGGAACCCGCCGGAGCGGAACTGGCTGGTGACCACCTTCATCAACCCGGCGGTGAGCCCGTACAGGACTCCGGTGGCCGCGGCCAATGCCGCGACCTGCACCGCCCCGGAGAACCGGGCGGCCACGGCGAGGCACCCCACCACGAGCACACCCAGCGTGATAGCCAGCGGCAACAGCGACCAGATGTCGTAGGGAAGTTGGGTCGACGCGTTGGTCGGCTGGGCCAGCAGCAGGAAGGCGGACAAGCCGGCCACGCACCCCAGCGCGCCCAGCACGATGAGCCGGTCCACCCGGCGATGGGAGAGCAGCGCGGAGAACACGGCGCCGAACAGCACCCCGGTCACCAGCAACGGTTGCACGAGCACCAGCGGGCCGAACGCGAGAGCGACGAGCTGCAGGCTCAGACCCACGACGACGGTCCCTATGCCCAGCACCCACACCGGTCGCTGGATCAGCTCAAGCAGCAGCCGCGGGTCAAGGGTGCCGCTGGTTGGTACCTGTTTGGTGGCGCGCTGCTGGACGGCGCTGGCCAGCCCGAAACTCGCCGCCCCGGCCACCGCGGCGGGTACCGCGACGAGGAACATCGTCGACGTCGAGTTCGGCACGCCTCACTCCTGTGTCGTGTTGTGGGCTGTCGAGCCACGCAGTGCATCGGTCGTCAGGTCCGCTAAGGCCCCATATAGTGCGTCGGCGAATCCGGCTGGGTCGGGCAGTAGCCCGGTGTCTGCGCTCACCCCCACTCCGATCATGTTTCCCCACGTCAGAAAACCAACGGCCAGGCCGACGCCGTCCGCGAGCGGTAGCACCGGAAACGCTGAAACGACTCGGACTCCTTCACATAATGCGCCTTTCGCGGCCCTGGCAACACCGACGCGATAAGAGCGAAATACCGCCGCCGGTAGATCAGGCGCACCAGCTTCGCGTGTAGCGGCGCTGGCAGCCGGCCCAGCGCCTCGACCACTGCCTGGGCGGCGACCGGCTGATCAGCGCGTTCCAGCCTGGTCAGCGCCATGTTCGGGCTGTGGTCCTGGGACGATCTGCCCACCTGCCCCCGGAGCTGATCTTCTTTCCGAAATGGTTCCCGTTCAACGTCTACGACTGGGGGTGCTGGGCCCGGCAGACGATCGTGCCGCTGACCATCGTCTGCACCCTGCGCCCGGTCCGCCCGCTGCTGTTCGGGGTCGACGAGCTGCGCACCGGTACGGCGGCGCTGCGCCCGGAAGCAGCTCACGCCCCGCCGTGGACCTGGGCCGGCTTCTTCCAGCGCACCGACCGGGTGCTGCACGCCTACTCGCGGCGGCCGCTGCGCCCGTTGCGGCGAGGGGCGATGCGTCGCGCCGCGGAATGGATCCTGGCCCGGCAGGAAGCCGATGGTTGCCGGGGCGGCATCCAGCCGCCATGGGTGTATTCCCTACTCGCTTTGCACCTGCTGGGCTACTCCCTCGACCACCCGTCGTTGCGAGCCGGACTCGCCGGGCTGGACGGGTTCGTCCTTCGCGAGAGACCCCGGACGGGTGGGCCCCGGCGGTTAGAGGCCTGCCAGTCCCCGGTGTGGGACACCGTGCTGGCGGTCACCGCCCTGCTCGACGCCGGAGTCCCGGCCGACGACCCCGCGGTGACCCCAGGCCAGCGATTGGCTGGTCGGCGAGGAAGTCCGGGTACCCGGGGACTGGTCAGTCCGCCGACCGAAGCTCGCGCCGGGAGGGTGGGCCTTCGAGTTCCACAACGACACCTACCCCGACACAGACGACACCGCCGAGGCGATACTCGCGCTGCGGCGCGTCGCCACGATGGGATCGCTGCGGGAGTCACTGCGCGCCGACGTGGGGGCTGACCCCCACGTCACTGGCGGTGGGTGGTGTCGAAGGATTGTTGGGCGAGTCGACGGTGGGTGGCGACGAGCTCGTCGACGACCTCGCGTTGAGCGGTGAGCAACTTCTCGAACAGGTCGTAGGCGAGACCCACCATCACCCTGCGGGCGGGGGACCGCAGCGCCGGGGTGCCAAGCTGACGGGCCAAGTCGGCCCATACCTGCAGCGACCTCAGTGAGATGTCCTGCCCGTGGCGCACGAGCTCGATCATCAACTCCTGCGCCCCCTGGGGGGTCGTGTCCGGACCGGCGAACTGGTGGCCGTCTTTGAGCTGAGTTGGCATATCTTTGGTGCTCCCGGGTGTGGGGGATGCGGTCGGTGACATTGTGCGCGCCTAGGACATCGTCTGGTGCTGAGTCGCCTGTGGTGACTGGACTCCCTGGCGTATCCACCCCGCGGCGTCATCGGTGGAGAATCCGGCCGCGACCCATTGCGCGGCCAGCAGCACTGGGTGCACCCCCGCCTCGGCGGCAGCGTCGGCCACGAGATGCGCCAGGGTGATCAGCTCAGCGTTTGTGCACGCGTAGCCGATGCCGCGCCGAGTGTGTGTATCGGGGCCGGTGGAGGGATCGCCGAACAGGTACATCCCGCGGGCGCCCAGGAGCTCGGGGGTCAGCGCCACGTCGGGCTCCGGTTGCGAAATGGGTATCCCTGAGCTGATCCAGTCCACAACCGTCCCGCGAGCCGGGCCACCGTCGACCTCGTGAAGCTCCAGCGTCCACGAGGTCCCCACCGAGCGGCACCACACCGCGGCCAGCACGCCCGCCGCCGCAGCCCCGTTCGACGTTGCTCGCTGGACCGGGTAGATCGTCGCGGTGTCGTCGGCTCTCATCGTGCCTCCAACGCCCTCCGTCTGGTCACGAGCACGAGGCGCCGCTCCGCCCAAGCGTCGAGGATCGCCGTTTCTCGGCATCCGTGAGATCTTCAGGGGACACGAACTGGCAGCTTCCGCGATGGCGGTGGGGCAGCGCGCAGACACAACCGGTCGGCAGATGGATGCGGGCGCACGCACCGGCCTGAGCCAGCGTCGTGTCGACTGAGATGTTGTGGGCATCGAGCCGTTCGGTCATGCCACCTCCTCTATGAAGGACGCGCGCCGGAGCACGCTCACCACGTCGGAGTACTCTTTCAACATCAGAAAACGATCCAGCGGCATCTCGCACCACGCAAATCAATCGCTGTGGGCTGGCCGCGCTGTCGGACCTGCTCGCCACCGTACCGATAAAGGTCAATCCGAAACCAGGGCCGGTCGGGTAGCAGTGCGGAGCCTGGCCACCCGACGGGCCTAGACCCCTGGCCCGCGGGTGTACGATCGTGAGTACGTCGGAGGTACACCGAGTTCGTCAAACCACCTGGCGCGCCATCTGCGATGTTCGATAACCCGGGGCCACCGCTCACGAGATCGGCCGCGACAGATGCCAGACCGCGTCAGTAATGACCATTCCTTGGACCGTGCCGAGGCCCTCAGCGAGCTGCAGCAACTGCTCCTCGATACCCAGAACATCACTGAGTTTCTCGACGAGCTCGCCCGCTACGCCGCCGACACCATCGGGCGTGGACTGTCCTGCGGGATCACCATGGACCGCGACGGCGGCCCGCTGACCGTGGCCAGCAGCGACGCGCACGCCCGCACCCTCGACGAGGTCCAATACGACCACCACGACGGGCCCTGCCTGACCGCCATGCGCTCCCGCGCCACCGTCACCATCACTGATCTTGCCGCGGACGACCGCTGGGGCACCTACCGAGTCGACGCGCTGGCCCACGGGATCGGCTCCGCCCTGTCGATCCCGATCAGCGCCGGACCAGGGGTACGCGGGGCACTGAACCTCTACGCCACACAAACCAACAGGTTCAACGCCAACCAGCGCTCCCGAGCCGAAGCCCTCGGCACCGAAGCATCACGCACGCTGCGCCTGGCGCTGCGAGTCACCGACCAAGTCCAGCTCACCCACAACCTCGAAACCGCGATGGCCTCACGCTCGGTCATCGACCAAGCGCTCGGCGTCATCATGGGCCAGAACCGGTGCACCGCCACCGACGCCTTCGACATCCTCCGGGCCGCCTCCAACCACCGCAACATCAAACTCCGCGACGTCGCCAACGAGATCGTTACCCGCGTCAGCGGCACCTGAGCTCTACGAATGCCAGGACACGCCTTGGCGCTTGGCGTCGTCGTAACCGGTTTCGATACGGCCCTCGATCGACGACCGGGAGAAGTCGCTGGCGTTGGCCAGGTCGTGATCGAGCTCGGCGTCTATGACCTTGAAGCTGTCGATCCTCCGGTGCTTCAACATGTCCTTGTAGTCCGGATCCGATCGTAGTGTGCTCTTGGTTGGGAGCTCGGCGTCGACGCACTCGATGAGCCGGATGATTTTGTTGATCTTGTTGAAGAGCTCCTTGTCGAGCTTGATCCGGCTCGTGTACTGGAGTTGCGTCATCCTGTTGACGACGTCGGGCAGCGACCGGGGCAGGGGGGCTTTCATGGGGAACAGGTCGACCACGATCAGTTCCCGGTGGATGTCGGGATTATCCGGCTCGCAGGACTCCAGGAAGTTGATGGCCGGGCTCAGTGGGGTGTTGGTGAAAAGGCCTCCGTCCCAGTACCACTGTCCGTCGACTTCGGTCATGGGAAACGAGGGCGGGAGGCTCCCGCTGGCCACTACCGCCTCGAAAGTGAGATTGTGCCTGGCATTGTCGAAATACTTGATCAGCGCGGTCTCGATGTCCATGGCGCCCACGATCACCCGGATGCCGCCGTGGTTGAGCTTGTCGAGGTCGGCCAGCTCCGCCAGGGTCTGGCGCAGGGGGCCCGTCTCGTAGATGCTCGTGCTCGCCCACGGCGCCATCAGCAGCTGCGGGTTCAGCCCGTACATGCCGGGGTTGCCGAAGACCGCCAAGGACTGCTCGACTTCGCGCGGCATGAAAGGGAACGGCATCCCCGGGAAGCCGGGCACCTTGGGCGACACCGTCAACTTGTCGCGCCACAGCGTCTCAAGGGCGGCGATGGGCTCGCACTGGGCGCCGCCGAGCACGGCGGCGGTCACGGCACCGATCGAGATGCCGGCCACCGCTGCCGGCTTGAAGCCCGGCCGCTGGTCGTAGATGGCCTTGAGCACGCCGAACTCATAGGCGCCCAGGGCGCCTCCCCCCTGCAGGACGATAGCGGTCCGGATGTTGACCGGGTCGATAGACATCGCAGCTCCCTAACACGCGTCGGGTCGTACATCGTCTTGTCCCCTGGGCCGGGTTCAGTCTCGGGGATACCTGCTATTAGAGACCGACAGCATGACTGCTGATACCCATTCCCATCCGGGTTGTGCAGGGGTTCGGCCTAGCGATCGACGATCTGTTCTTGATCGTCGCTGGTCTCAGTGCGCTGGACACGCTAGGAGCATTACCGGTTGCAATCCGCAGCCCGGCCCGCATTATCCCGGGCGTGATCTGTTTGAGTACCCCCGACGACAAGAATTGTCGCGGAATACACCCAGCGACGATCATCGTCTGGAGCCACACCGTAGGCCCGTTCGGGGGCTTGCCCCGGCGGGTCCTCCAGCGCTGACGCCGGCTCGGGTTGGTACATGTTTCCTCGGCATGGAGCCCTGGACGCCGTGGGCCTGGTGTGCGGTGCGGCCGCTGGAGGCGTTCTACCTATAATGCCGAGCGCCAGTACGCCGACCGGTTCCCGGCGAGCTGCCCCAGCCAAGGCACCGTGATCATCGACAACTCTATGTCCATCGGGCGGCAAGCCCGTCAACACGTCTTGGAGGCGGTCCACCATGCGGGTGCTGGTGTTGGGCGGGGATGGGTACCTCGGGTGGCCGACTGCGGTGCACCTGTCTGATGGTGGGCACACC
>JRHI01001910.1_pt1 | contig 15767 bp, 5 predicted proteins | sample 215371 | NCBI WGS metagenome assembly JRHI01 (sample SAMN02929681, study PRJNA255918) | sediment metagenome | biome: cave system; feature: Ice Cave; material: Sediment; isolation source: sediment from deep within a dark volcanic ice cave with no known source of... ...
CCTGCCGCTGCCGCGGCGCCCGCTGCCGAAGAGCAGACCGAGTTCACCGTGATGCTGACGGCCATCGGCGACAACAAGGTCAACGTCATCAAGGCGGTGCGCGAGCTCACCGGTCTGGGACTGAAGGAAGCGAAGGACGTGGTCGACGGCGCGCCGAAGGCCGTCAAGGAAGGCATCAATAAGGCCGACGCCGAGGCCGCAAAGAAGAAGCTGGAGGATGCCGGCGGCAAAGCCGAGATCAAGTAAGAAGGTAAGAGTGCCGCGCCCGCGGGATGCCGCGGGCGCGGTACGACAGCTTCGGGGGCTTGGGTTCCCAGAGGCCGAAGACAAGCGAGTCGCCGGTGGCTTGAAACCGGGCACTCTGGCCGCATATAGGCTTGCTTATCTTTGTCTTCTGAACCGACTGCAGAAGACAGGTTTGGTCGGACGGTGCACACCGAGGAAGTCGTTGGAAGGTGAGCGTGCCGTCGTCCGCCAGCGGTTGGTAGTGGCCAACCACCATCCTTGATGGAAGCGCAACGCTTCCGCCCAGCCGACGCACCACGGGTGTTGCACCGGGCTACCTTTCGCCGGGGCGCATTCGCAAGCATCTCAAATGAGGTCAAGGCCCATGGCTCAGTACTCTTTCACCGAAAAGAAACGCATCCGCAAGAGCTTCGCCAAGCGCGCGAGCGTATTGCCGGTGCCGTTCCTGCTGGAAACCCAGCTCTCGTCGTATCGCGCTTTTCTGCAGGAGTTCACTGCCGCCGAATCGCGCAAGAACGAAGGCCTGCAGGCCGCGTTCACGTCGATATTTCCGATCTCCAGCCACTCCGGCAACGCGAGGCTGGAATTCGTCGGCTATTCGCTGCTGCCACCCGCATTCGACGTCACCGAATGCCAGCAGCGCGGCCTGACCTACTGCTCCGCGCTGCGCGCCAAAGTCCGCCTGATCATCATGGACAAGGAAGCGCCCAAGGAAACGGTCAAGGAAGTCAAGGAGCAGGAGGTCTACATGGGCGAGATTCCGCTCATGACCGGCAACGGCTCGTTCGTGATCAACGGCACCGAGCGCGTCATCGTCTCGCAACTGCATCGCAGCCCCGGCGTCTTCTTCGAGCACGACCGCGGCAAAACGCACAGCTCGGGCAAGCTCCTGTTTTCGGCGCGGGTCATTCCGTACCGCGGCTCGTGGCTGGACTTCGAGTTCGATCCCAAGGATTACCTCTATTTCCGGGTCGACCGCCGCCGCAAGATGCCGGTAACGACGCTGCTCAAGGCGATCGGGCTCACCAACGAGGACATTCTCAAGCAGTTCTTCGCCTTCGACTCCTTTCAGCTGGCGAGGAAGGGCTCGCACATGGACTTGGTGCCTGAGCGCCTGCGCGGGGAGGTGGCCCGGTTCGACCTGGTGGGCAAGGACGGCAAGGTTCTAGTGCAGAAGGACAAGCGCATCACGGCGCGGCACATCCGTGACATCGTCGAGGGCGGCGTGAAGAAAACCGCGGTGCCGAACGACTACATCGTCGGCCGCACGCTGGCCGAGAACATCGTCAACAAGGACACCGGCGAGATCGTTGCGTCGGCGAACGACGAGCTCACCGACGAGTTGCTGGAGAAGCTGCTCGACGCCGGCGTTCCCAAGATCCATACGATCTACACCAACGACCTCGATCAGGGCCCGTACATCGCGCAGACGCTGAAGACCGACGACACGCCGGATCAGCTGGCGGCTCGGGTCGCCATCTACCGCATGATGCGGCCGGGCGAGCCGCCGACCGAGGAAGCGGTCGAGTCCCTGTTCCACGGCCTGTTCTTCAACGAGGACCGTTACGATCTTTCGCCGGTCGGGCGGATGAAATTCAACCGCCGCGTCGGCCGCAGCGAGCTGCTCGGCTCGGGGACGCTGCACAACGACGACATCATCGCGGTGATCAAGATCCTGGTCGAGCTGCGCAACGGTCGAGGCGAGATCGACGACATCGATCACCTCGGCAACCGGCGCGTGCGCTCGGTCGGCGAGCTCTCGGAAAACCAGTTCCGCTCAGGGCTGGTCCGGGTCGAGCGCGCGGTCAAGGAACGCCTCGGCCAGGCCGAGAGCGACAACCTGCTGCCGCATGACCTGATCAATGCCAAGCCGATCTCGGCCGCGATCAAGGAGTTTTTCGGCTCGTCGCAGCTTTCGCAGTTCATGGACCAGACCAATCCTTTGTCGGAAATCACCCACAAGCGCCGCGTCTCGGCGCTGGGGCCGGGCGGCCTCACCCGCGAGCGCGCCGGCTTCGAAGTGCGCGACGTGCATCCGACGCACTACGGACGGGTGTGCCCGATCGAAACGCCCGAAGGCCCGAACATCGGTCTCATCAACTCGCTGGCGCTGTACGCGCGAACCAACGAATACGGCTTCCTCGAGACGCCGTACCGCAAGGTCGTCAACGGCAAGGTAACCGACGAGATTCATTACCTGTCGGCGATCGAAGAGGGCGCCTTCGTGATCGCCCAGGCCAACGCGACGCTCGACAAGACAGGCAAGCTCAAGGACGAGCTGGTCTCCTGCCGGTGCAAGAACGAGTTCATGCTCTCCACCGCCGACAAGGTCCAGTTCATGGACGTGGCGCCGGCGCAGATCGTCTCGGTCGCGGCGTCGCTGATTCCGTTCCTGGAACACGATGACGCCAACCGCGCCTTGATGGGCTCGAACATGCAGCGCCAGGCGGTTCCTTGCCTGCGCGCCGAGAAGCCGCTGGTCGGCACCGGCGTGGAGCGCACCGCAGCGGTCGACTCCGGCACCGCGGTGCTCGCCCGGCGCGGCGGCAAGGTCGATTACGTCGACGCCAACCGGATGGTCGTGCGCGTGCACGATACCGAGACGGCGGCCGGCGAAGTCGGCGTCGACATCTACAACCTCACCAAGTACACGCGCAGCAATCAGAACACCAACATCAACCAGCGGCCGCTGGTGAGGATCGGCGACATCATCGCCAAGGGCGACGTCATCGCCGACGGCGCGTCGACCGACATGGGCGAGTTGGCACTCGGGCAGAACATGCTGGTCGCGTTCATGCCCTGGAACGGCTATAACTACGAAGACTCGATCCTCATTTCCGAGCGCGTGGTGGGCAACGACCGTTACACCTCGATTCACATCGAGGAGCTCTCGGTCGTCGCCCGCGACACCAAGCTGGGACCCGAGGAAATCACCCGCGACATCTCGAGCCTGGGCGAGGCGCAGCTCAATCGCCTCGACGAGTCGGGCATCGTCTTCATCGGCGCCGAAGTCGAGGCCGGCGACGTGCTGGTGGGCAAGGTAACGCCGAAGGGCGAGACCCAGCTCACGCCGGAGGAGAAGCTTCTCCGCGCGATCTTCGGCGAGAAGGCCTCGGACGTGAAGGACACGTCCTTGCGCGTTCCGTCGGGTATCTCGGGCACGGTGATCGACGTGCAGGTGTTCACCCGCGAGGGAATCGAGCGCGACAAGCGCGCGGCGCAGATCATCGACGACGAGCTCAAGGGCTATCGCAAGGACCTGAACGACCAGCTGCGGATCGTCGAGAACGACGCTTTCGCGCGCCTGGAAAAGCTGCTGATGGGCAAGACCGCCAATGGCGGCCCGAAACGGCTGGCGAAGGGTACCCGCCTGACCAAGGAATACCTGGAAGGCACCAACCGCCACGACTGGTTCGACATCCGGCTCGCCAACGAGGAGGCCGCGCGTCAGCTCGAGGCGATGAAGGAGTCGATCGCGCAGAGCCGCGTCCAGTTCGACCAGATGTTCGAGCAGAAGAAGAAAAAGCTCACGCAGGGCGACGAGCTGCCGCCCGGGGTGCAGAAGATGGTCAAGGTGTATGTGGCGGTCAAGCGTCGCCTGCAGCCGGGTGACAAGATGGCCGGCAGGCACGGCAACAAGGGGGTGGTATCGAAGATTGTTCCGGTCGAGGACATGCCGTACATGGCCGATGGAACGCCGGTCGACATCGTGCTCAATCCCCTCGGCGTGCCGTCACGGATGAACGTCGGACAGATTCTCGAAATCCATCTTGGATGGGCGGCGAAGGGGTTGGGACATCGTATCGCCGAGCTGATCAAGGTCGAAAAAAACACCGCCGAAGTGCGCAAGTTCCTGACCAAGATTTACAACGGCACCGGCAAGCCCGAGGACATCGAGTCGCTGGATGACCACGAGATCGGCGTGCTGGCCGAGAACTTGAAGGATGGCGTGCCATTCGCGACACCGGTGTTCGACGGTGCGACCGAAGCCGAGATCAAGGACATGCTCGAGCTTGCGGGACTGCCGCGATCGGGGCAGATCACCTTGCACGACGGGCGCACGGGCGAAGCGTTCGACCGCCCGGTCACGGTCGGCTTCATGCACGTGCTGAAGCTCCATCACCTGGTCGACGACAAGATGCATGCGCGTTCCACGGGGCCGTACAGCTTGGTCACGCAGCAGCCCCTCGGCGGCAAGGCGCAGTTCGGCGGCCAGCGCTTCGGCGAGATGGAAGTGTGGGCGCTCGAGGCGTACGGCGCGGCCCACACCCTCCAGGAAATCCTCACCGTGAAGTCGGACGACGTGAACGGCCGCTCGCGGGTGTACGAGGCGATCGTGAAAGGGCAGAACCTGCCGGAACCGGGAACACCGGAGTCGTTCAACGTGCTCGTGAAGGAATTGCAGGCCCTCGGCATCCACGTGACCATGGATGCCAACGCCGAAGGTGGATACGGCGGTTTGCCCTTTGGCAGCGGAAGCGAGGAATAAACGACCATGATTGATTTCCGCAGTGCGCGCGAGACCCGCGCCTCAGCCTTCGACTACATCCAGATCCGCATCGCCTCGCCCGAGGAGATCCGCGGACCCCGTGACTCCAAGGAACGCGAGCGGCTCGAGATGGCCGGCCTCCGTTCGTGGTGGTCGTGGGGCGAAGTCACCAAGCCCGAGACCATCAACTACCGGTCGTTCAAGCCGGAAAAGGACGGCCTCTTCTGCGAGCGCATCTTCGGTCCGGTGAAGGACTGGGAGTGCCATTGCGGGAAGTACAAGCGCATTCGCTACCGCGGCGTGATCTGCGACCGGTGCGGCGTCGAGGTGACGCTCAGCAAGGTGCGGCGTGACCGCATGGGACACATCGAGCTCGCCGTCCCCGTGGCACATATCTGGTTCTTCAAGACGCTGCCCAGCCCCATGGGCAACCTGCTCGACCTCACGCTCCGTGACCTCGAGAAGGTCGTCTACTATTCGAATTACGTCGTCATCGAGCCCGGCGACCAGGAAGTGCACACGAACGAGCTGCTCGACGAGGAGCAGTACCTCGCGCTGCGGACCAAGGCGAAGGAAGAGAACGACACGGCGTTCCTCGCCGACATCGGCGCGCCGGCCGTACGCGAGCTGCTGCGCCGCCTCGACGTCGACAAGATCGCCGAGGAGCTGCGCAAGCAGGTGATCGTGGAGACGTCGCAGCACAAGAAGAAGCAGCAGCTCAAGCGCCTCAAGATCGTCGACGCCTTCCGCAACTCGGGCGACAACGGCGACGTGCGCAACAAGCCGGAGTGGATGATCCTCGACGTCGTGCCGGTGATCCCGCCCGACCTGCGGCCGCTGGTGCCGCTCGACGGCGGGCGCTTCGCCACCTCCGACCTCAACGACCTCTACCGCCGCGTGATCAACCGGAACAACCGGCTCCAGAAGCTCATCGTGCACCGCGCGCCGGAGGTCATTCTCCGGAACGAGAAGCGCATGCTGCAGGAGTCGGTGGACGCGCTGTTCGACAATGGCCGCCGGTCGAAGGCCATTCGTGGCCGGGGCAAGCGCCCGCTCAAGTCGCTCAGCGACATGCTCAAGGGCAAGCAGGGCCGGTTCCGCCAGAACCTGCTCGGCAAGCGCGTGGACTACTCGGGCCGATCGGTGATCGTGGTGGGCCCGGAGCTCAAGCTGCACCAGTGCGGTCTGCCGAAGGCGATGGCGCTCGAACTGTTCAAGCCGTTCATCATCCATAAGCTCGTCGAGAAGGGAATCGCCGAGACGGTGAAGCGCGCCAAGAAGATCGTGGAGCGCGAGTCGAGCGAGGTGTTCGAGATTCTCGAGGAGATCATCCGCGACCATCCGGTGCTGCTCAACCGCGCGCCCACGCTGCACCGGCTGGGCATCCAGGCGTTCGAGCCCGTGCTGGTGGAAGGGAAGGCCATTCGCATTCACCCGCTCGTGTGCGCCGCGTTCAACGCGGACTTCGACGGCGACCAGATGGCGGTGCACGTGCCGCTCTCGTACGAGGCGCAGCTCGAGTGCCGCGTGCTCATGCTGTCGTCAAACAACATCCTGAAGCCGGCCGACGGTCGCCCGGTGGCCGAGCCCAGCCAGGACATCGTGCTCGGCTGCTACTTCGCCACGAAGGGCGCCGCCGGGTTCGACGAGATCCACAAGGACCCGAAGCGGGTGAAGGAGCTGCGCTCGTTCACGTCGGCCATCGAAGTCGAGATGGCGATCGCCATGGGCCACCTGACGGTCCATGAGCCCGTGCGGTTCTTCGTGGAGCGAGAGGGCAAGCGGGCGTGGGAGGTCACGACGGCCGGCCGCGTGCTGTTCAGCCAGATCGTTCCGCCGGAGCTGCCGTTCCAGAACCGCGACATGAAGAAGAAGGCGCTGTCGGAACTGGTGTTCGAGTCGTACCGCAAGGCGGGGTTGGCGGGTACGGTGCAGTTCCTCGACCGGCTCAAGGAGTTCGGCTTCCGCAACGCCACGAGGGGTGGCGTGTCCATCGGGATCGAGGATCTCGAAATTCCGGTGGAGAAGGAGCAGCTCCTCGAGGAGGCCACGACGCGCGTGGAGCGCTTCCAGAAGGCGTACCAGACGGGCAACATCACCAACGGCGAGCGCTACAACAAAGTCATCGATACGTGGACGCATGCGAACAACGACATCGCCGAGGCGATGGTCAAGCGCATGAAGGAGTCGCAGAACGGGTTCAACCCGGTGTTCATGATGTTCGACTCCGGCTCGCGTGGTTCGCGCGACCAGATCCGCCAGCTGGCGGGCATGCGCGGCCTGATGGCCAAGCCGCAGAAGAAGCTCACGGGCGGCATTGGTGAAATCATCGAATCGCCCATCAAGTCGAATTTCCGCGAAGGGCTCTCGGTGCTCGAGTACTTCATCTCGACCCATGGCGCGCGCAAGGGTCTGGCCGACACGGCGCTCAAGACGGCCGACGCCGGCTACCTCACCCGCCGCCTGTGCGACGTGGCGCAGGACGTGGTGATCACCGAGGAGGACTGCGGCACGATCATGGGGCTGGAGATCGCGGCACTGAAGGAGGGCGAGGACATCATCGAGCCGCTGGCCGAGCGCATTGTCGGCAACGTCGCGGCCGAAGACGTGGAAGATCCGCAGCTGCTCGACGAAGCAGGCCGGCGCGCGATGCTGGTGGAGTCGGGGGCCATGATCGATGAGGACACGGCAAAGGCCATTGAGGAGTCCGGGCTCGAGTCGATCAAGATCCGCTCCGTGCTCACCTGCGAGGCCAAGCGCGGGCTCTGCCGCATGTGCTACGGCCGCAACCTGGCGACCATGGCCATGGTCGACCAGGGTGAAGCGGTGGGCATCATTGCCGCGCAGTCGATCGGCGAGCCGGGCACGCAGCTCACGCTCCGCACCTTCCATATCGGCGGCACGGCGGCCCGTATCGCCGAGCAGACGGCACGCAAGTCGAAGGTGAACGGCATTATCGAGTACGGCGATCGTCTGCTCTCGGTCACCAACCCCGAGGGGCAGCAGATCGTGACGTCATACGAGGGCGAGCTCTTCATCCGCGCCTCGGCCGACAGGAACTCCATCGTGTCGGCTCGGTTGCAGGTGCCGCTCGGCGCGATCCTGATGGTGAAGGACGGCTCGACCGTGGCGAAGGAGCAGGTGATCTTCAGCTGGGACCCGTACACCAACCCGATCATCACCGACGTCGCGGGCGAGGTGCGGTTCGTGGACCTCGTGGAGGACGAGTCGGTGAGCGAGGAGCTCGACGAACTCACGGGGCTCCGCCAGCGCGTGGTGATCGAGGATCGCGAAAAGAAACTTCACCCGCACATCGAGATCTGGCAGACCAAGGGGGGCAAGGAGAAGCGCATTCGCGACTTCGTGGTGCCGGTGGGCGCACAGCTGATCGTGAACCACGGCCAGGAGATCGCGGCGGGCACGATCATCGCCAAGATCTCACGCGAGGCCTACAAGACGCGCGACATCACGGGCGGCCTGCCGCGCGTGGCCGAACTCTTCGAGGCGCGCCGCCCGAAGGACCCGGCGACGATTTCCGAGGTGGACGGCATCGTGCGGTTCGGCGAGATCAAGCGCGGCAAGCGCGAGATCTTCGTGCAGCCGCTCAAGGCGGACGGGCTGCCGGACGATTCGCAGGAAGCACAGCTGTACGACGTGGCGGCAGGCAAGCACTTGCGGGTGCACGAGGGCGACCGCGTGCGCGCCGGCGACCGTCTGAGCGAAGGACCGGTGAACCCGCACGACATTCTGCGCATCAAGGGTCCGCGCGCCGTGCAGGAGTACCTGCTCAACGAAGTGCAGGAGGTGTACCGCCTGCAGGGCGTGAAGATCAACGACAAGCACATCGGCGTGATCGTGCGCCAGATGCTGCAGAAGGTGCGCGTGCTCGACCCGGGCGCCGGCGACTCGGAGTTCCTCGAAGGGGAGAACGTCGACAAGGGGATCTTCCGCGACGCCAACGACCGGGCGAAGAAGAAGAAGCAGAAGCCCGCGAGCAGCGAGCCGTTGCTCCTCGGCATCACGAAGGCGAGCCTCACGACGCAGTCGTTCATCTCGGCGGCGAGCTTTCAGGAGACCACGCGCGTGCTCACCGACGCCGCCATTCGCGGGGCAAAGGACAACCTGCTGGGGCTCAAGGAGAACATCATCATTGGCCACCTGATTCCCGCGGGCACGGGGATGTACCGGTACCAGGAAGTGGATATGGACGTGGCGCCGCCGCCGATGCCGGAGCCGGCGTTCGGGGCGGAGCCGGTGCTGGCCGGTTCGCTCAGCGCGCCGCTGGCCGAGGTCGCGGCGCCGTTCGCGGCGCTGCCGGACGAAGACTGATCGGACTGTTCTCGACTCGTAACTGATGGTCAAGAGCGCGCCTCGGAAACGGGGCGCGCTCGTGCTTAGGTCCCTGCTGGCGTTGGGTCATGTCCGGCGGGAAACGCACCGCGCTCGGAAGCGTGGCAGCTGTATGGCGTAAATCGTACCTTCGAGAGGCTCTGGCGCGGGAATCAAAGACTCTGGCGAATGGCCGTTTACAGACGCATGTTTTCCTGGCGAACATCGGTTCCGCACGGTTTGCCGAGAACTCTGCGACGCACGGACATAACGTTGCCACCCCAATCTGACGGGCGTGACCCCCAGAAGTCGAACCACGACCTCCGTAGAGATCCGCCGGGAGCAAATTCCGGGGAATCGCACGGTCCGGGAACCGTAACAAAACTTCTCCTCGACCTCGAAAAAGGAGACGAGGCTGCGCTCGAAGCGCTGTTTCCGATCGTCTACGAGGAACTTCGCCAGGCCGCTCGACGCCAAAGACGGAACTGGAGCGGAGACACCACCCTCGGGACGACCGCGCTAGTCCACGAAGTCTACCTGAAGATTGCCGGCCGGGATCAAGTCGGCGCGCGAACGCGCATCCATTTTCTACGGATCGCCTCGCGCGCAATGCGTCAAATCCTTTCCAATTACGCCCGCGACCGTCGTACTACGAAACGGGGAGCTGGCAACCCGCACGTTCCAATCGACTTGCTTGCGGAATCCGGGCTGCCATTCGAGCTTAACGACGCTCAATCAGACCGGATAGTCGAGTTGAATGAAGCGCTTCAACGCCTCGAGGTGGTCGATCCACGCCTTTGCCAAGTGGTCGAGTGCCGCTTCTTCGGTGGGCTGACAATCGAGGACACGGCGTCCGCACTCGACGTCTCGCCGGCGACCGTAAAACGCGACTGGTCTCTTGCGCGTGCATGGCTCTTTCGGGAGTTAGCCGACGGGTAGCTTTTGATCCAATCGACGCCTTTTCCGTGTTCTATAGCATAGTCATCGAGAATTGCGCCGACCGGAGGGTTCTAATTGGCAGTCGCCCTGAATCCCGCGCAGCTCGAACGAATCAGATCTGTTTTCGACGAAGCGCTCTCCTTGCCTTCGGATCGACGCGATGCGTTCATCCGCAATGAGTCTGATGGCGATGAGCTCATTCGGTCGGAGCTATCCTCGCTCCTCAAAGCCTACGACGCCTCGGAGGGATACTTCGAGAAGCTTTCGGAAGATCTCATTGCCCCTGCTCTTTCCGCGAGCGAAGGCGAAAGTGGTGCTGACTCGCCGCTGCATGATCTGAAGCTTTCCCGCTACGAAGTCCTCGAGCGGATAGCAGGTGGAGGAATGGGCGTCGTTTACAAGGCGCGCGACACGCAACTCGGACGTACCGTCGCTCTCAAGTTCCTGCCAAAACATTATGCATCGAACGCGACGGCGCGTGCTCGTCTGCTGGCTGAAGCACGCGCCGCTTCGCGACTCGACCACCCGCACATCGGAGTGGTTTATGAAATAGGGGAAGCCGACGATGGGCGACAGTTTATCGCAATGGGTTGGTACGATGGTGAGACCCTTAAGGACCGAATTCGACGCGGTCCCCTCGAAATCGCTGAGGCTGTTGCGATAGCAACCCAACTCGGCGAGGCGCTGGCGGAAGCCCATGCCAAAGGCATCATTCACCGCGATGTGAAACCGGCAAACGTCATGCTGACTCCGTCCGGTGGCGTGAAACTGGTTGACTTCGGAATCGCGAAGCTCATGACCGAGGACGATTCCGTACGGTCTGGCATTGCCGGGACGATCGCTTACATGAGTCCCGAGCAGACAGAAGAGGCGACGCTCGACGCCCGGACCGACGTCTGGAGTCTTGGTGTCGTGTTGTTCGAGATGCTCACTGGAGTACGTCCATTCCGCGGCGACTCCGACGCCGAGGTCGTTTCCGCCATCAGGAACACGATGCCCCCGGCCACAACATCGCTTCGGACGGATATTCCTCCGCTACTCGCACGGAGTGTCGAACGATGTCTACAAAAGGAACGGAATGGTCGCTATCAGACAGCGACTGCTTTTTGCGACGACATGCGGCTCCTTGCAGGCGCAACGACCTCGCCGCGAATAGATCGGAGGGTGGTCAATGCTTCGGCGCTGGTCGTACTGGCGATCGCCGCGGTCCCGGCGTGGCACTACGGTCGGGCGGCTTATCGCGAGCGCGCCGCGATGCAGGCCCTCGTTCGTTCAGTGGCCGTGCTGCCTTTTGAAGGTTCGTCCACAAACGATTCCAAAGCGTACCTGAACGATGCAATCGCAGAGGATCTTCGCACAGATCTGGGTCGATTTCGGTCGATAACTGTTCCGAGCTACCTGTCATCTACGGGTTATTCCGGCAGCAAGACCCCCGAACTCCATATCGCGAAAGGAATGGGCGCGAACTACTTCATCACGGGGGAAGTTGAAGCGGCGCCGACCGGTTTTGCATTCGACCTCCATCTGGTCGACGCGCGAACCGGACGCGAGGTCCTGTCGCGACGCTACAGATCAACAAATGCACGGGTCGACATCACCCGGGAAGCAATCAGAGAAATCGCGTCCGCGCTCGACATTCGGCTCACGCAAGAGGAGTCGAATCAACTGCGTGTTGACCGGACGACCAACGCAAACGCCTACGATCTCTACTTGCGTGGGCTAAGCGCCGAGCTGTCGGGAATTCCGCGCGCCGCGCTCGGACGGACTTCGCCGGCATCAATCCGTACCGCGCAAGGTTTCTACGCTCAGGCGAGAACACTCGACCCCGGATTCTCCAGCGCGCGGTCACGCCTGGCGGCCTCGCACATAGCGAGTGTCCTGGCCTACGACACAACGCGATCCCGACTCGAAGAGGCCCGCATCGAGGCGGAAGCTACGCTCAGAATCGATCCCCGGCTTGCGGAAGCGCACGCTGCCCTCGCTGGCTACTGGCAACGACTCGGGAATGCGGATAGATCCGTTGAAGAGCTGAAGCTGGGCCTGCAGTCGTTGCCGAACGATGTTGGGCTCCATATCGCGTTGGGGAAGCTCTATATCGAGATCGGGCGCTGGGAAGATGGAGCAGCTGAGTTCGAACGAGCGCTCCGACTCGATCCTCGGAATCCGATCGCAGCATCCCGCGCCGCAATGTCCTACGGCCGGCTCAATCGTAACGCCGAGGCGTTGAAGGCGTTCAACAGGTTCATTGCGATCTCGCCAACCGACAACGAGGTGAGGTTGATAAAGGGACACGCCTACCTGAGGTGGAAAGGAACGACCGATACACTGATTACCGAACTGGAGAACATTCCGGCAGGTTGGGACGATCGCGGTATGGCAACATTCGCCTGGTATACCGCACTGCGAATAGAGCGGAGATTTCGGGACGGCCTTTCGATGCTGGATCGATCCAGGAGCCAGCTGAGCCGCGACGGTCTGGTATACTATCCGACCTCACTGATGCGTGCGGACCTGCTCCATGATCTCGGCTATGCAAGCAAGGCGAACTTGTCGTATGAACGCGCGCATCGCGAAATTGGCGACAGTGCCGCCGCGAATCCTTCCGACGCCAGCGTTTACGCTGCCCTCGCGCTTTCGGACGCAGGACTGGGCCGAAAACGCGTCGCGCTACAGGAGGTTCAGCACGCGATTGATCTCGCTCGCCGCGCGAACAGCGCCATGAGCGTGTCAGCAACCATGGGAAATGCAGTGGAGGTGTTTGGCAGGGTCGGCGAGCTCGATCGTGCGTTCGAGACCATGGATCTCCTGTTCGCGATGCCTGCCGGACGCGAGGCAACAATCCACTATCTGCAGCTCTGGCCCGGTTTCGATCCGCTGCGAAAGGATCCGCGATTCTATGAGTTGTTGCAACGCTTCGGTGTAAAGCAATAAGCTTTGCGGTCCGGGCACCGATGACGACCGCCGATTGAAGAAAAGACCTGCTCACGTGGCGGGTCTTTTCTTTTCCGACAGCTCTCCCCGGCAAGGCTGCTAGCTACAGCGGCGCGCTCCTCGGTAACGACCGTGAGATTGCGTCGTGGTCAATGGGTGGCTCGTTCGTCGCTATTGGTTCGCAACCCGGACCGGGATCAGGCTGCGGTCCGTGCCGCCAATACCCAGCTGACCCGAACGATTGCTGCCCCAGCAATACGTAATACCGCTGGTGGTTATGCCGCAGCTGTGCCCCGCACCGCCGACCACCCGAGCGAACGACAGGTTTCCCGAGACGGGACCGGGTGCCAAGCGGTTCGCTCTGGTTCCGTCGCCAAGCTGCCCGCCGGAGTTGTCGCCCCAGCACCAGGCATCTCCGGCGGATACGCCGCATGTGGTGAACGAGCTCGGCGAGATACCAAGCGATGCGAAAACACGCCCGGTGCTTACTGCAGTCGGCCTCGTGCTGCAGGAGGTTTGCGTGGCGCCCCATAGACATGTCTCGGACGTCGTAACGCCGAGCGTCCCCGCTCCATTGAAGCCCCAGCAGAAGACCTCGCCCGACGCAACGATGCCACAGCTGTGTGCCCCTCCGACGGACAGAGAGATGAAGGAGAGACCGCCTGCCACCAGCGTTGGCACTGCGCGAGTGGGTCCCGGTCCACTTCCGAGCTGCCCGACAACGTTGCTGCCCCAACAGTACGCCGCCCCGTTTGGGGTGAGCGCGCACGTGTGACGCCCACCCGCACTAATCGCCGTGAACGTCAGGCCTCCGGCCACAGGCACCAAGCTCGGTCCGCCAAGGGTGCCGTTGCCGAGTTGGCTTTGCGTGTTGCTTCCCCAACAATACGCGACGCCGTCCACTGTCAGGCCGCAGGCGTGCTCGGAACCCGCCGAGAGACTGCGAAACGTCGCGCCTAGCGCAAGCGGCCGCTTGCTGCAGAGGAGTAGAGCGGGACCTATAGAAGTCGCTAAAGCATTCGCGAGGGGGCAGAGCGCCGAGTTGTCCCTCCTCACCGAAGCCCCAGCACCAGGCTTTCCCATCGCGCGTCAGTCCGCAGGTGAACACGTCCCCCGCTGTCAGGGAGACGAAGGCGAGATTGCCAGCGACTGTCGTCGGAACGTAGCCCGAAAAGGCAGTGCCGGTTCCCAGCGCCCCGAAATCGTTATAGCCCCAGCAGGAGGCGGTTCCATCCGCCGCCAGGCCGCACGTGTGAGCCCCGCCGATCGCAAGTGACGCGAAGCCCACTGTCGCCGATACGGTGATAGAGGCACTTCCGCTTGCTCCGTCACTCCTCGCCGAAATCGCCGCGGTCCCGACCGCCACCGCGGTGACGAGTCCTGACTCGGAGACCGACGCCACAGCGCTGGCGTTCGACGACCACGTCACGGTGCGACCCGTCAGCACGCCACCGATCGCGTCAAAGGCCGTCGCTCGCAACTGCATCGTCGATCCGACCGCGAGCAAACTGTTGGGCGCCGACACATCGAGCCGTGCGGCAACGTCTGCCACGTACACCATGAGCCTGCCCCGTCCCGGTATTCCGTTAGCGGTCGCAATGATGTCGACGTCGCCCGGTGCAACCGCCGTGACGAGACCGCCCGGGTTCACCGTCGCCACGCGTTCATCACTGCTCCGCCACGAGAGAGTTGCCGTGAGCGGCATCCCGCCCGCGTCCTTCGCGACGGCGGAAAGCTGCATGCTCTGACTGACCGCGAGATTGCCGGACGGCAGGACTATGGTGACGGCGGCAACGATTGGCGGGGAGGTCGCATCCTTGTGGCATGCCGAACCGACCAGCAGCGCGATCAACGTGAAGACACCTCTGCAGGTGGCACTAAGCACGCGCAATCCAGGCGGCAACATGGAAACCTCTTTGTACAAGTGGAGGAACAGCCAAGCCGGAGTGCAAAATTCGGTCGAGCGGGAAGTACGTGCGAACGCGCCTCGCCTGGCGGCGAATCGCACGCCTTGGGAGAAAGATCTCAGTTGCACACACACGTCCGTGTAAGACCGTCTCCGACGACTACACGGTGTTGCTGCGAAGTGGCTCAATTGGGCGCATAACGCGCTCGCGCAGGTCGTTCAACCAATTCGTTCCCGGGGCGGTCACATCTGACATCGTCACGAGGACAGTCCACAGGACTCAACCATTGACCCCACGAGCGATGGATCCACCGACTCGATGCCTACCTCGCGCCCCTGGCGGAGGAACACGAGTTTTCGTGAACCGTTCTCACACGGCAGCGAGGCCGGGACGTCCTCGAGAGCAGCTACGGCATGGCAAGCCGTGAATTCGGGGCGCCCACAGCGTCCGACACCCGCTACCTCGTGCGCGGGGCTTCTTGCGTCCGTGCTGCCGAACAAAGGGCCATGCGACGCGGGTCTTCGCGGACGCGGGGATTGGTCAAGGCTGGCGAACGGTCGCCCCAGGCCGTAAAATCTGTGTCGGTGGGTCAGGGGGAACTCCGACAGGTTGGACTACACCAGAACCCGGTGCACATCGTCATGAAAAAACGAGTACTCGTGGTGTTGATGGGAATATTCCTGGCGGCTGCTCCGGCTTTCGCGCAGCAGAAAATTGTCACAGGCAAGGCCGTCGACGAACAGGGCGTTGCCATGCAGGGCGTGTCGGTGGTCATCAAGGGGACGACCGTCGGCACCCTGACGAACAGCGCGGGCAACTATTCCATTCGGGTCGCGGTCGGCCAGCTGCTGCAGTTCAGGTTCATCGGGAACGCCCCGGTGGAACGCACCGTTGGCGCTGCCGACATGATTAACGTCCAGCTGACC
>JRHI01001912.1_pt1 | contig 15752 bp, 9 predicted proteins | sample 215371 | NCBI WGS metagenome assembly JRHI01 (sample SAMN02929681, study PRJNA255918) | sediment metagenome | biome: cave system; feature: Ice Cave; material: Sediment; isolation source: sediment from deep within a dark volcanic ice cave with no known source of... ...
GTTTATGGGGATGGCGGGGAGACTCATGGCAGCACCTCGGCTGGCAAGGAATATAAGCGGCCGGCGCAGCACAGTCAAGGAAAAAGGGGAGCGCGGCCTGGGGCGCCTGGGGCCTGGCAACATATCGTAGCGGCTGGTGACTGGAACCCTCCACACCCGCGCTGAACGAGCCACTCTCCGGCCTATCCTCTGTGCAAGCCGCGCGCTGACCATCTCTCCGAAATGCGGATACATTATCTTCTGTTAAACGCTGCGACCCAACACCCGGAGTCACCGTCATGAAGCGATTTGCCGTTTGGTGCTGTCTGGTCCCGATGCTGGCCATTCCGGCAAGGGGTGCCGGTCCACCGGATCACGCCATCCCTGCCGATGTGCGTACCCTGGTCCAGGGGAACAACGCCTTCGCCCTCGACCTCCACGCCCGACTGCGCGCCAAGGAAGGGAATCTCTTCTATTCCCCGTACAGCATCTCGACGGCCCTGGCCATGAGCAGCGCCGGTGCCCGTGGCGAGACGGCCGCGCAAATGGCCCGGGTGCTGCACTTCAACCTCGATTCCGGGCGCCTGCACCCGGCGTTCGCCGAGCTGATCCGCCAGCTCAATGGCCGCGGCTTGCCGTGCGATTATCAGCTCGGCGTCGCTCAGTCGCTGTGGGGCGACGCCCGGCTGTCTGTCCACGGCGACTTCCAGAAGTTGATCCACACCCACTACGGGGCACGGCTGCGTCAGCGGGATTTCCAGTCCGGCCCCGAGGAGGCTCGCCGGCAGATCAATCGCTGGGTGGAGGAGCGTACCAACGACAAGATCAAGGAGTTGCTGCACGCCGGGGATATCGACGAGATGACCCGGATGGTGCTCGTCAACGCCATCTACTTCAAGGCGGGCTGGCACGAGCCGTTCAAGGAGTACGAGACGAACAAGGATGCCGTCTTCCACGCGGTCGGGAAGGACGTCAAGGTAGCGCTGATGCAGCGAATGAAGCGCTTCGCTTACGCTGAAGGGAACGGGTTCCAGATGCTCGAGCTTCCCTATGAGGGCGAGGAATTGGCGATGGTGGTCCTGCTGCCCGGCCAGAAAGATGGCCTGGGTGAATTCGAGCGGTCGCTGACCGTGGCGAAGCTGGACGCTTGCCTCGGCAAGCTAACACCGCAACTGGTGGAGGTGGGATTGCCCCGGTTCCGGTTCGATGCCCGCTTTGACCTGGCCAAGGAACTTGGGGCCCTGAACATGCCGCTGGCCCTCAACCCTGGCGCGGATTTCTCTGGCATCAGCTCGGCCGAGGGCCTGCACATCTCCAAGGTCATCCATCAGGCGTACGTGGACGTGACTGAAGGAGGGACCGAAGCGGCCGCGGCCACTGCCAGCATCTTCCAACCGCCGCCCGGTCCGGGCGGTGGTGGCGGCCCCGGCCCCCACGTAGTTTTTCGCGCAGACCACCCGTTCCTGTTCCTGATCCGCGACCGGCGTACGGGTTCCATCCTCTTTCTCGGCCGCGTGACCGACCCTTCAGCCGGCGCCGGGACGGTACAACCCGTGAAGCAGCAGCGCGTGAAGGAGCGGACGCTGCCGGATCCGGGCTGATGAAGGGGAGACTTTGTGAGAATTGCTCGACCTGGCCGTGCCGCCTCCTTGGTCGCCAACAGAAGCGAGAGATAGAGCAGGTGGCCGATGTGTGGCGGCTGTTGCCACGTTGTCCTGGGATGTCCGCGATTGACGGCAGGATGTCACTGGAGCAACCTCGCCAGTCGGCGGCACAGCGCGAGGCAACCTGGGGGGCCGCGGCCCCCTCCGGAACCAATAGCGGAGACGTCGGCAGGTTGACCGCTCGCAAAGCGCGTACTAGGCTTGCGCTGAGCCGTGCTCCCTTTGTCCAGGCAGGAGATACCATGCCATCCACAACCGCTCCGCACTCATTGGAGCCGCTCCAAGATGCGGAAGGCGTCGAGTGTCGCGTCTGGGAACGCCAGCCGTGTGACGTGCCAGCCAGCTGTCAGCCCGTGGCAGCCTATACCGACAAGGACTCCACCTGGACGGGGTCGCTCCGCGACGTCTCCTCGGGAGGCGTTGGCCTCGTCCTGGAACGGCGGTTCGAGCCAGGCACCATGCTCTTCATCAAGCTGCCCGGTCCCGGGGGAACCGACCGACGGCCGCTGCTGGCGCGCGTTGTGTACGCCAAGCGCCTGTCCGGGCGATCCTGGCTGCTGGGCTGCACCTTCCCAAGCAGGCTGAGCGGGGATGAAGTGCGCGGCTTGCTCGCCCTTTCGAAACAGGGGCAGGACGAAACCCCGCAAGAGGCAGTTTCAGCCGGACGGTTGGCCGCGCGCGGCGGCGTCAGAGATCAGCGAACGGTAATCGCCAACGTGACCCTGGAGAGGAACCAGGGAAACAGACAGGTGGTCAGGTGCAAGCCGAGACGGCTGGTCTCGACCGGCGTTTGGCCGCCGCAGGTCGGCACCGTCCTGCAGGTGAGGACCGGGGACCAGCCAGCGGACCCGGCGATCAGCCGCCTGAGGGTGATCCGCTGCAACGCCCAGGGGAATGGATGGCTCGTGCAGTACGAGTTTGCTGGGCAACCGTCTCAGGAAGCCCTTGGACTTCTTGGTCAACGAAAGTATGGATGAATCGGGACAGGCGGCAAGGATAATCGAGGTGGCTTATTTCTCCGTCTTTTCTTGTTTGTCTTCCACCTCGACCAGCCGCACGTTGTCCACGTAGTAGGTGGCGGGCGGCCAGAACGGCAAGATGAGCACGCGCACGAAACGGACGTTCGGCGTCATGGACGTGGGCCGGAATGGCTTTTCCCGGCGCGAGTAGGTCTTCCATTGGTCCGAGCCGCCGGCCGCGACCTGTCCCTTCCAGACGTACTTGTGAATGAACCCTTCCCGGCCGCGCTTGTTCGGCACTTCCTTACCCGTTTGCTTGGCCTTGAAATACTCCAGGAAGGCTCCTTCGTCAGCTCCGAACGCGGTACTCGTCTTCTCAGGGTATCCCACCAGCCAGGCCAGCAGGCCCGGTCCCTTGACGTCGAGCGTCAGCCAGTACGCCTTGCCCTTCTCGATGGGGATTGGATCACTCCAGAACCAGACGCCGTCGAGACCTGCCAGCGTGTCGTACTTGTCGCCCTTGGTAACTTCTTTCTTCGGCGCATCTTTCGGTTTGCCGCCCTGGGCGATCTTCACCCACCAATCGTAAGCCTGCGTCTGGTAGACGTCGGTGTCGAATTTGATGACTTTGCCGTGGGCCGGATCCTCGTCCTTGACCCAGAAACTCGAGAGGCCGTCGATCGTCTGCCAGCCGGTCGGCGTCGTGTCGCCGGCCTCAAAATCGCCGTTGGGGATAAGGTTTTTCTTGTCCTTGACGGGCGGGGGGCCCTTCACGGGTTCAGCCGCCATCGCCAGGCCGACGAATAGCGCCACCGCCAGGATGATCCAGGCACCGCTCTTGGCCATGTGACCTATCTCCCCTGTGTAGCTGAGACGCGCAGCGGTGCGCGGGACGTTCGCGCGCTGCAGCGCGTCGCGGCTACACGCTTACTTCTCCCGCAGCTTGTCGCGGGCCATCTTCGTGAACTTATCGTTGCCGCCGAGCGCGATCAACTTCGCCAGTTCCTTGCGCGAATCCTCGATCCGTCCGAGTTGCTCGAGCGCCCCGGCCAGGAGCCAGCGTGCCTCCGGCTCGAACGTTGCCCCAACGGCCAGGCCGATGGCGCGGGCCAAGTAACGGGCCGCGTCGTGTTCCTGCCCACGCAACGCGAGGACCTTGCCACGCCAGAAAAACGTCTGTCCCTTCGGCTTTTCCGTTGGAAACGTCTCCTCCCAGCGGTCCACCAGATCGAGCGCGGCCCCATGGTTGCCGGAGTCGAGGAACTCGCGGATCGCATTCGGATACGCCCCGACTCGAGCGGCGCGGACCTGCGACGGAATGAAATGGCCCAGCGTATCGGCTCGTTTGTAGAGATCGTGAGCACCCTCGATCTTTCCCTGCCACAGCAGCACGTCTCCCGCCGCGATCACTGCACGACGGTAGGCAGCCTGCGTTTCCTCATCGACCCTGGCGCCGCGCATCGTCTCCTCGACCTGGGCGAGGATGGCGCCGGCCTTGTCCGGCAGGTTGCGCTCGATGCCGAGCACCCGGATTAGCCGCGCGAGAACGTCGAGCTTCTCCGCCGCCGGCGTCTCCTTGGTGATCGACGCCTGGTAATTGGCGACGGCCTCATCGATACTGTCCTTCCCCAGGCGCAGGGCGCAGTCGGCCATCAGCCGGCGGATGCGCGGCAGCTGCTGCGGCTGCGTGCTGCCGAAGCGCTGCACGAACAGTTTGCCGACCTCGATCGCCTCCGCGGGCGCCTCGCTCTCCGCGAACAGGTGAGCCAGTTCCTTCAGCGCGGGCGCAGCGAGCTTGCTGCGGTCGTACCCCTTCGCCAGCTTTGCATAGTCCTTCGGCCGGCCTTCCTTGAACTGCTCGGTCACCTGCTCGATCTCGTAAACATCCAGTGGCCAGCGCGCGGCGTGGGTCCCCTGCGGTCCCTGGGCGGTGAGCGTCACCGGATACTGCCCCAGCGCAAGATAGACGTGCTCGACGTCGGCCCCGGCCGCAGTCTGACCGTCGCCGAAATCCCACCGATAGGTCGTCCCATCCGGCAACATCGGCGTCTTGCCGGCCTGGAAGCGGCAGCGCGTGTACTGCCCCTCGTGACGTTCCGTTGGCCAGAACGAATCGGTGATGACCGGCTCGAAGTGGAGCAACGGCCCTTGCGGATCTTCATAGCGCAACACGACCGCCTCGTGCGGCGCCGTATAAATCGACTCCGGAATGCCGCTGAAGGCGCCGGGATCGCCCGAGGGTCGCCAGCCGAGGAAGGCCATCTGCTCCAGCGTCACCTCTTCGTGGTAATACTCGATGTAGTGCAAGCCCGCGGTCAGTTCGACGAGGGCGTTCTTCTCGCCGTGCAGGCCGCGTTCCGCCGTGTGCCGGCCCGGCCAGTGGATGAGCGGCTTGCCGTCGAGGAAGGAGAAGGACGCCTCGTTGGAAGCGGTGCAGAACTGGTAGCGGCCGGCCTTCGAAATCCGCATCCAGCCGCGATAAATGCTGATGTAATAGTCAGACGAACCGAAGGAATTGTAGCCGTCGGCGATGCGCCGCTGGTAGCGAGCGCCGTGCTTGGCCTTGCTGCCGGCGATCAGCTTCGCCATGTCGTCGATGGTCTGCGGGTTGTCGCCTTCGGGCCGCTGCAGGGTCTGGAGGACGAGCCCGTAGTGCGGCACCCAGGCGCCCTTCGGTGGACCGGAGCCGGGCGCCCCGTCGTCAAGGACCTGCTCTTTCGCCCTTTCCGCCTTCGGATTGTCGAAATAGATCCAGAACTTCTGATGCGCCTGCAGACGTTCGGCGCGGAAGGCGACGAGAGAGTAACGGCCGGCGTCGTGAAAGGTGAGCTGGAACGGCACCGGCTTGCCGGCAGCGTCGAGGACGCGGTAATCGCTGCCGTCTGCCCTGGCGCGGCCCTGGCAGAGAATGCGTGCGGCGGCCGTGTCCACGTCAGCGTCCGGCAGAGGCTGGGCGACCTCGACGATGGCCCGTGCCCGCCAGCCGGGCAGGTGCCACGGGTCGGCGGCGCGAAGCGGCGCGGCCAGCAGAACACCGGCAAGGAGGACACAAAGGAAGCGATGAAGCACGAAGACCTCTCCCGTAGTCTATCGAGCCGCCGGCAGCTGGGCGGTGTTTTTTCCCGCCCGGCCGCCAACGACTTCCTTGCTATTTCTCCGCGGTGGACAATGCCTTGAAATAACTCTTCAGGAGCGACTCGTAGCCAGCCGGGTAGCCCTCATCGGTCGCCTGGAGCAGTTCCTGACGGAGCTGCGGCGGCAGGTCGCGGGCCTTGCTCAGCTGCGCGGCCGTGGCCTCGTCCATGCCGCTGAAGGCCAGGCGCATTTTGCCGATCGCCTCACGCCGCTTGCGCGCGGCGTCGTCATAGCGCTGGTCGCGCAGGTCTTTTTCGACCGACTTCATCAGCTCGATGCTCTGTTGCAGCCGAGAGCTATTGATGCCGACCGTGTCGAGCTTGCGGGCCACCTGCTCGGCCTTTTCGCGCAGACCGGCCTGCTTGGCGCCGAGCCGGCCCATGTCGCGGACCATGTCGGGCGGCGTGCCGCCTTGCAGGCCCTTGCGACCGGCTCCCGACTTCTTGCCGCCGCCCGTCGCGCCCTTGGGATCGTCGTGCGCCTCCTCCTTGAGCTGGCCAGGTTCGTAGCGCTCGTTGCCGACGCGGGCCGGCGTATCGCGTCCCGGCAGGCCGCGTGCCGTGTCGCCGACCATCTGCCCGGACGACTTGCCGCGGCGGCCGGAGCCGGAACGGCCCGTGACCTCGTGGTTGTTCGGCAGGTCGTTGCCTGTCTTGCCCTTGGCCGAGAAGCTGCTGATCGGTCCGTCCGACAAACCCCAACCGGCTTGGTCGAGGTTATCGCCCCAGGCCGAGGTCACGTCGTCAGCGTCCTTGTCGAACTCGTCCGCCTTTTGTAGCAGGTCGCCGACCAGGTCTTCGAGCGCCTTCGGCAGCGGCATCTCCGGAATCTTCATCGGCTTCTTGTTGAGCGGCTCCTCCAGCACCCACTTCGCCGCGTCCGGCGAATCGGGCAGCCACATTTCGAGATCTTCTTTCATCTTCGTGGCCAGACTGGCGCCGAGGTCCTCGAGCGACACCTCGATTTTCTCCGCCTTGGCCCTTTGAGCGGCCTTCTCGATCTCCTCAAAGATGTGATTGACGTCCGTCCGGAGCTTGAAGTCATCGACGAAGCCGGTCGGCATCTTGGTCATTTCGTTGACGGTGCCCTTGGCCCATTTCTCGGCCCGCTTGGCGAAATCATCGAGTTCCTTGAGCGCCTTGAGCTGGTCCTCCTTGATTTCCTCGACGGGCTTCTTGGGCAGCTTCTCGAACTTGCCGGCCAGCTGCGTTTCATCCTTCACCATCTGATCAAGGTCTTTAATCATCTCACTTAGCGTCTTTGCGATCGCCTTGTAAGCGGTCTGGTCTTTCTTCTCGATCTTGCGCAGCGCTTCCTTGGCCTGCTCGTTGCGCTGCAAACGGGCCAGCAGCGCCTCCAACTCGGCGATGATCTTGTCCTGGACCGGCAGCGACCGGCTGCGCAGGTCGGCCGCCTTCGCGGCCTCGCTCTGTTCCAGCTCGCGCGCCGTCTCGAGTTGCTTGATCGCCTCCGCCATCAGGCCGGCATGCAAATCGTCGAGCGCCTTGACGATGGTCGTCACCGGCAGCGCGTCCTTCTCCATCGCGCGGGCCAGTCGGTGCGTCTTGTCGCGGACGTCGGCCTCGCGCTTTACGAGCCCGGTAAACGCCGAGCCGGCGGAGGTCTGGGCGCGATTCTCGCGCTGCAAGCGCACCAGTTCCTCGAGAGCCGCGACGTAGTCGTCGATGCGCAGGTCCAGTTTCGCCGCCACCTGCTCAGGTGTTGTCAAGAAGAGAGAGAAACGCCGCGATTCACCCTGTCCCGGGCCGGTGATGTTATTCCTGTCGGTGGCAACCGCCCAGTATTGCACGAGGTCGCCGGGCTTCAGGCCGCCGCTGGACAGGTTCCACTCGAAGCGGTCGGTCGTCTGCTGTTCCCCAGTATGTGCGAAACGCGCGAGCGGGCGCGCACTCTGTTCGTCGTTGACGCGGCCAAGCAGACGCACCTCGTCGATGCCGTAATCGTCGCGGGCCTCGACCGTCAGCGCGACCTTGTCGCCGACCTTGACTTGCAGATCACGTCCCGGGACAGTGATGGCGACACTCGGCGCCTGGTCGCGGGCCAGACCGATCGAGCGCCACAGCGGATCGGCGTTCTCGTAGCCGTCCGTATCGAGCAACTTGATCTGGTAGCGCGTCGGCGCTTTCAGGAGTTGGCCGGCGATGCCCTCCACCAGTCGGGCATTGTCGCTCCAGACGACGAATGCGCCGGTCCACGTGCGCTCGTCCGGGCCCTGCACCAGGGCGATGACCTCGCCGGCCTGCGTCTTGAGCGATGCCTGCTGCAAGGGCTTCGTCGCCTTCAGCTCTAGGGCGACGCGCGTCCCGGCGATACCGCTAATTTCGCCATCGGTGGCGATTACCTGGCGCGGCGGTTGCGCGGCGTAGACCGGCAGCGTGTACGTCAGTGCCAGGTTCTCGACCTGCGGCCGTTTGACCACCTCGACATGATGGACACGCGAGCGGCCGTCGCCGGCAGTGAGGTAGTAATCGAACGATTGGCCGGCCTGCAGCACGGTGAAGCGGAAGACATCCTCCGCATTCCTGTCCGGCAGCAGAGTCGTCGCCTGCCACCCCTCGCCTGCGGTCTGGCGGAACAGCCGCGCCGTGGCCGGCAGGACGCCGGTCACTTTCGCTTCGAGAGCGACGGTGGCCCCTTCCGGTACGCGGTCCTTATCCTTGTCGTGCTGGACGTGAACCTGCGTCGCGGTGTACGGCTCAATGGCAGCCAGCGGCGCCAGAGTGCGTCCCAGGCCGTTGAAGAACCGCGGCGACAGAAAGAGGGCATAGCCAGCGAGGAGGACGAAGACGGCAGCGGCGATGCCGAGGGCGCGGAGGGCGGGTCGGCGGTCGATGCTGCCGGCCATGTCGAGGTCGGCGGTGGCGCTGGTGGCGTCGTGGACGATGGCCTCGATGAGACATGGTGAGACGCCAACCTGGTTGTTGCGGCCAAGTTGCAGGGCATTGATGAGGCGGTTCGACAATTCAGGATACTTTTGCTCGACGAGGACAGCGAAGAAGTCGTCGCGGCGATCCTCGAGGAAGCGTCGAATCACCAGGCTGAGGAGGCAGCCGATGAGTGTGCCCCAGAGGAGCCCGGCGAGGAACAGTCGGCCGAGCGTGCCGGGTTGGATGAGGTTGTCCGCGGCCACCAGGACGATGACCACGGCGAGCGTGCCGGCCAGCGCCAGCAGGATGCCCTCGGCGACCTTTTGCAAACGCCACTGGCGGCGCAGGCTCTCTAGCGCTGCCACCAGCTGCGGATATGCTTCCGTCATCTTCATGGCAAACCCCCCTGAGCCGCTTGCGGCTTCGCGGTTCTTGACGCCAAGCCGCAAGCGGCTACACCAGATGATTTCTCCGCCGCAGCAGCCACTCGCCGGTCACCGCGGCGAGGAACCCCGCGAACAACCACGGCGAATTCCAGAACTCCAGCCGCTGCACCTGCACCAGCCGCCGTTCCTTGTGCGGAATCTTCTCCGCCAACTTTTCCGCGTCTTCCACGTCCAGATACACGCCGCCGGTCGCCGCCGCGATTGCCTGGAGATTCCCGCGATTCGTTCCAGGATCGGACAACTCCAGATCGGAACCCTGCACCAGAAACTCCGTCATCTGATGTTCCGGCGCTTTGCCGGCGCCGGTCAGGCTGGCCGCGACCTCGTAGCGCCCACCGGCCGCCGGGAAAAAGGTCCCTGTAAACATGTCCGGCTCGGCGGAACTGGCTTTCACCGGCACCGCCAGCGTCTTGCCGCCCGGTCCATTTATCTCGGCCGCCACGTCCATGCCGCTCAGGTCGTTGTCCGGCCGCGGCTGTCGGACGATGCGCACGGTCACCTGCTTGCCTACGTCATAATCCGGCCGGTCCGTGGTCACCACCAGCAGCGGCCGCTGCTCGTTCTGCGTGCGGCCGGCCAGCCAGCGAATGGCTTGACTCCAGAAGCGCGCGTAGAGCGTGTCCGACTGACCCACGACGCGGATGAGCCGGCTCCAGCGCCAGGTTGTATCGGTGGTCAGCACCATGACCTGGCCGCCCCCGCCGGCCCGCTGGACGGCCGCCACGACAGCCGGCTGCCCGTCGATCAGCAGCCCCGGATTTACCGCCAGCACCTCGGCCCCTGGCCTGGCCCGCTGCACGACGCTCGTCCCGAGCAGCGCCGGCGCGGTGCCCCACGTCGCCGCGTCCTTTACCCGGTCGGACGAAACCTCGAAGATCGGGTGATCGGCTCGTTTCAATTGCAGGGCGAACGGCTCCTCGCTCTGGTACGGCGGCTTCGCGGCGAAAACAATGGGCAGCACTTCGGCCAGCGGCGTCGAGCGGAAGCCGTCCGGTCCAAAGGAGTGGTAGCCGCCCAGGACGAGCAGCGAGTGGTTTTTCTCGTCGAGCCAGCGAACCAGTGCCTGGTATTCCGGAGCGACGAGGTAGCTGGCCTCCATGTCGCCGAGAATGACGATGTCGAAATTCTTCAAGCGCTCCGGCGCGATCAGGTCCTTGCCGGCCCGCGGTTCCGTGCGGTCAGGATTGACGCGGCGCACCACCGACACGAGGCTCACGTCTGGATCGTCTTCCAGACGATTCTTGAGGAACTTGTACTCGTAGCGCAGGAATCCCTCCAGGTACAGCACCCGGATCGGTTCGACCTCCACGCGAAGCGGGAAGTGCGCAGCATTGTTCGCCAGCACGCGCTCGCCGGCCTCGGCCCGCACAAGGGCGGTGAAGATAAAGTTGCCCGCCTGCCGCGGCGTCAGGTTCAGGCTCACCTTCTGTTCACTGGGGCCCGGCCCGAAAGAGATGTTTTGCGTCGCAAATATCTCCTTGCCGCGCTTGATCTCCACGGTCGCCTTGGTGGCAGGCGCGCCGGTCTTGCCGACGAGCACCTCGACCTTGACCTCGTTATTGACCATGGCCCGCTCCGGCGCCCGCGCCTTCTTTAGCGCCAGGTCGAAGCTCGTGGCATCCTCGACCGGCCGGAAGCCGAGCGTATGGACCGGCACCGGCATGTCGGCGAGATCGCGGAAAGCCTGGCGGCCGGTATTGTCCATGCCGTCACTGATGAGGACGATGCCGGCCAGCGGCTTCGAGCGCAGCCGGGTCGCCGCCTCGCCCAGCGCTCGCGCCAGGTCGGTGCGCTCGACCACCGGCTGGTCCGGCGGCCCTTTCTCCAGCGGAGCACCGTTGATGTCGAAAAGGTCGATCTGCAGCCGCATGCCCGAGCGATCCGCTTCAAGCTTCCGCTTCAGCCGTTCGTGCGCCTCGCGGGCCAGCGCATAGCGGGATTTGCCATCAGTGGCAGGCAGTGACATCGATGCGGAGTTGTCCAGCACGACGCCCAGGTGGCCGGCATCGATGGTGGCGTTCTCACTCGTCCAGGTTGGCTTGGCCAGGGCCAGGAGCAGCAGCAGCAGGCCAACGCCGCGCAGCAGCATCAGGAGCCACGCCAGCCGTCTCTCGGAACGCTGGAAGATGCCCCAGTAGGTGATGGCAAGGACGCCGGCCCCGGTGAGCGTGAGGACGATCCAAAGCCACAACCAGGAAGACGTGACGTTCTCGAAGTGGAGGCTGGCCAGCGGGAGCAACGTTGCGTTCATCGGGAGCTGACCTCCTGTTCCGGGGTCTCGGTCTGCCGGGGCAACGGCGGCACTGCGCCAACCCATCCCGACGTCTCACGAGCAACCTCGCGCGGTCGGGCGTATAGCCGTTGACTTATCCGGTTGGCCAGCCATGGCTCGAAGAGGGCGAGGACCAGCACAATCATGAGAACGTAATCCCACAGCTTCATACCGCGCCGGGCGGCGAGGGAAACGTCGGTGAGTCGCGATGGATCGTCCACGTAGGTGATCAGGTCGGGCGGCCGACCGGGCAGCAGTTCGCGCAGGCCGGTCTCGATCTTCGCCTCGCGGCTGGCGTGCTGGGTGGCGTCCTCGCGCTCAGCCAGCACGTCGTCGAGGTACGTCAACTCCGATTCGTAGCTCTCCAGGTTGACGGCGAAGAACTGGCCCTTCTCCTCTTTGCCGAGCAGCATCTGGTAGATGCCCACCTGGGTCGTGTCGGCGAAAACGAGCGGGTGGTCCGGATCATCGCTCATGACCGCATGGCCGGTTGTGCCATCGGGTTTCTTGACCACCACTTGCGGCAGGCCCTCCGCCGCGGACACCGGCAGCAGCAGGCGGTCGCCCGTGGCGTAGAACCCCTGCCGGCCGAGCGGTTCCTGGGCCAGGTAGCCGACGAGGCGATGCAGCCACGGCAGGAACGCTGGCCGCACGGGGAAGTTCGTCCAGTCGCGATCGCAGGTGCTGGTGAACAGGACGACGCGCCCCTTGCCGAACGCTTTCTCCAGCAGCAGCGGGTGGCCGTTGTTCGTCCGCATCAGCACTGTGGACGAGCCAGGATCGACGCCCCACAGGGCGCGGAAGCCAACGCCTGTGAGGTTGGCGAATTTCGGTTCCTGGAACGGAGCGAGGACCGGGTGATCGGCATCGACGTCGCCAATGAAGGCGAAATTCTCGTCGCCCGCTGGATCGCCCTGAAGGGTAAGCAGCCGACCGGGCAGCAGGCCGCCGTGCAGGCGCGTCGAGGCGGCCAGGTCGCGGTTCCAGAGCGCGGCGTTGACCTTGTCGCCGAGAAAGAAGAGCACGCTGCCGCCGCGATCAGCAAAAGATTCCAGTTTCTCGATGGCCGGAGCCGGGAGCGCCTCGGCGTTGGCCACGAGAACGAGCGGATATTTGCCCAGGTCGGTGTTCGCCAGATCCGGCGTGCCGACCACGTCCACCTGTATCGGTCCCTTGCCCTCAGTCCCAGCGGTCAGGGCCGCACGCAGGAAGAACAGCTCATCGAGCCGCGGCACCTGCGAAGGGGCGCCGTTGACCGCGAGCATCTTGATCGTGTCGAGAACCTCGAAGGCGAAGTAACGGCGATTATCGAGAGCGAGATTGTCGTCCTGGATCTCGACGTGACCGGAGTGCCAGCCGCCGTTCGTAAAGGTGTGGTAGAACCGCGGCATCGCCCAGCGGCCGTCGGGGCCTTTCTCGATGTGCCGTTCACTCACCTTCTGACCATCGGCGTAAAGCGTGATTCGGCACGAACCGGCTTGCTGTCCTTGCAGCGCCAGCTGCGGCCGGATGGCGAACGGCACGCCGGCCATGGGCCGGGCCGCCGCGTATTGCAGAGCGGTAATGGCGACGTTCGCCACATTCTTCGGCCGCACCTTTACGAAGAAAAACAACACGTCCGAACTCGCCTGGGACGGGCTGTCGCCGGTAGGCAACTCCCAGCCGGAATCCTGCAAATCGCTGAGAACATACACTTCTTTACTGGAAGCGGCGCTGGCCTGGGCGATGCTCTCCGCGCGCGTTACCGCTCCGCTCAGGTCGGTTCCCAGCGGCACCACGGAGACGGCATTGAGCGCCTGATGCACGTCACCCAGGTCGCTCGTCGGCTCGGGAAAGAGGACTTCCGGCCCGGCGGCGCGGCGGCCGGCCAGCACGATCGAAACCTTGTCGCCGGGGCGCAACCCGGACAGCACGTCCCGCGCGGCTTCGCGCATCCGGTCGAGCAACGTCGTCCCATCCTCGACGTAGCCCATGCTCGCGGAATTGTCGAGGACCAGCACGACCGAGCGCGAGCCGGTCATGAGCATCGATTGGCCTTTCGGCAGCAGCAGCGGCCGCGACAGAGCCATGGCGAGGAACCCGCACAGGGCCATGCGGCAGGCGAGCAGGAGCAGTTCCTTGAGCTGGCTCATCCGGTAGGAGCGCAGGAACTGATCGGTGAAGAAGCGCGTCGTCGAGAAGCGCATCTTCTTGGTGCGGCGCGAGCGGCTCAGGTGGATGATAAGCGGGATAGCTGCCGCCAGCAGACCGACCAGAAACCAGGGACTGAGGAAGGTAATCATGGCAAGCGTTTCCAGGTCAGAGGCTCATGGCCTGGCGGCGGGCCAGGTAGGTTCCCAGGAACAGGTCGAACGGCCGATCGGTCTCGGCAAGAGCATAGTCGATCTGGGCCGTCTGGCAGCCGGCGCGGATCTTTTCGAGGAACTTCGCCAGTTCGTCGAGGTACGCCTTGCGGAAGGCGCGCGGATCGCTCACCACCTCGCGCCGGTTCTCCAGGTCCTCGATGCGGGTGACGTCGTCGAAGGGGAACGTCAATTCCGCCGGGTCGAGCGTGTGGAAAACGACGACCTCGTGCTTCTTGTGGCGGAAGTGCTTCAGCGCCTCGAGCAGCGCGTCGGGATCGTCGAACAGGTCGGAGACGACGACGACGAGCGCGCGCCGCTTGATCGATTCGGCGAGCTGGTGGAAGGTTTTGCTGAGACTTGTCTCGCCGCCCGGGTCGGTCTTCTCCAGCTTCTCCATGAGTAGACGCAGGTGGGCTGGCCCCTGCCGCGGCGGCACCTGATCGCGGACGCCGCTGTCGTAGGTGATGAGGCCGACGGCGTCGTGCTGGAACGCCATCAGGTAGGCCAGGCTGGCGGCCAGGTACGAGCCGTAGGCGAGCTTGGTTATCGTCTTGCCGTGCTGGTAGCCCATCGACGCCGACTTGTCGAGAAGGAGATAACAGCGCAGGCTGGTCTCTTCCTCGTACTGCTTGACGTACAGCTTGTCGTTGCGGCCGTAGACGCGCCAGTCGATGTGCCGCGGATCGACGCCGGGCGTGTATTCGCGGTGTTCGGCGAATTCGATGGAGAAACCCTTGTTGGGGCTACGGTGCATGCCGGCAAAGTAACCTTCGACAACGAGCCGGGCGGCCAGTGTCAGGTTCTTGAGTCGACTGAGAGCGACCGGGTCGAGGTATTTGTACTTCGTGGTTGCAGGCATGATGAATTCCGTCGATATTTTGCGTCATCCAAGGGTCATATACCGGTCTTCCCCACGTTTCTCTTCCAGGCATTCGATGTAGTCGTCGTGCAGGGAGGCATGCAGTTTTTCCTGGAAAGACTCGTCGAGTTCGTGCTGCCGAATCAACTCCACGACATCGGCCCAGTCACGCCAACGTCGGGCGGCCAGCTTCAGCTGGATGAGCACTGCCAGCTTGACGTAGCAAACCTCTTCGATCAGTTCGCTGACCTGACCCGGATCGGGAAAGGCAATTGGACCCGGCTTGCCCGATCCAGGGAACAGTCCGGCGACGAGGACTTCCAGCACGACACCGTTCTTGCGGTCAGCAAACTGGCGCGGCCGCTTGTCAACCTGTTCGTAATGTTTGCCGACAAAACGTTTCTTGAACTCCGCGAATCCTTCCGGGTCGAGCAGCACATCGACGTCCTTGGTCGCTCGCCGGTAACCGTGTGCGTTCAGTGCCATACCACCGAGGATCGCATAGTGTATCTCTGCCTTCTCAAGCTGCTTGACGAGCCTCCGCAGCGTCTTGTGGACCTGATCCTTGCCCTGGAAGAACGCTTCCATCTGCCTCAGCCCTTCGGTCACGCTCTGCGGGCGCCCAGAGGGTTTCTGCCGTGGAACAGGGGGCATAGGTCGTCTCACTTGTAATCTTCCGCCCGCGGCTCGCTCACGTGTTTGAGCAGGTCCTTGACGATCCGGTCCGGCGAGATCCCTTCCGCCTCGGCGTGGAAGTTCGTCATGATGCGATGCCGCAGCACGAGCGGGGCGACGCCGCGGACGTGGGCGCAGGTGACGTTGTACTCGCCGGCAATCGCCGCGCGTGCCTTGGCGCCGAGCACGAGATACTGCACCGCGCGGGTGCCCGCTCCCCAGGTGACGTATTCCTTCGTGAAGCCCGGCGCGATCTCGTCGTCGGGCCGCGACGAACGGGCCAGATCCACGGCATAGCGGCCCACGTGATCGCTGACCGGCAGCCGGCGGACGATTTGCTGCAACTGCACGATTTCCGGTCCGCTCAGGACCTTGCTAACGGCAATCTCCACGTCCGAGGTGGTGGCCTGAGCGATCTCCAGTTCCTCTTCCGGCTTCGGATAACTGATGCGAATGTCGAACATGAAGCGGTCGAGCTGGGCCTCGGGCAGAGGATAGGTGCCTTCCTGCTCGATCGGGTTCTGCGTCGC